>Ga0075029_100001807_pt1 | contig 12196 bp, 10 predicted proteins | sample LitLauG_LLR_2013_FD_71391 | JGI IMG/M metagenome (GOLD analysis project Ga0075029, IMG submission 71391) | Freshwater sediment microbial communities from North America - Little Laurel Run_MetaG_LLR_2013 | ecosystem: Environmental > Aquatic > Freshwater > Creek > Sediment | place: USA...
CGTGCAATCTGAGAGAGTTCAGCGCATGCCCCGCTACGAGCTTCCAGGGAGAGTCGCGCTGGTCACCGGCGGCGCCCGCGGGATCGGCTTCGAGACGGCGAAGGGCCTGATCGCACGGGGTGCGTCGGTCGCGATAGTCGACCTGGACCCCGACAGCGTGTCGCGCGCCGCGGCAGAGCTGCATGACCAGCGCGCACTCGGGCTCGTCGCGGACGTCACGGACCGCTCCGCGATGCAGAGGGCGGTCGCTGAGACCGTCGAGCGCTTCGGCTCGCTCGACGTGCTCGTCGCGAACGCCGGCATCGCCCCTCCCGTCGCGACGTTCCGGACGATGCCGACCGAGACCTTCGAGCGGGTGCTGGACGTGAACGTGATGGGCGTCTACCGGACCGTCGATGCCGCGCTGCCGGAGATCATCCGCAGGCGCGGCCACATCGTCGTGATCTCCTCTGTCTACGCGTTCCTGAACGGGGTCGGCGAGGCGCCGTATGCGATGAGCAAGGCCGCGGTCGAGCAGTTCGGCCGCGCGCTGCGGGCGGAGCTCGCGCAGCACGGCGCCGGCGTCACGGTGGCCTACTTCGGGTTCATCGACACCGAGATGGTGCGCGGCGCGATCGACCGTGACCCGCTCGCCCAGCGTATGCTCGCGACCTTCCCTCGCCCGCTGCACAGGCGGCTTGCGCCGTCGGCCGCCGGAGGCGCGATCGTCGAGGCGATCGAGAACCGCCGGCCGCGCCTGATCCTGCCTCGGCGCTGGGCGATCCTGTCGCTGCTCCGCGGCATAACGGAGCCGATGACCGACGCGCGCTTGCAGCGCGACCGGGTCACGCAGGAGCTCCTGCGTGACCTCGACGCCCGCGAGGGCGACCGGACGGGCACGGGCGCGTAGCGGCGTCCGCGGGCCCGCCGCCGATGCCCATCCAGGCGATCACGCTCGCGCTCGCCGGCTCGATCTACCCGCCGGCGCTGGCGGCGGTGATCGCGATCGGCCGCGGGCCGGGGATGCGACCGAGGCTCATCTCGTTCGTGCTCGCGGCGATGGCGACCACCTACGCGGTTGGCCTGCTGATGCTGGTCCTGCTCGTTGACCTGGGCATCACGGGAGTCCGTCACAGGACGCCGAGCGCCGCGCTCGAGCTCGCACTGGGCATCGCACTGCTGGGGCTCGCCGTGTATGTGCAGGTGCGGCCGGCCAGGCCCCCCGACCCCGCAAAGCGGTCACGCATCCATCGCTACCTGGAGAGCAGCAGGCTCGCGTTCGTGCTCGGCGTGATCCTCTACCTGCTGCCCTCGCCGCAGTACATCGGCGCGGTCAGGTCGGTCGCGGACGCGCACCTGGGCAAAGGCTCCGAGCTGATCGCGCTCGCCGTGATGACGGCCGTGATGCTCTGGATGGTGGAGCTGCCGATGCTGATGCTACTCGTGGCCCCGGAGCGCGGGACGCGGATCCTGGAGGGCGTCAACGGCTGGTTCGCCGGCCGCGGCCGCGCGATCGTCGTGCTGCTGCTGGCCGGCGTGGGCTGCTACCTGGCGGTAAACGGCCTGTCGCGGCTGCCCGGCTGAGCGTCCCGCCTACGGCGCCGGCGGTGTCTTTTCGATGATCGTCGCGCCCGCTCCGGCTGCCTGGGTCTTGACGGATTCGATCACGGACTCTCCCGTCGCCAGGGTCGCGGGGCTGACGGTCCCCGCCGCCACCGCCGACTTCACGCCCGCCGCGAGCGCGCTCAGCGGCGCGACGAGCTTGAGCAGCGCGGGGGAGCCCTGCGCGGCCGTGACCGCGAGCTTGATCTCATGCACCATGAACGCCGCCGCGGCCGTCGCCTTCAGCACGGCCAGCTTGTGCGAGAGGGGGTTCGAGAGGGCGCCGGCCTTGATCGGGTTGTAGATGTAGCGGTGGAACGCCCCGAAGGCCAGGCCGGTGTGCAGCACGAACTTGGCGGCGCTGAGCCCGCCGGAGCCGCTCGATGCGCTCGCCGTGGTGGCCGTCGCCGCGGCGTTCGAGCTCGCGGTCGTCGAGCTCGAGCCCGACCCGCATCCGGCGACCGCGAGGGCCGCTACGACCAGGACGACTGCAAACAAGCGCATTGGGTCTCCTCCACTGGAATCAGGGTGAGGTGGGCTTCGCCCCGGCTCGCCGGAATCCTGCGGACGGCAGGGACACGGCTACGATCGCCCGGTGAAGATCAGGCCATTCGAGATCGAGCGGTTCTACGACCGGTGGGAGTTCGCGGCCGAGCTGATGCTCTCGAGCAGCGACTGCGAGTCCGCGAGCACCGCGGACGTACTCGCGCTCGAGCCCGGGTCGCAGGAGCGCCTGCTCGAGCAGCGCCTCGGCTACACCGAGGTCGCCGGGTCGCTGGAGCTCCGCGAGTCGATCGCGGCACTCGACGAGCGCTCGGAGCCGAGCGACGTGTTCACGCTCGCGGCGGCAGAGGAGGGGATCTTCCTCGCCTACCACGCGCTGCTCGGGCCGGGCGATCACGCGATCGTGGAGGCGCCCTGCTACGGCTCTGCGATCGAGCTCGCGAGGAGCACCGGCGCTGAGGTGAGCCTCTGGGAGCGCCGCTATGAGGACCGCTGGGCGCACGACCTCGACGAGCTTCGCTCGCTGCTGCGCCCCAACACGCGCCTGCTGTACGTCAACAGCCCCCACAACCCGACCGGGATGCAGATGCGCCGGGATGTGCTCGACGCGATCATCGGCATCTGCGCCGAATCCTCGATCGTGCTGTTCAGCGACGAGGTCTACCGTGGTCTCGAGCATGATCCGGCCGACCGCCTGCCCGTGGCGTCGGACCTGTATGAGCGTGCGCTGTCGCTGAACACGGTCTCCAAGGCCTACGGGCTGCCCGGCCTGCGCATCGGCTGGCTGACGGGACGCGACGCCGGGCTGATCGCCGCGATAAGGGAATTGAAGCTCTACACGACGATCTGCTCGAGCGCGCCGAGCGAACTGCTGGTGGCGCTCGCGCTGCGCCACTCCGGCCGCCTCGTGGAGCGCAGCCGGGCGATCGTGCTCGCCAACCTGCCGCTCGTCGACGAGCTGCTCGAGCGCCGCGGCGATCTGCTCGAGTGGGTGCGCCCGTCGGCCGGCCCGATCGGCTTCCCGCGTGTGCGGCCCGCGATCGACGTCCGGGCCTGGTGTGAGGGGATCGCCGAGCACGCAGGGGTCCTGCTGCTGCCTGGAGACGTCTACGAGCGCCCTGGGCACATCCGCATCGGCTTCGGTCGGGCGAACCTGCCGCAGGCGATCGCCCGCCTGGACCAGGAGCTCGGCTGAGGCCTAGAGGACCTTCGAGAGGAACGCACGTGTGCGCTCGTGGCGCGGCTGCCCGAGCACCTGCGCCGGCGGCCCGGACTCCACCACCACGCCGTCGTCCATGAACACGACGGTGTCCGCGACCTCCCGCGCGAAGCCGATCTCGTGCGTCACGACGACCATCGTCATGCCGTCCGCGGCGAGCTGCTTCATCACCTGCAGCACGTCGCCGACGAGCTCCGGGTCGAGCGCGGACGTCGGCTCGTCGAAGAGCATCAGCTTCGGGTCCATCGCCAGAGCACGGGCGATCGCGACGCGCTGCTGCTGACCGCCGGACAGCTGCACCGGGTAGCTGCCGGCCTTGTCGGCGAGGCCGACCTGCCCGAGCAGCTCGGTCGCCCTCGCGCGGGCCGTCTCGCGGGCGATGCCCTTGACCCTGATCGGGGCGCACGTGACGTTGTCCATCGCCGTCATGTGCGGGAACAGGTTGAAATGCTGGAAGACCATCCCGATCTCCGCGCGCTTGCGCGCGACCTCCGACTCGCGCAGCTCGTGCAGGCGGTCCCCCTGCTGGCGGTATCCGACGAGGTCACCGTCGACCATCAGCCGCCCCGCGTTGATTTTCTCAAGATGGTTGATGCAGCGAAGGAACGTGGACTTGCCCGAGCCGGACGGGCCGAGCAGGCACATCACCTCACCCGGGTCGACGTTGAGCGTTATCCCGCGCAGCACCTCGAGCCGCCCGAAGCGCTTGTGCACACCCTCGGCGCTGACCATCGGGACACTCATCACAGGCCGCTGTCATGTGGCGCCGACAGGTTCTCCATCTTCAGCCACTGCCTGGCTTTCACTTCGCGGCTGGAGCCCCGGCCGTAGTGGCGCTCGAGGTAGTACTGGCCGACGTACAGGATGCTCGTGCAGACGATGTACCAGATGCTCGCCACGATCAGCAGCGGAATCACCTTGTAGGTGCGCGAGTAGATCAGCTGCGCCGAGTAGAGGAGCTCGGCGACCGCGATCGTGCTCGCGAGCGACGTCGTCTTCAGCATCGAGATCGTCTCGTTGCCGGTCGGCGGGATGATCACCCGCATCGCCTGTGGCAGAACGATCCGCTGCATCGTCTGGAGGCGCGACATGCCGAGCGACTGCGCCGCATGGGTCTGGCCCTCGTCGACGGAGATCATCCCCGCCCGGACGATCTCGGCCATGTAGGCCGCCTCGTTCAGCCCGAGTGCGAGCACGGCCGCCCTGAAGGCCGTGATCAGGGAGTTCACGTCCGGGTGCACGAACGCCGGTCCGAACGGGATGCCGATCCCCAGCTTCGGGTACAGCGCGGCGATGTTGTACCAGAACAGCAGCTGCACCAGGACGGGTGTGCCGCGGAAGAACCAGATGTACAGCCAGCTCGAGCGTGAGACGAGCGGGTTCGACGAGCGGCGCATCACCGCGAGCACGACGCCGAACAGGACCCCGATGACCATCGCGATGACCGTCAGCTCGAGTGTCACGACGAGCCCTTCGAGGATCGGCGTCGCGAACAGGTATTCGCCGACGATGCCCCATTCGAAGTGGGGGTTCGTGACGATGGAGCGGATGATCGCCGCCCCGATCACGACGACGACCCCGGCCGCCACCCAGCGGCCGGGGTGCCGGACGGGGACGGCCACTATGTCATCGGGCCGCCCCGCCGGACTGGTGACCTCGGGTGAGGACACCAGCTGCGCTCCCTACTTCGCCGCGTTGATTTCGGGGTTGGTTATCGCGCCCGCCTGAACGCCCCATTTTTCGAGGATCTTCATGTAGGTGCCGTTGGCGATCAGGATCTTCAGCGCCGCCTGCACCGGCTTGGCCATCCCGTTGCCCTTGGGAAGCGCGATCCCGTAGGGAGCGCTGCCGTAGGTCGGGCCGATCAGCTTGAAGGCGCCGTTCGACTGCTTGACGGCGTATGCGGCCACCGGCGAGTCGGCCATGCCGAGTTCCGCGCGGCCGCTGGACAGCGCGAGGTTCGCGCCGTTCTGGTCCGGGAACACGAGCACCGTCACCGACTTCTTGCCGGCTTTGGTGCACTTGCCGCTCTGCGCTTTGGCTTCTTCTTCCTCGGTGGTGCCCTTCTCGACCGCGACGGTCTTGCCGCACAGTTCTTCGATGGATTTGATTTCGGGCCCGCCTGCGGCCTTGCCGTAGAACGACACCCCGGCGGAGAAGTAGGTCACGAAGTCGACGGTCTTCTGGCGTTCGAGCGTGTCCGTGAACGAGGACGCGCCGGCGTCGTATTTTCCGGCGGCGAGGCCGGGAATGATCGTGTCGAACGTCGCGTTGACCATGTTGACCTTCATGCCCATGACTTCGCCGATCGCCTTCATCAGGTCGGCGTCCATTCCGATCACGGTGTGGCCGTCTTCCGCGATGAACTCGTTCGGGGCATACGTCGCGTCCGTGGCCACGATGAGCGTGCCTTTGGACTTGATGCCGGCCGGAACGAGCGCGACCACGGCCGCGTTTGCGCCGTTGGAAGCCGACGTGGTCGTCGTCGCTGCCGTCGAGCTCGTGCTCGAGCTGCTGCTACCGCAGCCCGCGAGCGCGAGGACGGCGAGCGCCGGAATGCCGATCTTGGCGATCAGCCTGCTCATTGGAACCTCCTGGGTGGTTTGTCGTACCCCGGGCCGGGCAGCCGCCGGGCAGCGGGATTATATGGACGCGCGGTGCGCCGCCGCAGCGGGCGCCTCAGGCGGCGTGGGAGCCGGCGGTCCTGCGGGCCGCGCGCGGGCCGAGCATGCCCTCGACGACCTCGGCGAGGCTCGGCATCCCGAGCAGGAAGCCCTGTGCCCTGTCGCAGCCCATTTCCTCGAGGACCGCGAGCTGGCTCTCCTCCTCGACGCCCTCCGCGACGACGGTCAGTGAGAGCGCTTGGCCGACCCCGAAGATCGCCTCGAGCAGCTCACGGCTGTGCCCGCCGTCGTTCAGGGCGCCGACGAAGCTGCGGTCGATCTTCAGGATGTCGACTGGCATCCGGCGCAGGTGCGACAGCGATGCGTATCCGGTGCCGAAGTCGTCGATCGCGACCTGCACGCCGAGCGCCTTGATCGCGTCGAGGTGCTCGCACGCCGCGTCGACGTCCCGCATGAGCGTCGTCTCGGTGATCTCGAGCGTCAGAGACGACGGCTCGATCCCCGAGTCCGTCAGCGCCTGGCGCACGTCGTCGGCGAACCCCTTGCGACCGAGCTGATGGGCGGAGACGTTCACCGAGATGCCGAGCTGCAGGCCTTCCTTGGACCACACGGCCGCCTGCCTGCAGGCCTCCTCGAGGACCCAGCGCCCGATCGGGACGATCAGGCCGTTCTCCTCCGCGAGCGGGATGAAGCTGTCGGGCGGGACGATCCCGCGCGTCGGGTGCTGCCAGCGCACGAGCGCCTCGACCGAGACGGCCTCCTGGCTCGGCAGCGCGAAGATCGGCTGGTAGACGAGGAACAGCTGCTCGGACTGCACCGCGGAGCTGAGGTCCGCCTCGAGCTCGAGCAGGTCGCCGCCTGAGTGCAGGCGCTCGTCGAATAGCGTGTAGCGGTCCTTGCCGGCGGCCTTCGCGGCGTAGAGGGCGAGGTCGGCGTCGCGCAGGAGATCGTCAGGGGTCGCGTACTTCCCCGCCGCCACGCCGATGCTGGCCGTGACGGAGAAGATCTTGCGCCCGTCGTCGAGCTCGATCGGGTCGCGCAGGACGTCGGTCAGCCTGTCCGCGAGCAGGTCGAGGGTCGATTCGCCGGCGGTCGACTCCACGAGCACGACGAACTCGTCGCCGCCGAGGCGTCCCACGGTGTCCTGGTCGCGCACCGACCGCTGGAGCCGTTCGCCGACCACCTTCAGCAGCTGGTCGCCCGCGGCGTGCCCGTGGCTGTCGTTGACGTGCTTGAAGCCGTCGATGTCGATGAACAGCGCGCCCGCGAGCATCCCCGGCTCGCGCTCGGCGCGGGCGAGCATGCGATCCGCGCGATCGAGCACGAGCGCCCGGTTGGGCAGACCGGTGAGCGCGTCGTGGAGGGCGAGGTGCGAGAGCTCGCGGGTCTTCTCGCTGACGAGTTTCAGGGCGCGGGTGCGTCCCGTGCCGAGCGTCAGCACGAGCATCGCGAAGACGACGCTGAGCAGGATCCCTGCGCCCATCAGCCACAGCGCCTGCGGGTTCTCAAGGATGCCCGCGGCCACGGGCGGCCCGTAGCTGATCACCCACCAGCCGTTGTGCAGGTCGATCGTGGTGCGCTCGCCGGTGGCGGGCCGCGCCCCGCTGGAGAAGGCGACGTGTGAGGTGCCTTTGGAGTACACGAACTGAACGGCTATCCCCGGGTGCCCCTCCAGCGCTCGTGAGAGGACGGCGCCGGGGACGAGGAGCTCGCCGAGCCATCCGACGAACTGGTGCTCGCGGGCCGCCCGCGTGGACGGGACTCCGCCGCCGCTGTAGACGGGCGTCTCGACGCCGAGCGTCGTGGTCTGCCCGAGGCTGAACGGGGCGTAGCTCGCCTGGCCGGATTCGCGCGTCACCGCGAGCGTCGGCGCGAACGCGCAGTAGTCGATGTTGCCCGGCATCAGGCTCGACGGGTCGCTCACCATGGCGTCGACCGCGAGGCAGTAGTACGCCCTCGTGCCGTAGGGGATCAGTTCGTGGCTTTCGGGCGGGATCGGCGCGGTCGCTCCCAGAGGCCGCAGCGGTTCGGCCGCGATTTTGCGTTCGAATGCCGGCAGCCCCCCCGCCGGCACCAGGGCCACGAACCCGATGTCCCGGAGCTCGGGGTAGCGCTGCATCGCGCGCACCGATTCCGCCCAGCGGTCGAACTGGGCGGGGCTGGCGTGCGGGTTTCCCGTGATGAAGGCGCTCGCGTTGATCACGAGGTCTTCCTCGTGCTGGATCGCGAGCTTCAGCGTCGCAGCGACCTCGTCGGAGTTCAGCCGGAACGCGAGGCGGGCTTTGTCGGCGTTGGAGCGTGCCATGCCCTGGGCGCCCACGATCGACGCGATCGTCCCGCCGACCATGACCAGCACGGCGGCGGCGACCCATGCGGCGTTGCGGCGGTGGGCGAGCGCCCGCAGCTTCGCGACCGGCGCTGTGCCCGCAGCCGGCTGAGGGCCGCTTGTAGAGGCTCCGTGCTCCCTGGGCGTGTCAGCTGTGGACATTGGTCTCGCTTCCCGTGGCGGCCCTTCCGTGCGGCACGCCGTTTCAGATCAACGCGAGGATCGGGCCGCTGAAGCAAACCCTGTCGCGGTTTGCAGGCAACTGGACGAATCAACAGGTCGAGGTCGTGCGGCGAGCGCGTGGAGCGGCCGGGGTAACATCGCCAGGATGCGCCAGAGCCGTCCCGTAGCCCTGAGATTCGCCCTCGGGGCGGCGATCGTCGCGCTCGCGGGGTGCGGCTCGGCCGCGCCCGCGGGAACCGCGCGCAGCGGCCAGGCCAAGGACACCGCCCCGCCGGCAGCTGCGACCACGACGCCGGCGACCACGACGGCGAGCGCGGGGACCGGCGCGACGGCGACCGGTGCCACCACGAAAGCGCTGCCGCTGCCGCCGAGCTCGAGCGTCGGGGAAGTCGTCAAGCACGAGGTGTCCGGAAAGGTCGGGGCGCCCGATGCCCTTCCCGGCGCAACTGGCGGCTACGTCGCCCCGGGAGCCCCCTCGGACGCGCAGATACGAGCCGAAGTCGCCCAGGCGAAGAAGGAGGGCATCATCCTCCCGCAGGGCAACAGCACGCAGTCCTTCGAACGGGGAGCCACCTACGTCGGCGGCGGAGGCGGCGGTAGCTGGGTGTTCCCGATCCAGCCCGCGAAGCTGGTCCTGGCCCCGCAGAGCTGGAGCGACGATCAGGGGGTCGACATCTCGACCCTCAACGGCGCATGCGGGACCGGCGCGATCGAGGTGGCGATCACCGCTGGCACCGTCGTGCGAGAGGGGATCCCGGGCTTCGGGCCCTACGCACCGGTGATACGCATCGAAAGCGGGCCATACGCCGGATGGCTCTTCTACTACGGGCATGCCGCTCCCGCGCTCGTGCCCGTCGGTGCTCACGTCGTTGCGGGCCAGCCGATCGCCGAGGTCGGCTGCGGAGTGGTCGGCCTCTCGACGGGCCCGCACCTGGAGATAGGCCTGACGCCGCCCGGCGGGGCCACGTGCTGCCCGGCCGTCGGGGTCACCTCGCCGGCGGTCGACGCGCTGCTCAGGCAGCTGTACTCCGGCTCGGCCTGAGCGTCCGGTCGGCGCAGGACGCCTGCATGTGCGCTAGCCTACGGACCGCCTAATCGCGGGCTGTGCTCGCGAGTGGGGGAACCGAGTTGTTGGGGCGAGTCCCGCGGTGAATCCGCGGGAGGCGAAAGTTCGCTAGCCCGTCAGCTAACCCCGCCGGCCGACGATTGAGAGGCAGAAGTGCCAGGGCGCCCGTCAACGCGTGCCGTAACGCTATTGCTCGTGCTAACGCTCCTCGCGGCAACCGCCGCGCTGGCCGGCGTGGCGATGGCCGCATCCACGGGCGGCACCTCCGCGGCGACGCCGCCTGCGACGACCCCCGCGCCGCCGATCCTGCCGCCGGGCCCCGGCTCGACGGGCGGCACCGGCGGGCAGAGCCCGAGCGTCCCGGCCCCCGTCTTCACGGGTAGCCCATACCCGATGAGCCGCTCGGGTTGGGTGTTCCCCCTGTACCCGCTCTCGCGCGTCGCGTCGCACAGCTGGTGGTCGCAGGACGCGGGCGTCGACATCGGCGGGGCGGGCAACCAGTGCGGGTCCCAGCTCGTCGAGCTCGCCGTCGCGAGCGGCACGATCGTGCATGAGGGCATCGAAGGCTTCGGCCAGTGGGCGCCGATCCTGCTTGTCGACAGCGGCCCGGACCGCGGGCGCTACATCTATTACGGTCACGCCGGGCCGGATCTCGTGCCCGTCGGCACCCACGTGAGCGCCGGGCAGCGGATCGCCGACGTCGGCTGCGGAGTCGTCGGCATCTCCTCGGCGCCCCATCTCGAGATCGGACTCGACCCCGCGGGCGTCAGGAACGCGCAGGAACTGCCCTACGTCGGGCAGACCTCCGCTGAAGTGATGGCGAACCTGCGCTCCGCCTACAACGCGGCGATCGCCGCCCGCATCGCGGCCGCCAGGGCCAGGTCCAAGACCAAGCTGCCGCACCGCACCAGCCGCACGAGGTAGCGGGCCGGGCGAAATCGTCCAGGGGGCTAAGGATTTGCCGGCGGGCTGCCGATGAAGCCCCCGTGACCATCTTCAGCTCGCTGTTCCAGACGACCGCGCTGCGGTCCCTCGCCGCCCGCGGCATCGCGCTCGGCGTCGCTCTCGCCGCCATCCTTGTCGGAGCCGCGCCCGCCGGCGCGCTCGTGACGAAATTCGGATCGGCCCACTACGGCGTGCAGCAGCGAAACGAAGAATACGTCGAGGACGGCTTCTACCTGAAAAACCCGCTGCCCTGGCCGGAAGTCAAAGAACCCGCGACGTTCGCGAACATCTCGGGGCGCCCGGTGATCCACGGCAGCAACGTCTACTTCATCTACTGGGACCCGTCGGACAAGTACCACGGCGAGTGGCAGGAAGTAATCGACCGCTACCAGCACGACCTCGGCGCCGAATCCGGCTCGCTGAGCTCCGTGATGTCGGTCATCACCCAGTACACGGACACGACCGACACGCCCGCCCAGTTCCAGACCACCTTCCGCGGTGCCTACACCGACACGCACCCGTATCCGACGAGCTCGAACTGCGAAGACCCGAAACCGCTCACGACCAACAAATCTTCGATGACCGAAGCGCTCACCTGCGTTACCGACGCCCAGGTCCAGGCCGAGCTCCAGCGCTTCGTCTCCGAACACGGCCTGCCGACCGGCATGCACTCGATCTTCTACCTCATCACTCCCCCCGGCGCGACCGTCTGCCTGGACGCCGGCGGCATCGGCGGGCACTGCTCGGACTTCGCGCACTCCGAATCTCCGAAAAGCGCGGAACAGGAAGAAGAAGAAGAAGCCAGCTACAAGCACAGCTTCTGCAGCTACCACGGAGCGATCAACCCGGGCGAACCGGTCACCGGGAGCGCGAGCTCGATCGTCTACGGCGTGATCCCGTGGAGCGCCGGCGGCGTCGCCGACGGCCAGTTCGCGGAAGTCGACCAGACCCCCGCATACGACTGCCAGGACGGAGCGTTCGACCCGAGCAGCAAACCGACGATCGAGCTCCCCGAGGGCGGCGCGGCCCGGCAGCAGGAGCCCAACCAGGTCAAGTGCCCGAGCATGGACGGCTACTGCGACAAGGGCCTTGCGGACCTGATCGTCAACCAGATCTCGACCGAGCAGCAGAACATCGTCACCAACCCGCTCCTGAACGCCTGGCAGGACGCCAAGGGCAACGAGAGCACCGACGAGTGCCGCAACTTCTTCGCGCCCTTCATATCCGGGTCCTCCGGGCCCCAGGAAGGCTCGCTCGCCGGCACGCTCAACAACCAGTTCCTGAACACCCACCCCTACTACGTCAACGATGCCTTCAACCTCGCGGCACTGCGGCTGAACTACCCGGGTGTCCCGTGTCTTCACGGGGTCAACCTCGCCCCGCACTTCACGGCGCCCAACGCCGTCAACTCCGGCGACATCGTCGGCTTCGACGGGATGGAGTCCAACATCAGCCTGAACGCCGCCTACCGCTTCACCAGCGCCGGCGCCTCCGAACCGAACTACGCGACCTTCACCTGGAACTTCGGCGACGGCTCGGCCCCGGTGGTCGGGTTCGCACCCGGAGCACCGGCGTGTGAAAACCCCTGGCTGAGCCCCTGCGCGGCCAGCGAGTTCCACTCCTACCAGTACGGCGGCACTTACACGGTGACGCTGACCGCCACCGACGTCGGCGGCAACACCGCCAGCTACAGCGACACGCTCACCGTCGCCGGGCCGCCCCCGCCGGCGCCGCTGCCCGGGTCCGGC
>Ga0075029_100001810_pt1 | contig 12176 bp, 8 predicted proteins | sample LitLauG_LLR_2013_FD_71391 | JGI IMG/M metagenome (GOLD analysis project Ga0075029, IMG submission 71391) | Freshwater sediment microbial communities from North America - Little Laurel Run_MetaG_LLR_2013 | ecosystem: Environmental > Aquatic > Freshwater > Creek > Sediment | place: USA...
AGCGGACTTCTACCTGACCAAGAGTGAGAAGGCCGGCTACACGGGCGCGGCCATGTACGACCCGCTCGCGGTGGGAGTGGCCCTGGACTCGAGCCTGGCGACGCTTAAAGAGATGCACGTGGACGTGGAGACGCGCGGTGAGTTCACCCGCGGAGAAACAGTGGCGAATCGCATGGGTTACAACGAGCGAAATGTGCTACACGGCGATCGCTACGTAATTGAAGGCTTCGACACTCTGAAACCCAATTCCAGGGTCGCAGTGGCTTCGGATGCAGACCGCTTTCTGAAGCTCTTCATCAGCCGCATCAAGGGAAAATAGACGCTTCGACCGATTGATGAGTTTGAGTCGGGCGTCGTTGACATGAGCAGCGCTCGGAGATAGCGTTGCTCAATGTCCATCTTCGGCTTGTGGGGGGAACGAATGCGATTTGCTCTAGGGAACATTTTTCTTGTCGGTGGGCTGGCCGCGGCTCTTCTGGCCCAGGACCCCACCAAAGTCGAGCCTAAGCACTACAAGTTGAATTTCGAAAATGAATACGTGCAAGTGGTCGCCGTCCATTACGGCCCGCACGAGAAATCGGAGATGCACGATCACCCGGGCGGCGTGGTGGTTGTCATCACTGGTGGTCATCTGCGCTTCACCGATCCGAACGGTAAAGTCACGGAAGTGTATGCAAAATCCGGCGAGACGCGGTGGTTCCCTCCCTTCAAACACAAGGTGGAGAATGTAGGGGATGAACCTTACAACGCGGTTTATGTCGGGATCCTGCGCCGGGCCAGCGGCTCGAATGCGGCCCATGGATCTCAGGTCGAGGCGGAACAGGTAGCGCGGGCGATCGCTCAGAGTTACTCGGCCCGGTCGTCGCAGCGCTGATTGCGCGCGAGGCTATGAGTGGACCGAGCGCAGCCGCTCCTGCAAGTCATGCTGGTCGAGTTCCCGCTCCCAGCGAGCAATTACCAGCGTAGCGACGCCGTTGCCGATCATATTGACCGACGCGCGGCCCATGCTCATGAAACGGTCAATCCCCAGGATGAGGGCCATACCGGCTACCGGAATGGTTGGGATTACGGACAGAGTCGCGACCAGGGCGATAAACCCAGCGCCCTGCACGCCGCTGGCACCTTTCGAAGTGAGAATCGCAACTGACAGAATCGTCACCTGCTGCAGAAGGGTGAGGGGAGTACCAGTGGCCTGCGCCACAAACAGCGCCGCCAGGCTCATGTAGAGGCTGCTGCCATCGGTGTTGAAGGTGTAGCCGGTGGGCACGACCAGCCCCACCAGCGATCGCGAACAACCGAGCTTCTCCAGTTTTTCCATCAGGGTGGGCAGCGCGGTTTCCGAGGAACTTGTCGCCAGGACCAGCAGGATCTCGTCTTTGATGTAGATCAGGAAGCGAATGAGACCAAACCCCGACGCCCGGGCGATCGCGCCTAAGACAATCAACACAAACAGGATCGACGTCACGTAAAACGTCGCCACCAGTTTGACCAGCGGACCCAGCGAGCCGATTCCATATTTCCCGACGGTGAACGCCATCGCGCCGAAGGCGCCGATGGGCGCGAAACGCATCAGGATGTTGACCACGCGAAACACGGTCTGGGTGAGGGCCTCGAGAAAGTCGAGCAAGACTTTGGCGCGCGCTCCGGCGGCCGACAGTGCGATGCCGAAAAGAATGGAGACGAACACCACTTGCAAAATGTCGCCTTTCGCAAACGCATCTACCACCGTGGTGGGGATGATGTGCAGCAGGAAAGACGTCGTAGTCTGCGCCTTGGCCTGGCCCGCATAGTCGGCGACCGAGGTAGCATCGAGAGACGCGGCATCGGCATGGAACGCCGCACCGGGACGCACCACGTTCCCCACCAATAATCCGAGAACCAGAGCAATCGTGGAAACAATTTCGAAATAAAGGAGCGCCTTGCCGCCCACGCGGCCGACTTTTTTCAGGTCCTGCATGCCGGCGATTCCGGTAACCACCGTGCAGAAAATGATCACGGTGATGATCATCGAAATCAACCTGATGAAGGCATCGCCCAGCGGCTTCATGGCGGCGGCCTGGACGGGGCTGAGGTAGCCAAAGACAACTGCCGCCACCATGGCGAACGTCACCTGCACCCACAGCGACCGATAAAACGCACGCTTCACCGCAGGCTTCGCAGGAGCGGACGCAGGCAGCTTTGCCGGGCTGGTCGGCATGTCCATGGATTTAAGTTCAATCGGTTCTAATTCCCTGGTGCTTTAAGGGTCTTCACCAGCCAGGGGATGATGACTTCCTTGAAGATTCGCGGGTCGGGCCAGACCCCCACCTGCCGGCCGAGGTGTCCGCCGCTGGGATTGATCCATGCCTCTTTAGGCACGTCGCCCTTGCTCAGCAGCAGGTAGATGTCGTCCATGGGAACCTGCGTATCATGAACGCCGGCAAGGATGAGCATGGGCGCCATCGGCTGGCCGAGCAACTGTTGTTGCACCAGCGACATCTTCGGCAGGTAGTCGGCCATCTCGTCGAGCGTGTGGACGCCTTCCAGAATGTTCATCAGCGCGGGAATCTGATCGAACAGATATTCGCGGTTCCCCATGAGCGAACTCATGAGGAACTCTTTCTGGAAAAACTTGTCGGTGGGAGGAGACTGGGCGCTGGCTCCACGCAGCCGGGCGCGTTCCACAATGGCCATCTTGGTTGCCCAATAGGCACCCCAACTCACGCCATGCAAAGCGACGCGGGTCTTGTCGATCTCCGGCCGCGTCGCGATGTAGTCGAGCACTCGGGAGAGCATGCGATCGGCGTTGACGCTGGCCTTGAACGGATTCTGCCCGGTCCCCGGGCCATCCACCGCGAGATAGCCGATTCCGAAGGGCAGAATGGCCGAGAAGCTCTCGGTCAAATCTTCCTTGCGGCTGTCGAGACCGTTGACTGCCAGAACCAGCGGCACGGGGCCCGCGGCGTTTTTGGGCAGGCGGAGATATCCGATGATCTCTTTGCCTTCGAAAGGAATGCGGACGACTTCGAGCGGCGGATCGTATGACTTTGCGTGCGCGAGAAACGCCTGGAGGGCCTTCTCGTAAGACTTCTGTTTGCCCGGAGAAGCCGGGAACGGCCAGCGCCCGAACGAGTAGAGACGCCAGGCGCGGATGTAGTCGGCGTCGGCTTTCTTCGGATCAGTCTTTTCGAGTGATTTGGCTTCGTCGGAGTAGCGGTCGGCAACGGCCATGAAAGCGGCTGCCCACTCGTCCTTGTCCTTGGTCTGAACGTGCGAAAGGGCTTCTTTCACGTCGGCCGGGTCGAGCCCGATCAGCGGATACTGGCCGACTTCGGCGCGATGCACCGCCTCGGTTTTGATCTCTTCGATCGTGCGCTCCTGCTTTTCCTGCGCGATGCAGGTGAGCGCGGAAACCAGGGCGAGGCAGAGAACTCCGGAGGTGACAGCGAATTTCATGGAATGTCCTTCAACGAGTTTTGTAGTTTCGCCGTTTAGCGGCAGATGACAGGCCGTTACTCGCGTCCTGTCGTCCCGAACTGCTTTAGCGATGAGGAACCTGTTTTCTCTTGCCCGAACAAACAGATTCCTCACGTCGGAAGGCGTTCGGAATGACGTGACAAATTGGTATGCACGCAACCTCAGAAAATAAACTTCATACCCAACTGCACCGCACGACTGCCGCCCGATCCGATGACCGGGTTGGCCGCGGCCACGTCCGGCGTCGCGCAGGCGCAGCCGAATCCACCGGCGGAAGGATCGTTCAGGCCGAAGCCGTTCTGTCCACCGTAAGGATTTGCAAAGTTGGGATGGTTGAAAATGTTGAAGAACTCAGCCCGGAACTGCGCGCGAACGCGTTCCCCGAGATGCCAGTTTTTGGCGAGGGAGAAGTCCACGTTGCGAAAGCCGGAGTCGGGAAAGATGTTGCGGCGCATGGTACCGAACGACCCCAGCGGCGGAGGAAGCATGATGGAGTTGCCCTGGGCGTAGCAGCCGTGGAAGGCCAGCGATTCCGTTGCCGCACCCGGCGATCCACCGTCCAGCATGAGGGCTTTCGCGTTGCAGGCGGCATTGTTTGTGGGGTTGGTTGGGCTGTTGTTTCCGCCGAAGAACGGAATGGGTGTCGGCTTCGCCTTGAAGTCCTGGGGGTTGCCAAAGAAGTCCCAGCGGATGGGGCTGCTCGCCGGCGGACTCACCGGCAGCGGGCCCACGCCGGCAGCGTCGGTTCCCTCGTCAATCGGACCCCAGTATTGCGGGCTCTGCAAGGTGACAATCGAGTTAAGTTCCCAGCCCTCCAGCATCTGCCCGTAGCCCTTCCGTCCCGGAATGGCGTAGGTGAGAGAAGCCGTCAGCCGGTGACGGACATCGAAGTCGCTGTTTCCATACTCGGCAGCCAAGTGATAAGAATCCTGCGGCAAGCCGGAACCATAGCCAAAGTCCCAGTTCGCGCCCACGTCGTCCAGCGAATGCGAATAGGTGTAACCGATCACCGCGCTCAAGCCGTGGTAGTTGCGCGCATTTACCGTGACTTGCAGCCCGTTGTAGTTAGAGATGTAGACGTTGCCCATCTGGAAGATGTTTGCCAGATAGGGGAACTGCGTGAAGGGGCCGGTCTCGCCGGCCACCTGGCAGGCGGGATTGTTTACCGTGTCGTAGTTACCGCTGGCCGTTAAGTTTGCCGTGCAAGTGGCGATGTTGGCCGCCGGCCAGCCCGATCCCACCGCCGGCTGATTGATGTCGCGAATGCCGGTCAGGTTCCTGCCGTGGTTGCCGACATAGGCGGCTTCGACCGACAAGTTCGGGGTGAAGGCGTGTTGCAAGCTCAGGTTGTAGGTCCAAACGTACGGCGTGGTGAGGTTGCGGTCCACGGTCATGACTGGGCAGGGACTGTTGAAGCAGTTGACAGTGTTTTGGAAGATCGCCGCTGTGTCCCATGTGCCCGGGAACAGAAAATTCTTGTAGGTCACGTTTCCTGTGGTGATGGTGCCACCGGACGTATCGTTCGCCGCGTCGATTGGTGCCCCGGTGGGAACGCTGCCCGGTCCAAACGCGTTGTTGAAAGCGATGAACGATTGCCAGTTCACGGTTTCGTAGGTGAGTCCGAGGCCGCCGCGGAGAACGGTTTTGCCGTTTCCGGTGGTGTCCCAGGCGAAGCCCACATGCGGGCCAAAATTCTTGTGATCGGGCTTGTAGAGGCTGCTGATCGAATTGGGTCCGCCAATGCCGACCTGCGTCAATCCTAGATTCGGATCGAAGTTGCCAAGGTGGTTGTGATCTTCGGTCGGGACCGAACTGTACTCGTAGCGCACGCCGATGTTCACCGTCAGATTGCGCGAAGCGCGCCAGTCATCCTGAACGAACAAACCGTAGGCCCAGTTATGCAGGTTGAGCGTCGGGTTGCCGACTTCCAGCGAAGACTTAAAGGGCAGGCCGGCAAAGAAATCCTCGAGTTGCGACGAGGCACCCGTCAGAACTCCTCCCAGGAATGTAATGCTGCCGCGAGCATTGCCGTAGGCGGCGTTGGTGACCTGGTTGCGGTGGAAGTCCATGCCAAACTTCAAAGCATGTTTGCCCGTGGTGTAAGAGATGTGGTCGGTGAACTGCGTAATCGAATCGGGTCCCTGGAACTTGGGCCACTTGAAGCCGCCAAGGCCGGGGAAGAAGTAGCCGCCGAATCCGATGCGCGGAAGTCCACCAGTGAACGGCCCGGTCACGCCGGTGTTCAGGCCGTAACTCGAGGCGGGGGTATTCAGATCGCCTGGCAGGGTGGGCTGGTACAGGCGGCTATAGCCAAATCGGGCTTCGTTCACCCAGCGCGCGTTGGGGGTCCAGATCCAACTGCCGCCGGCGACCTGGGCGCGGGTGTGAATGTTCGAGAGCCAGTTCTTTTGCAGTTCGGGAAAATCTTCGACTGTGCCGCTGTTGTTTCCAAAGAAGTACGATCCGCTGATGCTATGGCGGTCGTTGAGGCGGAAATCTACTTTGCCAATGCCGTTCTTCACGCCAACGTCGTTATTAAATCCGTTGGGAATCGTAGTGGAGGTCGTGTTGTTGAGAGGGAAACCCTTGCCGTTGCAGGTGACGGTTGCACCCGAAATTGCGCAGCCTGCAACCTGCAGGCTGGCGGGGCTAACCGTGACACCGCCCAACATCAAATCGGCAATGACATCGGGGATACTGTTGGCGCAATCCCCGGTGCCGCCAAACTGACAATTGGGTGCCGGAGGCGTTATGGATACCATCGAGGGACTGGTGATGCCACCGAACGAATTGCCGACGTTATATTGCTGGCTTTCGTAGGCGCCGAAGAAAAACGCCTTGTTCTTAATGATCGGTCCGCCGAGGCTCACGCCCCACTGTTCCATGGTGCGGGGCAGCTTTGAATTTCCAACTGTGTTGAAGAAGTTGCGGGCGTCAAGTTTGTCTCCGTCGCGGCCAAAGGCGAAGGCGGTTCCATGCACGCTATTGGTGCCCGACTTAAGCCCCACGTTGACTACCGACCCCGGCTTCCAGCCATACTCCGCCGGCGGGTTCTGCTGCAGGTTGAACTCCTGAATCGAATCAATCGGCAGGATGGTGGCGGAGTCTCCGGCGATACCTGCGCCGTTAATGATCGCCTGTCCCGAGTAGGGTTCGCTGTTGTACAAGCCTTCGATGAAGTAGGCATTGTCTTCGGCCCGCAGCCCGTTGCTGCTGGTGGTCGAGAAACCTCCGCCCGGGTAACGCACCACACCGGGGCGAAGCTGAAGCAGGTTCTCGTAGTTGCGGCCGTTCAGCGGGAGGTCGTTAATCTGCTGGTTGCTGAGGGTTCCGCCCAGTGTGGCAGAGCTGGTATTGATGAGAGGGGCGTCGCCGCTCACCACTACGGATTCTTTGACGTCGCCAGGGGATAGATCGAGGTCGACGGTGGCGTCGGTCGCAACTTCAAGCACGATGCCGGTCCGGGTGACGGTCTTGAAGGCTTTGGCTTCGGCGCGGACCGAGTAAGTGCCCGGGGGGAGGGCCGATACGAGATAGTTGCCCGATTCGTCCGACGTTGTTGTGCGGCTGGTGCCGCGCTGGGAATCGGTGACCTCGATATTCGCGCCGGCGACTGCGGCGCCGGACTTGTCATGCACCGTTCCCAGGATTCTGCCGGTGGTGGTCTGGGCCAGCATCGCGGCGGCCAGGCAGAAAACCGTAATCAGCACTCGACTGCATTTGTGGGCAGAACACATGGTCGGCCTCCAAAACAATGGTCCGACACCTGTACCACTTCGCGATAATCAGTGTCAAGACGAAAAATATGGCTTGACGGACAGCTTTGGTTTGGTGGTATTGTGGTCGGACCAATCCTGGTCGCCCGGGCGAAGTATTGCCTCCCGACCTTCATCTCGTTCAAACAAGCGGACTGAACCATGCCCATCGCAACCATCAACCCAGCCACCGGAGAGACACTTCGGACTTTCGAGCCTCTTACTCGCGAACAGATCGAGCAGAAACTGCGCCTGGCCGCGTCGGAGTTTCGAGTGTATCGGCGCACGTCGTTCGCCGAACGCTCGGAGAAGATGCGCCGGGCCGCGGAAATTCTGGAGAAGGAAAAAGAGGAATGTGCGCGGCTGATGACGCTGGAAATGGGGAAGCCGTTCAAGGCAGCCGTCGCCGAGGCGGCAAAGTGCGCGACCGCCTGCACCTACTACGCCGATAATGCCGAGCGCTTCCTGGCGGATGAAGCGGTCGCCACCGGAGCCAAGCGCAGCCTGGTCCGCTATCTCCCGATCGGGCCGATTCTGGCGGTCATGCCGTGGAATTTTCCCTTCTGGCAGGTGATGCGCTTTGTGGCTCCCGCGCTGATGGCGGGCAATGTTGGACTGTTGAAACACGCGTCCAACGTTCCCCAATGCGCTCTCAAGATTGAAAACATTCTTCGGCGCGCCGGCTTTGCCGAAGGTGTGTTTCAGACGCTGCTGATCGGCGCCACGGCGGTGGACGAAATTCTGGCCGATCCCCGCGTGGCCGCAGCGACCCTCACAGGCAGTGAACAAGCGGGGATTCAGGTGGGCATCTCAGCCGCCAAGCGAATCAAGAAAGTGGTGCTGGAGCTGGGCGGAAGCGATCCGTTCATCGTGATGCCCAGCGCCGATCTGGAAGCCGCTATCGCCACCGCGGTGGATGCGCGCATTCAGAACAATGGACAGTCCTGCATTGCCGCCAAGCGCTTCATCGTCGCCGATTCCATCGCCGAAGAGTTCACGCGCAAGTTCGTAGCGCGGATGGAAGGACTGCGCATCGGCGATCCGTTTGATGAAACGATACAGCTCGGCCCACTGGCCAACGCCGATGCGGTGACTTCGCTCGATGCCGATGTAAAGAAATCGGTCGCGGCCGGCGCCCGTCTGCTCACCGGTGGACACGCCATTGATCGGCCAGGAAATTACTATTCGCCCACGGTCCTCACCGACGTGCCGGTGGGATCGCCCGCATATAGCGAAGAATTTTTCGGACCGGTGGCATCGATTTTTCGCGCGAAGAGCGTCGATCAAGCGATTCAGATTGCCAACGACACACGCTTCGGCCTCGGTGCCAGCGTGTGGACGAACGATGCCGCAGAAATGGAGCGGTTCATCAACGATCTGGATGCGGGGATGGTTTTCGTTAATAAAATGGTGGCTTCCGACCCCAAGTTGCCGTTTGGTGGGGTCAAGCAATCGGGGCATGGGCGGGAGTTGGGCGTACACGGAATCCACGAGTTTGTGAACATAAAAACAGTCTGGATTCAGTGACCCGCTCAATGGTATATTGGTCATACCAATATACCATTCGACTCTTTACTAGATGGATTCATGTCTCGCGCAATGACGGTGGAAAAGATGGAGACCCTCGGAGCCAGGCTTCCGTATCGGGCGGTGAAGACAGCCCGACTCTACGAGCAGATTGTCCAGCAGGTAGAAGAGTCGATTCTATCGGGACAATTGAAGCCGGGAGACCAGCTTCCGGCCGAGCGTGACTTGGCGACGCGCTTCGGAGTGAGCCGCACCGCAGTCCGGGAAGCGGTGAAGTGCCTGCGCGAAAAAGGCCTGGTCGAGGCCTATACCGGACGAGGAACGTTTGTCACCAACGGCACGTCGCAGGGGATGCGCCAGTCGCTTGACTTGATGGTCCGAGTGAACCAACAGGAAGGCTCGATTCATCTGGCGGAATTGCGCCTGCTTCTGGAGCCCGGCATCGCGGCGCTGGCGGCGACCCGCATTGAAGATCAGTTGCTGGCGACCATGCAGGAGGCGGTTCGTGCGATGGAGCGGGGGTTGGGCGATCCCGACGCCTATATCGAAGCCGACCTGGATTTTCATCTTGCGCTGGCGGAAGCAGCCGGAAATCCGATGGTGTTGTCGCTGCTGGATTCGATCGTAGGTTTGCTGCGGGAGCAACGCAGCGGGATTTTCATGGTGGAGGGAGGTCCGGAGCGCGGACAGTTCCATCACAAGCGAATCCTCGATGCGGTCACGCGGCGCGATCCGGAAGCAGCCAGAGAGGCGATGCGGCTTCACCTGGAACAGGTTAGCGAAGATTCGGCTGCCGCCGCGAACAAACCAGCTCCGCCTGCATCTTGAGCAATCAATAATCAACGAGGAAAGTTTTATGTCAAAACTCGGTTTTATCGGCCTGGGAGTGATGGGTGGCAACATGGTGGCCCGGCTGCTCGAAAAAGGCCATACCGTTACCGGCTATAACCGCACCCAGTCGAAGGCACAATGGCTGATTGATCGCGGCATGAAGTGGGCCGACTCTCCGCGAGCCGTGGTCGAAGCTTCTGATGTCACTTTCAGCATGGTGACGAACTCGGCTGCGCTGACGGCGGTGACCGACGGCCCGGACGGCCTGCTGGCTGGCCTTTCCGCGGCGAAGCTCTACGTCGACATGAGCACGGTAAGCCCCGAAGCCAGCCGCGCGCTCGCTGCGCGAGTTCGCGAAAAAGGGTCGGACATGGTGGACGCCCCGGTTTCCGGCAGCGTGATCACCCTGCAACAGGGCAAGCTGTCGGTGATGGTGGGAGGGCGCAAGGAAACATTCGCCAAGCTACAGCCGCTCCTGCTCGAGATTGGCCCCAAGGTGACGCACGTTGGCGACAACGGGGTGGCGCTAGCGATGAAGATCGCCGTCAACCTGAGCCTGGCGGTGCAGATGCTCGCGTTCTCGGAAGGCGTGCTGCTGGCGGAAAAAAGCGGCATTGCTCGCGAAGTCGCGGTCGACGTGCTCGTACACAGCGCGGTGGCCTCGCCGATGATTCAGTATCGCGGGCCGTTCGTGCTGCAGCAGCCAGAAGAAGCCTGGTTCGACGTCAACATGATGCAGAAGGACATGCTGCTGGCCATGGACCTGGGACGCAAGTTGAACGTTCCCGTACCGACCACGGCGGTGACGAACGAGTTCCTCACGGCGGCCCGCGGCATGGGCTGGGAAAAGCTGGACTTCGCCGTAGTATTCGATGTGCTGGCGCGCATGTCGGGGATTGCAAAATGACGACCACCGCACAACCCGGAGTGTCTCTGCAGGCCGCGCTGTGGTTGCGAATGTACCGCCAGATGGTGGCGATCCGCGAGTTCGAGGCACAGGTCAACGAACTCTACACCCGGGCCCTGATGCCGGGTCTCGCACATCTTTATATCGGTGAAGAGGCGGTCGCAGTGGGCGTTTGCGAAGCCCTTCGCCGCGACGACTACATCACCAGCACGCATCGTGGACATGGACATTGTTTGGCGAAAGGCGCCTCCCCCGATCGAATGTTCGCCGAACTGCTCGGGAAAGAAGCGGGGTACTGCAAGGGCAAGGGTGGATCCATGCACATTGCAGACCCCGCGACGGGCAACCTGGGAGCGAACGCGATTGTGTGCGGCAGCGCTGGCATCGCCACGGGAGCGGCATTCTCGGCCAAGCGCCTGCGTAACGGTCGCGTCGCAGTGTGTTTCTTCGGCGAAGGCGCGCTGGGCCAGGGACTGCTTTACGAAGTGATGAATCTGGCCGAACTGTTCAAGCTGCCGGTGATCTACGTTTGCGAGAACAACCTCTACACCGAGTACACGCACTTCAGCGAGACCACGGCCGGCGACGTACTGTCGCGCGCGACGGCGTTTGGTTTGGAAGCCGCCAAGGTCGACGGACAGGACGTTCGCGCTGTTCACGCAACTTTCAGCCGATTGGCGGAGCGCGCCCGTCAGGGTGGTGGCCCGGGATTCCTGCTCTGCGACACGTACCGCTATCACGGTCATCACGTCGGCGACATTAACCGCGAGTATTACCGGCCCAAGCAGGAAGAGCAATTGTGGAAGACCGAACGCGATCCGATCCAGAATTTTCGCCAGCAGTTGATTGCGGAGAAAATATCGGACGCGGCGGCGCTCGACCAGATGCGCGTCGAGCTCGAAGAGGAAATGAAGAAGGCCGTGGAGTTTGCGGTCGCGGCCCCGTATCCGTCGGCCGACGAAGTGACCGAGGACGTTTATGCCTGAAGTAGCAACGCGCGAACTGACTTTTGCGCAGGCCATCCGCGAGGCGCTGGCGGAGGAGATGCGGCGCGACCAGACGGTCTGCATCATGGGCGAAGATGTGGCCGAGGCCGGCACGCCATTCAAGGTGCTCGCCGGTCTGGTCGAAGAATTCGGCAAGGACCGCGTCATGGACACGCCCATTTCCGAAGCCGGATTTACTGGCCTTGCCGTGGGTGCCGCGATGACGGGAATGCGTCCCGTCGTCGATATCATGTTTGGCGATTTCATCACGCTGACCATGGACCAGATGGTCAACCAGGCCGCCAAAGTGCATTACATGTCGGGCGGACACTGGAGCGTGCCGATGGTGATGCGGACGACGCTTGGCGCAACGCGGCGTTCGGCGGCGCAACATTCGCAATCGCTGCACGCGTGGTTCTGCCACGTGCCGGGGCTGAAAGTGGTGATGCCCTCAACCCCCCGCGACGCGAAGGGACTGCTGAAGTCGGCGATCCGCGACGGCAACCCGGTGGTCTTTTTCGAAGACAAAATGATGTACAAGCTGAAGGGCCCGGTTCCGGAGGAAGACTACACGGTGCCGCTCGGCGAGGCCGACGTGAAGCGCGCAGGCGACGACATCACGCTGGTAGCGACCAGCAGCATGGTGCAGATCGCCTTAGGGGCGGCCGATCTGCTGGAGCAGGCCGGCATCAGCGCGGAAGTTGTGGACCCACG
>Ga0075029_100001813_pt1 | contig 12169 bp, 9 predicted proteins | sample LitLauG_LLR_2013_FD_71391 | JGI IMG/M metagenome (GOLD analysis project Ga0075029, IMG submission 71391) | Freshwater sediment microbial communities from North America - Little Laurel Run_MetaG_LLR_2013 | ecosystem: Environmental > Aquatic > Freshwater > Creek > Sediment | place: USA...
CAGATGCCGATTCCCATCGAGCGCGCCCTCATTTTTCCCATGGCGTTGGTGCCGAATCTTTTCGGCCTATGGAATATTTTCTATCTATGGCTGCGGCCGCGCCGCCATCTGCCCATTGGATTTCATGGTGCGATATTGCCGTTCATCCTGGCGCCGACCGGGTTCGTGATCGCAACTTCGTCAGGACTGCTGGCTGCGACTTCGGAGGGCCTGGTGTGGTTCCATGAAATCGTGGTTCCATACGGCTTTCTGGCGGCAGGTTTCACTCTGGCTTTGATTGCCTATTACCTGGTCTGGAAGTATCTGGTGGGATTTTTCAACGAGGTGCTGGGGATTGCATGACGCATCAGCGGCGGGCGCCGTCAGGAAAGTAGATGGTCCATCCCTGCGCCCGCGCATGGGTTTCAAGGTCGGGATTTGGATTGACCGCGAATGCACGTGCGGCCGTGGCGAGCATCTCCGTGTCCCAGCGGGAATTGCCGAAGGCGGCGTCAACCTTCTTGCCAGCGGCCTCGCGGAGAGCCTGCGGCTTGCCCGGACCGGATGGAATCCTCACCAGGTGATCGGTAACGGTGCCGTTTTCAACCACAACTTTCGCGGCCAGGATGCGGTCTTCCCCGATGCCAAACTGCTTCATGCCTGCGCGAATCACCCACTCGTTCGACGACGACACCGCCCATATCTCGCAGCCGTGGTCGTGCAAGTGGCGAACCAGGTCGAGCATTTCGGGAAAGACCTTTCCTGGAAACGATCCGGCCATGAAATCGTGAGCGGCCGTCATCAGGACAGCTTCTGACATCCCCCGATGCATGGTGACCATCTCTCCGCACATCTGGTCCTCACCGACTCTGCCCGCCTTGTATTCGGCGTAACGCGCGCGCATAGCCCGCCCGAGTTCGCCCGGGACAAGCCCCGTTCTGATCTCCCAATCAAAAAAAGTTTCGCCCGCATCGCCCGACCAGAGCGTGCCGTCACAGTCAAACGCCGCAACCGCGGGTTGAAGGCTGAGGACGCGGTCGAGAAATTCCTTGCGCGTTAGATTTGTGACCTGAGGGTTCGAAATTTCCATTGCCCTTCGACGATAACGGACAAGAGCAGACTTGCGCAATTTTGCATTGAGATTCGGCTCAGGAAGGGCGGCGGGCAACGAGGGCCGCGTAGTCGTCCGGCGTGTTCACGTTCAAGGCCACGAAGGGATCGCTCACGGCGACGTACAAAATATGCTGCTGGCAGCCGTGTTCTACCTCGCGCGCCGTGCTGGTCGCAGGAGCTTGCAAAAAGGCCTCAATCAGTTCACGCCCTGCGAGGTAGGGATGGCCGTGCTGTCCGGAGAATTCCGGCACCACCGCCCAGATGTCGGGCGAGGCAGATTCAAACGCTGTCCGCAGCAACTGGATCGTTCCTGCACTCGCCGGAGGCCGGTCCACGAGCGTGATCATGGCGGCGTCCCGGCCGCGGTTCAAAACCTCGCGCAATCCCACCCGCAGCGAACTGAACTGGCCGAGGCTGGGATCGGGATTGGTGACCACCGATGCTCCGCTGGCATAAGCAATTGGAGCCAGATCTGACTCGTTGGCGCCAGCCACGACCACAATAAAATCGGTGGAGAAACTTAGAGACCCAATGGCGGCGGAAAGGAAAGTCTCTTTCACTGGCGCTTGTCCCTCTACTTGTGGAGGCCAGGGCAACAACGCCTTGTCGCGGCCCATTCGCGAGGACTCGCCCGCGGCGAGAATAATCCCAGCGAAACTCGAGGAACGAGACATTGTGCGGAAGATAGCAGAAAGCGGAAAGAAAGTCAGTGCGTCGAATTACGGGGAGCGGGCTACTGAATTACGCGCTCGGGTTGTCAGGGTTCAACGCAGCCGCTGGTTCGGCGTGATCAGTTTCCGGTTCGTCCGCCTGCTTCTGTTTGAACCAACTCATATGGGGAAGGGCTCCGGTCGCGTGGCGGCGGATGGCGATGAGTTCGGCGGTGATGGCCACCGCAATCTCTTCCGGCGTGATGGCCCCAATGTCTAAGCCGATAGGCGCGTGCACGCGATCGAACAACTCGGGGCGCAGACCCTCATCGTGAAGAGTTTTGAAGATGGCGATCACTTTGCGCTTCGAGCCGATCATGCCGATATAGCGGGCCCGCGTCTGCACCGCCCAGCGCAGGATACGCATGTCATCGCGATGACCGCGCGTTACGATCACGATGTACGACGATTCGTTCGGATCGAGGGTGCGCGTGGCCTCATCGAAGTCGAGCGCGTGAACTTCGGCCGCGGAAGGGAAGCGCTCCTTGGAGGCGTAGGAGGACCGGTCGTCCGTGACAACCACGTCAAATCCCGCACCCGCGGCGGCCTGGCACAGACTTGAGGCCACATGTCCTGCGCCAAACAGATAAACCAATGCCGGAGGCAGGACCGGCTCAACGAAAACATCCAGAGTTCCACCGCAGACCAGCCCCGTGTCGTACTTCGGATCCTGATTGAGATCGAAGTGCAGGGTGCGGGGCTTTTCCGACTCCATGACCTCGCGAGCAGTTTGCCACACCTCAGCCTCGACGCAACCGCCGCCGATGGTGCCGACAATCGAACCGTCATCGCGCACCAGCATCTTTGCGGTCTTGAAGGACGGAATCGACCCGCGCACGTTCACGATCGTGGCAACGGCGCCACGACGCCCTCCGCGGCGTAGTTCGACGATTTGTTCATAGATATCCATGTGGGAAACTACTGAGTTCTGATTATCAGTGGGTAAACAGGGAAGAGTCAATCGGGGGGGATGCAAAAGGCCCGGGTCATCACTCCGGGGCTTTCGCATTAAGTCAGTAGGTACTATGCACGACCTGCCAAGCATCTTAATCTTGAAGCGGTGCCAAGCGATTGTCAAACTTACTATGGAATCGGATGATTGCAGCAGGAGAACTCCCATGAAAGCCGTTCGCCTCCATCAATTCGGCGGTCCCGAAGTTCTAGTGTACGAAGACATTCCCGACCCGCAACTGCGCAAAGACCAGGTGCTGGTGCGGGTCAAAGCGTGCTCGCTGAATCATCTCGACGTCTGGGTGCGCAAGGGATTGCCCGGCGTGAAGCTGCCCCACATCCTGGGCAGCGACATCGCCGGCGAAGTCGCAGAAGTTGGCGAGTACGTCACCGGATTCAAAGCCGGGCAGCGTGTGCTGGTTGCGCCTATGCATTTCTGCGGACACTGCGCCAAGTGCGTTGCCGGACTGCAGAACGAGTGCCGCGAGTTTACCGTCCTCGGCAATGGCGTCGATGGAGGGAACCGCGAACTGATCGCGGTGCCGGCCGCTAGCGTCATTCCAATTCCTGATTCGCTCGATTTCGTGCAGGCTGCGAGTGTGCCTTTGGTCTTTGTCACCGCCTGGCACATGCTGGTGGGCCGCGCTGCGGTTCGTCCGGGACAGACCGTGCTGGTGTTAGGTGCAAGCTCAGGTGTAGGGATCGCGGCCATCCAGATCGCCAAGCTATTTCACTGCCGCGTAATTACGACCGCGGGCGACGAATCGAAGCTCGACAAAGCACGAGCCCTGGGCGCCGACCACGGCATCGACCACTACAAGCAGAAAATTTCCGAGGAAGTTCGCCGAATCACCAACAAGCTGGGGGTCGACATCGTCATCGAGCACGTAGGCGCCGCGACCTGGGACGAGAGTGTGAAGTCGCTCAAGAGCGGAGGCAAGCTGGTCACTTGCGGCGCTACCACTGGCCCGAATGTAGGCATCGATCTGCGCCATCTGTTCGCGCGGCAGTTGAGCTTGCTCGGATCTTACATGGGAACGATGGGCGAGCTGCACGAGGTTCTAGGCCACGTCTTCGCGGGACGGCTCAAGCCGGTCGTCGATCGTACGTTTCCGCTCCACGAAATCCGCGCGGCGCACGAGTATCTGGAAAAGAGCCAGATGTTCGGAAAGGTCGTCGTGAACCCGTAGGGGACTGCCAAAGATAGCATTAACAGCATGAGTGCTATAGGGATTCATCGCTAATTACTCCGGCAAGCCCCCTATAATTCTCGTGATTTTGAGGCTGCCGATGCGTCGCTATCTTGTTCTGCTATCTCTTTTGTCGATATGGGCGCCTGCGCAAGCTGCCGACTTGCTAGATGACACTGAGATCACACTGCATCGCATGGGGTGCCTCGGAACATGCCCCGAATACAAGCTCACCATTCGTGCTGATGGATCAGTCGTGTACGAAGGAAGAAACTACGTACACGCCAGAGGAGTCCGCAAAAGCAAGATTAGTATTTCAGCAGTTCAAGCACTGGTGCAGAAATTCATTGATGCAAAATTCTTTGACATGAGGGGTGGTGGCATCGTCGTTGACGCACCAGTCAAAACAATCTCTTTCGCGTTCGACGGCCGCCAGAATGAGGTTAAGGAAGGCTGCGCCTGCCCCTCGGAGCTAGTAAAGTTAGAAGACGAGATTGATAAGACCGCCGGTTCTGAACGTTGGGTGCGAGGCCGTTTACGGATGCTCTTCGCCCCTTCGCAATTTTCGAAAAGGCGATTTTGAGTGAAATGGCGATTTATCGACAGTCACTGCGTGTGTGGGGTGCGAGATGTCCTAAGCTGTTTGCCGTGGACAAGTTCTTCACGGAGAAGGGAGAAGTTCTTCTCATTGACGCTCGCGCCGAGCCGACCTAGAATCTGTGCGCCGAGCGATCCCCCCTGCGCTCCCAGCCACCCCTTCGCCTAAGGAGGCGTCTCAATGAGGTTCCGGTTGCTCTGCGGTTTCCTGCTCGTTTGCCAGTTGTGCTTCGCGGCAACGGAAAAGACCATTTACAGTTTTTCCTCGTTTCCTCATGGCGCGTCCCCGTTCACGAATGTCACTTTCGACAGCGCGGGGAATATTTATGGCACCACCTGCTTTGGAGGCACTCACAATGACGGCACGGTTTTCAAGCTGACTCCCGGCAAGAACGGCAGTTATACCCAGACCGTGCTTTACAGCTTCAGCGGAAGCGACGGAGCCTGTCCGGCGAGCGGCGTAGTGCTGGACAGCGCGGGCAATATTTACGGCACGGCGAGCACAGGCGGCACTAAGTCTACGACGTGCTATCAGACCGCCGGGTGCGGACTCGTTTTCAAGCTGACGCCGAACGGCACCACGTGGAAGCAACAGATCCTTTACAAGTTTTCCGGCTCGGATGCCTCTTATCCCAGCTCTCTGACCTGGTATCCGGGCGGAAACCTGGTGGGTACGGCTGGGCCCCCGTCCCCTAACTGGAACGGAATCGTCTTTATGCTCACGCCTTCGGGCACAGCATGGAGTTTTACGACTCTGTTCAGCTTTCCGGCCACGGGTTTCGCCAATGGCCTGGTGGGACCACTCGTGGTTGACAGCAGCGGCAATCTCTATGGTGTGACCACCTACGGAGGTACTCACGACGGTGGGATCGTGTACGAACTCTCCTATTCCGGCGGCAACCTGGTTGAGTCTGTGCTGTATTCGTTTGGGGGGAAGGGCGATGGCTATTCTCCAATCGCAGGGCTGGTCATGGATCAGGCAGGCAACCTATATGGCTCGACTCCATCAGGCGGCACTTTGGGGTATGGATCGATCTTCAAGCTGACTCGAGACACGCAAAGCAATTGGAATTATGGCCTCATTTACAACTTCCAGAGCGTTACGGACGGGTGGGCTCCTCAAGGCGGAGTCGTGCTTGACGGAGCGGGCAATGTCTATGGCACGACCGCCGCTGGCGGCAGCACCAGCTGTTCCTGTGGCACCGCCTTTGAGCTTTCCCCCAGTTCCAGTGGCACGTACACCAAGAAGACGATTCACAATTTCTCCGGGTACGCCGGCAGCCAATTGGGAACAATTGCCGCGCTGGTGTTCGACAGCCAGGGCAATCTTTATGGAACGACGCCTAGTGGTAACGGACATCTCAATATCAGTGATGGGGGAACGGTGTATCGCCTGTCGCCCAGTTCCTCGGGATGGACGTACACCGTTCTGTACGGATTCCCCGCAAGCGATGGCCACGGACCTGGCGCAGGTCCCACGTTCGACTCGGCGGGCAACCTCTACGGTACAACGACTTCAGGAGGTTCAACCGAGGCGGGCACGGTCTATCAGTTATCGCCAAGCGGCAACGGCGTGTGGACGGAGAAGCTCCTCTATGCCTTCCGCGGCGGAAACGACGGCGCCACTCCCTACTCCAATATTGTGATCGATAGCAGCGGAGATCTGTTTGGTACAACCAAATACGGTGGAGGTGGGAGCAGTTCCGGCGGTTCCGGAACGGTATTCGAACTGTCTCCGAACGGCACGGGATGGAAGGAAACGATCCTCCACGCATTCCAATCCAACGGCGCCGACGGCACTTGGCCCCTCGTTGGTCTAACCCGCGATGCCAGCGGCAATCTCTTCGGTACAACGTATGCCGGAGGCACTTACGGTTTCGGAACGGTTTTCAAGATGACGCTGTCATCTTCGGGAACGTGGAGCGAAAGCGTCCTCTACAGCTTCACCGGAGGCGCAGACGGCTCACAACCGTATGCGCCGATCACGATCGATTCCGCGGGCAACCTCTATGGGTCGACCATCTACGGAGGTGCTCACAGTGTTGGCGCGATCTTCATCCTGTCACCGAAATCGGATGGCAGCTACGCCGAGAACGTTCTGTATTCGTTCACCGGATCATCGGATGGAGGCGACCCAAGGGGGACCCTAACCCTGGATGAGGCGGGCAATCTTTATGGAGTCGCGGCAAACGTTGCCTTTGAACTCTCTCCGTCCAGCTCGGGAAGCTGGACGGAAACGGTTCTCTACACTTTCGGCAAGAATGGCGATGTGAGTTCCCCCGGTGGCCTGACTTTCGATGCGTCCGGCAACCTCTGGGGCAATGCCGATGGCGGCGGTGCTTCCGATGATGGAGGAGTATTCGAACTCTCACCCAGCGGCGGGCAGTGGAAGGAGACTCAGGTGATTGTGTTCTCGGGCCTTCTAGGCATTGGTCCGACCGGGAACGTTATCTTCGACGGCGCGGGAAATCTCTATGGCGTCGGGTATAAGGGCGGCCAGACCGGCGACGGCGTGGTGTTTGAGGTTACGCCATGATAAGGATGTGCGGAGGTCGCGGATGATTGTTGTAATCAGGCCATAGCGCTCATCAACCCGCCCACGGTTCCAGCCTCCGTGCCCCCTTGTGTCCTCTATGGTTTAAGATATTGTTATGTCCCGCGAACTGAACTTCGGCCCCTACATCGACACCGAGAACGGCAAGAAGGTCGTCAAAGACCTGACCTACGGCAACCCCACTCCAGAAGGAGTCGTGCTGACCACACTCGACGCCACCGTCAACTGGATGCGCAAGAGTTCGATCTGGCCCATGACCTTTGGTTTGGCCTGCTGCGCCATCGAGATGATGTCGATGGGCGCCTCGCGCTTCGATATCGCGCGCTTTGGAGCGGAAGTATTTCGTCCCTCGCCGCGGCAGAGCGATCTGATGATTATCGCCGGCCGCGTCTCGAACAAAATGGCGCCCGTGATTCGTCAGCTCTGGGAACAGATGCCCGAGCCGAAATGGGTGATCTCGATGGGCGCCTGTGCAACTTCCGGCGGCGTCTTTCAGAACTATGCGCTCGTGCAGAGCGTGAACCAGGTCATTCCGGTGGATATCTACGTCCCCGGATGCCCGCCCCGCCCGGAGCAGTTGATTTACGCCATCACTCTGCTGCAGGAAAAAATTCAGAAAGAGCGCGGCACGATCAAAAAAGCCCTGAATATGGCGTAAGTTGCCGTTCCGCCGCGTCCAAGCGGCGCTATAATATTCCTACTGGCTTCTGGGGTGCTTTATGGATCGTCTTCGCGGCGCGTCCTTGCTTTTCGTATTCCTGGTAAGTTGCGTGATCCTGCCGTGCGCTTTCGGGCAAAGCAGCGATCAGCCTCAAGTTCTGCCCGCGAGCGCACCCATCCCCGTTAAGTTGCCTGAGATAAAACCCATCGCGCCGCCGATTCCAGGCAATGCCCCGCGCATCTCCAAGCAAACCCGCTACGAGATCATCCGCGACTTTGAAACCCAGCTCGTCTACGCGCGCACCGCGTTTCCCATGAGCACCAAAGGGCTTACTATAAAAGACGGACAGACTACACCGGACGGGCAGGAACTGCAGCAATTGCTCGTCCTATGGGGACCGGCAATCAAGCCCGGCGATCCGGCGCTGATCTCGTGGGTGCAGATCAAGGACAACCATATCCACTTCGACATCAACGGCGGTCCGATTCGCCGGAAGAAGTGGTATCAGCACATACAGATTTCCGGCACGGGTGGAGCACAGGTCCCGCTGGGCCCCAATGAGGCGCCGCAGAATCCGCACGGATCTTACCTCGACGTCTACTTCGACAAATATGTCCCTGAGATGACAGCGCAGCAACTGCGCGATCTGCTGATTCCGGTGCTCGACTTCAACGCGCGCAATAAAGAGCAGGCCTACCTGGACACGGTTCCGCCTAAGGTGAAGGAAGCCATTCAAGCGCACCACGTGCTGGTAGGCATGAGCACCGAAATGGTCGTTCACGCCATGGGCAGGCCCCCGAAAAAAGTGCGCGAGAAAGACGGCGAGATCGAATACGAAGAGTGGATCTACGGTGCTCCGCCCCAGGATGTGGATTTCGTGCGCATCGTCAACGACGAAGTCGTGCGCGTCGAGACCATGAAAGTCGGCGGGCAGAAGATCGTGCGCACCGAAAAAGAAATCATCCTGAAGCGTCCCGGCGACGAGGACACGGAAGCCAAGAAGAGAGATACAGAGGAGGATCGACCCGCGAACGCTCCCAGCTTACGGCGGGCCGGGGAAGATCCGGCCGAGGTGCCTCAGCCTGCGCACGGAGCTTCCCCCGCGTCGCCCGTGCCACCCCCAGACATGCCGCCGCCGCCCGGAAACCCAGGCCCGGGGCGGGATGCAGCCGGCCGCCACTAGCCGTCACCTGCCGGAACTGTGCAAATCATGGCAGGCTCGGAAATCCTGAATGTGTGCTATCTTGGGCTCGCCTAGTTGTGCTGTGAATAAGTTTCCCCCGAAACCTCTCCCGTCCCGTCATTGTCCGCAGATGCGATCCGGATCGCAGGAGGAGCATATGGGATCCGCAAAAGCACTTCTCGCCTTAACCCTGCAGCTTGCACTTCTGGGTTCCTTGGCAGCCGGCGTCACCGCGCAGCAAAGATATGTGGTCACGAATAACAACGTGAACGGAGCGAATTCCGCCACCGTCTATTTGGCGGGAGGAACAACGCTCAATCCGACTCTGACGAAGGTAGCCACCATTCCCACCGGCGGTTCGGGCTCGCCTTACGGATATTTCGCCGCGAATCTGGTCGCGCTCGCCAGGGCTGGCGCCAACGAATGTGCGTTTGTCTCCGATGGCGGCTCCAGCGACATCGCCGGCATCAATCTTGCCTCCCTGACAGTCACTGGCCAATTTAAAGGGTCGAGCACCGATCTGGCGAGCAGCGGAATCGGCCTCGTCGCCCACAATGGCTATCTCTACGCCGCATTTACGGGAAGTCAGACGCTGGCCACATTCGCCATCGGCTCCGGCTGCACCTTGACGTTCCTCGGTGACGTTCCCTCCGTGGGGTTGGGCACAAGCAGCATGGATCAGCTAGCCGCAAACGGAAACATGCTCGTGGTGGTCTACTCCGACACTTCCGTTGCCTCGTTCAACCTCTCAGGCGGAATACCGGTCTCCAACGGCGACCTGCAGCACACCACGGGCGTGACACAGTATGGAAATCAGGTAGGCGCCGTCGATATCACGAGGGACGGGCATTACGCCTTGTTTGGCGGCTTCGGCGGATACACCATGGTGGAAGTTTCCGACATCTCGTCGGGCAAGATCACGCCAACGGTGGTCTACGGCGGACCCGACCAGAGCCTGGGCACCGGCGCGGGATCGAACACGATCTGGCTGGGCCCGGAAGAAGAGTACATCTACATCACGAACACATTTTCGTTTCAGGTCACGGCTGTGCCCTTCGATCCGAAGACCGGCACGGTGCTGCCCTTTGCCTCGGGCGGATGCATCATGAACCTGAAGCAGCTAAATAAAACCGCTTCTTACCCGGGATCGATCGTAAGCGCAGGACCGAAGGAGCAAGGCGGGATCACGCTCTACGTCGCAGAAGACGGCGCCAGCAAGCCTTCGTCAGTGAGCATCCTTCACCGCTCGACGAGCAACGGACAGTGCACATTAACGGAATCCGCAGACTCGCCCGTCTGGGATGGAGTGACCACCGATCTGCCGTCGATTGCAGCGTATCCGCCGCGTCCGTTCTGAAGCGGTTGGACGCGACAAAACCTAAACAGGACTTAAACTACCTTGCTCACATTTGCGGCCTGCGGGCCTTTTTGACCCTCGGTGATTTCGAACTCCACCTGATCACCCTCCTGCAGGCTTTTGTACCCCTCGGAAGAGATTGCGCTGTAGTGAACGAATACGTCGGGGCCATCCGCGCGCCCGATAAATCCATACCCCTTTGCGTTATTGAACCACTTCACCGTTCCTTTCAGGCGATCCACTTACCCCCTCTTTCCGCACGTCCTCAACGGGGGAACCAAGAACGTGCTCCCACAGTCAAACACTCAATACGATGCATTGTGTCGCCGCAGGGGAGGGCTGTCAAGCGAATGTATAGCCTTAACGTTGTGAAAAGAAAGGCCTAGGGGAGTACGAGGATCTGCGAATGGGCGGCCGGGAGAGCCCCGCTGAATCCCGATTAAAGCGTCTTTTTCCTTTGGCGAAAAACATGGTCGAGCCACAGAACCGACGAAATCGTTTTGGCGTCGCGGATGGTTCCTCGCATCACCATGCCAGCCGCAGTTGCCAACGGAACCATCCGCAGTTGAATGACTTCGTCTTCTTCCGGCTGTGCTTTGCCTTTCTGCAGGCCGGTCGCGAGATAGACCGCCATGGTTTCAGCCACAAAGCCAGGGCTGGCGTAAAACTTCAGGATTCGTTTCCAAGTCTTTGCTGTATAGCCGGTTTCTTCGAGCAGTTCGCGCTTTGCGGCCTTCAGCTCTTGCTCGCCCGGATCAATGCGGCCAGCGGGAAGCTCCCAAAGATAATCGCTTGCGGCATGACGATACTGGCGCTCCAGCAGCACGCCAGGTTCAGGCCGCGAGTCGTCCACCGCCAGCACCACGACCGAGCCCGAGTGATGGATGAGATCGCGGCGCGCCTCGACTCCGCCGGGCTCTTGGACATGGTCGGTTGTGACCCAGAAAACCGGCCCACGATAGACAGTTCGGGATGAGACCACGCGTGCGCGCGACTTTTGACTGGATTGTTTTCTGCGGGACACTTTTTTCTGAACTGAGGATTGGGCCATGGTTCACCAATAAAGTTTATGAAGGCGCCCATCCATAATAAAGCACGCCTCGCGAGTTCCATCGGAGCCGCCAGCAGGATTCTGCTATGCTGCCCGCCATGGCGGGAAAGCCGCAGATCGCAATCGTGGGCGCGGGGAACCTCGCCTCGGCGCTCGCGGTTTCGCTGGGCCGCGCTGGATACAATATTGAAGCCGTGATCTCCCGATCCGGCGGAACGTCATTGAATAAGGCGAAGCGGCTCGCACAAGAGGTGAAGGCGCGTGCGATCGCGGCGAATCGGCTGCGAGATTTGCGGGCCGAGGTGATCTGGATCTGCGTTCCCGACGGGCAGATTGAGCGAGCAGCGCAGTCCTTGGCGGACGCGATTGAGTGGAAGGCAAGAGTGGCCTTCCATTCCAGCGGTGCGCTGACCAGCGATGAACTCAATTCCTTGCGTGATCGTGGGGCGGATGTCGCTTCGGTCCATCCTTTCATGACGTTTGTGCGCGGCTCGCGCCCGCCGCTGGCAGGCGTTCCCTTTGCCATCGAGGGCGACGCACGCGCCGTGCGCATCGCGCGAGGGGTGGTAAAGGATTTGGGTGGCGAAGCGTTCGCAATACGCAAAGCCGACAAGGCGGCCTATCATGCCTGGGGAACTTTTTGTTCGCCGCTGCTGGCCGCTTTGTTCGAAACCGCCGAACAGGTTGCGGCGATGGCCGGAGTGAAGCGCGCGGCGGCGCGGCGCCGAATGATTCCGATCCTGTTGCAGACCCTGGCCAACTACGCCGCTTCGGACGCTGCCCAAGCCTTCAGCGGTCCCATCATTCGGGGCGATGCCGGCAC
>Ga0075029_100001820_pt1 | contig 12148 bp, 21 predicted proteins | sample LitLauG_LLR_2013_FD_71391 | JGI IMG/M metagenome (GOLD analysis project Ga0075029, IMG submission 71391) | Freshwater sediment microbial communities from North America - Little Laurel Run_MetaG_LLR_2013 | ecosystem: Environmental > Aquatic > Freshwater > Creek > Sediment | place: USA...
CAATATATCCGAATTTAGAAATTCACTATAATCGAAAAGACACTATTGGTTCTGAACTTGATATTTATATTCCATCATTAAAAATTGCAATTGAACTTAATGGAATTTTTCATCATAAACCGATTTTTGGAATAAAAAAATTGAATCAAATTCAAGAGAATGATAAAATTAAATTGAAAAAATGTAATGAAAATAATATAGTGCTAAATGTAATTAACGTTTCTAAAAACGTAGAAAATGATAAGAAAATGATTCTCGTATTATTTAAACATTTTGCCCGACCAGAGGGGATCGAACCCTCAACCACAAGTTTTAGAGACTCTCGCTCTGCCAATTGAGCTATGGTCAGTTGAGTCTTAAACTTTCGCAAACTTACAGACTTTACTTCCTGCGAACTTAATCTAACAAGTCGTGGCTGTTCCACTGCGACCACCATCTCTGGTGATGTTTGCTACTCGATCTTTATGCAGCAACGTGCTGCCCTAATGCTTTTTTCAAATTATCTATTTGTGTCGATAAAACTTTTTTGTCGCTTTCGTTTAACGCCACAGTATCACTCGTTGTTGAGTAACCCTTTTTTCTTTGTTTGTTCTCAATACGTTTTGGTTTTACACCGCTTGCAAGTTGAGCTTCAAGTCTGGCTAAACTGCCAGTCTTTCTTTGTTTCTGTCTTTGGGTTGCCATATATTGTATTTATACGTCAAAGATAAGTAAAGGTTGTATGCTTTTAAAGAAATTTTTCAATTTTTTTACGACATTCCATCTTGTTTGCTTGTTTTTTCTTGTCGGTAGTAATCATAGGTTTAACCTGATGCGTTGTTTCACGCATTACTTTTTTAGCCATTTTGAGGCGATCTCGGTTCGTTATGATTAACTTCTTTGCCATTTTCGAAATTATAAATACTACGTATTTTTGCTTCTATTTTTATTGTTTTTTTATTTGTCGTTTGCCATTTAGTTCCGTCACGATATATTCCAGAATCGCACCAAGGACATATCACTGTGCCTGATGTTGATGCTTCAACTACTGGTAGATCACAAATAATACAGGGAGCATTTTCATCATACTCCACTGTAGTTTTTGTGCCATCAATTATTTCATACGTTATAGTTTTCATGCTTCTTCATCAACCATAAATGGTTTCGCGAACTTAGGACGTATCATTGACCAGATCACTCTTGATGGGTCTTTACCGTCAAGGATTTCGAAAAGAATTTTTGAGTTAAACCCTTTAAGATTTAAAATATACTCAGCATGTTCTCTACGAGTCGTAAGACCTGTGTTCAATAATTCAATAACTGCACTTCTATGTGCCAATAAGATTTCAGCAAAGTCTTTTTTAAGAGACTCTGAAGTTTTCCTAACAAAATTATCGAATTCATCTGGTGTCTTGTCAAGCAATTCATCAAATGATTTGTTTTGTGATAAGTACTCCCATACCGAAACGTTCGATACGTTAGTTACGATAGAGTGAAGTCTACAATACTCTTCATACTTCAATTTCATTCTGAACCCGTTTGAGAATCTAATGATATATCCTTCTTTGATTTTATCATTATCATCTCTCAATGTAGACCAGTCCTTCACACCATCATATCTCTTAACTACAGGGAAGCCGATGTATTCTAATGGCAAGTCATCACCAGTAGCATTGTCGAGAATCCCAAGCAATACAAGATCATCCATACCTTTGTAGTCAACAACGATTCTGTTTTCTGGATAGATGATTTCAAATAAGTAAGTTGCCTTCTTATTCAATTTATCAAATGTATCAGTATAACGAGAATAGAATACTTTGTTGGCATGGTTAGCTTGATCGCTTTGAAAGCTTCCCTTCGATGCGATATATGGCATACCATTCAACCAATACAAAATACCCAATGATCCATCCATCTTATCATAAACATCGAATGGAAGATTTGGAATATCTTCTGGTTGGTGTTGTTCGAGCGTAAAGAATTTTTTGAACGCACGAGCAACAATATTCATTTCGCCATCCAAGATTAATCCTCTTGTAAGCAAAGTGATTTCATTCCATACTTTTTCAAATTGTGCTTTTCTCGTATAGTTATAGATATACAATTCTGCGTCAGGGTGTTTTTGCACCATCACATAATCTTCATCTAACATCTTACGTAATAATTCCTTGTTCATTTTATTTAAAACTATTGTCTCTCATTTTCTTTAAGTACTGATCGAATGGAATAACCATTAAATCAATGTAGTGTCCAATTTTAGAGATTGGAAAACTCTTCATACTTGCATTCTTGGCAAGCCAACAATTCAATTTCGTGTCAAAGTTAATCAATTCACCATAAACTACATAACCACCATCTTTACTTTTTGTATAGATTGTATCACCAGTTTTTAAATTATATTTCATCATTTCGTAATGATCAATCGATACTTTGATTTTGAATGGTGTCATGCTCATAAAATTTAGGATTAAAATTATTAAGGCTCACGAAATAGATCAAGCTGTTTTGATTTTTTTACATATGCATTCTCTATTGCGATGATCTGAGTTAACAGTTTTATTGGGTCAGTATCATCGAATTGAAGATTAAGATGTGTCATGTTTAACACATCATCACCTGCAGTCCTAATTAAGAATTTATTCCTCTTCCTTATTTGAGCAATCAATCCTTCATACTGTCTCATTAAATCTTTACCGTATACTTTCATAAATAGACTATTTGAAGTAATGATACGTAATAAATTAATAAAAGTTGTCTTTTTCTACAAAAAAAATGGGTGACATCCCTGTCACCCACTTAACCTATGAAAAACCACTATTCTTTATTCTTTTTTCGATTGTACCTTCGCTTGGCATTCTTGAGAATGTCAACAGTTCTACCTTTCATGATCCGTTCGTGATCTCGTGCGGTAATGGTTTCCCCTTTGTTGTATGGAGAAGGGCTTAACATTGCCAATCTATTATCAGGGTCTTTATTTAACAATCCACTCTCCATGTAGTACATTTCGCTCATGAGGATATTCAGGTCACCTGCATCACCATCAACTGCAGCTTCAACAAAAGTAAACAATCTATCAGCTTCTTCTTGAGTCTTGAATGATCTTTCAAAGACTTCACCATACAGAATTACAGTGATGGTTTTCCCGAATTTTTTACCTGATATTCCTTTCATGATAATTATTTTTTGTAAACCTTTTGAAGTAACTCCATTAACTCATTGTTTGAAGTTATGTCTTCATACTCAGGGATATTAATGTACTTGAGAAGATTGTTTTTCTCATCCTGCTTCTCAAGATACTTAAAACTACTATCCAATTCAAGAGGAATTTTATCGACATCAATTTTCAGTAATTCGGTGTCGAAACTATCAATCTTGTATTTACTTTTTTCTTTTATAATTTTTGCAGACTTGTATCTGGTATTCAACAATTTTACGTGAGTTTTCAATAACGGATCGATTTTTAGAAAACCTCTATTGAGTAATGTGGTGTTGACATTATCATACATTTCAATAAATTTATTTACTTTAAAGAAGTCAATAATTTTATCTCTCTTTTTCATGATGAATCTCGAATAAACGTCAGTGTGTGGAATTACATTCTTTAATCTGGTGATAATTGGAAGCAAATTTTTTGAAACAATAATTCCTTGAATTGGTGAATGATTGTAAAATAAATCAAACACTTCTTTATTCTCTTTTCTCATATCAAGAGAATTGAGTATTCGCATACTATCGAGAAGTGCACCTTTATGGGCTTTGATTGAATAAATTATCGTTCCTTTAAATTCTAACAAGTCCTTCACTTTGACTTTAGTACTGTAGAAGTAAGAATGATTGTTATAATATCTAAGTATGACTTCACGATCAAGCATTAATTCTCCATTGTTCTTGTTTCGTTTAACAACGAAGTCGGTTGGTATCTCAATTTTATCGTAATGCTTTGCATCTGATTTGATTATTCCCATTGCTTCATTTAAAAGCAATTTAATTTCCTTAAACTGTTTGCTTGAAATCCTACCTGAATCAATAAATTTTCTAAAATGCTTCAACATCAATAGTTGTGAATCCTCATCCATTGTGCCGTCAAGGTATTTACCAACCAAACGATCATCGTAAAAATCTGTTTTAGGTGTGAGTAGATAATAGTAATCATGCTGCAATTTCAACCAGCTTTGTGTACGATTATTCCTTTTAACACCATCTTTCAAAAGATATACCTTTTGGGTGTCCTTGATGGTTAGAATTGTTTGATTCCAATCAGGAGTAGAATTTCTTTTTTTCTTTACACCCATCATTTTTTGTTCCACAAGATATGTTATCAAGGTTTGATGATCGGGTATGTTGATGTTCGATAATGCAGGGTATATTAACTCACTTGCATTTACAAAATTTCTGATGTTCAACGATATGCCTTTCTTCTTATCAATGTGAAGTATACCATAATTTGATTGAGTCTCATAGTATTCCTTAAGTGAGCCAATGTTTTTACACTGCAACGTCAGCATCTCCTTTAATTCAATTAATGCCAATTCAATTTTTTCCTTGATAACAGCTTTGGTCTTTTCGTTGTAATCAAGATTCTCTCGTGATGCTGTGATATTAAGATCGCCAATGTTAAATTTTAATGCTATCGGCAACACGTGATCGCTTTCTCTTATTCCTACTGCATCATAATCGAGCGGATAGGCAACCTTACCTAAGCAAATGTGAATACGATTCTGATAATTAGTACCACGAAACAAAAAATGTGTTCCATGATAAATCTTGTAATAATTATTAACCGATGATGAGAAACCTTCGAAAATAATATTTTCAAAATAGTAAAGCTGGCGACTTATTTCATTTTCAAAAAGATAGACATCATTAGGATTGTTTAACGGTATTTTGATTGTTGTTCCATTATGTTCCTCAGTGAAATCTTCATACATCAAATCCCAACTTGGAGCTTTGTCTGCTTTATACATGTAATAGATATACTTGATGCCATCTGAAATAGTAATGACATGAAAAGTATCAGTATAGGCGAAAACAGTTTTTGATCCAAGTCCAAATCCACCAATTTGATCATTACTATCTCTTTTGGTGGAAGTGAAATATTGACTGTAAACATTTGCAATCCTATCGGGTGACATACCAATCCCAACGTCAATAAAATTTATGTAGTTCTTATCATTCTCTCTGGTATGCCTGATAACAACTGGTGATGTAACCTTTGCTTCAATGTGAGAGTCAAAACAATTTGAAGTAATTTCACGAACAACAGACCCGACAGGATTTGAGTAGATGTTCTTTGTGAACATATTAAAGATCATTTCTTTTGCATTATCTGCAAGACCGAAAGATGAACTTCCTTTAACCCCTTTAGTTGCTTGTTCTTTTTCAACGACTTTGAATGTATCGAATTTCATGTTGTTTTGATTATATGGTTTTGATAATTTTTTTACGTCTTTCTTTTAGCATGTCTGTTGCTCTATCGAATTCTTTAGCCACATCGTTAGCGACAAGTCTGTACATCTCACCATGTTCATTAAGAAGTTCATTCAACGCATCGTAATGTTCCCACAATGCCATTAACTCCTTGTTGGTGATTGGCTCACCTCTTCTGAACTTTATGATAATTTCTTTCATATTGATGCAATATCAGCTTTTACTTTTTTCAATTCTTCTTCGAGCATTCTCTTTCTTTCGCTTAAATCTTCTTTGATCATTTTCTTTTCATCGAATTTGGTTGCCAGTTTACGGCCATTCAAAATTTGACCATCGAGATCATTGAATACTGAAATGTCATGCACTTCCTCAATAGTGGTTTTGATTACTGCACCATAGGCATATACTTCCCATTTCGTTTTCACTTTCGCGATATAGGATTTATTCTTTGTTACTTCAAGCGGAGAACTTGATTCAATTTCGGGTCTTGTCAATCTTCCCCTGTATGGATTTGGCGTTGTTTGACGTTTTTCAATTGGCACTAACTCATAAGAAATCAATCTATAGTGTGACACCTGATTTTTGTCATTGCTACGTGAAAACCATTTCGTAGTATTTTCAGCAACGAAGCTGGTCAATATTTGTCCAAGATGTTGGAGTACATATTGTGGTGACTTCTTGATTTCAAGAATGATTGCTTTACGCTCTCTATCGAGAGTTGCAAGTTTTTGGGTAAGTGATTGTCCTTTGATCATAAATTTATTGATGTTAATTGCTTATACGTTAGAATTAGAGAAAAGTTTTATTTATCTTTGTAAACAGCCTTCAAAGGTACAATTTTGAAGGAAAATAACAAAAGGCAATTATATACGTATAAGTGACTTATGAAATTTAAGATTACAAGACAAGAAGCAAATAGACGTAAACTCACGAAACCCATTAGTGAAGTTGTTGCAATGAAGTTTGGTAAGATGATGAATTTTGATAGATACTTTGTAAATCAATACTATGTCGATTATAAGTTAGTTGATACAAAAGGATTGGTTATGATTTTACAAAATTTAACTCGCAATGGTAATTATGAACCTAATCTACCAATGCCGACTCCGAAAACTTATGATCGGATTTTATATTTAAAAGAACTATCATCGTTTTGTGGTGTTGATGTTGCTGAACAAGAGATTACTGATTTAGTTAGAAATAAAGAATTTATTAGGGATCGCGAAGATATTATTTGGAATTTGAAAGAAGAACTTAAAACCCGCGAACACATTCCAAATAAAAAGCAAAGCAAAATTTTGCGCAGATTGAAATCACAAGGTAGACATATCATTGACTAATGGATTCACTTATAGTACTTTTCGAAGGAGATAATTTTAACAATTTTAGATGCGTTAAATGTAAAGCTTCTCCGCTCGACTTAAATTATCTTGCAGATGGTATTATATGTCCGAAGTGTATTGACAATAACATGAAACAACAAATCATACGATACGGTGCTGAACGATATGTGATATTGGATGAACCAATATTCAATGTTCGAGAACAACAAAGGGAATCCGATTCATATGATTGTGAGATTAAAGATTACATTGGTGGAGTCAAAAATTGAATTGGTTGAATATGGAGATGATGATATGCCTGTTGTCTATCGTGGCAAGGTATATCAATTATGTGTGAGTGACAGTGATGGGGATTGTATTATGAAAGACACGATCAATGGGGTGAAAATAATTTACGGGTGTTTTTCTGGTGATAGAATGTATGATGAAGAATTGATCGAAAAATTAGACACCCATCCATTCCGAGAAGTCCAGCAGATAAAACAAAATGGATCAATCATTGGTGGTGAAACAAATGACTTACAAAAAATAATTGATTCGTATTACGGAAAATAAACTTATATTTGAAACTATGAAACTAATATCATTCAAGACCGCTAAGTTGGCTAAGGAAAGAGGATTCAATACAAGAACTGAAGACATTTTTTATGATGATGTTGAAGAATTTGTAGCTGCTCATGAAGTAATTAAATTTGAGGATAGCAGTAAGATTGTTTTCCGTCCAACCCAAGATCAACTACAAGATTGGCTTGAAAGTAAGAATATGTATCTTTCAATTGCTCCCGAATTTTATACTGAAGGTATAAATTGGAATTGGCAAGTTCTTTGGTATCTACCTAAAGAAGAGTGGGAATATGATGAGCATATAAACGATGATGGTATTCTGGAAAAACTTCCAAATAACATTATTGGAGGCACAGGATTCTACGGTGATGATGGTGAATATCCAACCAGACATGAAGCAGTTGAGGCTGCTTTATATATGGCGTTAATGAAGCTTGATCCTCTGTACATGAATAATTCGATTGAGAAATTGAGTAAGTTATATAAAATTGATATGAATGGTATGCTTTCATTAATCAAACCCTTCTCACGAGAATTAGGTGATTGGAGATTTGATAACCTCACTCCTGACCAACTCAAAATAATTATAGATTACTTAGGTATACCTGAAAGTATATATGAACGAACACAAAGTTTGGATAGAAGCGATGCTTGATGCATTGAATATTATTGCTATAGTAATTTTATTGCCAATCTTTATATTTGGCGGTACACGTTTAATTAAAGATTCAAAAAAAGAACTTGATGGCAAAAACAGAAGAAACTGAAAGGGAAGCCTACTTAAGAAATATGAATGATTTCTTTTCCGAAGATAAAAAAATCGGTGAAGAGATTCAATTCATTTCAGGACAAGATATTATAACGATCACACGCACTCAAGAATTTGAGGATGCTATTGAACTTCTTGAGAATACAAATAAGAGTGTCTTTATAACAGGTAAGGCAGGTACTGGTAAATCTACCCTATTAAAATATTTTCGATCCAAATCAAGAAAGCAAAGTGCAGTATTATCATTTACTGGTCTGGCAGCAATTAATGTGGGTGGAGAAACAATTCACTCTTTTTTTAGATTCCCTATGGGATTCATGGATAAGAGAACAATTAATGCCAACACAAAGATCAGTCATATTCTGCATGGTATTAACACATTAGTACTGGATGAAGTCTCAATGATTCGTGCAGATTTAATGGATTGTATTAATGTGTCTCTTCAAAAAAATAAAGAGAATGCTTTACCATTTGGGGGAGTACAAATGATCTTCATTGGTGATTTACATCAGTTACCACCAATTGTTGAAAAAGAATTACAGCCAACATATGCTCGATTCTATAAAACTCCTTTCTTCTTTAGTGCAGATGTTTTTAAGGAACATAAAATAGTAAAAATTGATTTACAAAAAATTCACAGGCAAACTGAACCTGTATTTGTTGAGATATTGAATAACATCCGTGAGAAAAATTATGTGAGTGCATCGGTGAAGATGTTGAATCGCAATGTTGTGGACAAATCATTTGTATCTCAATTGATGACAAGTAATTTTGTTGTGTTGTGTACTACTAATGATAAGGCTAAAACAATTAATGATTACTTCATGAGTAAACTCACTACACCAATACAAAGGTATTCGGCTAATGTGAGAGGTGATTTTGATCCTGCATCATATCCTACAGAAGAAGTCTTAGCATTAAGAGAAGGATGTAAAGTAATATTTGTTAAGAACGATACGGGGTTTAAAACTTTCGTTAATGGTGATATTGGAATAGTAAAAAGACTTACTGATCAATCGATACTTGTAGAATTGAAGGGAAAGATGGTAGATGTGGAAAGAGCTAAATGGGAGAAATACAAGTATGAGATAAAGTATATTGATATAACAAATGAAGATGGGCTTCCAGCTAAAAAAAGAATTGTAACGAAAACTGCTGTTGGTTCATTTGAACAGTATCCATTACGATTAGCGTGGGCAGTGACAGTTCATAAATCACAAGGACAAACTTATGATAATGTTCTTATCGATTTTGGAACAGGATGCTTTACATCTGGACAAGCATATGTTGCACTTAGTAGATGTAAAACATGGGCTGGTCTTAAGCTGAGAAATAAAATGAAAGATGAGGATGTGATTCTTGATAATAGAATTTACGAACTTAACACAATAATTGAAAATGAATCCAAAGATATATCTATTGTCAGCGAGTAACGCTGCTGATCCAGTCTTAATTAAGAAAATCGAAGATGAAGGATATGATGTTGTTATTACTCATCCAGATAATTTCACTAAAGAGAAACTTGATGAATTAGTCATTGATGCAAGACATAAATTTACTGAATTATTAGAAAGAGAAATACGACCAATGCAAATCAAACCATCTGCAATAAAGGCTTCTCCTGAGATAAGGAAGAGAAGAAAACGTATTGGTGAGTGAATGATGAGCCATTAAACATAAGATGTACAGTATGTAAGGTAAGACCCACCGATCTCAATATTGATTGTGATACAATTATTTGTGATGTGTGTGAAAACATGAATTTAAAAGAAAAAAATCCATATATCTTATATGGTAAATATCCATTCAAAGTCCAGTATGTAGAGGATATAGATAAATTCCACTATCTTAAGGAAATATACGATTTTGTGAATTCAAAGGAAAAGAAGTAACTTTGACTTATGAAAGACTTTCCAATATTTCCTTGGGATAGGGATGAGAAGCCTTACTTTGTTCATGGTGAGTATGAGTGGTATGTCGATAAATTTGTAACCGATAAAGCACACAAGGATGAATACATGTCTGGTGGAGGTACTCGAAAAGGATTGAAAGATGTTGTTGCATTCTTCGTTAAGAAAAAGAACGATGACAAAGATGTAAGATCGGTTTTACTAAATGATAAACAACAGATATTATTTGACGAATCAAATTCAATGACACTATGGAATAAAGTGGACGTATTAAAAATTCATTATAGTTTCATGTCACCTCACGAAATATTTAATGAAAAAGAAGAACAAATCGAAAGAGATCATTATTTCAAACAAATTGCAACAATAATCGACTAATGCAACTATTTAGGTAATTTAACGTATAAGCAACTATGGTCTATATTCAATCTGATAGCGACAGAAAATTACCACATCATTTTGATTGTGCTTGTGCATTGTATGGTGCAAAAGAATCTGCATTGGATTTTCGATTAACTTCATTTGAAGAAGTTCAATCTGGTAAGTTCGATGGTCTTATCCGTTCCAATTTATTTGTTGGTTCAGTTGAGTTCATGCGTGAAGTTTTCACAAGAGTAAATAAAGTTCCACAGCCGATCATGAATACTGATCGGTATTACAATAAAGTAACGCTAAGAGCAGTACGCGAAAAAGTTACTGGCGATGATAAATTATTCATTAAACCATTTCAACAAAAATTATTTACTGGTCTTGTTGTCGATAAATATTTTATTTCATCATTAAGGGAATTTCCAGATGATTTGGAAGTGATGGCATATGATGTGATTGATCCAATCGATTCTGAATGGAGATTATATGTCATGAACGGAAAGATTGAAGATGCCCGTAATTATTCTGGTGATTTTAGAATTTCGCCAGACTATAAATCGGCAGAAGGAAAAATCAAAACTTTACAAAGTCAATTACCATCTGCATATACAATGGATGTTGGTATAAGTGGCGAATGGACATTTGTTGTTGAATTCAACGACATGTATGCTATAGGAAATTATGGTGTGGATAATTCGATGTACTTGCGTATGTTGAGAGAACGATATTTTCAAATAATGAGATCATGAGAACACCGAAGCCATTAATTGATTCGTTTTATGTTGAAAAAGATACGGTTAAAATAACTGTCGAATCTGCTGCATCATTTCTTTTGGAAAATTTTCCAGAAGGTGGTGCATGTTTTTTAGAGTGGTGGGGAAATGGTTGGGTGATTAAAACTTGGGACAGTTTTTTTTGCAAAGACAAAACATTCAAGCATAAGAATGACATTACAGGATTTCATAATCAAATTGGTTTTGCAATGAAGAGTGAAGCAGGTAATAGTGAATGGGAACATGTTTATCGCACCAAGGAAGAAGCAGTTGAATTGTATCGTACAAGGAATTTACCAAATGTGCCGAACACTGTTGGTTTCTATGATAAGGTATATGATGTTCTTGAAGAACTTGGTGGTGCTACTGGTGAAGGGTTTAGAGATTCATTTATCTATAACTACACAAAGGATAAGTACAAGTCAGATGAGTGGAGATTCCAAGGGCATTTAGGATTTGGGGGCAAGTATCGTGGTGAACGCAATGTAGTTGATTGCTATCCAGAAGATGAAACTCCTGAAAGATTGAAGCTAATTAAAAAAATTAACAAAGCACTAAAAAAACTTGCAGATGAAAAAGGAAACTAAATCATTGGTTGACATCTTTTTTGAAATCCTTACAAAAAAAGATACGTCTAATTTTGATAAGTGTGATTCTCATACTGTATATCAAACATATGCGGTATATGAAAACTTATTTCAATTAATTGATAGAAATACTCTTGAGTATATGCTTGGTGTGGCATACAAGCATAGAAAGACTGACTACTGGTTTTCAGAATTTCATAAGCATATTCGTCAATGTGGTGTATATAATAATTATTATCAATTAAATCCTGCTCCAACAATCGAAAAAAAAGAACAGCAAGAATTGAACAAGCTTAACAAAGAACTTGATTTGGCAAATAAAAAACTCGATAAATTTGAAAAAAAGCTATGGGGTACAGTACCACCAACAACCGATCCAACATACGTTCAAAAGCAAGCTGAATTTGATGTTAAGTATAAATTGATG
>Ga0075029_100001821_pt1 | contig 12138 bp, 15 predicted proteins | sample LitLauG_LLR_2013_FD_71391 | JGI IMG/M metagenome (GOLD analysis project Ga0075029, IMG submission 71391) | Freshwater sediment microbial communities from North America - Little Laurel Run_MetaG_LLR_2013 | ecosystem: Environmental > Aquatic > Freshwater > Creek > Sediment | place: USA...
GCCGAAGGGCAACACCTTTTTGCAGTTGTCACCGACAGCGATCAGAAAGTTGGCGACAAAATCGTCCTGGAAAACCAGACTAGACACCGGCAATCTGGTCCGATCGGACTAAAGCACCGCGACAACACGCCTGTGGTGGAATCCACCGTGGCACCAGAAGAGCCGCGATTCCCAGTACCCCCATCACTTACACCTCCAACGTCTCGGCCGCCTAAATAACACTGAAGTTCTGGCCAATATGATTAATACACTCTCTCCATTTAGTTCCAGTAAGTCTCTGATCGTCCTTTCGCGGCTTCTACTGCCGCCGGGCCGCGGCGACGCACCGTCGGCTGCGGAACTGGATTTGAGCGTTACAGACACCAGTCGCGAAGAATTCGAAGATATGCTCGCTTTGGCGAACTCCCATCACGTTGTGATGCGCGGGTTCGAGGTCTTTTTCCAGATCATGCGCCAGGCAGATGACAGCCGTGCCGAGTGGGCAGCAAGCGCGCTCGCGGCTGAGGGTGCGCGCATCGAGAACGCGATGTCGTTCCTGCAGATAATTTGCGCCGCGTTCCGAGCGGAAGGATATGACGTCACGGTAATCAAATCGCTCGATCACTGGCCCGATCTTGGCAGCGACCTGGATCTCTACACGAATGCGGGCTCAGCAGATGTACTCCAGCTTATGGCGCGGAACTTCGATGCTAAACTCGCTTCGCGCAGTTGGGGAGATCGTCTGGCGCGCAAATGGAACTTCGTTATACCCGGATTACCCGAGGCGGTTGAGATTCACATGGGCCGCTTGGGTCAAACCGGAGAACAGGTAGCAATCGCCTCGTCTTTGGCCAGACGTGCCCGGGTCGCTACTTTTGGAAATCATATGTTTCGAGTGCCGGCGGCCGCGGACCGTCTGATGATTTCCGCCCTGCAACGAATGTACCGCCATTTCTATTTCCGGTTATGCGACATTGTGGACACGGGCGCGCTGTCGGCGACAGGCTCCATCGACTACGAGGATCTGCGCTTTGCATCCAAGGTTGCTGGGATATGGAAGGGTGTGGCGAGCTATCTTGTCATTGTATCGGACTACCTGAAACACTACCGCGGTGCGGGTCTGGACCTCCCTCCATTTGTGTGTGCTTCAGCACGGTTCGGCGGAGATGAACTTCACTTCGGGCGAGGTTTTTTGCGTATCCCGATTATGCCGCAATCCGCCAAACTGTATGGCTCACAACTGACAACTCTGCTGCTAAATCGGGAGTTAAAGAACAGCGTCCGACTTAGCTTGTTGCCATGCCTTGCCACAGCGGCCGCAGTGGGACAGAAGATCACGGGTAGCGACAAGGGAATCTGGTAGCCCGAACATCTGTGGGCGTGTGCAGCCAGCTGCCCTAACCAACTATCTTGACAGTTGGTTCGTAGCTGTTTGGATTGCTCGCGCGGCTCTATCCCTGCCAAATATGGTGACCGCAGGCGCACGGCACGCTTTCTGTGGGTTTTTGCTTAGTTAATTGCTGTTTGCAGATCGGGCAAGGTTTTGTCATCGCGTAAGTCATGGTACTTCCTCCTCGGCTAGTGGACACCGTACTCTAGGTGCTCACATATCAACCATTACGAAGTGCGCTCTGATTGTTTTATCTGTTATCTGGATTATTGTGGCGCCAATTCCAGTAGCTGGCCTGCTGCCGGTTGTTCAACTGAACGAAGGCATGCCTTTGGTGGCGCTCAGTCTGGTACCTCTGGTACGAGCGATCTTCGTTGGTGTCCCAGGTGTGATAGTCCTTGTGGTGCTTGTCGTAGTAGCGCTTGTGGTTCTCACCTTGTCTGTTGTCATCCCTCCTGTCGTCTTGCGGACTGGCAGCGGCCAGCATCGCAATCGGTGAAGCAAGAGCGGCAGCCAGAACAAGTGAACTGAGATAGCGATATCCACGGTGCATGTCGATCTCCTTATAGCGCGAGATCCACATCTGCAGAACCCCGCTAACATTACTGTCTACTCTTGTAACGCTGGAGTCTGATCAATACGGCTCAGTTCACTGAGGATGATCTGGGACATCGCCAGGCTGCAGGAACGCGATTGGGCCTGCCACTCAGTGGACAGCCTCTCCCGCGTAGTACCCACTGCGAGTGCGGACGGTCAGTTTGTGATGGCCTGGCGTCTGCGCCCTCACCTCGATAGTGCGGTATCCGCCATTCTTGCTGTGATCGGTGGGCTTGTAGCCGATGGTGTACTGGCTGCGAATGTCGCGCCCGACGATCTGCGTGATGTCGTCAACCTCGTCCAGGCGTTTCGGGAAAAAGGCAACTCCGCCCGTGACCTCGGCCAGACTCTGCAGGGCTGTGGTGTCCGACTGCTGCAACTCGTCCCCGAGCAACCCGATGGCATAGAGCGTCGGTCCATTCTCTTGCTGCAAGCGCCGCATAGCCTCCAGTAATGTTTCCTGACTGGCATTATCACGGCCATCCGTAATCACTAGCAAGACCTTCCGCTCCACGCGACGATTGTTCCTCAAATGGACCGCGGAGGCGACGATGGTGTCATAGAGCGCAGTGCTACCCTGTGTAGAGCCTTTCTGCAGAGCTTGTTGGAGCAGGTCGATATCAGAGGTGAAGTCCTGATCTAGATAGGAGTCCTGACTGAAATTGACTACAAAGACTTGATCACTCCGATTGCCGGCTCGAATCAGATTGAGCACCGCCTGATTGACCTTGTCCCGGCTTTCACGCATGGAACCGGAGTTGTCAATCAAGATACCCATCGCCACAGGAACGTCTTCCCGGTGAAAGGAGGTGGTCGCCTGTGGCACTCCATTCTCGAAGGCGGTGAATGCCGGTCGGTCGAGGTTGGTAACCAGGCGCCGCTGCTCGTCTACGACCGTAGCGTGCAAGATCACTTCACGCACCTGCGTCTTGAACACGAAAACGGCGCTCTGATCCTCATCGGGTTGCTGCCCGCCCGGTTGCTCCGTCGTCGTCCCGTCATCGCTCTGAGCCGCGGGCGCAGAGTTGGGTACTAGTACCGGTTGCGCGACGCCGGTTGCAATTGGCGGCGCCGGACTCGAAGAGGTCGTCTGCCCCTCGACCTCAGCGGTTACCAGAGCAAGGAACAAGCATATGCCGACAAGCATCAAACCGCGCCACTGTAGGAATGCAGTCGAGGACGCAGCACCCTGGTCTCCGTCGCCGTTATCGTGGTGCCCGTTATGATTTGTCTTTGAGTTCATTGGCATCCATGTTTCGCAACCGCACTAAGGCAACTGATTCACGTAGCAGGCGCCATTCGTAATTTGGGCCGGCGGGTTCGGAGGAGTTATCCAAGCGGGACTTCCGAAATCAAAGAACTCAGTCATATCGATTTGTGCGGCGTCCCGCTTGGTTAAAGCCGGTAAGTTGAAACGAGTCTCAATGAGCTTAAGAATCGCAGTCAAATCAGCCACCGAGTGCGAGACGTAGTTTTTCTTCGCGTACGGCGAGACAACGATCAGGGGCACGCGGTAACCGGTATAAACAAAGTCGCAAGTCGGTCCGGTCGTCACCGTGCAGACATCATCCGGAAGCAAGTCCACTGGCTTAATACCATCGGGACTGACGGCCGGCTGCGGTGATACGTGGTCGTATAGGCCCCCGAATTCGTCGAAGGTGAGAATAAAGGCCGAGTCTTTCCAGGAGGTGCTCGCCATCAGTCCGTTGATCAGCGAGGAGACGTAATTGGCTCCCAGTTGGATATTACTCGGCGCCGAATCGGAGTTTGTTGGATGCTCATCGAACCCGGCGTCTGAGGCCGGCTCCATCAGAGCCACTTGTGGCAAGGTTCCGTTCTGCAGGTCGGTGAAGTACTGAGCTATTGGGGCGATGTTCTGAGGATATTGGGACGGGATCGTCTGGCTCCATTGAAATTCCTGCACAGAGCTCAGTGTGAGCAGGCATGCTGAATCGTAGGGCGGACCGGAACAAGCGCTCCCCTGAGGATTCACATAGATTTTCCAACTGACCCCCGCGGTTTGCAGCTCCTGAAAGATGGTTGGTGCCGTCAATGGCGCCGTGTCTCTGCTGTCAGTGGTCATCGGATATGCATATCCCTGCGACGTGGCTGCGATAAGACTGGCGCGGTTCGGTGCGGTGCGTGTCATTGCCGGGTGAAACCAACGGTCCGAGGTGGCGAAATTCGAAGCCATAAAGTAGTAGTAGTTAAGGTCGCCACCGTCGTAGTATCCCATCGCGCGGACGCCGTCGGTGTCGTTGAACGGCGGCACTAGGGCTCTGGCATCGTGCCCGGCAGTCCAGACGAACCCGTTCAGAGTGGCAGGCAGTTGACCAACCGCGTCGTTGTAATCCCAATCCACATGACTCTCATTCCATGAAGGGCTCGGGTTTTCGATGCACTGAGTAATCAGATGATACGAAGTAATCGGATTGTTGGCGGCAAAGACGCAATCGCTTGGCGGAGGGAAGCTGGGATCGCAACCCGGGATGGCTGGGGGCGGCCCATAGAGCGGCGCTGCGCCTGAGTTGGGATTGAACTGCGGCAGGCCATCGAACGATTGGTCCGGATAGCCATTCTGGGCCCAGTATCCTCGTAATGCGCCAAAGTAATGATCGAAAGAGCGGTTCTCCTGCGCCAGGAAAATGATGTGGTTCAGAGCGGTGACGTTTTGGATAGCGCTAAATGTCGCCGTCACTTGCTGGCTCGTGCTCATCGTCAGCGCGCACGTGAAGCTGTTGCCACTACACCCTCCTGTCCATCCAACGAAAGATGAGTTCGCGCCGGCAGTCTCCGTGAGCGTTACCTTGGTCCCGATAGCAAAGCTAGCGCTGCATGTTGGGGCGCAGTTAACTCCGGAGGGGTTGCTTGAGATCGTACCCATGCCAGTTCCCGCCAGGCTCAAGGTCAGCACCCCCTCGTTTTGGATAGCATTGAAGTTCGCCGTCACCTGCTGGCTCGCGCTGAGCATCAATGTGCAAGTTGGGCCGCTGCCGCTACACGCTCCTGTCCATCCCGCGAAAGACGAGTTCGCGCCGGCAGCCTCCGTGAGTGTTACCTTGGTCCCGCTGGCAAAGCTAGCGCTGCACGTTGGGGCGCAGTTAACTCCGGAAGGGATGCTTGAGATCGTACCCACGCCCGTGCCCGCCAGGCTCAGGGTCAGCACTGCCGCGTTTTGGACAGCACTGAAGTTCGCAGTAACCTGCTGGCTCGCGCTGAGCATCAATGTGCAAGTTGGGTTTGTGCCGCTGCAGCCTCCTGCCCATCCCGCGAAAGATGAGTTCGCGCCAGCAGTCTCCGTGAGCGTTACCTGGGTCCCACTAGCAAAGGCGGCGCTGCATGTCGTACCGCAATTGATGCCCGCGGGATTACTGCTGATCATCCCTCCTCCGGCGCCGGCGGCGTGGGTGCTAAGTTGAAACGAGCCCGGCGGAGTACCGGAGCCGCCGCTCGCTCCTCCCCCACAACTGCAAAGCACAAGGCAGATCGAACTCAAACACCAAACGACGATACGGTTTCTCAGCCTGAACATAGGGCAGCACTCTTCTCGTCCTGCAGTCGCGGTTTCGATGGTGTTGATGGAACCTGGGTTGCCTCGGTGAAGGCATGAAAATCGCCATTTTACGGAGGCTGTGGCGCTCTCTTGAGGATGAGATTCGAAGGTGACCCAGGCGAGATGTGAAAGATGATGCTCGGCATCTTCAGCAGGTCGATCTTCACTTGCTAGAACGACCTCTTACGCAAACTTTATTTCCCGCCAAGAAGCCCCTCGACTCTGAACACGAACTTCGGAGTCTGGCCTCTCAGGATTTTTCCACTCACGCCCGTCGTCCCTTGAGGCAGGAGAGCGGAGGTCTCTTGGCACGTTCTTTATCGGGGGGATCCCCAGGCCGTGCAGGTGGTTCGAGACTTCTTGCGGTGCGGCCGCTTGCATTCTTGGCTTGCGACGTCAGGCTCGTATCGTCATCGTCGTGGAGAACAACGTTAAGAAGTGAGCTGTGAACACATAGATTGTTCCCAACGTCATAGTTGATAAAACCGAACTTCCTGAATCGGTTCATGAAAAAGCTGACCCGCGAACGGGTCGTCCCAACCATCTCCGCCAGAGTCTCCTGACTAAGTCTGGGCACTGACATTTCGGAGACGCCTTTTTGCCCGAATTGCGCCATCAGTAAAAGGACTCGCGCCAGTCGCTTTTCGCTGGAGTTGAAAAGCTGATCTACCAGATCATCCTGATATCGAATGTTTCGTTTCAGCAGATATTTGACGAACATGGCCGACAGTTTTGGTTCTAGACTCAGCGTCCGCATCATCGCCTTCTTCTCGACATGCAGAAGGACGCAGTCCGTCACAGCAATGGCAGACGACATGCGTAGAGGCTGACCGGCAAGACCGCCCTCTCCAAAAAAGTCCCCTTCGCTCAAAATACCAAGCGTTGCTTCTTTTCCGCCTTCCGACACAACGGTGAGCCGAACCTTCCCCTTTTTGACAAAAAACAGCCCGTCCGTAGGATCCCCCTGAGTGAAAATCGAATTCTTCTTTTGGCAAGACACCAGATTCCTGCCCTTGCCGATCGTTGAGATAAAGGCTTGGGGATTGAAATCGAGTTTTCTGTGCACGATTTTGATTTGATTTATCAAAGAGGCGACCTATCTGACGATGTTGCCACTCTTGATCATGAGGGAAAAGAGACAAGTTAGCTGGTCAGTAATGCTCACAAAAACAATTCCCCGCCAGACTCATCAAGTCGGGCATTCTATTCAAAGGCACGATGTGAACAGTCTCGGAATCAGAGGGAATTGAGCAATCTTTGCCCAACGCCACAGGGGCGATCGGTAATCTTTATAGCTTGCCGTAATGGGACGTCGCCCCGCGACGGCGTCGCCGCCCTCTTTATTTCAGGCACGGAGCAGTTTTGAACAGCCGCCAAAATGGCACGACTGTATATTTTGCTTCCAGGACCGAGAAGTAAGAGATGTGAAGGAACGATGCACCCTCAGCGGTCGTTTTGTTCCTCTGATGGCGCGGCGGGATACTCGCCACCACATCCCCCCATCCGTCCGCCGCGCTGTTTCTCATTATGTACTTACTGTTATAAGTCCCCATTCCTCTGATCCTGCTGCACGCCACGCGCGCACGGGAGCTCACACTTAGTACAGCTTGAATTCGACTTCAATACTAATTTGTACGGACACTGGCTTTCCGTCTTTCAGGGCAGGATCAAAGCGCCACTGCTGCACGGCTTCCATCGCCTTCGCATTTAGACCGAACCCAAGTCCGTGGACCACTCGAATATCGCGTGGATGTCCGGCCGCGTCGACAATTAACCATAGCGTGCAAGTACCCTGCGTTTTCAACCTGCGGGCCTCGTCGGTGTACTCAGGATCAGGCGTCAAAATGGGTTGCGGAGCCGATATTCCGCCACCTACCCTAAACACGCCTCCACCGATGCCACCACCGCTCCCGGCGCCGACTCCCGCACCGTGTCCAACCCCTGCACCACCGCCAGAGCCGGATCCGATACCGCCGCCAGAGCCGGATCCATTGGAGGGCGGGGCTCCCGGCAGAGACGCAGTCGATGGAATACCCAAGTTCGGCATGTGATTTTCTGCGAGGTGTATCTGTGGCGGAACAATGACGACAGGCTCTGCTGTGAGCTTTGGATTCATGCTGCGAAGCACAATCTGTGGCGGCGCGATCTGCACCATTGCGAGCTTGGGGAGTCTTCCCTTGGGGGCTGGTAGGGGATCACGATCTCCTCCCCCGCCACCACCTCCGACAATTGTCTTTGACGTTCGAAGTATGTATGAGTCTGGAGGAGGTGCAAGAAGGGTTACGACCTCTCTCTGCCTGGCGTGCTGTACAACCTGATGCCCAACGGCAGTGCCCGCAAGAATAACGGCCAGCAGAACAGCGTGAACGATCCCTGATCCTACCAAGCCGTTGGCCCGATAGTTGTTGTAATGACCCCAGACGTCTCCCGCCACAAAAGACCTTTGTGCTCGCAACTGTGACTCCTCCAATAGCACGGCCATCGCCGGTTGAATGCGGACCTCGCAGATGCGATCGCGGTGTGAACCCGTCCACAGCCAACGACTTCGATCCGATTTAAAAAAAGCAACGACTCGGTTGCGCCGCTTTCCACACAGGACCTTCTGCTGTTATCGCATCTGCGATGAGCACCATGAACACACTCGGATGCTCGCTCGAGGACTCAGCAGAGTGAAGAATGACAGGTAAGGAGATGCAAGGCTGAGCAAGATCGCTCACATAAGAAGATACAGAATCACGTGGGCTGACACTGGAGGTGGTGGTGGACAGGCTACACCTGCTGACGCGCAACAGATCCTGCTCACCTGGCGATCGAAATATCGAGGCAGGCGATATCTCTCAGTTAGTTCCCTGAGAGGCATCGGTCCTCCGGCCATTCCAGCCTTTGGAGACCGGAGTATAGACAGATGCTGGAGCGAGTCGTTCCTCTCCCGGGTTGCGGAATCCCAGCACAGATGGAAAATGTACGTGCACAATTTCGTTCCTAACCGCATACAGCACCAACTCGGCAATGGAATGAAGCTTGAGCTTGCGCAAGATGTTGCTTCGATGCGTTTCTGCCGTTGCCAATGTCACATTCAAAATCGCCGCTACTTCCTTGGAGGCCTTGCCTTCACTGACGAGCTGTACAACCTCGCGCTCCCGTGGCGACAATTTGGGCATCTTGGCCGCGTCTGGATCAACGCGATGCCGCTTGTAACCGTCCATTATCAGATCGGACACTCGCGAACTGAAGATGCTCTTACACCGTTGCATTGCCTCCACTGCGCTCGTCAGATCTTCAGTCCCGTCGGACTTAAAGATCCAACCGCGAACCCCCGCTTCCAGGCAGTCTCGGATCACTTGCTCAGAGTCCACGGCGGTAAGGATGAGGATTGCCTGGCTGGGATTGTGTCTCAGGATCTGCCGCGCTGTGTCCAAGCCATTGAGTATTGGCAGGCAGATGTCCAAAATGAGAAGATCCGGTTTCAGTTGTTTGCACTTTTCTACCGCATCCCGTCCGTCAGCTGATTCTCCACAAACCTCCCAGCTCTCGTGAGATCCAAGCAGCGAGGACAAACCGAACCGAAATATTGGATGATCGTCAGCCACTAAAATACGAAACGCCCCCATTTAGAACCTCCCCATACTCCCGTTAACTTACCAAGGCGAATGGGGCCAGTCTGAGCACAACTGCTCACATTCCTCGCGTGTCGCCTCAGCGCAAGTATGGTGGAGGAGCCGCGTTCGACACTCCATAGACTAAAGCTGAGACAGGTGCACCGAAGTCGTGATCGCGCAGGCCCTATTAAATAAAGAACACGCCGCGACCACCGAGTACTACATGGCAGAAGGAGGCAAGCGCTGGTGACAAACGGGGAGGTTCGAGGCCAACGCCTACCTTCCGCCCCTCGCGTTGGGGCTGACCTAAGGGATAAATGATTAGTGCCAACGCGGTCTATCGTGCGGAGTGGGTATTTGTCCGGAAGCGTTCCACTACGTTTCAGCCGGCGCGGTCCTCAAACTTCCATCGGCGTGTATGTCACACTCGTGCGGGCCTGCTGGTCTGGAGCGGAACGGGCGATTTACAGCGGTGCGATGTTCGGAGAAGCGGAAAGCGACGAGGGAGTCAAACACACCGCAGTCAAGAGAAAGGCTCATCCTCACGACCAACAAGTGTTCATCTCAGCTTGAAAATGAATTTGACGCCTTCCATGCGGTACAGCAACAACTGGAATCTCATACTGACTGCGCAGGATAGACCATTTTCCGACTCCACCTCTATCCTCAGTCATGAATCAGCCACAATTGATTTGGTTACGTAAGCCCACCGTCAGGCCGCACGAACCGAGACCGTCGTGAACGCCGTCTCTGCGATTACGGGCACGACTTCTCCGGCTTCGGAACTGATCAAGCGCGCGCAAGAAGGCGATTCCGATGCATTCGGCGCTCTATTTCAGGCACACAAGTCGCGGATTTACTCGGTGTGCTTACGCATGACCAGCAATTGCGCGGAGGCGGAGGATCTCACCCAGGATGCGTTTTTGCAAGCGTTCCGCAAGATCAAGAAATTTCGTGGAGACTCAGCATTTTCGACATGGCTTCACCGCATTGCCGTCAACACGGTATTGATGCATTTTCGCAAAAGGCTGCTGGGCCACGTTTCGCTGGACGAGCCTAACAGCGACAGTGACGGCGCCAAGATACGGCGCGAATACGGAACCAGAGATAGCGACCTGGCAGGCTGCGTCGACCGTGTCGCATTGGCTCGCGTAATGAAACAGCTTCCCTCGGGCTACAGGACAATCTTCCTGCTGCACGAGGTTGAAGGCTATGAGCACCAGGAAATCGCGGAGATGCTCAGTTGCTCGGTGGGCAACTCGAAATCTCAACTGCACAAGGCGAAACTGCGATTTCGCGAGCTACTCGCAGCTTCTCCCAAAGCGCGGGCGGCGACTCGAACTGGGCAGTCGTACGCCAGGAAACGCACAGAATCGAAGCCGGAGAATTGGGATCTGCCAATCGTCCGCGAGATGGCAATTCCGCCAGCGCCGCTCCCTGGGGCCAATTGAGAGAACAAACTCCCTGACTTGGGTGAGCGCGCACGGTCGGATCGCGCAGGGAGTCACGATGGGCGCAATGCGTGTAACGTTTCTAGTGTGCGCTGCCGCAAATCATCCAAATCATCTAATTGATAATGGGAGTCCCTTGCCCCCCGCGCTCCCCCATCCCGGCTCAACCCCGAGATGGAACTGCAGAAGATTGTCGTATTCTTACGTGACCGAAAGCAAGGGGCAGGTCACTACCAGGCTGGTCGCTCTTAGTGTTTTGCAATGGTGGGCCGTATCGCATTGGACCTGCCGATGAACCTACGGCTTAGTTTCCGCCTTTCTTGCGGCGCGTTCGCAAAATGTACTCGGCACTCTCTGGAAGCTTGATGATCAGTTTGGACCAAAGACTTCATGGAGGAGTTTTATCGCCATGTCTTGCAAGATGGTCAGGCCGAGGCATATCGCAAAGCGTGCTTGCATTTCCTGAACGCCGATGAAGATCTGCATAACTGGGCTGCGTTCGTGCTGATTGGGCCAGGTAGGCCTTTCCCGACCCCCGCGAAGATTGACCCCGAGATCACGACTTTCAAGAATGGATTCGACCGCTTTCCGCTGTTCGGGGGAACTATCGCGAACTTCGGAGGTCGAAATCTGAACAAGCTTGTCGGCCCGCGACTCGCGTACCGGAATAGCGACTTCGTTGTCCGTTGGCTGTCGATTGTTGGCCTTAATGAACTCGGCGATTGCCTTGTCCCGTCGCTCGCTCCGCTGGCTGTACTTTTCCAATAGTTCGTCCGGGACGCCCTTGATCTCGAAGCCCAGATCCTTGCCCTTCGGTCCGCGCCGATCGCGGGCCAGCGAATTCCTGTAGACCTCGGTCAGATAGGCTCGCCTTTCATCTTGCCTTCTCCGTTGTTGACGATTTCCGGTTTGACCGTCACCTCTTGGCACGACCCCGGCAGGCTTCACCGTTCTTCTGATCAAAGAAGGGGATCGAGGCAACACGGGGCCGGAGAATCAGACGGTTAGAGTTTTTCCGTCGCTTCTCTCACGATCCGGGCGGCGGCTTGGCTGAAGTCCTCGCCGGGCTTGCGCTTCTTAGAATCTTGCTCTGGCCGCGCTTCGGTTCGCTTTTCAGCTTGATCAGCCTGTCGCAGCGCTTGGTCGGATCTCGTTCGCTTCTCTGACATACCCATAAACTCCCACAGGGCACACCCGATTGCTACCTTTGTGGATTTCAGGTAGTGGTCTAGCTTGAACGCAATTCACGAACTGCTCTTGCATAATCGTCAGTCGCGTTCTTTAACTCGGTGCTAAGGTGGTTCGGATCTTGCGCATCGGCCTTCTTGAGGGCGTCCAGAACCTCTTGCACTTTCTTCTCGGCTGCTCTTACTTCTTCAATGGTTGACATTGCTATGCCGCTCTTTCCCCCTCGGCTGTTCGATCAAGATCGCACGCTTACTATTTTTGCTGAATTGACTCCACGTGCTTGGTGATTGCATCCAACCTTACCTCTCCCCAGTCTTGGTCTGATTCAACCTCATGGAAGATTGTCCCCCAAATTGGCATCTCTCGATCACCTTGGGAGAG
>Ga0075029_100001822_pt1 | contig 12135 bp, 9 predicted proteins | sample LitLauG_LLR_2013_FD_71391 | JGI IMG/M metagenome (GOLD analysis project Ga0075029, IMG submission 71391) | Freshwater sediment microbial communities from North America - Little Laurel Run_MetaG_LLR_2013 | ecosystem: Environmental > Aquatic > Freshwater > Creek > Sediment | place: USA...
AGGGCGGAGACCGTCCGGTTTTTCACAACAAGGAGTGCCAAATGGCCTGGAAGACACCAAAGATCGTAGAAGTGCCGGTCGGCATGGAAATCAACATGTATGCGTGCGCCGCCCGAAAGTAAGCGGCTGTAACAGCTTCGTTCTTGATCTCTAAGGTGGATCGCCAGGGCGACGCGTTTCCTTATCGGGAGACGAGGGTTGTTCTCGCGTCCACCTTTGAAGCTTTTTCGGATACCCAAGCTACTCCGGCACCCGGCCTCTTTTAGGGACCGACTTCAGGGATCGGCGCACCAATTCTTCGGCTTGAGCTGTCGGGCCTGAAATGCCGGGGGTTGGTTTTTAGAGCTTGGCAATCGTGGATATCACCGGAGACGAATTGTGCTTCGCGTCGTCGTCCTGGGCGCGGCGGCAGGTGGTGGCGTTCCGCAGTGGAATTGCGGCTGCCAGGTCTGTCAGGCGGCGCGAACCAGGCATCCCGAGCTTCAAAGCACCCAGGCCTCGATCGCGGTCAGCGCCGACGGGGATCACTGGTTTTTGATCAATGCGTCGCCCGATCTGCGTCAACAACTGACCGCGACGCCCCAGCTTCACCCGGCAGCCGGCAAGCTTCGTCACAGCCCGATCGCGGGTGTCATTCTGACCAATGGCGAGATCGACGCGGTCGCGGGCCTGTTGTCGATGCGCGAGGGCTGGCCGTTCACGATCCATGCGCATCCGCGGGTGCTGGCGATCCTGAAGTCGAACAGCGTTTTCAACGTGCTCGATGAGAGGAACGTACGCCGGCAGCCGATTGAAATCGACGCAACCTTCGAGCCGGAGCTGCCTGACGGCTCGCCGTCCGGCATCGAGGTCTTGCCGTTTGCCGTTGCCGGCAAGGCCGCCTGGTACCTGGAAGGCGAAGCCCATCCGGCGGGAGAAGATGGCACCGGCGATACGCTCGGTCTTCGCATTGGCGACAAGGCGACCGGCAAATTTTTCTATTTTCTCGCCGCCTGCGCGGCGGTGACCGGCGACCTCAAATCAAGGCTTGCCGGCGCACCCCTTGTCTTCTTCGATGGCACAGTGTGGCGTGACGACGAGATGATCCAGGCCGGCCTCGGCACCAAGACCGGACAAAGCATGGGCCATATCGCGATGTCGGGTGAGCAAGGCTCGATCGCCGCGCTTGACGGACTTGGTATCGACAAGAAGATATTCTTGCATATCAACAACTCCAACCCGGCGCTTTTGCAGGATTCGGTGGAACGCCGGACCGCCGAGCAGGCGGGATGGCAAATCCCGAAAGATGGTATGGAGATCGTGCTTTGAATATCGCAGTCCCCAGCGCCATGACGGCCTATTCCATCGGCAAGGGCGTGCCGCTCGGAAACGCCGAAGAACTGGAGGCGGCGCTGCGCCATATCGGCGCGACGCGCTACCACAGCCTGCATCCGTTCCACAAATTGTTGCATGGCGGCAAGCTGAACAAGGGTCAGGTGCAGGCCTGGGCGCTGAACCGCTACTATTACCAGAGCACGATCCCGATCAAGGACGCCATGGTGATCTCGCGCTTCCGCGACCGCGCAACGCGCGTGGAATGGCGCCACCGCATCGAGGACCATGACGGCGATTTGGGCAGCGAGGGCGGCATCGAGCGCTGGCTGAAATTGACCGAGGGCCTGGGGCTCGACACGGCTTACGTCGAATCCACCGAGGGCATCCTGCCGGCGACGCGTTTTGCGGTGGAAGCCTATGTCCACTTCGTGCGCGACAAGAGCCCGCTGGAAGCCATCGCCTCCTCGCTGACGGAACTGTTCGCCCCTAACCTGCACGAAGAGCGCATCTCGGGGATGCTCGCGCATTATGAGTTCGTCAATCCGGAGATCATGAGTTATTTCAAGCGCCGCCTGGCCCAGGCACCCCGTGACGCCAACTTCGCACTCGACTACGTCAAAAAGCACGCGACAACGCCCGGACAGCGCGAGGCGGTCTGCAATGCGCTGATCTTCAAGACCAATGTGCTATGGGTTCAGCTCGACGCGCTGTATCATGCCTATGTCGAAGGCCACATTCCGCCCGGGGCCTTTGTGCCGAGTACGAGTTAGAGAGCAGCCATGGCATCAAGCCGCAACATCAGTGTCAGCGAGACGAGCCGGCCGAAATTGCCGCGGCACGCCAGGCTGAAATTCGATGAAACGCGGCAGGTCTGGGTGATACTGGCGCCGGAAAGGGTGCTGGCGCCCGACGAGATTGCCGTCGAAGTGCTAAAACTCTGCGACGGGGAGCGCAGCGTCGCCGACATGGTCGACCAGCTTGCGGCCAGATACGCCGCCGACCGGGACGCGATTGCGAGCGACGTCATCGCCATGCTGCAGGATCTTGCCGACAAGGGTTTCCTCACCGAAGCACGGGAGAGGACGTCATGAGTGACATTCTCGCCGAAGGAAAAACAGCAAATCCCGATGATGGTCTGTCCGCACTGGAATCACAGCGCTCGACGGCGGAGACTTTTGGTATTCCGCTGGCGGTGCTTGCCGAGCTGACGCATCGCTGCCCGCTGCAGTGCCCGTATTGTTCCAATCCGGTCGAACTCGATCGCGCAGGTTCCGAGCTTTCGACCGAGGAATGGAAGAAGGTTCTCACCGAACTTGCCGAGATCGGCGTGCTGCAGCTCCACTTTTCCGGCGGTGAACCGACCGCACGCAAGGACCTGGTCGAACTGGTCCGGCATGCGAGCGACGTAGGGCTTTATTCCAATCTCATCACCTCGGCCGTCCTGCTCACTCGCGAGAAACTTGCCGCACTGGCCGATGCCGGGCTGTCGCACGTGCAGATCAGTTTCCAGGGCAATGAGATTGTCGCGGCGGATCGGGTTGCGGGCTTCAAGGGCGCACATGCCAAGAAGCTTGAAGTTGCGAAATGGACGCGCCAACTGGAGTTGCCCCTGACGGTCAATGCCGTGATGCATCGGCAGAACCTGTTCCAGCTTCCCGACATCATCAAGATGGCGGTCGATCTGGATGCCGACCGGCTGGAAGTCGCCAACGTGCAGTATTACGGCTGGGCGCTGAAGAACCGCGCGGCGCTGATGCCGACCTTCGAGCAGCTCGAGGAAACCACCCGCATTGTCGAGGAGGCGCGAGAACGGCTGAAGGGCACGCTCGCGATCGACTACGTGATACCCGACTATTACGCGCTGCGGCCGAAGAAATGCATGGGCGGCTGGGGCCGGCAATTCTTCAACATTTCTCCATCGGGCAAGATCCTGCCCTGCCACGCCGCCGAGTCCATTACCGGGCTTGAATTCGAATCGGTACGCTCCAATCATTCGATCGCCTGGATCTGGCGGAATTCGGAAGCCTTCAATCGCTATCGCGGCACCGGCTGGATGCCGGAGCCGTGCCGAAGCTGCGAGTTCAAGGAAGTCGATTTCGGCGGCTGCCGCTGCCAGGCCTTCGCGCTGACGGGCGATGCCGGCAACACCGACCCCGCCTGCACGCTGTCGCCGCTGCACGAGAAAATCTTCAAACTGGCGGAGCAGGAAGCGGCGCGCGGCGACACGCGCTTCATCTATCGCAACTTCGCAGGCGGCACGCCGGAGACGGACGGCGGCCATGGCACCTGATGCCGGTGCAAGGTCAAGCAACCGCGCCGACCCGTTCGCACCGCTGACGTCGGAGCAGCTTGCCGTCGGCGACGGCCACGAAATCTACGTCGAAACGGTCGGCCGCGCCGACGGCATTCCCGCGGTCTATTTGCACGGCGGTCCCGGCAGTGGCTGCCAGGCCGATCATCGCAGGCTGTTCGATCCCGAGCGCTTCCATGCGGTGCTGTTCGATCAGCGCGGCGCCGGCCGCAGCCGCCCCAAAGGGCGCCGCCAGGACAATACGCTGCCGCATCTGATCGCGGATATGGAAACGATCCGCGACAAGCTTGGCTTCTCGCGCTGGATGATTGTTGGCGGCTCCTGGGGCGCGACCCTTGCGCTCGCTTATGCACAGGCGCACCCGTCTCGGGTCTCGGGTATGATTCTGCGCGCAACCTTCCTCGGCACACGCGAGGAACTCGAAGGCGCCTTCCTCGAAAATCTTCCGCGCTTCCATCCCGGCCTCAGTGAGGATTTCATCGCCCTGTTGCCCGAGGCTGAGCGATCGAACCCGCTCGATGCCTACTGGCGGCGCATTCTCGATCCAGATCCGGCAGTGCATGGGCCGTTCGCCCGCGCCTGGCACGACACCGAGCGGACCCTTTCCGAACTTGCCGCGCCTCGCGCACGCCTTGATCGCAGTTCGCTTGCCTCGTCCGCTTCGCTGCCCGCCACGCCCTTCATGGAAGCGCATTATTTTCAGAACGACTGCTTCATGCGGCCGGGCCAACTTCTCGCGGAGGCCGGAAAGCTCGAAGGCATACCCGGCATCATCGTACAAGGCCGCTATGATCTGCTTTGCCCGCCCGCCACATCGCACGCGCTCGCTCAGGTGTGGCGCGATGCCGAGATTCGCGTGGTCGAAGGTGCCGGCCATACGCTTTACGATCCCGGCGTCAGGGACGCGTTGATGAAGGCGATCGCCGACATCGCCTCGAAGATTGCGAGCTAAGAGGTTTATCCCCCAATCCTCGAGGATGAGGTCGTGAACTCCCCTCCCTCCACGCGCATCGCGCGTGGCGGGGAGGGGTTGGGGGTGGGGGTCTTTCGGCAGGAACCGATGCTTCGGTGAACGCCGCGCTACCGCCCACCCCCCGACCCCTCCCCACCGCTTCGCGGGAGGAGGGGAGAAGACGCGATCCTCACCATGAGGATCGAAATCGAAAGGGACCAAAAGTGCCGATCGCCGGAAAGGGCATGCTGCTCACATCGATGGATATCGACGAGGCCGACGAGGTCGACTTCAATCGCTGGTACGACCGCGAACATCTGAAGGAGCGCGTCGCAATCGACGGCTTCATCGAGGCGAGGCGGTACGTCGCCCTTCAAGGCTCGCCGAAATATCTCTGCCTTTACTCGACAGCCACGATCGACGTTCTTGACAGCCGCGCCTACAAGGCCCGGCTCGCAAGCCCGACCGAGTGGTCGAAAAGAACCATGGCGCGTTTTGGGAACATGATCCGCAGCGTTGCGCGCATCACGATCAGCCGTGGCAATGGCCGCGGTGCCGTACTCGGCATCGTCCGCCTTCGCCCTTCAAATGCAGGCGAGGAAAATGTGCGCCGATCGCTTGGCGATGCGTTCGATCTTCATTCGCTCGACGGTGTCATCTCGATGCATTTGATCGAAAGCGATGCAAAATTGTCGGGACCCACGAAGGAAATTTCATCGGCGGCGAGTTCAGGCACCGCAGACTGGTTCGTGCTGATCGATGCAACGGACGAGAACGCGGCATCGGCTGCGATCGCCGAGCGATTTGCGCGCAGCGATTCGTTCAAATCATTGACGATTTCCACCGGTATTTACCGCCTGATGTGGGAACTCTCGAAGAGCGACATTGGGGCGTAGCCTCCCGCAGAGTAGCATGCTGCAGTGCCGCATAAAGAGATTTTTATTAACATCGATGAACGATTCCACAAAAGCATGGAGATCGCGCAAAATTGGCTTTGTGGAACATCTTGATTGGCTTTAATACGATAAGCCGATGATACAATTCAAAAACCACAAGGACGCCGCTGTAAGCGTTCGCAAGCCAAGGATAAGGCCGCGCGTTCTCAAAATTTCCGCGCGGACAAGGTAGGAATGAAACCAACTGATATCTCGGCGCCCGACTATTTCCACAAGGTGGTCGATTGCCAGTGGGCCTGCCCCGCACACACGCCTGTTCCAGAATACATCCGACTGATCGCTGAAGGCCGCTATAGCGACGCCTACATGATCAACTGGAAATCGAACGTGTTTCCGGGGATTCTCGGCCGCACCTGCGACCGCCCATGCGAGCCGGCCTGCCGCCGCGGCCGCGTCGAGGAGAACCCGGTCGCGATCTGCCGGCTCAAGCGTGTCGCCGCCGACTTCAAGGACGACATCAGAAGCCGCCTTCCGCGCCCGGCCCAGAAGAACGGCAGGCGCATCGCGATCGTGGGCGGCGGTCCTGCCTCGCTCACCGTGGCACGCGATCTGGCGCCGCTCGGTTACCATTGCGTCGTGTTCGACCAGGACCCGAAAGCCGGCGGCATGATGCGGACGCAAATTCCGAAATTCCGCCTGCCGGATTCGGTGATCGACGAAGAGACCGGCTATATCCTCGATCTCGGCATCGAATTCAGGGGCGGCGAACGCATCGACAGCCTGAAGAAGCTGCTCGGTGAAAATTACGACGCGATCTTCATTGGCTCCGGCGCGCCGCGCGGCCGCGAGCTCGACATCCCCGGCCGGAAAGAAGCAGCCGCCAACGTTCACATCGGCATCGACTGGCTCTCCAACGTCTCGTTCGGTCACATCGACAAGATCGGCAGGCGCGTGATCGTGCTGGGTGGCGGCAACACCGCCATGGACTGTTGCCGTACCGCGCGCCGTCTCGGCGGCAAGGACGTCAAGGTGATCGTGCGTTCCGGCTTCGAGGAGATGAAGGCGAGCCCGTGGGAAAAAGAGGACGCCATGCATGAGGACATTCCGATCCTCAATTTCATGGTGCCGGTCAATTTCACTCATGACAACGGCAAGCTCACCGGCGTCACCTTCCAGAAGGTCAAGGCCGAGTATGACGCAACGGGCCGGCGCAATCTGGTGGCAACCGGCGAGCCCGATCAAACCATCGCCTGTGACGACGTTCTGGTCGCGGTAGGCCAGGAGAATGCGTTCCCCTGGATCGAGCGCGATTGCGGCGTCGAGTTCGACAAATGGAACATGCCCAAGGTCGACCCCAAGACCATGGGCTCGACCCATCCAAAGGTGTTCTTTGGGGGCGATGCCGCATTCGGTCCCAAGAACATCATCTGGGCCGTGGCGCACGGCCACGATGCCGCGCTTTCGATCCACAAGCTGATCTCCGGCGAGGACGTGCATGAACGGCCGCTGCCGGAAGTGCAGGTCTCGTCGCAGAAGATGGGCATCCACGAGTGGAGCTATGACAACGACATCTCCGACGACAAGCGTTTCAAGGTGCCGCATCGCGACAAGGTGATCGCGCTGAAGGACATCCGCGCAGAAGTCGAACTCGGCTACGACGTCAAACTTGCGCTCAGCGAGGCGCGGCGCTGCCTGAACTGCGACGTGCAGACGGTCTTTACGGCGCCGCTCTGCATCGAGTGCGACGCCTGCGTCGATATCTGTCCGATGGATTGCATCAGCTTCACGGAAAACGGCGAAGAAGCCGATTTGCGGACACGGCTGAACGCGCCCTCGCCGCGTCCGGACCAGGACCTCTATGTCGCCGATGGTCTCAAGACCGGCCGGGTCATGGTCAAGGACGAGGACGTCTGCCTGCATTGCGGCCTGTGCGCCGAGCGTTGTCCTACCGGCGCCTGGGACATGCAGAAATACCTCATCGACATGACTCAAGCAGGAACATCATGCCCGTCAAGAGCCCGATCAGCAGCGTAAACGACTTCGTCGTCCGCTTTGCCAACGTCAACGGCTCGGGTTCGGCGAGTGCCAACGAGCTGTTCGCCCGTTCGATCCTGCGCCACGGCGTGCCGGTTAGCCCACGCAACATCTTTCCTTCCAACATTCAGGGCCTGCCGACCTGGTACGAGGTGCGGGTGACCGAGGACGGCCATCTTGGCGCGCGCGGCGGCGTCGACATGATGGTGGCGATGAATCCGCAGACCTGGGACAAGGACCTCGTTTCGATCGAACCGGGCGGTTACCTGTTCTATGATTCGACCAAGCCGATGCCATCGTCGAAATTCCGTACCGACATCACCGTGATCGGCGTGCCGCTGACCGCGATCACCAACTCTACCTACACCGATCCGCGCCAGCGCCAGCTTTTCAAGAACATCATCTACCTCGGCGCGCTGTGTGCGCTGCTCGACATGGACCCCAAGCTGATCGAGCAATTGATCGGCGAGCAATACAAGGGCAAGGAAAAGCTGCTGTCGTCCAACGTCCATGCGCTGCATCTTGGCCGCGACTGGGCATTGCAGAACCTGAAATGCCCGATCGGGCTTCGGGTGAAGAAGGCGGACAAGGTCGGCGACCGCATCTTCATCGAGGGCAACAGCGCAGCCGCGCTGGGCGCGGTCTATGGTGGGGCCACCGTATGCGCCTGGTATCCGATCACGCCGTCGTCCTCGCTGGCCGATGCCTTCGCAAGCCACTGCAGGAAGCTTCGACACGATCCGAAGACGGGCAAGGCCAAATACGCCATCGTGCAGGGCGAGGACGAACTGGCCTCGATCGGCATCGTGATCGGCGCGTCCTGGAACGGTGCGCGCGCCTTCACCGCGACCTCAGGACCCGGCATCTCCCTGATGCAGGAATTCATCGGCCTCTCCTACTTCGCCGAGATTCCGGCCGTGATCATGAACGTGCAACGTGCCGGGCCTTCGACCGGCATGCCGACCCGCACCCAGCAATGCGACATCCTCGCCTGCGCCTACGCCTCCCATGGCGATACCAAGCATGTGCTGCTGTTCCCCGAGGACCCGGCTGAAGCCTTCGAATTCGCAGCGCAGGCCTTCGACCTCGCCGAGCGGCTGCAGACCACGATTTTCGTCATGCTCGATCTGGATATCGGCATGAACCACAGGCTCAGTCGCCCGCTGAAGTGGGACGATGCCCGTCAATACGACCGCGGCAAGGTGATGACCGCGGAAATGCTCGAGGAAGGCCGCGATTTCGGCCGCTATCTCGACGTCGACGGCGACGGCATCCCGTATCGCACCTACCCCGGCACCCATCCGACCAAGGGTTCGTACTTCACCCGCGGCACCTCGCGCGATCGCTACGCGCGTTACTCCGAGGAGGGCTCGGTCTACGCCGACAACATGCAACGCCTGGTGCGCAAATTCGAAACCGCCCAGGACATGGTGCCGCGGCCGCTGCAGGCCAATGCCGAGAAGCCCACCAAATACGGGGTGATCTATTTCGGTTCGACCGCGCCCGCGATGGACGAAGCGATCAAGCTGCTCGAGGCGCGCGGGCATCTGCTCGATCGCCTGCGCATTCGCGCCTTCCCGTTCCATTCATCGGTTGCAAGCTTCATCGCCGATCATGATTTCGTCTACGTGGTCGAACAGAACCGCGATGCCCAGCTCCGTTCGCTGATCGTCAACGAGAACGGCATCGATCCGGTGCGGCTTGTTCCGATCCGCCACTATGACGGCACGCCAATCACCGCCCGCTTCATCGCCACCGCCATCGGCGACCATCAGGATCAGCTCAAGCTGACCCCGCTGCGCAAGGTAAAAACATGACGACAAGGCGGAGCAATTCGATGCGATCACCTCTCCCCGCGTGCGGGGAGAGGTCGGATTGCACAGCAATCCGGGTGAGGGGGACTCTCCACGAATCCGACTCGTGGAGCTCCCCCTCACCCCGACCCTCTCCCCGCAGGCGGGGAGAGGGAGCATAAAGGCTCAATCATGACCTATATCGCCAAACCGAAATTCCACCATCCCGGCCTGCCCAAGAACAGCCTTGGCTACACGCACCGGGATTACGAGGGCAAGATTTCGACGCTCTGCGCCGGCTGCGGTCACGATTCGATCACCGCGTCGATCATCGAGGCCTGTTATGAACTGTCGATCGAACCGCATCGCGTCGCCAAGATTTCCGGCATCGGCTGCTCGTCCAAGACCCCCGACTACTTCCTCGGCAATTCGCACGGCTTCAACTCCGTGCATGGCCGCATGCCGTCGGTGCTGACCGGTGCCAATCTCGCCAATCGCGACCTGATCTATCTCGGCGTCTCCGGCGACGGCGATTCAGCATCCATCGGCTTCGGCCAGTTCGCGCATTCGATCCGCCGCGGCGTCAACATGACCTATATCGTCGAGAACAATGGCGTGTACGGCCTGACCAAGGGCCAGTTTTCGGCCACCGCCGACCGTGGTTCGAAGTCGAAAAAAGGCGTCATGAACACCGACAACGCCGTCGACCTGGTCGCGATCGCGCTGCAACTCGGCGCGAGCTTCGTGGCGCGCAGCTTTTCCGGCGACAAGTCGCAACTGGTGCCGCTGATTGCGGCTGCGATCGAACACAAGGGCTCGGCGTTCCTGGACGTAATCAGCCCCTGCATCGCCTTCAACAATCATGCAGGTTCGACCAAGAGCTTCGACTATGTGCGCGAGCACAACGACGCCGTGAACCGGCTCGACGTCCTGACCGGCCGCGAGCCGATCGAGGTCGAATATGCCCCTGGCACGGTCAAGGTCGTCGAGCAGCACGACGGCAGCAGGATTGCGCTGCGCAAGATCGATGCGGATTACGACCCGCATGATCGCGTGGGCGCGATGGCGTTCCTGCAAAGGCACGCCGCCCGGGGCCAGATCGTCACGGGGCTGCTCTATGTCGATCCCGAAGCCGAAGACCTGCACAGCCATCTCAACACGGTGGATGGAGCGCTGAATGCACTCGAGGCCGATGACCTCTGCCCCGGGTCGGCGGCGCTCGACAAGATCAACGCGTCCTTGCGCTGAAAGCCCTGATACCTCCAACGCGGTCATTGCGAGGAGCGCGAGCTCCGCAGCAATCCAGTACTTTTTTCTTGCTTTCTGGATTGCTGCGCTTGCGCTCGCAATGACGGCACCGCCTTCAGGTCGCCCGGCGCACGTAACCGGGATTGAGGTCTTTCACGGTGCGCGCGCCGCATTGCTGCATGGCTGCCCGCGTTTCAGTGCGCACAAGTTCGAGCACCCGTTCGACGCCCTCCTGGCCAAACGCGCCAAGGCCCCAGAGATAGGGCCTGCCGATGCCGACCGCCTGCGCACCCATGGCAAGCGCCTTGACGGCGTCGGTGCCGCGGCGGAAGCCGCTGTCGACGACGACCACCATCCGCCCGTTCACGGCGGTGACGATTTCCGGCAAGGCGTCGATCGTGGAGCGGCCATTGTCCTCGCCGCGGCCACCGTGATTGGAAACGAGAATGCCGTCGATCCCGTTCCTGGCTGCGAGATCGGCGTCCTCGGCCGTGACGATGCCCTTGAGCATGATCTTCATGCGCGTGACGTCGCGCATGCGCTTTATCGTATCCCAGTTCAGGTTGGAGGACTCGCCGCCTCCCTTGATGCCGGCAAGATCGATTCCATCGTAGTTGTGCCGCCGCAAGGCGCGCGCGGCGAAACTCGATCGGTCGTGGCAGGCAGAGCATTCCCGTGTATCGGTTCGCCTGAGCCGGAACAAGGTTTCCTGGTTACGGCCCGCGATGCGGTCGACCGTCACCATCAGAACCGGACAACCTGCGCCATCGGCTCGCTTGATCAGCGCCTGGGCGACATCCCAGCTCGGCGAAGCATAGAGCTGGAACCAGATCGGCGCACCCCGCGCCTTGGCAACGTCGTCGACGGAGAAATTGGAAGAGGTCGACAGGATTTGCAAATGATTGCCGCTGCGTGCCGCTCTCGCGACCGCGAGCTCGCCATCGGGGTGGAAAAACTGGTTGGCGCCGGTCGGGCACACGAAGATCGGAGAATCATATTTCGTGCCGAACAGCTCGATACTGGTGTCGACCCTGGAGACGTCGTTGAGACGGTGCGGCATCAACTGGAATTTGAGGAAATCCTCGCGATTGGCACGCAGCGTGACTTCATCATCGATGCCGGATGCCATGTAGCCGAAATGCGCCGGCGGTACGTTCTTGCGAGCCACCGGTTCGAAGTCAAACACGTTGATCGCGTCCTTCGGGTTTTCGATCAGGTCGCCGCTGCCCGGCGGCGCCCAGATCATCGGATCGGGCAGCCTGGATGAGGCTTCCACGGCCAGCCCGGGCGTCGAACCGGATGCCAGAAGCGGACTTGCCGCGAGATATTGCAGAAAACGGCGGCGGCTCTTGGCGCGCACGATCGACGACGTCATTGAAATCTCCTCCCCTGCTGCTTTTGTTCTTGTGGCATCGACGATAGCAGCCTCGCGGGTTGCTCGGAAGGGCTGCGCTGAAATTGGGTCAGCCCTGCCATGCACATCCGGCGTCACAAGACCCGGCCCTGCATTGGAAGGCCCAAAAAATCGCCATTACGTGACTGAAGACATCCACTTGAGAGGATCGATATGCCGCACCGAGCGTTATC
>Ga0075029_100001825_pt1 | contig 12112 bp, 5 predicted proteins | sample LitLauG_LLR_2013_FD_71391 | JGI IMG/M metagenome (GOLD analysis project Ga0075029, IMG submission 71391) | Freshwater sediment microbial communities from North America - Little Laurel Run_MetaG_LLR_2013 | ecosystem: Environmental > Aquatic > Freshwater > Creek > Sediment | place: USA...
GTCACAAGCGACAACGGAAACAAAGTTTCCGTTGTCGCTTGTGACAGCCGAGGGCGAGGAACTGACATGTACTGCCGCGAATTTAGGTGCGGGTGGGATGGCCGTCGAAGGCTTGCCTATAGTGCTGAGCTACCAAAGCGGATTGCGGGTTCGTTTCCGAATTCCCAACTCGGAAATGAGCGTGGAAGTATTGGCCCGGCTGGCATGGGTTGGTAGGGACGGTCGTGCAGGGATCGCTTTTACGGATGTCAGCCCCGCTGTTCGCTAGGAAATAAAGCAATGGCTTCATCAGAAGATGGCAGAGGAGGGCTGGACTGTCCAGCCCGAGCCACAAGAGGGATACTCAATCTAGCGCTGAGCATGGTACGAAAACAAACGTTTCGACCGAGCAATTATGAGGAGCAGCCATGAGCCATACCCGTCTAATTGGTGCACTGGTGCTAGGCATTGGTCTTGCAAGGGTAGCAGCAAATGCAGCATCAATGGATGACCACGCGATCCGAGGCCTGGAGCGTGCGTGGAATCAGGCGGAGTTGCATCACGACGTGAAGGCTGTTGATGAGCTCTTGGCGGACACGTTTGTCCGGGTGGACAATCGCGGGCGACTGGTCAACAAGGCGCAGTACCTGAAAGAGATCGGCAGTAACTTCACTCAGTCCCTGGAAATTGTCCATGAGGATATTACGGTTCAAATGTACGGCGACATGGCCATTGTGGTCAGTACTTATCACGTAAGAGGTTCCCGCAACGGGAAAGCATTCCTGGAGCGTGGCCGCTTTATCGACACGTGGGTACGCCTAGCAGACAGGTGGCGGTGTGTGGCGAACCAGGAGACTATGGTGCAACAGAACGCAGTTCTGAGAAACAACTAGATCACTTCTGATTTCCGGTTGTTTCAGCAAAGCACCAGATGTTGCGCAAAGACTGGATCGGCGCCTCTAGAGCTTGCGGTTTGCTTAAGCAACCGGATAATCAGAAGAGCACTAGATCCGGAGATCCGAAGATGAAGAACTCTTCGTCTCAAAAAGATGACCTCGGTTGTGCTAACGCAGAAAGCGAGGGGTAGAGGTCGCGCCGGAATTAGATTTGGCGTTTGTAGGAGAGATCAATCTCGGCACGATTTTGTACGGGCTGCCGGCCGAACTCCGTGCCGGAACGAGAACTACTCGCGAGCTGATTGGCCTTGACGTTGGGCAGCTCCTCGGCGATCTGCGCTTACAACTTGTCCTGGTCTAGGAACGAAGGTGGGATTCGTATCGAAGATTGGTAGCGATCCGCCTGGGTCGGCTCGCGTTGGAACGCCTGGTTGACAGTGGAGTGGAGGTGCACACTGTCAAGGTTACGGTCGGAAGAACGACCGGACTGACAGTCATTCTCCCTTACCCGGAACACCGTTTCATCCTGACCTACCCCGGCACCATGTATGAACTTGCCTACGAGGATATCGATCTCGACTATGTGTGTTCGGCGCGTCACTTCCACATGTCATCGTTCTTTTTGCACCGGGGACTGCGTTCCCACACGCTGGAGGTCTTCCGACTGTCAAAGCTGCAGGGCTTACGACCTCGCTCGACACCAATGACGACCCCGACGACAAACGGGACAAAGATGTCTTGGGAGTTCCGAAGTATGTGGATTTTTTCTTCCCCAATGAGCGCGAGGCCCGGAAGCTAACGCGTAACTATGATCTCACGCAGCCGATGAAGACATTGGCGGGTTAGCCAAGGTCGTATTGGTAAAGTGCGGCCCCAAGGCGGCCGTTTGTCAAACAGGAGACAAACGGCGGAATCTGGTTCCGCCCACAGTTCAGGTGGTCGATTCGGTCGGAGCCGGTTACAGCTTCAGCGCTGGCTTCATTTGTTCCCGCTGACGACGAGCACTTCATTCACCAATACTTGCAGGGAGCTGATCTTGAAGACTGCCTGGCGTATGCCAATCTTGCAGGAGCATAGTCCTGTACAGGCGACGGCGGCACAGAAGCGTTCAAGGATCGGCGCGGTATGGTGAGTTTCTTTCGCGCGGACCAGGCCACTGCTGGCGAAAAAGCTGCTTCGGTCGCGTCTGGCCACGAGTCCTGACCATTTCTGCGCTCACTAAGCGACAACTTGTCCGCACTCCTGCCTAAGACGACCCTACGCTGCAAGGGTCTCTGCATCTCTGCGCGTAAAGTCGGCTCTGCCTCGCGAATTTTGGGGGGCGCCCCCGCCGCTTAGCCAGTAATCAACTGACGGTTACGATCGGGGGGCACAGTCTGTCCCAACTGGCCCAACCTGGGCCAGCCCTGTCCCACTAGCTGCCTGGCTCACTCTCCTGTAGGCCTAGAAATCAATAGCTTACAAGCGAGCCCGTCTGGAACGGCGCGTGCTTCTCTATGTCTGTCGCAAAGTGCTTGATGTGCGAAGCCACACAAATGAGATCGCATAGAGGACAGGGAATAGGGGGAAACAACGATGAACCGCAAACAATGTGAGGGCGCAGCGTGGGGAAAAAGATTCCTGATGCTGTGCACGGTGATCCTGAGCGCCAGCCTGGCCTTTGCCGGGGCGCGCAAAATGTCCAAAGACCTGGAAGGGAAAAACGCTTCCGACCAAGTCGATGTCATCGTGCAGTTCACGCAGGCCCCAACCGCGAGGCACCATCAGAAGGTGCTGAGCCGTGGCGGGACGCTCAACCGGGAGCTTGGTCTGGTGAAGAGTGGTGCTTACACTATGCCGGCTTCGGCGTTGACTGATCTGGCGGCTGATCCCGACGTTGCCTACATCTCGCCCGATCGCCCGGTGAACGGGATGCTGGACCTGACAGCCGCCGCAGTGAATGCTTCCGCCGCCTGGAGCTCCGGCTACAACGGGACCGGCGTCGGCGTGGCCGTGATCGACAGCGGCATCGCGCCGCATAGCGCTTTCCTGACTGGCCCCCTCCCTAACGGTACCCTGCGGGTGGTCTACAACCAGGACTTCACGGGCGACACGAATGCTTCCAATATCTATGATCCCTATGGCCATGGCACGCACGTGGCCGGAATCATCGGCGCACAATCCTCTGTCACCGTCCTTGGCTGGTCCGGGGCCGCGTACACCGGGGGCCGCAATCTCAAGGGCATCGCGCCGGGGGTCACGCTCATCAATTTGCGCGCTCTCAATTCCGCTGGCGTTGGAACCGACAGCAGCGTGACTGCAGCGATTCAAAAAGCCATCGCGCTGAAGTCCCAATACAACATTCGCGTGATCAATCTCTCGCTGGGCCGCCCGGTGTATGAAAGCTACAAGCTCGACCCACTGGACCAGGCCGTGGAACAGGCATGGAAAGCCGGCATCGTGGTGGTGGTGGCTGCGGGCAACGAAGGCCGCAACAATTCTGCCAACACCAGCGGTTACGGCACCATTACCGCCCCGGGCAATGATCCTTATGTAATCACCGTGGGCGCCATGAAGACCATGGGTACGCCCCAGCGGTCCGATGATCTGATCGCCAGCTACAGTTCCAAGGGCCCCACACTTTACGATCATGTGGTCAAGCCCGACCTCGTCGCGCCCGGCAACCAAGTTGTTTCGCTGGCCACCCCCTCTAACTACGACAGCGGAGTGGGTCTCTGGGACGACTATGCATCCACTCACATCCTTACCACCTATTACGATCCTGCAGCCTGGCCCGGGACCGATACTTGGTATTACCGGATCAGCGGCACCAGCATGGCCACGCCCGTAGTGAGCGGAGCCGCCGCCATCCTACTCCAGCAACACCCCACGCTGACTCCCGACCAGGTGAAGGCACGCTTGATGAAGACCGCCTACAAGACGTTCCCGCTCTACAGCACGGCCACCGATCCGGTCACGGGCGCGACCTACAGCAGCCAGTACGACATTTTCACGGTTGGGGCCGGCTACCTGGATGTCCAAGCGGCATTATCGAATGCTGACCTGGCCACCACCAAGACAGGCGCCGCCTTGTCCCCGACGGTGACGCAAGACAGGAGCGGAAACACGGTCCTGGTGAACGCCACCGGGGTCGTCTGGGGCTCCGGCGTAGTGTGGGGTACTGGCGTAGTTTGGGGCTCCGGCGTCATCTGGGGCACCAATGTTAGTGGCCAGTCTGTGCTTTGGGGCAGCAGCGTCTGCTGGGGCACCAGTTCGATGCAGGGCTACGGCGTCGTCTGGGGTACCGGCGTGGTCTGGGGAACGTCCAGCACACCCGCAGGGGAGTCGACCGCAATCCTTATCAACGGCGAGAACTAAACGGCCACAGGAAAAGAGCTACGGAGCAAAGATGAGAGAACGCAGCCATTTCTTGAAAGTGAGGATGCAAGACATGAGAAGGACACTTCTGCTGACGCTGATCCTGGCGCTCGCGCTCCCAGCCGCCGCGCGCAATAAAAAAGTTGCCGCCGACGTGGCGCAAAGTGGCAATAGTCCCGTGGATGTCATCGTTCAGTTCACGACGGCACCGACACAGAAGCACCATGACAAAGTCAGTGCCCATGGAGGCACGGTCAAGCATGACTTGTCCGTCGTAAATGGACTTCATGCGTCCATGACACCGGCACAGGTTGATGATCTGGCGGTGGATCCCGAAGTCACTCATATCTCACCCGATCGCAGTCTGTCGGGTTACCTCAACAATGCCGCACTGGCGGTCAACGCGCCTTACGCCTGGTCTCGCGGCTTGGACGGCAGCAAGCTGGCCGTAGCGGTCATTGACAGCGGCATCCAGGACAACACAGGCACAACCAGTTTCTCCAGCGGCACCTCCTACGCTCTTCTGGCCACCGTCGCCGCCGCCGTTGGAACGGCCGACCTGAACGCGTGGAATTCCAGCACGTCCCGAGTGGTCTACAACCAGTCGTGGGTGAACGACGGATACGGCACGCTGGACATGTACGGGCATGGTACGCACGTCGCCGGCATCATTGCCGGCAACGGCTTCAACTCGACGGGATCTGAGTACACCAAGACCTTCAAGGGAATCGCACCCAACGTCAACCTGGTCAACCTGCGCGTTCTCGACAGCAAGGGCAAGGGAACCGATAGTTCGGTCATCGCTGCCATCCAAACCGCCATCCAGCTGAAGAAGAAATACAACATACGGGTGATCAACCTGTCCGTGGGACGGCCGGTCTTCGAAAGTTACAAACAGGATCCACTCTGCCAGGCCGTGGAAGCGGCTTACAAAGCGGGAATCGTGGTGGTCGTAGCAGCCGGGAATGATGGCAGGAACAACTCGCTGGGCACCAACGGGTACGCCACCATCAGCGCTCCCGCGAATGATCCCTACGTCATTACGGTGGGCGCGATGAAGTCGATGGGAACTCCCGCCCGCGCCGACGACTTGATTGCTACCTACAGCTCCAAAGGGCCGACCTCGATTGACCATATCGTGAAGCCCGACATTGTGGCCCCGGGCAATCGCCAGATATCGCTTTACGGTTGGGGCGCGTCGCTGACTTCGACGTACTCCAGCAATGTGGTTCCTGTTAGCTCGTACAAGACATACAGCCTCGGTTTGGGATCGCCCTGGTACTACACGATGAGCGGTACCAGCATGGCTGCACCGGTGGTGAGCGGCGCGGTAGCATTGCTGCTCCAAGCACAGCCAAACCTGACGCCGGACCAGGTGAAGGCGCGGCTGATGAAGACGGCCTCGAAGACTTTTCCGACCTGTAGCAGCTACACCGATCCAGCGACGGGCATCACCTACACCAGTCAATACGACGCGTTTACGATTGGAGCAGGTTACCTGGACATCCAGGCTGCCCTGATGAGTACCGACGTCAGTTCCGGCGTTGCGAAATCGCCCACGGTGCAGTATGACCCGGCGACCAACAGCGTTTATTTCGTCAAGGACTCTTCAGCGATGTGGGGCACCTCGGCTGTGTGGGGTACTTCTGCCGTTTGGGGTGCCAATGTCTTTGTGGGTAGCCAATCGGCCATGTGGGGCAGCTCCGCTATGTGGGGGACCTCGGCCATGTGGGGCACGAGCACGACGCAGGGGTTCAGCGCCATGTGGGGTACGAGCGCCATGTGGGGCACCAGCACCACAGACAGCACGGAATCGATTGGCATCCTGATCAGCGGTGAGAACTAGCGGAAACCGCGGCACTGCAGAGACCCGATCTGGATTCCGCAGAAGCAATCTGCTTGGAAGCCAAACGGTACGGTAAGGGAGTAAGCCAAGGGTAGGGTATCTGATTATTGAATAAGTTCTTTTCTTCTCCGAGCGGTTCACGTAACTGGACAACTCTCACTCCGGCTGGTAGCGCAATTCACGTTATGCGGCGGAGAGCGATCTGGCTCGACGTAATATCTGGCAGAACGATGGTGGCGTTACGCACGACCTAAGTCGATTCAGCGGTGAAGAAAACCTCGAGCTAGATCTTCCGTCTGCGGCCCACAATGATGCTGATGTCGTGCTGAACGCGGGCACATGCCCGAGTCAAATGACCTTTCGTTTTGGCGGCGCCGACCAACGTTCGCGCCACGGCGCGGTGTTGTTTAGCCTCGGTCGGGTTCACGGCGTGCTCACCCTTGGCGTCCTAGGCAAAAAAACCGCGCCTCATCGAACCCTCCCGATCATCCATCTCCCCACCACTATTATCTCTACTGCAGCTTGGTTGCCGGGTCCCCTAGAAGTATCCACGTCCGCCGAATGTCTAGGTTGGTCACTGCCCGCTTGGCGGCAGCAGCCGCCCCGCCTACAGTCAGCGACTGTCTGCCGTAAAGCGCCGACACCATCGCCTGATCAAGAATCGACTGCCCCGATGAGTCGGTCAGCCCGGACGAAGCCCATGCCGCCACCGCGCCGCCCGACGGTGCGAGCATGATCGCCTTCGCCAGGCTGACTGTGTAGACGTCCTGGAAGTACCCGTTCATACAGGTCATTGAGATCACGAACGGCGTTTGCGAACCGTTGGTCAGGGCAGCAACATCGCTCGAACTCAACAAATCGCCCGCCCACACTTCGTCCGAGCCGTGCCCGGCGAAATTGACCAGCGACTGTCCCGCGTTAAGGGTGGTGATTAGATCGCTGTGTGCGTTGGGATCGCTCCCTTGCAAAATGACCGAAACCGTCTGCGTGCCCGGAATCAGGGACTGCACTGCGGAGATGTACGAAGTAAACGGGTCGGTGGCATCGTCGGTACCGGCCACCAGGAGCACCTGATTAATCCAGGAACCAGAACTAGAGGTCTCGTAGTTCACGACGCGGTTGGCCAACCTGCTGGCATCGCTGGCGGTTCGCACTGGCAACCGCCCCACCGCCATTTCCGGCAAGCCATCCATGTCAAAATCGGCAAACCAGTCGTCCGATGCCGTTTCCAGCAGCTGCGTGTCGATCAGGTAAGTGGGCACGAAATCGTCTTCGCCCACTCCGAGGTAGTTCCGCGGATCGAAGGTCGCGTCGCCCACCAACAACACGAAATGTGGCGTCAGCGACCACTGCGCTTTTGCCGTCCGGAGGAACTTCTTCAGTGCGTATGGACTCTTCACTCCGAAATTGAACTCATCGTACAGGTCCTGAACGTCGATGATCGCCACCGTGTGGCCCTGGTTCTGCCGCAACGTCTGCAGCGCTCCGAGACTGGACAGGAAGTCCGCGTGGCTGATGATCACCACGTCGGCTCCCGCTTGCGCCGCGTGCCAGCTGGATGGGTTGTTCGACGCCAGGCTGGCCGGTTGGCTGGATTGTGCACTGGTAAACGCCAGCAAGGTCCGCGTTCCCCCTCCCTGCGGGACTACAGATACCGCGTAGCCGGTGCCTCTGGGCGTAATCGTTCCCGGTACAGCCATAACCGCGCTCGGGTTGGTGATGTCTATCACCCTGATGTGCGAATTGTTGAATCCGCCGATCGTATGCTTCAGTCCGGCAGTGGCGGTCAGGCGCAAGTAGTCATCATCTGCGGTGTAGGTGTGCGGATACGTAAGGCTTACACCATTGACCACGCTGATGTCCTGTTGTCCGCCCTCCACCGTCAGCGTCAACACGTTGTTAGAGCCCTCCTGAAGCACTGAGATCGGGACCACCAGCCTGGCCAACCCCGCGCCCATGTTGCTGAATTTCACCGTGCCCGCTTGGTAATCGTTCAGCCGCACTCCGACCATGTGAGCCCCGCTGGATACGCCCTGCAGCGACACCTCCAGCTGGGCGTTGGTCTTGGCCGTCGTATCCAGGTTAGTGATCGTGAAGGAATTGGTGACCGGCGAACCCGAGGAAAGCACCGGTCCGAAGAAATTGTCAGCGTCGCCGTTCAGCAGCGCCGCAAAATAGACGGTACGCGGGTTCCACTCTACGGTCGCGGGGAAGCTGGCCAAACCGGCGTTGGTCTTGCCCCCCAAGGCCTCGGTCGGCACTCGCTTGCCTTTGGTCGATCCCGCCACCAGCCAGTACGCCTGCGTGCCCGACCAGGTCGTGTTCAGTGGATAGCCGTAGAACTCCACTGTGTCCTGCGGATCCAATTTTCCGTCCGCCTGCCCAGCCACAAGCATCGGTTGTTCTACTCCGTTGGCGTAGAGCTGCAGCAGCCGGGGGTCGACATCAGGGGGTAGACCCGCCGAGAGTAGTTGCGGCTGTGTAAGGCGGTACCAGCCTTCTGCACAAACCGAGATCTTGATGGCCGGACCTGCCGCCAGCGCGTATTGCTGCTGTTGCGTTCGGGGCGTGATGCCCGGTTGACCTCCGATCCGCTGGAACGGTCGAGATCCGGAATTGACTGGCCCACAGCTGCGCGGTCCGCTGTCCGGCGCGACTGCCGGCGCTCTTCCGAGTTCGCTCAGCATCCGCGATTTCCGCGAACTCCCTTCGAGTTCGGCGATCAGTGGACTCAAAGCAGCAGACTTAGGTTCGCCGGCCGGTTCGGGGAAGACAGGCCCCAGCATCGTGTGGTCGCTATTAATGTCAATTTCTTCCACCCAATACGTAACCTGACCGCCGGCCGGGGGCTTGTCCAACCAAGCGTGCGAATGGCCCGCAGTGAAGGTCGTCTTCGGTCCCGCCAGCAATGCGGTCCCGGCCAACAACGAAGGGTTCAGCTTGACCCGCTTTCCGTTCTGCTCGCGATAGAGGTTGAATCCGAGACTGGACACTTCGTGTCCGGTCTTCAGCTCGATCAGGTTTCCGCCTTCGTACTGTGTAGCCGTCAGTGACTTGACCTTCACCGCGGTGGTGCTGCTCGGAATGAGTGGCACCGCCATCATCGCCCAGGCTGAGGGTGCGACGCTGAGAGTCCACGAAGCCGAAGTCGAGGGGCCGTTAACGCCTCCTGCGCCCAGAATTTTGCTGTTAGCGCAGGTGGAACCTGGCGAGCACTGCCACTCTTGCACCAGCCCGGAGGACGCCGGGCTCGCGGTGCTTGGCAAGTCAGCGACGAGGGCGTTGTACACCACCCCCCCGGTGCCGGGGCTCGTGATGCCAGCCACCGAAGCGGTGGTGGTACAGCTTGCAGAACACGAATTAGTACCTTGCGTACCAACCGAAGCTACACCAGAAAACGCGACTGCTCCAGAGACACATCCCGAAGCGCCGTTCAGAGAAATCGTAATCGAGGCTGTGCCGGCGGTGATACTTGGCCCTAACCGATAGACAAAAAGTTCTCCATTGTTGTTGGTGCCGACCATGGTTCCAATCTGGGTGAAGGTTTGCGGAGTAGTCGTGTTAAAGACCGGTGCCGATTGCACACTGCCGTTAATCAGCGCGATGGCGAGAAGGATCAGATTGGGGCTACCGGTGCTCGCGTTGAGTGAGGTAATGCTGCAGTTATTGCCTGAAGTATAGTTGCCCGTCGCAACGTTCGTCACTGCCACCCCGGCGCTTGCTAAAGTCGGCAACGCCACGCAAAAAACGATCAGGGCGACAAGCGTGGGAACGCGACGAGAGGCTCTGGCTATGCAACTCCGCTTAACCCTGTGAGTACTGCTCTCCAGACCGAAGCGCACACAAGCACACACATGAAAAATGCGACCCATCCTGGCCCTCCTAGCTGCAAGACCGATGCTGCATGCGTCCCGTTCCACCGCTACCACCTTTCCGATAATCTGCTCCGCCGCGACCCGCTCGCCTGCGACTCGGTCGGCATCACCCCGCGTCAGCAACGCGCTCTCCCCGTTCCGGTTGGCAATCCTCACCAAGCGATGCCCGATCCCGCCGCGCCCAGTTCGGTAAAGGACAATCTCGTTCAATTTGACCTCCGTTTCATCGGCCGGCTCGACCGTGAGTGCTTCTCCCGGCCGCATGGTCGGCCACAGGCTGCTTCCTCGAGCGCGAAAGCGCACACGGTATCCCCTCCGCAAGACGTCAGTGGCCCCGTCCAGGAAAACCTTAGACCAGTTGAGAGCGTTCACGCCGTGTGCCCCCGGGCCAACTCGACGGCACGCTCCTCGGGAACAAATCGCAGCTCGGCACACGGCAACGACTCGATGAGTTGCTGGAAAAATGCCAGCACAAAATCCAGCCCGGCGCGGCTGTAGAACGGTACGAAGGTGCACGCGAGAAAGCGCGCCAGGGCTTCCGCGCCCCCAAGCGGGACGACTTCATTGCTGGTGCCGTGCCGCAGGAAGAAAATCTGCCGTAGGGGCGTTCGCGCTGGCAGCGCCAGTTTGGCTTCGCCGTGCCACGGCGTCCCGTACATCCAAGTCTTTCCTGCCCAGGACCGCAAGATGACTCGGTCATCGCTCAGCACCTGCACTCCACCGGCCTTCTGCCATAGTCTGGCCATCGTAGTCTTACCCGCCCCGGAGTGGCCGAGGAACAAATAGCCTTGGCCATCGCTGTCCTCGAGGCCACAAGCGTGGACCTCGACGCCGCGTCCGTGCGCCAGCAGATTCATCATCAACAATTCGTCGAGCGGATACTCCAGGGCGTCCACCGGATCACGAGAGTCAAAGTAACTGCCCTCGAGCAGAACTTCGCCACGGGTAAAATCTGGGTCGAATCTAGCCTGCTTATACGGCAGCGGCCCGTACATCGGTGAGGTGAGATGGAAAACGTAATTTTCCAGCTCGCGGGAAAGTCTCCAAAGCCCCCCAGAATCGAAGACGAGGCTGGTGTGAGCGGGCTGACCTAGCTTGCTCCATGCGGACCTGACCTCTATGTCGGCAGCGCCATCCGCAACCAGGAAACTTCTTGCGGCTCCGTTGACGCGCAGCTTCATGTCCGGATCGCCGCTCCTGATGCGTACACCGACATCGCCGATCCTGAGCGTCAACGTGTCAGCAGCGCAACCACTCGCGGTTTTGTCTTCGTAAGTCTCGATCAAATGCACGCCGATAGCCCGCTTATGACCCTTGGGTGAAGCAGGGTCCCACCGGCATACAACTGCTGGCCCCGCCGGGACCCGCCGCCGATCCACTCTTGCAGTGTCCCAGGACAGCTTCGTCCGGCCGCAATGCAACCCGCTCCATCTCGGGCTTTTGGTACGTGCGCCTCTGTTGGGTTTTCGGATCCAATTGCTCACTCATCGGTGCCTCTGGTGTTTGAGCTCGATTGTCTGTTACTGGAACTAGTACCGTTGCGGTTAAAGACCACAGGAAGAACACCCGCCCGCCGCCTTGTGCCGTTCGTTCAAGATCGGGAATAATTGGTTTGAATCACTGAAATCCATCCATTGCTCCCCCCCGTGCCTCCGCAACGATTCCATCGAATTCATCAGTGCCTTATAAGCCGACCCACCCGGGCAGTACTCGCAATCGCCGTGAGTCGGAACCAATAGCTCCAAAGCGTGCGCACGCAGGTGCGCGACGTGGCAAAGAAAATCCACAGGCGCCTCGGGGTCACCGTTCTCGAGTTCACCGTTGGCCGGGCACATGCCGCACATCGGCTTGATCTGGCACGTCGTGCATTTAGTAATCCGGGTAATCTTCTTTCCCCGCACATTACGCAGGAAATGATCCCAGCCTTCGCGGAAATTGCCGCGGCGAAGGTCGTACCGCTCAAAATGGGAGAGGACGCAGATACTCATCTTGCCCTCGGGATCGATGGCGAAACCGCCAACGCCCCCGCCGCATTGGTACAGCTCATCGCTGTGCCCGGCCTCCTGCATCGAGCCGTTATACCGGGCCGCAAATTTCCTCCACTCCGCCACGCGCTCTTCGTCCTCAAGGTCCATCTTTACAATCTCCCAAGGCTGCAG
>Ga0075029_100001826_pt1 | contig 12109 bp, 13 predicted proteins | sample LitLauG_LLR_2013_FD_71391 | JGI IMG/M metagenome (GOLD analysis project Ga0075029, IMG submission 71391) | Freshwater sediment microbial communities from North America - Little Laurel Run_MetaG_LLR_2013 | ecosystem: Environmental > Aquatic > Freshwater > Creek > Sediment | place: USA...
GCGGTGGTGCCGATCCTCTTCGACCAGTTCCTCGAACGCTACGACCAACGAATCGACCACGACACCCGACAGCTCGTGAGCACGCTGCGCGAACGGCTCGATGACTACGGCGACTACGCGACGCCCCATCCGGTCGTCACACACGGCGACTTTCGTACCGACAACCTGCTGGTCGAGTTGGACGGCGAGCACATCGCGGTCGTCGACTGGCAGACCATCGGGGTCGGGAGCCCGATGCTGGACGTGGCCTACTTCCTCTCGACGAGCCTCGGGCCGGACGACTGCGCTCGACACGACGAGGAGCTGCTCGCCTACTACGTCGAGCGACTCGCCAGGTTCGGCGTCGTCTACGACTGGTCGCTGGCTCGACGCGAGTACGCGCGCTACACGCTCCAGCCGATCGTGATGCTGGTGTGCGCGTCGGTGATCGTCGAACAGACCGACCGCGGCGACCTGATGTTCCTCGAGATGATCCGCCGAGCGGTCGTGGCGGCGTCGAGGTGGCACGCCCTCGAAGAAGTGGGGCGACGTGCTGTTGCCCAGTGACGACTTTCCGCTGCACCAGACGCCGTTGCCGATCGGCCACGTCATGGACGGCCACCCCAACGCCTACGACCGCTACTGGTTCAACGGCTACACGCCGAGCATGTTCTTCGCGCTCGCGCTCGGCCTCTATCCGAATCGAGGGGTGATTGACGCCTCGTTCTCGGTGGTCGTCGACGGAACTCAGTACTGCGTGTTCGCGAGCGACGCACTGGTCGGGCGTCCGACGGGCGTCGGGCCGATCAGCATCGAGATCGTCGAACCCATGCGGGTGAATCGGATCGTCGTGGACGCGCCCGGACACGGGCTGCGCGCGGACCTCACCTACACGCAGCGCACGGCGATCTGCGAGGAGCCGCGTCAGACAATGCACGACGGTGCGCGCATCTTCATGGACGTCACGCGCGCGACGCAACTCGGGACCTGGTCGGGTTGGTTCGAGACGCCCGTCGGGCGAGTCGACGTCGGGAACGACTTCGTGGGCACCAAGGACCGCTCATGGGGCGTGCGCCCCGTCGGCGAGCCCCTCCCGGGCGCACCCAGCGTGCGAGCACCCGAACTGTGCTTCCTGTGGGCGCCCGTGCACTTCAGCGACGGCGGCGTCCACTTCATGACCTTCGACGATGCACGCGGCCGCGCCATCAGTCGCTCGAGCTCGCGCCTGCCCCTCGTGGGCGACGTCGTGCGAGTGCCGGGCAGCATGCACGTCGTCGTGGCCCGAGGCACCCGGTGGATGCGAGAGGCGTTCCTCGACGTCGATGGTGAGCGCATCACGTTGACGCCGCTGCTGCGTTTCCAGATGCGCGGCGCCGGCTACTCGCACCCGCAGTACGCCCACGGGCGATGGCACGGCGGTCCGGTCGTCGCCAGCGAGGTGCTGGACCTCGCCACCATCGATCCGCTCGAGTTCGCCAACATCCACGTCCAACACGTGGTGCGCGCCCAGCGCGGCGACGAGGCCGGCATCGGGGTCCTCGAACAGTTGATCGTCGGTCCCTACGAACCCTCGGGCCTCACCGGGCTGCTCGACGGCGCCTAGCTCTGGTGGAGCGAGCACCAGTAGGTGGTTCGCCCGCCGATGGTGGCGACGCGCATCGCGGCGCCGTCCTTCGGACAGAACCCGCCGGGGAAGCGCGCGTCCATGTGGTCGCCCAGGTGCGATCCGCCTCGCGTGGTCAGTGAGCGCATCGTCTGGTTGAACGAACGGTAGAGGCGGCTCTTCTGTTCGCCGCTGAGTCGGGCGGTTGGCGTGCGCGGGTCGATGCCCGCTCGAAAGAGGATCTCGTCGCCCAGGAGGTTCCCGACGCCCGCGACCCAGGACTGGTCGAGGAGACGGGCCTTGATCGCCGGACCGTCGCCTCGCGTGACGTGCACGACCTGGTCGAACTCCTTGCGGGTCAGCGTGAGGGCGTCGGGCCCGAGTTCGCTGAGGTCTGGATCGATCTCGAAGCGGGCGAGTCGGCGCGGATCGTGAAGGATCAGCTTTCTCGCGTCGTCGAACTCGAGGCCACCGCGCACCCATCGCGCCTTGTAGAGGTGGGGGCCGTAGAAGAGCCCGTCGATGCCCGCGTCATCGTCGATCAGCAGCACGCCGGTCATGCCGAAGCGCATGCCCAAGGTGACGCCAGTGGTCTCGAGCAGCATCAGCTTGCCCCGACGCGACGTGCCAGTCACCGTCAGTCCTTTGACCGTTCGCGCCCACGCCGCGCTCGAGGTCAGTTTCTTCGCCGCGTAGGCGTCCGCCCAGCCTCGGGTGATGGTGCGGCCAACGACGCGCTCGGCCAGGCGCCGATACGACTCGACTTCGAGAATCTCTGGCACGCGGCGAGCGTACCGGCAATTCGACGATCCTCCGTGCTCACTAAAGTCGTTCTATGGCGATCGAGAAGCCGCAGTGGCGCGAGCTGTTCAGTGAGGTGGTGACGTCGGGGCTCTGCACGGGCTGCGCCGCGTGCGTGGTGGCCTGCCCCCACCCGGTGCTCGACTACAACGACACCGGTGGCGTCTACAAGCCGTTCCACCTCGACATCGACGGCGGCCCCGACGACTGCACCCACGGTCAAAAGGGCTGCACGATGTGCACGCGGGCGTGCCCTCGTTTCCGCAACTGGGAGTCCGAGATCGACGTGCACCGCTTCGCTCGCGAACGCACGCAGGAGGAAGTCTGGGGTGTGGGCGACGTCGTGCTCGCGCGAGCGAGCGACGAGTCGCTCGTGGAGAACGGGCAAGACGGTGGCTTCGTCTCGGCGTTGCTGATCTACGCGCTCGAGAACGACATCATCGACGCGGCGCTCGTGTCGGGACTCGAAGGCGATGGTTCGACGTGGCGGGCCCAGCCCCAGGTGGCGCGCACGCGCGACGACGTGCTCGGCACGGCCAAGTCGCGCTACACCTACAGCGCGAATCTTCTCGCCTACGACGAGGCCGTCGAGGGTGGTGCGGAGCGCATCGCCGTCGTCGGAATGGGCTGCATGGCGTCGGCCCCCGGCGCGATGCAGTCGCGCAAGGCCGGCAAGGTGGCGCGCCGGCTCAGTCTGACGATCGGGCTCCTGTGCTCCAAGACCTTCGACGACTCGATCTTCGAGGAGCTCTTCGAAGCGAAGTACGCCATCAAGCGAGCCGACATCAAGAAGATGAACATCAAGGGCGTCTTTCAGATCTGGACTAACGACGGTCACTTCCACGAGGTGCCCCTGAAGGAGGCGCACGCGTTCACCCGCGAGGGGTGCACGCGATGCCCCGACTTCGCCGCCGAGCACGCCGACATCTCGACGGGCGGCATCGGCGCGTTCGGCGACTGGACGCTCGTCATCGTGCGCACCGACCTGGGTCGAGCACTGCTGTCGGCGATGAAGGACCGCGGTCTCGTGCAGACGCGCCCGGGCGACGACGACCCGGGCGCGATCGCCCTCTTGCACAAGCTCGCCACGGTGTCGCGAAAGCGCTGGCCCGCCGACGCGGTGCCGGGACCTCGGCGCATCCCTCTCACGTCGAACTAGTCGACCGTTAGCATCGATCCATGGCCTCCACCCCCACCTTCACGACGGTCCTGCTGGTACGTCACGGCGTCACCGCGACCACCGGCTCGCTGCTGCCGGGAAGGGCGCCGGGCCTGCACCTGAGCGAACGCGGTCTCGAACAGGCCGAGGTCGTCGCGACGCGTCTGGCCCAACTGAGCGCGAAGCCGCGCGCGCTCTACGTCTCGCCGCTCGAGCGCACGCGCGAGACCGCGGCCCCGATCGCGCGCGCGCTGCATCTGCGAGCGACGCTGGAACGTGGTCTGCTCGAGTGCGACTTCGGAGCCTGGACCGGCAAGAAGCTGAACCTGCTGGCGAAGAAGCCCGAGTGGAAGACGGTCCAGCACGCGCCGAGCACGTTTCGCTTCCCCGACGGTGAGTCCTTCGCCGAGATGCAACTGCGCGTCTGGTCGACGCTGGAGCGACTCGCCGCGCGACACCGCAACAAGACGATCGTCGTGGTGAGCCACGCCGACCCCATCAAGGCCGCCGTCACCTACGCCCAGGGCGTGCCCCTGGACCTCTTCCAGCGCACGGTGATCTCGACGTGCTCGGTCAGTGCGCTGGCCTTCACCGATTCGGTGCCGGTGGTGCTGTGCGTGAACAGCACCGGCTCGCTGAAGGACCTCGCGCCCTCGTGAACTACGTCTTCGACAACCCCGACAAGGTGATGGTGGGTGTTCGCGGTGAGGTGGGCAATCGGCTCTTCCTCCTGCAGGTGCGCCAGGGTCGTCGCCTCACGATCCTCAAGTGCGAGAAGACCCAGCTCGCCGCCCTCGCCCTGTGGCTCGCGCAGGTCGTGTCCGACCTGGGTCGACCAGGTCACCTGCCCGACGACTTCTCGCTCGAGGCCGAATACGAGGTCGATTTCGTCGTTGGCGACATCGCGGTCGCGCTCGACGAGGAGGCCAAGTCGATCGAGGTCACCTTCGAATCCATCGAGGAGGACCACGAGGCCGTCGTCACCTTGACGCGTGAATGGGCGGGTGGTCTGGCGATCGCGATCACCCGCCTCGTCGAGGCCGGCCGACCACCGTGTCCGCTGTGCGGTGGACCGCTCGACGCCAAGGGCCACGACTGCCCTCGCACGAACGGCCACCGGCCCCCGATCAGGTAGCCGACATGGACCGCGACGATCAGTGCGCCCTGCTTCGTTCTGGGGTGATCGCCGTCGAGGGCCGCGTCGCCGGCTCGTCCAACCAGGCACTCCTGGTCACCGTCACGCTCGACGGGGTCGAGGCGCTGGCCTGCTACAAGTCCGAGCTCGGCGAGCGGCCGCTGTGGGACTTCCCCGACGGCCTCTGGCGCCGTGAGGTCGCCGCCTACGAACTCGACCGCGCACTCGGCACCGACCTCGTGCCGGCGACCATCGCGCGCGACGACGGTCCCTTCGGGCCGGGCTCGTACCAGTGGTGGGTCGACGACAATCTCGAAGATCACTACTTCACGCTTCGCGAGAACCCCGCCTTTCACGAGTGGTTCGCCGACCTGGCGGCCTTCGACGTCGTCGCCAACAACGCCGACCGCAAGGCCGGCCACGTCATCTACGACGGGGAGCGCTGCTGGGCGATCGACAACGGGCTGTGCTTTAACGAGCAGGAGAAGCTGCGCACCGTCATCTGGGAGTACGCCGGACTCGAGGTGCGCGACGACCTCTTGGCGCGCGTCGCGGCGTTCGCCAACGGCGCGACCGGCCACGTGGGCGACTGGCTGAGCCCGAGTGAGCTCGCGCTCGCCCAGATGCGCGCGCACGGACTCGTCGAGAACGCCTACTACCCGACGCCCGACACCGAGTCGGACTGGCCCCCGTATCCCTGGCCCCTCATCTGACGATCAGCTGGTCAGCTGACCGGGCGACACGGCGGCCCCCAGGCCGCGTCGCGGCGCGATGACGCCGTCGATCAGCCCGTAGGCGACCGCGTCCTCGGGCGTCATGAAGTGGTCGCGGTCGATGTCGCTCATCACGTCGTCGACGTGTCGTCCGCTGTGGTGCGCGATGATCTCGGCCATGCGTCGCGTCAGAGCCAGGACCTCGCGCAGTTGGATCTCCATGTCGCTCGGTGCGCCGCGCGCGCCGGCGCTGCCTTGATGGATCATGAGTCGAGCGCTGGGCAGCGCGAAGCGCTTGCCGGGGGCGCCACCGCACAGAACCATCGCGGCGGCGCTCATCCCCATGCCCACGCAGATCGTCGACACGTCGGGGCGCACGTGCTGGATGACGTCGTAGATGGCCATGCCGCCGTAGGCGAGGCCGCCGGGTGAGTTGATGTAGAGGAAGATGTCGCTCTCGGGGTCGAGGGCCTCGAGGTAGAGCATCTGGGAGATGATGAGGTTGGCGATCTGATCGTCGACCTCTTGGCCGAGGAAGACAATGCGCTGGCGCAGCAGCATCGAGTAGATGTCGAAAGCCCGTTCACCGCGTGCCGATTCCTCGAGCACCATCGGCACCAGTGAGTGGCGAACCTGCGTCTCGTGCGTCCGTAATGTCACGACCTGCTCCCATCCCTTGCAGTCGCCGGACCGCTGTCGTCCGATCTACCTGCAACCATTTGATTGCAGTATAGGCGCACGACGGCCCGATGTGCAATAGAGTGGTTGCATGAACGACATGGTGCACCGTGAAGTGGAACTGCCCTGCTCGAGCGAGGAGGCGTGGGACCACGTCACCGATCCGAGCTGGCTCGGCGAGAACGGCTCACTCGACGCGCTCGAGGGGGCCGAGGGTTGGGTGAACGACGGCGGGGAGACCCGCTACCTCGTCGTCGAAGAGGTCGAGGTGGAACGCCGCCTCGTGTACAGATGGGCGAGTTTCACCGACGCGCCCACGCGCGTCGAGATCGACCTCGAGCCAAGCGGTGGCGGCACGCGGATCTCGATCACCGAGCGCCCGATGGAGATCAAGGCCCTCGCCGGTCTCGCTTGTCGATGAGCGACCAGTTGACCGGCGTCTTCGCGGCGCTGGCCGATCCGACGCGCCGTGCGATCTACGAGCGTTTGCTCGAGAGCCCGATCGGACTGAGCGCGACCGAGCTCGCCAACGGCGCGAGCGTCTCGCGCCAGGCGATCGTCAAGCATCTCCAGGTCCTGGCGAAGGCGGGTCTGGCGGCGGCGAGTCGTGACGGACGCGACGTTCGCTACGTCGCGTCGAGCGACGAGGCGCTGGAGGCGTCGTCGTGGTTGGCCGAGCGAGCGAGCGCCTGGGACCGTCGCATCGCGGCGCTGCAGGCGCAGGTGCGCGCCGCGCCGCGCCGCGACTAGATCAACGGGACCAGTTCGCCCTCGAGGTCGGGCACGCCGGACTCGAGCAGCGCGAAGGTGAGGAGCGCGCCGACCCCGAAGATGCCCGCCGCCCACCAGAACGCCACGGCGTATCCGTGCAGCGTGGCGTGGATCTGGGCGAGCACGCCCGCCCGGGTGTTTCGCCCGAGCTGCGCGGGCAGCGCCGCCACCGCGCGAGCACTCACCGACACCGCGATGGTGTTGAGCAGCGCGGTGCCGACCGAGCCGCCGATCTGCTGGGTGGTGTTGACCAGCGCCGACGCGGCACCGGCGTCCTGCGCTTCGATCCCCGCGGTCGCGCTCGCCACCGCCGGAGCGAAGATCAGACCGAGGCCCAGGCCGAGCACGATCAAGCCCGGCAGGACGTCGCCGAGGTAGTCCGCGCGGATCGACAACTTCGTGAACAAGATCATGCCCATCATGCCCAGGATCATCCCGGTGGGCACCAGGGGCCGGGGCCCGACCATGGCGAGCAACCGGGCGCTCGCGATGAACGCCGAGAGGGCCAGGGCGATGACCATCGGCAAGAAGGCGACGCCGGCGCGAAGCGGCGAGTAGCCGAGCGTGCTCTGCAGGTAGTAGGCGAGGAACAGGGAGATCCCGAAGATGCCGATGCTGGTGACGAACAGCGCTACGAGCGATCCGCCGCGGAACCGATTCAACAGGAGGCGCAGCGGCAACAGGGGGCTGACCGCACGTCGCTGCCACGCAATGAACCCGCCCACCAGCACCACCCCCACGACCAGGCTCCCCCACGTCGACACGTCGGACCAGCCGCCCGTCACGGCGTGACCGAGCCCGTAGACCACGAAGAAGAGTCCGGCACTGCCGAGCACGACGCCCGGCACGTCGAGGTGGGTGTGGTGCTCTCGTCGCGCTCCGTCGACGAAGAGCGCCACGCCGACGAGGGCGACGCCGGCGAAGACGAGGTTGATGAACAAGCACCAGCGCCACGACGCCCACTGGGTCAACGCGCCGCCGAGCAGGAGCCCGATGGCCGCGCCCGAACCGCCGATCGCGCCGTAGATCGAGAACGCCTTGGCGCGCTCCTTGGGATCGGCAAAGGTCGTCGTCAGTGAGGCCAGCGCGGCTGGCGCCAGGATCGCCCCGAAGACGCCCTGGACCGCTCGAGCGCTGACCAGGACCGCGAAGTTGCCGGCCCAACCGCCCACGGCCGACGCCAGCGCGAAGCCGGCGAGTCCGACGTACAGGGCGCTGCGACGACCCCACAGGTCGCTGAGGCGTCCACCGAGCAGCATCAGGGAGCCGAAGGCGAGCGCGTAGGCCGTGATCAACCACTGTCGGTTGGCCGTCGAGAAATGCAGGTCGAGTTGCGCGCGCGGCAGCGCGATGTTGATCACGGTGGCGTCGAGGGCGACCATCAACGCGGTCACGCTGAGCACGCTCAGCGCCCACCAGCGCCGGGCGTCGCTCGAGACGGAGGCTCTACTCATAGGGGTGAGCACAGCCTAAGAGCGTGTGTTCCATTTGGCGAGTGCACCAGGAGCGACGACCGACACCATCACGTCGTGGCCTATTCAAGCGATCTGACCGATGCCCAGTGGAACCTCCTCGAACCTCTGCTGCTAGTTTCCTCCAAACGAGGACCGAAACACGGCAACGACTTACGTCACGTGGTCGATGCGATGCTCTACATTTCGCACACCGGGTGCCAGTGGCGGTTCCTACCCGAGGCGTTCGGACCGTGGACCCGAGTTTGGTCCTAGTTTCGCCGGTGGTCGCGGAACGGAACGTGGGCCCGAGTTCTCACCGCGCTGCACGCCTCGTCGCGAACGGCTCTCGGTCGAATGGACCCGCGGCCTTCGATGGTGGTCATCGACACCCACCTCGCACGAGGGGCCTCGAACGGTGGCGTCACCTTCCACAACCAGGGTGGCCCCTACGGTCGGACCAACGGGGCCAAGCGCATCGTCTGCGTGGACGTCACGGGGCTGCCGCTCTGTGTGCGAGTCGTTCCCGCCTCGACCTCCGAGGCGAGCGCCGTCGAACAGATTCTCGACGACCTCGCCCGAACCGGTGCCGATGAACGCCTCGAGCTCGTGCTCGTGGACCGCGGCACGGCACAGTCCGCCGCTACACGGTTGTCGGTGCGGTTCAACTGCGAGGTCCGACAGGTTGGGTGGGACGAGCCACCGCGCAACGAACACGGTGCCAAGGTCTTTCGACCCATTCGTCACACCTGGCGGGTCGAAGTGGCCCACGGCCACCTCGTTCGACGACGACGCCTGGCACGCTGCTTCGAGAACACCGTGACCTCGGCCACCGGATGGCTGCACGTCGCCTCAATCACCGAGGTCCTTCGGGTCCTGTGCTGAGCAAGAGCAGTTGGCAGATGGTTTCCTCAACGATGAGGACCATCGGAGCATGGGTGGCGGCGTACCGCCTATTGCGTAGCTTGGTAGATGCGAAATCCCGGCATCTCCTTGTGCGTGAGCCTCCGATAGAAGCCACCCGCGTTATCAGTGATGAGGTCAATGCGAGTCGCCCCAAGAAGTGGGAACGCGTGGGCCAGGAGCGCTCGCGCGATTCCCGCGTGTCTGCTTTCCCCGTCAATGACGAGCAGTGAAAGATGGGCCTGGATAGCACCATCTGTTTGAAAGTAGGCGAAGCCCGCGACTTCGTCGTCGACGGTTGCCACGATCGACACGACGCCAGGAGCCGTGAAGACTCGATGCGCCCGAGCACGATCCTCAACGTAGGTTTCCCAGCCTTCAGCGGCGCAGAGTTTGAGTACTGCGTCAAGATCAATCTCTTCGTAGGTTCTGAACTGCGGCAGACCTTTCATTCCTCCAGTATCGCCCCGGTCGTGTCACAACTCACGACAGTTGTGAGGGTGTGGGACCTCAAGCACCTCTTTCGCACACCGGCCAGGTGCTCTCACGGGCCGTCACGTTCCAGTTCGCCCTCGATCCGAACGTCGAGCAACGCGTCCTCTTCGCCAAGTGCGCCGGCGCCCGCCGCTTCACCGTAAACCATCACCTGGCCCGGGTAAAAGCCGACCTGGAGGCCCGATCGGCCGAGCGGGCATCTCTGGGCGAGGCTGGGGATTCGCGCGAACCATCAACCCCTTCACTGTCCTGGTCGGCCTTCTCCTTCATCAACGAATTCAACGCTTGGAAGAATGGACAGTCTGATAGCTCACTGGTCAACGATGACGGGACCCGCGGTCTCGGCTGGCGACACGAACTCCCCAACGACGTCTTCGAGTGCGCTTCAGTGGACGCGGCCCGGGCGCTCGAGAACTTCTCTGCGTCGAGGCGGGGCGAACGCAGTGGAGCGCCCGTCGGATTCCCCCGCTTCCAAGCGAGAGGGAAGGTGACGCCGAGTTTCCGATTGCGGAATCGCGCGACGTCGTGGACAGCCCCTTCGAGCCATCCCATCCGCTTCACCGATCCCTCACACCTGCGCCTGCCCAAGTTCGGACCAGTGAAGATCTTTGGCCGTTCCCGCAAGGTTCGCCGGATGATCGTCGGTGGCCGCTTCCACGTCTACTCGGCGACGCTCACCCAACGTGCCGGTCGTTGGACGGTGTCGCTGACCGGCGTGGCCGCTGAACTCCATCAAGCCGAGCGCAGCCGCACTTATCGTCACGCCGTTCCCGTCGGAGTCGACCGTGGGATTATCTCCCTTTGCGTCGCGGCTGATGCGAACGGTGTTCCCTTCGAGCGCTTCAAGGGGGTGACAACACTGAAGCAAGCGCTATGCCAGCTCAAGACGGCCAATCAGGCCCTGGCCAGAACCACACCGGGGTCCAAGGGTCGCCAACGAGCACGGGCTCAACTCGCGAAGACTCACCGAAAGGTCGCCGACACCCGGCGCTACCTGGTCCACCAGGCCTCACGGATCCTGGTGAACCGGGCCCAGGTCCTCGTGATCGAGGACCTGAACATCGCGGGCATGGTGAGGAACCGACACTTGGCGAGGTCCATCACCGACGCCGCCATGGGAGAGCTCTCCCGCCAGATCCTCTACAAAGCCCGCTGGCATGGGGTCGAGGTCCGGATCGCCGACAGGTTCTTTCCGAGTTCCAAGACCTGCTCAGACTGTGGCGAACTCAAAAGCGACCTCGACCTGTCGACACGTACCTACTCGTGTGAGATCTGTGGCCTGGTCATCGGCCGCGACCTCAACGCGGCCATCAATCTGGCTCGTTGGCAGCCCACAGAGTATTCCCCTTCGACACTTTTGGACCCCACGCGCGTTCTGCTTCTCTCCACTGCCTGATCCGCCACGGATATGCACCGCGAAGCGCGCGGGAAGAGCCGATCGTCACCCGCACAGACATCACGACAACGTGATGAGGGCCCTGGGTCGGAACCAAGTACTCAGACTGACGATCGTCTGGGAAGTCGGACGGTGAGCAAGTACCGCTGTGCCATTTGGTTCAGTAGGTCAAGGCAAACCGGTGAGTCCAAATAGGACACACGCTGTAAGGAAACGTTCCACGCTTGTCGTGCACCGCGCCAAGAACCCTGGCCGGTGACGGCCATCGGCCACGTATCGCTACCCGCGAGCCTTCAATGCCTCGATCAGCGCGGGCAGCACCTTGTGCACGTCGCCCACGACCCCGAAGTCGGCGATCTGGAAGATCGGGGCGTCGGGGTCCTTGTTGATGGCCACGATGTTCTTCGAGCCCTTCATGCCGACCATGTGCTGGGTGGCGCCCGAGATGCCGCACGCGATGTAGACGGTGGGCTTGACGGTCTTGCCGGTCTGGCCGACCTGGTGGCTGTAGGGCACCCAGCCGGCGTCCACGATCGCGCGACTGGCGCCGGCGGCGCCGCCGAGCAGCCGCGCGAGCTCTTCGATCAACGCGTACTTGTCCGCCTCGCCGAGGCCTCGACCGCCCGAGACGACCACGGGCGCCTCTTCGAGCTTGGGACCGGTGCGCTCTTCGACGTGACTCGCGACGATGACGGCACCGCCTTCGGACCCGACGTCACCGGCGGGGGCCGCGACGACCTGGGCGCTGCCCGCGCCGCTCGCCTCGGCCGCGAAGGACTTCGCGCGAACGACGATGATGCCCGGGCCCTCGCCCGTGAAGCGCGCGCGCACCGTCTGGGTGCCGCCGAACACCGGGTGCTCGGTCACGAGACCACCCTGGTCGGTCACGTTCGTGACGTTGGTCAGCACCGGCCGGTCGAGGCGCGCCGATAGGCGCCCCGCGATGTCGCGTCCGTCGTAACTGGCGGGGATGAGGACCGCGTCGGACGACGAGGCGGCCACGAGGTGCGAAATCGCCGCGGCGA
>Ga0075029_100001828_pt1 | contig 12102 bp, 10 predicted proteins | sample LitLauG_LLR_2013_FD_71391 | JGI IMG/M metagenome (GOLD analysis project Ga0075029, IMG submission 71391) | Freshwater sediment microbial communities from North America - Little Laurel Run_MetaG_LLR_2013 | ecosystem: Environmental > Aquatic > Freshwater > Creek > Sediment | place: USA...
CGCCGACGCGCCCGGGACCACCCGAACGCCACGGCGTTCGTAGTCGCGCTTCAGATCAAGTTTGTCGAGGAATTCGAACGGTCCCACCTCGACTCGCTCCAGGCCCCTGAGTCGGAAGAGCAGCAGGATCGCCTGCTTCACCCACTCATTCACGATGACATCTCCCGCGCCGTCGATCTCAGCGACCCTGAGTTGCCCGTCGTCGAGTTTGGTGATCACCAGTTCGACATCCCGACGGGCCTCCAGGTTCTCGGGACCCATGTCGGCGATCTGCTCGTACCACTGGCCGATTCGGGTCTCTAGATCGCTCATGCAGCCATGGTACCGGCGCCGGCTACGAGTTCCGGAGCCGCTTCGCCGCCAGTTCGAGCCGCTCGTCGGGCTGGACCACCGCGATGCGGGCGAAGTCACGACCGGCGTCGCCGTAGAGTTCGCCCGGACTGACGATGAGCCCCGCGGTCTCTGCGAGCAGCGTGGCGATCCCCCAGCCGTCCAAGCCCTCCTTCGAGCACCAGAGATAGAAGCCGCCTTCGGGTATCGCGGCGTCAATACCGACCGATTGGAGCGCCTCGGAGATCACCTCGAGTCGCGCGAGGTAGATAGTGCGCTGGACCTCGACGTGAGCGTCGTCACGGAAGGCCACCGCCACCGCCGACTGGACCGGACCGGCGACCATGAATCCGGCGTGCTGACGCACGAGGCGCAGGTAGGAGACGATCTCGGGGTCGCCGGCGTAGAAGCCAGCCCGGATGCCGGCGAGATTCGAACGCTTGGAGATCGAGTGGACGGCGAGTACACCCTCGAGACCGTGCTCGAGGACGCTGCGCGGTCGCGAGGCCCACGTGAACTCCGCGTAGCACTCGTCGCTCGCCACCAGGACGCCGTGGCGACGTCCCCACGCCGCGTGGCCCTCGAGGTCGTCCAGACGACCGGTCGGGTTGGAGGGAGAGTTCGACCACAGCACGAGTGCCCGGTCGACGTCGTCGGGTTCGACGGACTCGAGGTCCAACCGCCCATCGACGATCGCGACGGGCACCGATCGCAGGCCGGCGAGCGTGGCGCCCATGGCGTAGGTCGGATAGCTCACCGAAGGGTAGAGGACCGTGTCACGTTCGGGGCTTCGCAGGTGCAGGTACCCCGCGACCGTGCCCACGAACTCCTTGGTCCCGATGCACGCCGCCAGGTCGTCCATGGTGAGGGACAGACCGAATCGGCGGTTCAGCCAGCCGGCGCAGGCCTCGCGGTAGTCGGGCGTGCCCTGGGACGGCGGATAGCCGCGGGCCCCGACGCCCCTGGCCAGTTCTTCGATCACCGCGGGTGGCGGTGGATCGACGGGCGTGCCGATCGAGCAGTCGATGGGTCCCCCGTCGTGGCGCTCGGCGGCCTCGATCAGCGCGCCGAGGCGCTCGTAAGGGTAGGGCGGCGGAGCGAAGCTCAAGCGGGAACCCGCCATTCGCTGAAGCGCGCCACGCCGACGGGGTCGAGGACGACTCGGACCTCGAGGTACTCATCGGTCGTGGTCGTGGTGATGACCTCACCCTCACGGTGCGTCGCCGCGATCAGGTCGCCGCGGTCGAGCGGCAGGTGCAGGGTGACGACCCGGTCGTTCGTCCGCAACCGGTCGGCGATGGTGGCGATGACCTCGTCGAGGTTCTCACCGGTCAGCGCCGAGACCCAGACACTGCCCTCGTAGAGCTTCGACAGTTCGCGGGCGCGGGATCCGGCGACGTCGGCCTTGTTGAAGACCAGCAATTGGGGAACGTGGTCGGCGTCGATCTCACGGAGCACGTCGTTCACGGCCGCGATCTGCTCTTCGGCCTCGTCGCTGGCTCCGTCCACGACGTGCACCAGCAGATCGGCCAACTGCACCGACTTGAGGGTGCTCATGAACGCCTGGATCAGTTCGTGGGGCAGGTTGGAGATGAACCCCACGGTGTCGGTGAAGAGCACCGTCTCGCCACCGGGTAGTTGGCGCTGTCGCGTGCGCGGGTCGAGCGTGACGAAGAGGCGGTCCTCGGCGACGACGCCGGCGTCGGTCAGGGCGTTCAGCATCGACGACTTGCCGGCGTTGGTGTAGCCCACCAGGGTCACTTCGCGGTGTCGGCCCCGGTCGCGTCCCTGTCGCTGGACGGTCCGCGTGCGGTCGATCTGCTGGAGTTCTCGCCGGATGTGATGGATCCGGTTGACGAGTCGACGCCGGTCGGTCTCGAGTTGGGTCTCGCCCGGTCCCCGGGTCCCGATACCGCCGGCCTGCTGGGAGAGTGAACCACCAGCTCGGCGCAGTCTCGGGAGCCGGTACTGGAGGAGCGCCAACTCGACCTGGGCCTTGCCCTCGGGGGTACGGGCGTTCTGGGCGAAGATGTCGAGGATCACCGCGGTACGGTCGATCGCGGTCCGCCCGAGGATCTTCTCCAAATTACGCTGCTGGGCCGGTGAGAGGTTGTGCTCGAAGACCACGGTGTCCGAGTCGACGGCGAGACAGATCTCCCTGAGTTCCTGGACCTTGCCCGATCCCAGGAAGGTGGCGGGGTCCGGCGAGTCGCGGCGCTGGACGACCCGGGCGACCACGTCGGCACCGGCGGTGTCGACCAGCAGTGTGAGTTCGTCGAGCTGGCGGTCCAACTCCTCGGAGGTGACACCCGGGAACTGGACCCCGACGAGCACGATCTTCTCGCGGAACGTCCGGTCGATGAGGGTGTTGGGTATGTAGGTCACGATTCCAGCCATTCGACGTTGGCGACGAACTGCACGGGCCCGCTCAGCGTGGCACGGGCGCCGTCAAGGGTCACCCGCAGTTCCCCACCGGGATTGTCGACGATCACGTCGTGACCCGTGAGGCCCAACCGGTGGGTGACCGCGACGCTCGCGCACGAACCCGTCCCGCAGGCCAGGGTCCAACCGACCCCGCGCTCGACGACCCGGATGGAGAGGTGGTCGGGGCCGACGAGCGTGACGAACTCGACGTTCGCTCCACCGACCGCCGTGGCCAGGTCCGCGGCGATCTCCTCGCAGCGTGACTTCGTCCACCGCGCTTCGTCCATCACGACGACGTGGGGATTGCCGAGGTCGGCGACTCCCAGAGCTCCTTCGATGTCCTCGTGCAGGGTCACGTCACCCATGTCCACGCTGCCCCAACCGCTGGTGGCGTCCATCGAGAGGCTCACCGTTCGTCGCCCGGCGGCGGTCTCCACCTCGAGTCGGTCCCAGTTTGCGTGGGTGCTGCGACGCACCGCCGCGGCCAGGCAGCGGATCCCGTTGCCCGACATCTCGGCCATCGAGCCGTCAGCGTTGTAGAGCTCCATGGTGACCTCTGAACCCACCGTCGCCACGAGCAGCCCGTCGGCGCCGACTCCGGTCGCGCGTGCGCAGACGGCCCGGGCCAATTCCGGGTTCCACCACGGTGCCGTGCCCTGCTCGATGACGTCGACCAGGAAGTCGTTGCCCGCGCCGTGCCACTTTTGAAGGTTGCGAAGTGCCATCCGCGTCCTAGTCTCGCACGAACCCGTCGGGGCTGGTCAGCACCTCGGCCAGACGTTCCTTGGCGGCCGCCGGGTCGTCGAACCATTCGATTCTCGGGTCTCGATGGAACCACGAACGTTGGCGGCGTGCGAGTCGGCGGCTCTTGGTGAGGGCGTCGCGCACGCACTCTTCGAGCGGGGCGTCCGCTTCGACGTGGCGGAGCAGTTCACGGTATCCGACCGCCTGGCGGGCCGTTCGCCCGAGCCCACCGGGAGCCGAGGCGAGTCGACGCACCTCCTCGACCAGACCCTGATCGATCCACCCGCGGAAACGCTGTTCGATACGCCGGTCCAGTTCGTCGAGTTCATTCTCCAAGCCGATCTGGACCACCCGCACCGGCCCGTAGGAGAGCAAGCCCTCGCCGTAGGAGGAGAAGGGTCGGCCCGAGCCGAGACTGACCTCGAGGGCCCGAACGATCCGTCGGGCGTTGCCTCGCTCCATCCGACCGGCCGCGACCGGGTCGAGTTCCGACAGTTGCTCGTACAGGACGTCGAGCTCGTATTCGGCCCGGGCTTCGAGGGTTCGCCGCACTTCGGGGTACTGACCAGGTATCTCCAGGTCGTCGAGGACCGCACGACCGTAGAGACCGGTTCCACCCACGTAGAGCACAGAGCCGCCGAGTTGCCACACCTCTTCGGTGGCGGCGCGTGCGAGCGCCTGGAACCGGGCGACGGTGAACTCCTCGCTCGGATCTACGAGGTCGATTAGGTGGTAGTCGACCTCTCGCTGCTCCTCGGGCGTGGGCTTCGCTGTTCCCAGGTCCATGCCCCGGTACACCGTCATCGCGTCGACGCAGAGGACGTCGAGGCCCCGCTCCGCTGCCAGTTCATGGGCGAGGGCGGATTTTCCCGAAGCGGTCGGCCCGACGAGGGCGACCGCCATCCCGCCGTGGTTCTTCACGAGCTACTAAGGGCGATCCGTGTCCGGTGCCGCGCAGGTCGGACCACCGAGTCCAGCTCGCCGATGAGGTGGTAGGGCGCGCCGTGGACCACGTCGACGAGGGCCAACGCCCCAGGGCGCAGGGCGCCGTCGCCGACCGGGAAGTGGATGAGCTTCCCCTGGCGGGTTCGGCCCGACAGCATCTGATCGTTGCGCCGCGATGGCCCCTCGACCAGGACCTCCTCGCGCAGCCCGACGCGGGCTTCGTGACGTCGCAGGGCCGACCGGTCGAGAACCTCCTTCAGGCGCGCGAACCGTTCTTTGATCACCTCGTCGTGTACGAACTCGTCGACCATCTCGGCACCACGGGTCCCTTCTCGCGGCGAGAATATGAAGGTGTAGGCCGAATCGAACTCACACGCGGCCACCACTTCGAGCGTCTCTTCGAACTCCGCGTCGGTCTCTCCGGGGAACCCGACGATCAAATCCGTCGTCACCGCCAGGTCTTCGATCTCGGCCCGGGCCCGCGCGAGCCGATCGACGTAGCGGTCGACGCTGTAGCCACGTCGCATCGCACTCAGCACCCGGTTGGAGCCGGACTGCAGTGGCAAGTGCAACTGGGGGCAGACGGCTCGAGTCTCGGCCATCGCTGAAATCGTCTCGGGACGCAGGTCCTTCGGATGGGGACTGGTGAAACGGATCCGTTCGATGCCGTCCACCGCGCCCAGGGCCCGGAGCAGGTCGGCGAACAGCGGACGGCGACCGGTGATGTCGCGACCGTAGGAGTTGACGTTCTGGCCGAGCACCGTGATCTCGGTCACCCCCGAAGCCGCGAGCATGACCGCCTCGGCCACGAGGTCGTCGAACGGTCGACTGATCTCGCGTCCTCGCACCGAAGGGACGATGCAGTACGCACACGTGTTGTCACAACCCGTCTGGATGGTCATCCACGCGGCGAAGGCGAGTTCGCGCACCGCGTAGAGCGCCGGGGCCATATCGCGATTGGCGATCGGGTCTGGGCCGTCCCAGACCTCGACGACCGGACCAGTACGGCGGGCGCGCTTCAGGAGTTCGGGGGCCGCGGCGAGATTGTGCGTCCCAAAGACCACGTCGACCCAGTTCGCGCGCTCAAGGATCTCGCCGCGCTCCTTCTGAGCCATGCAGCCGCCGACGGCGATCTGCATCGACGGGCGTTGCTCCTTCACCGCCTTTAGGTGCCCGAGGGCGCTGTAGAGCTTCAAGTCCGCGTTCTCGCGGATCGTGCAGGTATTGAAGACCACGACGTCGGCCTCCTCCTCGCTGGCGGCGCGCGTCAGGCCGTCGGCGACGAACAGTCCGGCCAAACGTTCCGAGTCGTGTTCGTTCATCTGGCAACCGAACGTCCGAATCGCGAAGGTCTTCGGGGTTTCCACCGCTTCAGCCTACTGAGCGACCACCGCTTCGGTGCTCGATGCGTCGTAGGTCACCCCGGCTCCAGCGGCGACGACGCAGACCATTCCCACGATGTCCCAGGCGCTTACGGACTGGTTCAACAGCACCAGTCCGATCCCGAATGCCATCGCGGGATCGAGCGCGAAGATGACCCCGGCCGTGGATGGTCGCAGTCGACGCAGCGCTTGCAACTCGAATGCGAAACCGAGCACCACCGCCATCAGGGCCACCTCGGTCAGACGCACGAGCAACCTCGGATGTGAGAGGACGGGCCCGAGGGAGCCCATCGACATCGGCAGGGTCAGAACGGCGCTCACGGCCATCGACACCGCCAGCCCACCGAACCCTTCGGCCTGGGCGCCGACCCGATGAGCCGAGAAGACGTACGCCGCCCAGCCCAACCCCGAGCCGGCGGCGAAGACGACACCCCAGAAGTTCATCACCCCGCCGGGACGGGCGATCGCGAGCACCCCAACGCCGGCCAGTGCGACGAAGGCGAGGTGCTTGGCCGAACGCTTGCCCAGCGCCGAGACCAGGAAGGGACCGAGGTACTCAATGGCGACCGCCGCGCCCAGGGGAATCCGTGCGAGCGCCTGATAGAAGCACTGGTTCATGAAGGCGACCGAGGCGCCGAGGGCGATCGCCCCGAGCCACTGGTTGCGGGTCCAGCGGCTTACCTTCGGTCGCACGAAGGCGAGCAGCACGAGCGCTCCGATCAGGATTCGCCACGCGCTGGTGGACGCTGGTCCCAACGTCTTGAACACCCCGGTCGCCAGTGCCGCCGACCACTGGATGATGGTGGCACCGAGCAGCATGAAGCCAACCCCGCCCACCGCCCGCGATCGGCTCGACCCCGAAGGTGGGCTCAACTGGTCACCAAACCAACGCGGTCCGCGTCGAGTACGAGCACCGTCCCGGCGACGTGGTGGTCTTCGAGGAATCGCGTCGCGGCCGACCGGGCGTCCAGCGCGAACTCGTCGAGGACCAGTCCGAGCATCGACGAACCGGCGCCCGACCAACACGACCCCGCGGCTCCGGCTTCCTTCAACCGCTCGAGAAGGGCCTCGGCGTAGGGCAGCAGACCCATGCGGTAGGGCTGATGGAGGTGGTCCTCCATCGCCGAGGGCACGAAATCGCGATGGTCTGCGAGGCCCGCGATCAGCAGGCCCATCGAGTTCAAATTGTGCACCGCGTCGCCGAATGGCACCGACGCCGGCAGGACCCGACGGGCGTCGGCCGTGGCCAGCTCCTGATCGGGTACGACCACCACGAAACGCCACGCCTCGTCGAGGGCCAGGGGCCGCGCGACGATTCCGTCGCGCGGGTGCACGCTCGCCGTGATGAGACCGCCAATCAGCGACGCCGCGGCGTTCTCTGCGTGGCCGTCGATTTGCGTTCCGATCGCGAGCGGGTCCGGGGCGTCGGCGGCGGCGGCGGCGGCGACGGCGAGAGCGGCCGACGAACCCAGTCCCCGCGAGAGCGGGATCTGGGAGTTGATGTGAACCCGGAAGTTCGAATGTCCGACCACCTGACGCACGATCTGAGCCGCGAGATGCTCGGGATGGTCGAACTGACCGGCGCCAAATCCCTCGCTCGAGATCGAAAAACTCGGGGCCGGCTCCACCGAGACCTCGACGAAGAGTTCGAGCGCCACGGCCAACGTGTCAAAGCCCGGACCGAGGTTGGCCGAACTGGCGGGAACGCGTGCGAACATGCTGTCAGCGTAGGCGTTGCCAGATGGACGGGGCCGACACCGCGCGCCGCGCCACGAGTTCGAAGCGCTGGGTACGCACACCATGGACCACCATCCAACCGACCAGTTGACCCCTCCGGATGTCGCCCGACAAGTGCTTGATCATGAAGTGGACCGACAGATGGCCCTGCGAAGCCCACCAGTAGACGTCACCGCCGCGGGCGAGGACCACCTCACTCTGTCGGACGCCCCAACCGATGCGACCGACGGCACTGTCGCGCACGAAGACGTGGTCCAGGCGATTGGCTAGAGCGGAGTTCGAAAGGGCCAACGCCGCGTCGCCGGCCGGACCGAGCAGGTCGCCTCCGCGCTGGCCCAGGACCACCGCGTAGATGATCTGCGTCTGGCCTCCCTGGTCGAAGGTCATGGCCATCGCGTCGCAACCTCCTGCGGCGTCGGTACGACCGGACTTCACGCCAATAACGTGATCGACGCCGACGTAGGGCGTGAAGGTGTTGAGCGTCCCGGCGACTGGCAACGTCACAGTGGGTTGGATGACGATCGAGCGAACGACGGGCGACGCCATCAGCAGTTGGGCCAATCTCGCCTGATCGAGCGCGGTCGACACCGACTGGGGCGAGAAACCGGATTCGTCGACGTAGTGCGTCGAGTTCATTCCGAGCGAAGCGGCGGTGGCGTTCATGCGCGCGATGAACGTGCTCGAGGATCCGCTGACCAGGATCGACAGGAGCACCGCGTAGTTCCCCGCCGAATGGACGAGCAGGCCGTCGAGGAGTTGGAACTCGCACAACGTCTCGCCCGAGACCACCTTGGCACTCGACTCGCCGGCACTGTTCATCTGTTCGTACGTCGCGACGTCGCCGGGACCTACCGTCAAGCAGGGCCCCGTCGCGCCCGAAGCGAGCGGCAACGCTTCTAACGTCACGTAGGCGGTCATCATCTTGGTGAGGCTCGCGATCGGCACGACGTGGTCGTTCCACGTCTGGGTCACGTCGAGTGACGGGATGAGCAGGGCGGCGCTGCCGCCGGCGGGCCACGCCAGAGCGGGGACGCTTCCCGGGGCCGGGGCTATCGGACCCAGGCTGGTCGTGAACGTCGCCCGCTGGTCCATGAGCGGCAGCTGCATCGATACGACGATTCCCGCCGCGATCACCACGCCAAGGGTCATGGCGAAAACTCTGGTCAAGAGGCCTCGGAGGGCAGGCCGGTGATTGCGCGATGTTCGAGTCACGAGCTAGAGCGACGTCTGCTCGTCGTACTCCTCGAGCGTGATGAGAACCTTGCGGGCTTTGGATCCGTCCCCGGCCGCCACGACACCTTCCTGTTCGAGTTGGTCCATAATCCGACCCGCCCGGGCGAAGCCCACCCGCAACTTACGTTGGAGCATGGACGTCGAACCCGACTGGGTCCGAATCACCAGATCTCGGGCCTGACGCAGGACCTCGTCGTCATCGTCCCCAGATCCGGCGCCCATCGAGCCACCGCGGTTAGCCGCAACGTCCAGTGCGACCACGTTCTCGCGGCGCCCTCCCTGAGCCCGCCAGGCGCCGACCACCCGGTGTACCTCTTCCTCGGAGACCCACGGGCCCTGCAGACGGCGGGCGATGTTCGACGACGCCGTGACGAGGAGCATGTCGCCCTTGCCGATGAGCCGCTCGGCGCCGGCCTGGTCGAGGATGACCCGGCTGTCCGCGAGCGACGAGACCGCGAAGGCAATGCGGCTGGGGATGTTGGCCTTGATCACCCCGGTGATTACGTCGACGCTCGGACGCTGCGTGGCGAGGACCAGATGGATCCCGACGGCGCGAGCCATCTGGGCGATGCGTACCACCGACTCCTCGACGTCACGCGCGGCCACCATCATCAAGTCGTTCAACTCGTCGACGACGATCACGATGTAAGGCAGCAACTCTGGTCCGGGCTGGGGGGGAACGTCGGACTCCAGTCCCGTGGCGCGGTGCATCGCTTCGGCGACCTGTTCGGCGACCGTGGGTTCGGCGACGAGCTCACCGCGCGCGATCATCTGTTGGTAGCTCGTGATGTCGCGAGCGCCACTCTCGGCCAGGAGGTCGTAGCGTCGCTCCATCTCCTTGACGGCCCAGGCCAGCATGCCTGCCGCCTTCTTCGGGTCGACCACCACCGGTGCCAACAGGTGGGGCAGGTCGTTGTACTGACCCATTTCGACCCGCTTGGGGTCGACGAGCAAGAGTCGCAGCTGTTCGGGCGTCGCGCGCATCACGAGCGAGGTGACGATGGAGTTGATGCACGAGCTCTTGCCGGCTCCGGTGGCCCCCGAGATCAGGACGTGGGGCATCTCGCCGAGGTTCACGACCACCGACTTTCCCGAGATGTCTCGACCGATGGGCACGTCGAGGGGATGGTGGGCGGCGAGCGCTTCCTCCGATGCGAGCAGGTCGCCCAGGGCCACTAGCGTGCGTTGACGGTTCGGGACCTCGACGCCGATCGCGGAGCGTCCGGGGATCGGCGCCAGGATGCGCACCTCGGGCGAGGCCATGGCGTACGCGATGTCCTTGTTGAGCGAGGTGACACTGGCCACCTTCACCCCGGGGCCGAGTTCCAGTTCGAAACGTGTCACGGTCGGCCCGACCGTGAAGCCCACCAACGTCGTCTCCACCCCGTGCGCCGCCAGCGCCTCGACCAACTCCACTCCGAGCGCCTCGATGACCGTGCGGTCCTGACGTTGTTCACGCGTTCGCACCAGCAACGACGGCGACGGAAGCTCCCAATCGCCCGACATCAGGGCGGTGCTGACCAGGGGCGCAGTGGCCTTGGGGGTCGGCGCCGCCCGTTCGGCTTCGGTGGGCACCTCCTCGTACTCGGCGGTGTAGTCCTCGTAGCCTTCACTGGTGGCGTAGTCGGGTGCCTCGTACTCATCTTCTTCGGTTGCGGGCTCGACGGGGGTCCGTTGCGACCGACCCCGACTCTGCACGACTTCGGGTTCGTCGTCGTCGTAGCCCTGGTCGTCCTTCGGGCGAGACGACCACCAGCCTGAGAAGTGCGAAGCCACCCAGCGCACGATCACCGCTGCCGCCGCGAAGAGCGCCCGCAGCCCGATCCCGGTGCCGACGATGAGAGCCACCACCAGGACCGCCAGCAACAGGATCGTCGAACCGACGATTCCAATCGCCTTGTCGAGGCTCCCGCCAACGATGACTCCCAACCAACCACCACCGTGAGCTAGATGAGCGGTGCTCGCATCGATGTTCGGACGGCCTCCAGCCAGATCTCCGAGTCCGCACAGACTCATCAGAGCGAGACCGACCCCCCAACTCAACCGAATGGGATCGACGTCGATCTTGCCCCACGCGAGCGCGACGCCGAGTCCCAGGAGGATCACCGGCAGCGCGAACCGTCCAGTGCCGAATACGACTTCGAGCAGTTTCGAGATTGCTCGACCGACCGGTCCCAGAGCGCCCGCCTCGGCGAGGGTCGCGAAGAATCCGGCCACGATGAGCGCCACGACCAAGAGGTCGTGGGCGTGACGCTGCCAGACGCTGGGCGACTTCGAAGCGCCAGCGGCCGAGCGCGCCCGAGCGGGCGGGCGGCTCGCCGCCTTCTTCACCGGCTTGCTCTGACGTCGTGCCTTGGCCACAACCATCCAACTTACCGAACGCAGGTTCGCAAACGGTGCCACTCGCTCTAGGCTGAGTCGGTGATTGCGAGCCCCCATGAATCGTCCGTCGAACTGGCCCAACGACTGGGCGTCAGCGCCGCCGTCTGTGACGTCGTCTCCTCGAAGCAGTTGAGTCCGACCCTCCACGAGGTCGTGCTCGGCCACGCTTCGGCCCTCGCCGGGGAGCCCGGCAACGACGCGATGGTGCGACTGGTGAACCCGGCCGGCAACTTCGTACGACGCCGCTACAGCGTTCGCTCCGTCGACCACGAACGCGACCAACTGACGTTCTGGATCACCACCGCGCACTCGGGTCCGGGGGCACTGTGGGCCGCCGGGGCTCGACCCGGCGACCAGGTCGACGTCGTCGGCCCGCGCGGCAAGGTCACCCTCGACCCCCGGGCCGATTGGCACGTCTTCATCGGGGACGCGAGTGGCTTCGCCGCCTTCTACCGGATGGCCCAATCGATCGAATCTCCCGGACGCGCCATCTTCATCGTCGAGATCGACTCACCCGACGACGCCGTGACCTGCGAGTTCGACGAGGGAATTGGAGTGACGGGTATCTTCATCGACCGCCAGGGTCGCGCGCCCAACGACCCTTCCGGCATTCTCAGTGGTCTCGCGGCGTTCGAGTTCCCGCCCGACTTCGGTCACGCCTACCTCTTCGGCGAATTCAACGTGATGAGGGCGGCCCACGCTGCGCTGCTCGACCGCGGACTCACCGAGGACCAGATCAGTCGCAAGGCCCACTGGCGCACCGGTCGTAACAACGCCGACCACGGCGAACCCGATAAGAGCGACGACTAGAGGACGACGATCGCGGCCAGCAACACGGGCTGGCGGCGGTACTTCTGTCCGAGGAGCCGGCCCGCCGCGCGCTGGGCGACCTTATTGAGTGACTCGGCGTCACGATTGCCTTCGC
>Ga0075029_100001829_pt1 | contig 12101 bp, 13 predicted proteins | sample LitLauG_LLR_2013_FD_71391 | JGI IMG/M metagenome (GOLD analysis project Ga0075029, IMG submission 71391) | Freshwater sediment microbial communities from North America - Little Laurel Run_MetaG_LLR_2013 | ecosystem: Environmental > Aquatic > Freshwater > Creek > Sediment | place: USA...
GTCGAACGTGACATCGGCATCACCGTTTCGGTCGGGCTTTCCTGCAACAAATTCCTCGCCAAGGTCGCATCCGACCTCGACAAGCCACGTGGTTTCGCAAGCCTTGATCAGGAGGAGGCGCGCGTGATGCTGGCCGACAAACCGGTCGGCTTCATCTTCGGGGTGGGGCCGGCAACGCAGGAGCGGCTGGTCCAGCACGGCTTTCGCACCATCGCCGATTTGCAGCGCGCCAAGGAAGCCGACCTGATCAAGCAGTTTGGTGCGGAGGGACGCAGATTATGGCGGCTTGCGCGAGGCCACGACGATCGCCGCGTCGTTGCCGACCGCGGCGCCAAGACGATCTCCAGCGAAACGACGTTCGACAACGACATCCGCGATTTCGCCACCCTGGAAAAGACGCTGTGGTGGCTTTCGGAAAGGGTCTCGGCGCGGCTCAAAGGCAGCGAGCTTGCGGGATCGACCATTACGCTCAAGCTGAAGACCGCCGATTTCCGGCAGCGAACCCGATCGCAATCGATTCAGGCGCCGACCCAGCTTGCGGCCAGGATTTTCGCGGTATCGCGGCAGATGCTGGCGAAGGAGATCGACGGCACCGCCTTCCGCCTGATGGGCGCGGGCGTGAGCGCCCTTCGTCCGGGCTCAGATGCCCACGATACCGACATGCTCGACCGCCGCTCCGCGGACGCCGAGCGCGCCATCGACAATCTGCGCAAGAAATTTGGTCAGGCCGCGGTGATCAGGGGCATTGCCTATGACGGACCGGAGCAGTCGGAGGCGGCGGGCGATGAGGAATAGAGCCCTCACCCGCAACCGAAATTGCCGGACGTGACGGCCGCGCCGTCACTTACAAGGCTTGGAATCCTTGACGTCGAATTTTCCGAGCGCGCCGGAAATCACGAAGTCGTTGTAATCGAGCACCAGCGCGCGGGAGACGCCGTTCTCGTACAGCTCGAAAGACATCGCGTAGATCGGCGTCTGTTCGCCCTCTGTCGGCTTGGTCTCCCGGTCGTAGTAGCTCACCGTGACCGGCCACCGTGTCATCGTTTTCATGACGTCGTTCTGGGTGGACGGGTCCGGCGAGGCGATCGTCTTGTCGCCGGGTATCGGCCGCCCGATCACCGAAAGCGTGTTGAAGACCTTCTCGCCATTGTCGGAGCCGTCATACACGCTGAGCTCAAGCACCGATTTCCCCTCCTGGGCCGCGGCAATGATGCGCTGAATCTGTTCGGTCGGAAAAACCGTGGCGCCGTCGAGCGTAAAGGTCTTCGCTTGCGGTTGCTTCAGTTTGACGGTGATTTGATCGCCTGTGCGTTCGGCCAATCCGTCGACGGGGCTCGATTCGGTGTCGTTCAGGCGCGAATCGATCTTGAAGCGGTAGGTCTTGCCGCTTGCGTCTTCCCAGGAAGTGGAGCGCAGGTCGGAAAGCGACACCTTGCCCTCGCCGGTATTCATTTCGGACACCTGCCTGAATTCGGAGGTGTAGCCTTCGCAGGCGCTGCCGGAAAAACTGTAGAGGATACGCCCCCGCGCGCTGCTGATCGAATTGGAGCCGCGGGACTTCAAAAGGCTTAGTTCATAGAGCGCCTGGTGCGGCAGAAACGCGCCGCTTGCCGCGGCTTGCGCCTTCCCCGCCGTCAAGCCCGCGGCCATCGCCGTCGCCGCAAGGGCCGGCAGCAGCAATTTCGCACTGCGAGACATAATCACGATTGAACGAGCCATGTTTTTTCCTCGGACTGGAGCATGATTCTCTTTTCGGAGCCAGTTTCCGCAAGGACCGTGCTCGGACAGGAAGGTTTCGCCAGATTACTCGCGGCCTCATTGCGCCGCAACTGCGGCCACATCACGGAAAAAACATTGCTTGATGTCAAGATCGTCGTGTTTTTCGGCATTTCGGCCGCCGCATCCCCAAGCTTGCAACTGGCCGCCTGATGCGCGAAACAAAGCTGACCGGATCGGATCCCATCGGGTCCCGGTAAAATCGAATGGGGGAAGACATGGCGGGTACGGTCGAACAGAAACTTGCGTCACAGGGTATTGTCCTGCACGAACCGCCGAGCCCGGTCGCAAACTACGTCGGTTTCGTGCGGACCGGAAACCTGCTTTTCGTTTCCGGCCAGGTTTGTCTGAACGCCGAAGGCAAGCTGATTGCCAAGGGCAAGCTCGGCGCCGGCGTCGCCGTGGAACAAGGCAATGCGGCCGCGCGGGGTTGCGCCATCAATCTTTTGGCACAGGTGAAGGCCGCGCTCGGCGATCTCGACAAGGTGGTTCGGGTCGTCCGCCTTGGCGGCTTCGTCAACTCGGCTCCGGATTTTGTCGATGGACCGAAGGTGCTCAACGGAGCCTCGGACCTGATGGTTGCAGCCTTCGGCGACAAGGGCCGCCATGCCCGCACCACCGTGGGGGTGGCTTCGCTGCCGTCAGACGCCTCGGTCGAGGTCGAAGGGCTGTTCGAAGTCTCCTGAGCAGGAGCCCTCGCGGATGCGCGCGCCCGCCTGGCTGACGGCGCGGCCGATAGCTCACCGCGGCCTGCACGACCGCGCACGCGGCATCGTGGAAAACATGCCGGGCGCCGCGCTTGCCGCGGTCGCGGGTAATTTTTCCATCGAGTGCGATATCCAGCTCAGCGCCGACGGCGAGGCCATGGTGCACCATGACGACACGCTCGGCCGGCTTACCGAAGGTTCCGGCGCGCTCAATGACTTGACGTCGCAGGCACTCAAGGCCGTCAGGTTCAAGGATACCGCCGAGAGGATGATGACGCTCGGCGATCTCTGCGCGCTCGTCTCAGGCCGCGTCGGAATTGTGATCGAGGTGAAGAGCCATTTTGACGGCGATCGCAAACTGATCAAGCGAATGGCAGAGGTGCTTGGTCGCTACCTGGGGCCGGTGGCAGGCATGTCGTTCGACCCGGATCAGGTGCTGGCGATGCGCGAGGCGATGCCGGAACTTACCCGCGGAATTGTGGCCCAGCGTGTCTATAACGAGGCCGACTGGAAGGAGGCGACTGCCGAACAGCGCCGGCGCATGCTGCATCTGAGGCACGCGCTCCACAGCCGGCCGCATTTCGTTGCCTATTCCGTGAATGATTTGCCGGCGTCGGCGCCATGGATTGCGCGGCATGTGTTTGGCCTGCCGCTCCTGACCTGGACCGTGCGCACGCCGGAGCAGCGCGAGCGCGCCGCGCGCTGCGCCGATCAGATCATCTTTGAAGGTTTTCGACCGTAGAAGAAGACGCCGGGATCGATGGAACCCATGCCCTTGAACTCTCAGGCGCAATGCCCGATCTTAGGGGCGAGGTCACCATTGACGATGGCTGATCGTGACGCGTGGCCGGCTCAAACAATCGATGGATTCATCCGAAATCACCCTGGAGGCCGTTTCATCCATCAGCCAGATCGCGGCTGAGGACTGGGACGCCTGCGCCAATCCGACGCCCGAAATCCATGACACGGGCCCAACCGAGATGATGGGCCGGTTGGGTGCCGCCGATCACACAAGTACGTTAAAACCTCCTTATAATCCGTTCGTGTCACATGCGTTTTTCGCGTCGCTCGAGGCGTCCGGATCGGCTTGCGCGCGTACGGGATGGGGACCCCGCCATCTGCTGGCGCGGCGCGAGGGCGTCATTGTCGGCATCGTACCCTGCTATCTGAAATCGCACTCGCAGGGCGAATACGTGTTCGATCGTGGTTGGGCCGACGCCTATCATCGCGCAGGCGGCCATTATTACCCGAAGCTGCAGGTCTCGGTTCCCTTTACGCCGGCGACGGGCCGCCGCCTCCTGATCCGCGAGGGTGTCGACAGGGACGAAATCGGCACCGCGCTGGCGAGCGGTCTGGTCGCGCTCTGCCGGGCGACGAATGCCTCGTCCGCGCACGTCACTTTCGCACCCGAAGCGGAATGGAATTTTCTTGCCGAGCATGGATTTCTGCGGCGAACGGACCAGCAGTTCCACTGGCGCAATCAAGGTTACCGCAGTTTCGAGGATTTCCTCGCCACGCTCAATTCGCGCCATCGCAAGGCGATCAAGCGCGAACGACGCGAGGCGATTGCGAGCGGCATCACCATCCACGCGCTCAGCGGAAGTCACATCACCGAGGAGGCGTGGGACGCATTTTTTGCCTTTTACATGGAGACCGGGTCCCGCAAATGGGGTCGGCCGTATCTGACCCGTTCGTTCTTTTCCCTGGTCGGCGAAAGCATGGCAAAAGACGTGCTGTTGATCATGGCGAGGCGAAACAACCGCTGGATCGCAGGCGCCATCAACTTCATCGGTTCAGACACGCTGTTCGGCCGCAACTGGGGCGCCATCGAGCATCACCCGTTTCTGCATTTCGAGGTGTGCTACTATCAGGCGATCGACTATGCGATTTCGCACGGCTTGAAGACCGTGGAGGCCGGCGCGCAGGGCGAGCACAAGATCGCGCGTGGATATTTGCCGCAAACGACCTATTCGGCGCATTATATCGCCGACCCCGGCCTGCGCCGCGCGATCGACGAGTATCTCAAGCGCGAACGTGCTTATGTTGCAGAGGCCGGACGCGAACTCGCCGAGGCCGCGCCGTTTCGCAAAACGGATGACGAGCAGGCTGGCGATTGAATTTATGAGGAGCCGTCATGGTTGCCTATGACCCCAACAACCCCTTCGCAAAGATCCTGCGCGGCGAATTCCCCTGCTACAAGGTCTACGAGGACGATCACACGCTTGCCTTTCTCGACATCATGCCGCGCTGCCTGGGCCATACGCTGGTGATCCCGAAGGCGCCGGCGCGCAACATCCTCGATATTGGCCCGGAGGATTTTTCCCACGTTGCCCGCGTTGCGCAAAAGATTGCGCGGGCGGCGCTGACCGCCTTTGACGCCGACGGCATCACGGTGCAGCAATTCAGCGAGCCCGCCGGCGGACAGGTGGTGTTTCATCTGCACGTGCATGTAATGCCTCGCCATGAGGGCGTGGCGTTGCTGCCGCCGGCAAGCCGCAAGGAAGATGGCAAGGTGCTGGAGGCGAACGCGGCGAAACTCGCCGCGGCGTTGAAGGGGGCGTAATCGCCGCTACGCCGAGATCACTGCGACGAAAATGACCTGCAATGCACCCCTCACTCCCCTTCGCAATCCCCGCCCCTCTGCGCGGCCAGCGGGGAGAACTCGCAGCGGTCGGGCTTGAGATCGATCAGCGGCGTTTCATCGAGGCAATCGAGCCCCCGCACCAGGACGGCGTTGCCCTCGATGCGGACCAGCTTGACGATCGAGGTGCCGATCGGATTGGGCCGCACCGGCGAGCGCAGCGAAAACGTGCCGCGGGTCAATCCGTTCTTCTTCGGGCTTTGCAGCACCAGATTGCGCGGCGAGTGATGCAACCAGTAGATCACTTCCAGATGGTTGTAGAAATCGACGCCCTTCAACGCGGGCACCCATGGCTCGAAAATCTCGAGCCGGCAGACCGGACCGTTGTAGCTGCCCTGCCGCGGCGTGTCCTCGCGGGTTTTCCAGGGCGTGCGGATAGTGCCGATGAAGACGAGGCCCGCATGGCTTGCCTTGGGCATTTCGACGGCGAGTTCGCCTGCCCGGATTTCATTCTCTCCAGTCATGCTTCAATCCAATGAGATCAATCCAATGAGATCCCTTGCGCCTTGATCACCTCGGACCACCGCGCCCGATCGGCATCGATAAACTCCTTGATGGCAACTTCACTCCGCGGTGGCAGCACCGAATAGCCGATCTTCTCCAGGGAGGTGCGGAACGCATCGTCGTTCATTGCCCGATCGAGGCTGCCTTTCAGAGCTTGCGCGACCTTGTCCGGCAAGCGGGCCGGTGCTGCGACCCCGAACCAGACGCTAACGAGGTAATCCGGATAACCGCTCTCGGCAATGGTCGGAACGTCAGGAAGATCGGAAATCCGGCGCGCCGAACTTACGCCGAGCGCCCGCAACATTCCCGATCGCACAGGCGGCAGTGCAGTCCCCAACGAATCGAACATGACCTGGATGTTGCCCGCCAGGAGATCGGCCAGCGCCGGTGCCGCGCCCTTATAGGGCACATGCGTCATGTCGATGCCGGCCATTTGCTTGAACATCTCGCCGGCAAGATGAATGGTGCCGCCGGTGCCGGCCGAGCCAAATGTGAGCTTGCCGGAATTCTTTTTGGCATAGGCCACAAATTCCGCGACCGTTCTTGCCGGCACCGAGGGATGGACCTCCATGACCACCGGCACCTCGGTGATCAACGCCAGCATGCGAAAATCCTTCACCGGGTCGTAGGACAGCTTCTTGTAGAGCAATGGATTGAGCACGATCATCGAAGCGGCCACGACCAGAATGGTGTAACCGTCGGCCTCGGAGCGCGCGACCGTCTCCGCACCGATCGCCCCCTGGGCGCCGGGTTTGTTCTCGACGAACGCCGCCTGACCAAGGTCTTTGCCGAGAAAGTCGGCCACGACCCGGCCAACGATGTCGGTCGGACCGCCCGCTGCATAGGGAACGACAACCCTGATCGGACGCGTGGGAAACTCGGCGGCGCTGCCGCTCACCATGGCGGCAAGGACGGTCACGCCGACAAGCCAGGCGGCCAGGGCAGAACTTGCAGTCGAACTCATGCCGTCTCCCGATCTGCGATAGCCGCAAGAGTACCGCAATGCGCACTGGCCGCAATTACGAACCCTGTCTTGCGCTGCGGAGCGAACGCATTTCCCACGCGAAAGCGCGCAAGAGTTTGCATCACGGGCATCCGGCCAAGCTCGATGCTTCCGATCAGGCCTCGGTACCGCCGCCGCTATCGGGGAAAAGCGGACATCAACGGGCCGACACCGCTGAATCGGTCGAAAACGCCCCGAAGCGGACCTCGTCACGGGTTCGCCCCAGCCGCTGACGACGCCAAACGCATACGTCGCCAAAAGCATACGTCGCCATGTGGCCGTAGCCGAGCAACGAGTTGAGCGTCAAGAAATCGTCTTTCCGGAGCAAGACCAAACCGGATTGGCGCGACGAATCGACGCAAATGAGCCCAGGCAGACTAAGTGTAGGAAGCCAACCTTGTCGACACAACCGCTTGTGTCAGGACTCATTTGCAAGACCAGGCAATCATCTTGCTGCAGATCGAACCGGAACCACGATGAAGCGACCAAGCTGTTGGAGATGCCAATTTCCGCGATGCCTGCAACGAAACAACGGTCGCTTATTTCATCCGGATGACTGTCATGCGTGAACCAAATCCTGACAAATTGAATGAATTGGTCGGCAAGCTCGTAAACGATCTCGGCGTTTCGCTTTCGGGCGCGAGCATTCTGCTTGGCGACCGGCTGGGGCTCTACAAGGCAATGGCTGACGGCGAGGTGGTTACCCCGGCGGAACTAGCGAGAAGGACGGGATTGCATGAGCGCTACGTGCGTGAATGGCTTTCCGGCCAAGCGGCATCCGGGTACATCGATTATCGACCCGAGAAAGAGGCCTTCTCGCTCTCCCCTGAACAGGCAATGGCATTCGCAGAAGAAGATTCGCCTGCATTTTTCGCCGGCGCATTCGATGTCGTGCAGGCGACCTATCTGGACGAGCCAAAAGTCGCGGAGGCCTTTCGCAGCGGAAAAGGCGTTGGCTGGCACGAGCATTCAAAGTGCCTGTTCTCCGGCACGGAGCGGTTCTTCCGGCCCGGCTATAACGCCAATCTGGTCTCGAACTGGATTCCAGCACTCGATGGCGTCGAAGCCAAGCTCAAGGCCGGAGCCAAAGTTGCCGACGTCGGCTGCGGTCACGGCGCCTCGACGATCGTGATGGCGAAGGCCTATCCGAAGTCAGAATTCTTCGGTTTCGACTATCATCTGCCTTCAATCGAGCGAGCCAGGAAACTGGCGGCGGAGGAAGGCGTCGGCAACCGCATCAGTTTCGCTCAGGCAAATGCCAAGGATTTTCCCGCAAAGGGCTATGACCTTGTGGCCTTTTTCGATTGCCTGCACGACATGGGTGATCCTGTCGGTGCGGGCAAACATGTGAAGGAAGCTATGGCAAAGGATGGCGTCTGGATGATCGTTGAGCCGTTTGCCCACGATGATCTCAAGGACAATCTGAACCCGGTCGGCCGCGTATACTATACTGCTTCGACTTTCATCTGCACACCGGCGTCCCTTTCTCAGGAGGTGGCGCTGGGACTGGGTGCACAAGCCGGCGAGCGTCGACTGCGTAAGGTGGCGGCCGAGGCCGGTTTTACGCGCTTTCGCCGCGCTGCCGAGACGCCGTTCAACATGATCTTTGAGGCGCGTGCTTAAATCCGGTCGTCTGCTTGTGGCCCGGTAGCCGAACCATGCGTTCTCCGTGAGATGGTCTGCTCGTTGTGGTGGATTGGACTTATCCGATGCCGGCGCGAAACGACGCGAATGACCCAAGTGAGACATTGGCCGTCAAAGTCGTTCTAGTGTAATTGTTTTCTGTCACGGTATGGTAGGCTGCAGTGTTGAGAGCAGCACATGAGACGGCGCGCCTTCCTCACGTTTGTCGGCGGCACGGCGGCAGTCTGGCAGCTCGCAGCGCGCGCGCAGCGGCCAACGATGCCGGTGATCGGATTCTTAAACAGCACATCGAATGGTTCATATGCGGAACGGGTGGAAGCGTTTCGTGAGGGCCTGAAGGATACCCGCCATGTCGAGGGCCAAAACGTGGCGATGGAATATCGCTGGGCGGAGAACAAGATCGATCGGCTATCGGCAATGGCCGCCGACCTGGTTCAACGCAAGGTATCGGTCATCGCTGCGGGTGGCAGTCCGGCCTCCGCATTGGCCGCAAAACTTTCGACCACATCAATTCCCATCGTCTTCATGAATGCGGCCGATCCCGTTCAGCTCGGCCTGGTAGCGAGCCTCAGCCGACCGGGCGGGAATATCACCGGGGTTACCACCGTCAGCACGCAACTCGAAGCAAAGCGACTGGGCCTGCTGCGCGAACTGGTGCCCTCCGCGACATCAATCGCAGTTCTCGTCAATCCAGCCCGACCGGGCGTGGACGCGCAGTCGGCTCAGATCAAGGAGGCCGGTCGGGCATTGGGGCTGCCGCTGCATATCTTGCAGGCCAGCAGCGAACGCGAATTCGACGCGGCCTTTCAAACCGTGTTCGAGCGGCGGGCCGGCGCGCTCGCAATAGCGGCAGATGCATTGTTCGTCGCCGAGCGCGATCAAATCGTTGCCCTGGCAAAACGTTACTCGGTTGTCACCATGTATGAGTTGAGGGAGTACGTCGCGGCTGGCGGATTGATCAGCTATGGCGCGAGCGGGGCGGACGTCTACCGACAAGGCGGAACGATGGTTGGCCGGATTCTAAACGGCGAGCGGCCAGCCGATATGCCGGTGCTGCAGCCAACCAAATTCGAACTCGTCATCAACATGAAGGCGGCCAGGGCTTTCGGCGTCGCCATCCCGCCGGGTGTGCTCGCGATTGCCGACGAGGTGATCGAATAGGTCCCCTTTGTGCGATGAGGCCGGAAATGGCCCTTCGCGGCAACCCGGCGTGCGGCCTGGCGAAAACGCAGCGCGCCAGGCCCGAAGCCGCACACACGGCTACCATTCATGAGCTGCGTGAAATCGAGTCTCAACCCCGCATGTTTCGCAGGACCAGGCAGGCCCCGCCAGCCTGCCGGATTCGGTTGCAGAGATCGTTGGCTTCGGGCCGCGTATCGGTGCCGATCCGCACCTGATAGAAAGTCCGCGTTCCCCGGCTGCGGAAGATCGAACCCAGCAAGGTCGGATCCTGATCGCCAATCACCCCCCGCAATTTCGACATGGCGCGGGAATACATGGCGAGCGCCTGGTCGCGGTTGAAACCGGCGGCAAGCTGTACGCCCCACGGCCGGTCGGCGCCAAGTTTCACATGCTCCTCGAGTTCGCTGACGAAGTAATTGGGAGCGCGATTGAGCAACGCCATCAGCTCACGGCAGCCGGTATGGTTGGCGTGGTCGGACATCCCTGCTTTCTTGCCGGCCTTCGCCCACTCATCGACCGTGGTGCCGGTAATCGCCGCGACGTAGTGGCGCGTCTCCTGCGGCATCGGACCTGAACCCGCCAGCCATTCCTGCACCCGGCGTGGCCCGGCATTGTAGGCGGCCGCGGCCAGACCGAGATTGCCGAACTGGTTGCGCAACTCGCTGAGGAATTCGGCGGATTTCGGCAGCGCCTGCACCGGATCGAAGGGATCGAGCAGCCGTCGCTCGCTCGCGGTGCCCGGCATGAATTGCGCGATACCTTGCGCCCGCTGGCCGCCGCGCGTGATCGGGCCGACGGCATTGGGCTGGAAATGGCTCTCCTGCCAGATGACGCGCGCAAAGAATTCAAGCGGCAGTTCATTGGCCTTTGCCGCCGCCTCGATCATCAGGCATACGGCCTCCCTGGTATCGCTCTCGCGTGCAACAGCCTTTTGAACCTTTTCCGGCTCCGCCTCCCTGGGCAAAGCGAGTTCTTCCACGCTCGGTCTTGCGATCCCGAAACTGTCAGGCGCCGGCGTCGTCCCGTCTGTCATCGCAGGCATCACTGGCCAGAGCAGCGAGATGGCCACCGCGCAAAGGACGACAATCGGACCTCTGAATCCCTGCATTGCGGTCCTGTCCTCGGGCAAACCGTGCTTGACATCGGGAAACGGCCGTCTAGCTATTTTAGCATGATGGCGGCTCTCCTGGAGCGCCTCTCTTGGAGCGCCTCTCTTGGAGTGCCTCTCTTGGAGCACAATGGCATGACGGCACCTTCGAACGACCAGCCCGGCTTTGCACCCGATGACGATGCGCCGATCCCCTACATGGCGCGCACGCGCGAATACTACGCTGCGATCGGGTACACGACGCCCTACCGCTGGGCGCATTACGTGGGAGCGCCCTTCCAACCCTTAAGTAAGCCGCTCGCCCGATCGCGCGTTACGATCGTCACGACCGCAGCACCGTTCGATCCCGCCAAGGGCGATCAAGGCCCCACCGCCAAATACAATGGCGGTGCCAAATTCTATTCGGTCTACGACGGCGATACGTCGAAGGCGCACGATTTGCGGATTTCGCATGTCGCCTATGACCGCATACACACCTCGGCTGAGGACAGCGGCACCTGGTTTCCGCTGCCGCAGTTGCGAAAGCTCGCGCGCGAGGGAAGGATCGAAGTTGCCCCACGCTTCTTCGGCGCGCCGACCAATCGCAGCCATCGCGTCACGATCGAGACGGATGCACCCGAAATTCTGGCCCGCTGTCAGGCCGACAAAGTCGACGTCGCGGTTCTGGTGCCGAACTGTCCGGTCTGCCACCAGACCATCAGCCTGGTCGCCCGGCATCTGGAGGCCAACGGCATCGCAACGGTCGTGATGGGCTGCGCCAAGGACATCGTAGAGCACGCGGCGGTGCCGCGGTTCCTGTTCTCCGATTTTCCGCTCGGCAATTCCGCCGGCAAGCCGCACGATATTGCCTCGCAGGCGTTCACGCTTGAACTCGCATTGCGCGTGCTGGAAACGGCGCCCTCGGCGCAGACCACGGTTCAGTCGCCGCTGCGCTGGAGCGCGGACGCTGGCTGGAAGCGCGACTACAACAATATCGCCTCCCTCAGCGCCGAGGAACTGGCGCGACGGCGGCGCGAATTCGACGCGCAAAAGGAAATCGCGCGCAACTTGCGCGAAACCGCGGCGTGACACCGCATCATTCGCCGATTTACCTTAAAGCCAACATTGCCGCGTTAAATCTTTTCTACTTTAGGTAGCGCTGTTATTGTCTCCCAACATTCAGCCGGGAGTGACCCATGATCGAACGTCGTCGAAACGCACGCAGCCGTGTAATCTATGGCGGAGTCGTCGGATATAACCGACGCCAGTCGACGTGGGAATGCGTGATACGCAATTATTCGGAAGCCGGGGCGAGTGTGGAATTCGATCATCCCGCGATGCTCCCCGATGTCGTCGATTTGCTGGTGGCGAGGAAGCATCGCGCCTTCAAGGCAAGGGTCGCCTGGCGCGGGTCCAACGAGGCCGGACTGGCTTTCGAGACGGACGATCAGGATACGCCGATGCCGCTTGACTGGATCCTTCGGATGCGGGCAAGCAGGTCCGAGCACCGCGAGCTGCAGAACCGGCTCGCCGAGCCTGCTCAACCCTAAGGCAGCG
>Ga0075029_100001833_pt1 | contig 12092 bp, 8 predicted proteins | sample LitLauG_LLR_2013_FD_71391 | JGI IMG/M metagenome (GOLD analysis project Ga0075029, IMG submission 71391) | Freshwater sediment microbial communities from North America - Little Laurel Run_MetaG_LLR_2013 | ecosystem: Environmental > Aquatic > Freshwater > Creek > Sediment | place: USA...
ATCCAGACGGGCGTGGCGCAGCAGACGGTGGCCGAGGTAAAAGACGACCGGCGCTGCCAGTTCGGAAAATGGCTGGGCTCGGTGGACGCGCAGACACGCAGCTCGGCGGGCTACAAGAAATGCAGCGATCTGCATGCCCAGTTTCATTCGACGGCTTCGAGAGTGCTTGGTTTAGCGTTGGCCGGCAAGAAACTGGAAGCCAGCAAAGCGATGGACCCGGGCAGCGATTATGTGAGTACGTCTATGAATCTAGTAAAGGCGCTGCTGGCGTGGGCCAAGGACGACGCGAGCCGCTAGGCGATTTTTTCGAGCCGCGATGCGTCAACATGCGGGCTGGATGCTTCCCTCACCTGCGCGAATCTTTACGGAGGGCGGCTCCAAGGTTATCGCGCCACACTTTCCCCGTCGACAAAAACCAGGGAATTGCACTAATTAGCGCCGGCTTTTTCTTCCAGCTCCGCCCAGCGAGCGTATAACGCGTCCACGGCGGATTGCTTTTCCGCCAGATCCGCCATGGCGGCGTCCAGTTCCTTCGCGCCCTTCGATGCGGCGGCCTGCACGGCTTCATGCTGCGCTTCGAGGGCCAGTTCGGCCTCCCCGACGCGCTGCTCGATAGTCTCGTAATCGCGCGCATCCACGTAGGACAACTTCTTCTTCGCCTTTGCGGCGCGCGCTGCCGGAGCGGACGCTGACGGCTTCACTGCCTTCTTCGCCGCCTGCCATTCGTTCCATTGCGAATAGTCCGCAAAACGCTCCGCGCCGCCTTTGCCGTCCAGCCCGAGCACCACGGTCGCCACACGATCCAAGAGATAGCGGTCGTGGGTAACGAGAACCAGCGCGCCGGGAAACTCAAGCAGGCTCTCTTCTAAGATCTCGAGCGTCGGGATGTCCAAGTCGTTAGTCGGCTCGTCCAACAAAAGCAAATCCGCGGGCTGGAGCATCAGGCGGGCGATCAGCACACGGGCCCGCTCGCCTCCGGAAAGTCGTCGCACGGGCTGGTTCAACTGATCGCTCGTGAACGCGAAGCGTGCGGCCCAGGAAGCCACATGAATGGTGCGGTCCTGATAAATCACCGAATCGGTACCGGGTGCAAGCGCGCGGCGCAGCGTCAGATCGGGGTCGATTTCGCGCACCTGATCGAAGGAAACGATTCGCAGCTTGTCGGCCAGTTGAATTTCGCCGCGTAGAGGCTGCAATTCCTGCTTGAGGAGCTTCAACAGCGTGGTTTTTCCGCTGCCGTTCGCGCCCACCAAGCCGACGCGCATGCCTGCCGTGATCGTAAAACTGGCGTTTTCAAACAATACGGAATCGCCGAAGCCGTGCGAGACGCCTTCCAGATGTACCAGGCGCTTGGTCTTACGTTCTGAGGCAGAGAACTCGATGTCCGTTAGTTCGACGCGGCTGCGGACCTTCAGGTCGCGCAGTTCGCCGATCAACTCCTGCGCCTTATCGATGCGCGCCTTGGCCTTGGTCGCCCGAGCCTTGGGACCGCGGCGCAGCCACTCCATTTCCGTCTTGACGCGATTTTCGAGCGACTCCTGATGCTTGGATTGCGCGTGTAGAAAATCGCCCTTCTTCTCAAGGAAGGCGCTGTAGTTTCCGGAGGCGTAGAAGGTACCTTCCGGAAAAGCGCGATTCAGCTCCACCATCGCGGTGCAGACGTTTTCCAGAAAATAGCGGTCGTGGCTGACGACAACGCAGGCGAACCTTGCGGCCGAAAGCAGATCTTCGAGCCATGCGATGCCCGCCAGGTCCAGATGATTGGTCGGTTCGTCAAGCATCACCACATCGGGATGCTGCACCAGCGCCTCCGCGATGGCGAGGCGTTTGCGCCATCCTCCGGAGAGGCTGGCGGCTTCGGCGTCGAAGTCTTCAAAGCCCGCTCGGCCCAGAATTTCAGCCTCGCGCGCCAGCATTTCTTCTTCGGCAAGGCCAGCGGAGGACATAGCGCCGCGAACCACCTGGCGCACGGTAAGTCCTGCGGCGAATACCGAATCCTGCGCGACGGAGGCCATCTTCACGCCTTTGCGAACGGCGACGGCGCCGGAATCGGGCTCGCGGCGTCCGGTGAGGATTTCGATCAACGTGGACTTCCCCGCTCCGTTGGGCCCGATCAGGCCCAGGCGGTCGCCTTCGGAGATGTTGAGCGAGATATTTTCGAACAGCGGCGCGGTCCCGAATTGCTTCGAGACCGAGGAAACATTAATAAGAGACGCCATCCGCTATTGAACCGCCACGGTGGTTCCGGACTGGCTCTGCACCGCCGTCGAGCCATTGATCGTGATCACGATCGGCAGCGCCGGACCACTGACACCCGTCGGCACCTGGATGTTAAACTGCACCAGGCCGGTTACAAAGCCGGGCGCGGCTCCCGCGAAAACCACGGGCGCGTTCTTTCCGCCGATGGTGGCCGTGACGTAAGGCGATAGCGCCAGCGGAAACAAACTGGTAGTGGGGGTCACTTCCGCGTCGCTGCTGGCAGGAACGGTCTGGCCCCCGCCGGTGGCATACACCGAAATGTAGGAGCCTTGAGCCGCCGGCAGCGTGCTGCCGTTGATGGAATAATTCTGATTCAAGATGGAGGCTTGTCCGGTGCCCGTGGAGTTGGCCGTGAACAGCCCCAGGGCCGAGGATGCCACATTTTGCGTGATGCCTGCCGACGAAACGCCGTTATACGTAACCACAATAGTGGTGGTGGCCATCCCAGCGACCTCATACGGCACCGTGACGTTGATCTGCCCCGAGGACACATAGAGCAGCGTGCCATTGAACCCGCTGAAATTCACGCCTACGCCACCGAGCGTCGGCTGGCTCAAGGTGGACTGCGAGAACACCTGCGGCGTCGTTGGCCCTAACTGCGAGCCTTTAATCGTGATGATTTCCCCCGGTGCGAGTTGTCCGCCGACGCCGCTGGCCGCGTTGCCGATGATGAACACCTGAGGCGTGGCGCTCTGCGTGACGTTGAGCGTCACGGTGACGGTGTCCGGCGATACGTTTGTCGCACTCAGCACAAACGTGCCCGTGTATGTTCCCGGCGCGAGCCCTTGCGGCGCGACGGAAACCGAAACCGATCCGGGCGTCGAGCCGCTCTGCGGCGCAACCGACAGCCAGCTCTGGCTGATCGATCCAACCGTGTAGTTGATTACTCCGCTCGCCGGGTTAGTCAGGTTTACGGTCTGCGGCGGGGGAGCCGCCGTGGCGCCCGTCTGGTAATTAAACGTCAGCGACGACGGCGAAACGTTCAGCGACACCACGGGCGGATTCACCGTCAGGCTTACGGGAATCGTAATGGGCTGTATGCCCGAGTTTTGAAAAGTGATCGTGAGCAGGCACTGATACGTCCCCACCGAAAGCGAATTCTGCACGCCTGTTTGCAACGACAGCGTCACCATTCCCTGCGTAGTCGGAGTCACCGATCCGTTGGCTGGCGTGACGGCAAGCCACAGTCCTCCGGTTTGTTGCGTGACCGCGGCTGTGAAAAGCGAATTAACGGTGCCGCTGAGCGTCAGTACAATCGGTGCGGGGGCCGAGCCGAGTTGCGACACCGTGAAACTCTGGGTCCCAGACGGTGCGACCGTCACTCCACTGGATGCGACCACATTAAAGGTGATGGGGATAACGTACTGCCCGTTGTAAAACCCTGGCGCAGTAATCGTGAGATTGCCGTTATAGGTTCCTGCCGAGGGCACCTTCGCCGGGAAGAACTGGACGAGGAGGTTGGCCGGCGTCGAGCCGCTGACGGGCGCAACCGCCATCCAATTGCTGTCGGTAGCGGCGGTGAAGGTTACTGGGTTGTTGGGGTCCGTACCGGTAACGGGCACGGTGACTTGGAAATTCTGCGCGCCCAACTGAGCCGTGACCGGTGTCAATCCCGCGGGAATCGTAACGTTCATCAAGGGCGTGGTCGCGACGGTCAAATATACGTTGATCTTCACCGATGTAGTGCCGTTGCCGGCGCTCGACGAACCGACCGTGACTGAACCGTAGCATTGGCCGACCGCAAGGCCCGTGGTCGCGATGGCAATCGTTACCTTAGCCGGAGTCGTTGTAGCGGTGGTCGAGGCCTGCAGCCAGCCCGATGGGCAGCCGCCGGTGACAATCGCGTTAGCGTTCACACTCGTGACCGGCAGGTTGATTCCCGTGGTGGTGATTTGTACCCCCTGCGATGGCGGACCCAGTAAGCCGAGTTCGTATCCAAAGTTGAGCGTGGTGAGCGATGCCACCAGGGTGGTGGTAGCGGGCGCGCTTCCCGTGACGGTCAGCGTCACCGTAATGGTGGCGGCGCTGCTGCCTGAGGTGGGGGTCAGCGTCACGACGCCCGTATAGGTACCGACGGCCAGCGACAACGAATTGATCTGCACCGTAATGGACTGGCCGGAGGTCCCCCCATTCCCGCCGAATGCTCCAGTGGAGGCCAGCAGCCAGGTCTGGTTGGTCGTAATCAGGAAATTGATTGCCGCGCCGGTGCTGCTCGTGTTCACAGTCTGGTAGACGGGACTCGGGTTGTTCCCCTGCGCCGCGGTGAATTGCAGAGTGTTGGTGCTCAGCGTCAGGCTCTGCGCCCGCACTGTGTCGAAACTCCCCAATGCCAACAACAGGATCACCGGCACCAGGCCGGAAAAACGCGACTTCGCCAAACGGAACAGGGTCAGCATACTTCTATTGAAGCATTTTAAGGACCAAGCTCATAATGGACTGTGGGCTTTGGACTTTGGATCGACAGGGAGAACGGCATCGCGTGGGCTCAGGGGACGCACGAATACCGCCCTATGGGCGCGGCTGCCATCTCTTCCACCGATTGTTTCCGCCCGCGAGACTTTCGCCAGCTGCGAAAACGCCCTCGGACGCTGGATCATGCCTTCGCCGGATTTTTCGGCTCCCTCGAAGAAGTGAACGTCCGCCTGCGCTCCCGAGCCAAGTGGAAAATCACGCGAACGCCCGCGCACTTGCTGTAAGAAGAGCACATCTTACCCGGTAAAAAGTACTCGAACCGCCGTGCGCCAACATGCGGGCGGCAGGCCCACGAAAAACTCTCAAAAAAGAGTGCCCATTCTTCGCCTTACAGCTTGAGGGGATGTGGAAAACGTCTATGCGATCTTTTTGGGCCGGATTATTTTTACTCGCCGCGCCGATTTACGCGGATACGATCACGATCAACGGCCTGATCACTCAGGATCTGACCGTTTCCGGCGCTACCGCCGTAGCTAACAACAGCCTGAACGCCATTCGGAACGGCGACCAGTTTACAGTGGCCCTGACGTTCGCCGGCTCCATCGCCACGCCGGGGACCTACGCGCTGACCTCGGTCCTGTTCAATGACGCCGCCGCCAGCGCGTCCGAGGGCGCGTTTATCTCCGGCAGCATGACGATTACAGACACTGCGGGCATGGACCAGTTCAGCGTGCTGGGTTGCCAGATCGACCCAGTGACCTGCGGGCTGGGCAACCAACTGGACCTGAACTTCGAAATCCCCGACACGCAGTTGCACCAGACCGGCGTCACCGCGCAGGCCGTTCCGCTTCTGCTGCCGCTCGATCTTTTGGAAGACAACAGCAACACGGAAATCCAGGGCTCCATTGGCGGGTACTCGTATCCTGGCGGCGCGCAGGTGCCGGAACCATCCACATTCGCATTGATCGCAGCGGCAGGCCTGAGCCTGACCGCAAGAAACAAACTGTTCGGAGGAAAGAATGCTTAAGACCCTGTTTTCGATAACCGCGCTCGCCGCGCTGATGACACCAGCCTTCGGCGCGGATGGAACGACCCTGATCAACCAGGCCACTGTGAATGCCGCGGGAGGGTTCCCGTATCACATCAACACAACGGGAAGCTATCGCCTGGCCGGCAACCTTGTGGCAATGAACACGACCGCCCTGATCATCGGCGGCGGAAACATCACGCTGGACCTGAACGGCTTCACCATTACGTGCCTGGCCTGCTCAGGCGTTCCGGGGATTCTCAGCAACAACGTAAACACCACCATCCAGAACGGCCTGGTGAACGGATTCGCGGGCGGCACGGCTCTTTCGTTCACGACAACAGGCGCGAAGGTAGATCATATTATTGAAACGGCCAGCGGAACCGGCATCGGCACCAGCGGCCCCGATGTGACCGTCACAAATAGCAGCCTGCTGAATAACACCTACGGTATCGGAGGCGCTTCCGCGCAGGTCACCGCGATCAACTGCATTATCACCGGAAACATTCAAGATGGCATCGACGTTTTCAGCGGCCTCATCGCAGGGAACATCATTTCCAATAACGGCAACGGCGGCACCTTTACCCGCGGCGGAGTCATTTTCTTTGGCGGAATCGTCAACGTCAGGGATAACCTGATCTCCGGGAACACGGTCTTTGGCGTCGGCATCGGCAACTCCACGAACGCGGGGGTTCTGGGACTCGCGTCGAACACGTTTGGGGGGAACATCAATGACTACGTCGTCACAGTCAACATCGTCACCAACCACAGCAACGTCTGCGCTGGCGGAACCTGCTAGTGTAGCCTCCACTCCTCCACTCCCGCCGACCATCCGGGCTGCATCGTCACTTCGAGCCGCAGCCCGCTGGCCGTCACGGCTTTAAACGTGGCGCGGTTGTACTTGTCCTTTTCGATGCCGTACGCCGATTCACTCTCCACTGGCTTCCAGACGTCGCCGTCGCGATAGAGAATCCTCCACGACTTGGGCACGCGCACTTCGCCCTCGCCTGTGTCGTCGAACCAATAGACCTCGGCAGACGAAACACTCAATGGCTTGTCGAACGCGTATTCGATCCACTCGGTGGTGCCTTTTTTCGGCCACCAGTCGAAGGACGTATGCTCGTCACCATCGTAGACGCTGAGCGGACTCCTGCGCGACGGCGACGACGTGATCTTCGGCGTCAGAAACGGCGCCGGCTTGGCCACGGCGTCCGTTTCGGGCAGCCAAACGATCATCTGCCCGCGTCCGCGATTGGCCCAGGCGTAATAGGGAATCGCGGTGAACGGCTGCTTCACCTTCACGACATTGCCCTGCGCGTCGTAGGAAAGGGCATCGGCGCGGCCTTCGATCACTTCGACGCCTTTCAGCAGCGCGGGCTTGAATTCGGCGGTCAGTTTTTCGCTGCGAGGCAGCACAAGATTGCGGACCTTGCCGCCGGGATTGTCGGGAGCCTCCAGCGCAAACAGAATTGGCCCGCGCTCCAATGCGACGCGCCCACGATCGGCCTCCACTTGCTCGTTGGCGACGACGCGGCGCACCGGCATCGGCAGATTCAGCTCGATCGTGTCGCCCGATTTCCACTCGCGCGCCACAATCGCATAGCCCTTGTCGAGCGCCGTCGCGATGGGCTTCCCATTCACCACAATCGTGGGCGCCACCGGAGCCCGGTCGGCATAGCGATACAGATCGCTGGGTACTGGCGCGTTGCGCGCCCAGCCGGGGATGCGGACCTTCACCGTAAATTTCGCCGGATGCTCCGGACGCAGCGTCATCTTCACCGCTCCGTCCCACGGATATTTGGTCTCCTGCGTAAACTTCATCGCGACGCCGCTATCGAGCTTGATGTCGGCGTTGTTCGCCACGAAGAGATTTACATACAGCGTGTCGCCGCTCTGCGCATAAACGTATCCGGGCATCGACGCGACAAACCGCGTGATGTTCGAAGGGCAGCACGCGGTGCCGAACCAGGGGCTGCGCTCATGCTGACCGTTCGATTCCAGAGGATTGGGATAGAAAAACGTCTTGCCGTCGAGCGAGACGCCGCTGATCGCGCCGTTATAGAGTGTGCGCTCCAGTACATCGATGTATTTCGAATCGGCATGCAGCAGGAACAGGCGATGGTTCCAGAAATCGTTGCCCACGGCGGCGCACGTCTCGTTGTAAGCCGTCATGTTGGGAAGCTGATAACCCTTGCCGAACGCCTCGCCCGAGCCCATTGCCCCGATGCCTCCGGTGATATAGAGTTTCTTACCCGCGACGTCTTCCCATATTTTGTCGAGCGCATTCACATACGCCTGATCGCCGGTGAGCGCAGCCACATCGGCCATACCTGAATACATATACGTCGCGCGCACGGCGTGGCCGACGGCCTCCGTCTGATCGACGACGTGCACGTGCGATTGATTATATTCACGTCCCGACCCAGGCATGCCATCGGGCCCGCGCGAATCGAGCAGGAACTTCGCCAGCGCGAGATAATGCGAGTTTCCGGTCGTGAGATACATCTTCGCCAAGCCGATTTCCGCCACCTGATGTCCTGGCCAGATTGTCATTTTTCCAGGCCCGAACGTGCGGTCAAGCAGATCGGCCGAGCGCACCGCAATATCCAGCAATGTCCGCTTTCCCGTCGCCTGATAGTGAGCCATTGCGGCCTCATACAAGTGGCCGAGGTTGTAGAGTTCGTGGCTCAGTTCGCGGTCCAGCATCCAGCGCTCCGGCCCGGCCCACACGTGCGGATGCGCCGGATCGATGGTGCGCGCGGTGTAGAGATATCCGTCCGGCTCCTGCGCAGCGCCGATACGCGCGATCAGCTTATCGAGATATGCGTCGAGCTGCGGATCGGGATGCGACAGCAGCGCATAGCTCGCACCTTCGATCACCTTGAACACGTCGCTGTCATCGTACGGATTCTTGGGGATTCTCTTGCTGACGTTCGCGTCGCCGCGCAGCACCGCCGCCGCGCGGTCAAAGTTGTCGAAATCGCCGGCTTTGTCGAGTTGCACAAAGGCCGAAGGAATGGTCGCCGAGCGGTTGATCTCGATCCTCGGCGCCCAGAAATCGTCATGGAAATGGACGGCTGTGAACGGCACGGGCTTCACGGGATAGGTCTGAGCCAAGGCTACGGAGGCGGCGAGAAAGAACAAACGCATGAAAGCAGTTTGTCACAATAGAGCCATGCGTGCGGTCGTGCTCACGGTCGGCTCCCTGATCGCCCTCGGCGTCGTGTGGCTGATGCTCGGCCGGCGCGTGGTGCTGTTCGTGGACTCGATCTTCCCCGGCCCCGCATCGCCACAGGAGATCGGGGACGTGATGATCGACCCTGGCAGGATCGCCATCGGTTCGTGGGGCTATCCATTTCCCGGCCAGGCCGCACTCAGCCGGACCAATCGCGTGGTGTACTGCAACTTCACTTTCGGTCCCGCGACGATTTGCTGGGGCGGCGTCAGTTTCAAGTTCGCGCCCGATCCTGGCGACACTGTGAGCTTCACCCGCGACGTCAGCCGCCTGGAATGGCACACGCCATTCGCCATCAGCTTTATCGGCCCCAAACCCGCGAAGCGCCATCGCTTCGCCTACAACCGTCTGCAGTGGAGGAAGAAATCCGGCGCGACGCTCGACGCCGTCTGGCGCCAGGATCAGCAGTTCAAAGGCAGTTGGTACGATCAGTACAACGACGCCTTGATCCGTCTGGAGATCAAACTGAGCCCCGCCGAACAAGCCGCCGCTGCCTATCTTACGAACAAAGGCTGGAAACCCGATGAGTATCGCATGGAGGCCAACGAAGGCGGCATCATCGATGCGATCTACCTCGCGGACGGAGCAACCCCGGGCGCGGGGAAATCGGTGCGTCTGTCCGTGGACCCGCAGACGGGGAACGTTAGTGAGCAGGCGTGGCAGTGACGCGCTGAGTTTCGGCTTCGAGCCGCTATTCCTGAGTATGCGGACAGCATTTCTTCCCCAGGCTCACGCCAGGGGTTATAACCCCGCGCGTGAGTGCGGGGAACCTTGGACTTCTTCCGCATCCGGTGATGCATGGCGGCTCCTTCGCGAGCAGTAAGGTCGTGGAGTGAATCAGGTTGGTGGCGTCCAGTGGGGGCGAAGGTTGTCATCGTCGTCGAACGGCGACCACGTGTCATTCGATCGGTGGAAGTCCAAACCTTCCTGTGTAGCGTAGAAATAGGCACGATACGGGACGATGTGCTCGACGGGCGGCATCCCGTCGTACTCTTTCGGCGGGTCGCCGCGGTCGAGATGCCACGCCTTCGCATAACCAAGGTCGATCAACCCGCCGAGACTATGAATCACTTCCTCGGGAGAGATTGTGATTCCGCGCCGCCCCGCTGTATCCTCCATTCGAGTGCGCACGAAGTGGAGAATAGTAAAGCCGTCCCAGATGGCGTCCAGAGCCAGGATTGGAAGCAACTGTGCGCGCGCGATGGGCTGCTTCAGCCCGATCCAATTTGTCCGCCGGTTGAGGTTGTCGCCAGGCGCCCACAGCGGCAGGTGCGCGCCTCGAAAGTCCAAGCCCTCACGCGTCGCGAGAAAGCACACCTGATTCGGTTCAAGGTCTTCCACCGGGGGCAGCCCTGGATATTCCTTCGGAGGCTCGCGCTTTCGAGGTTCGTAATCCCGCGCCTTCGCGTAGCCTTTCTCGATCAGCTCGCGAAGCGCGTCCAGCAATTCCTGATGCGACAGCGACAGGCCGCACCTCTTTGCATCCTCCATCGCGGGAGCAATTTGTTCGATGCACTCGTCGTCATCAACCATCCGATTCAGGACCAGCCTGAGGATGAATTCGTGCCGAGTCATGATCCTCTTGTGCTACGTGTTCACACCCGACGCCAGAAATCCGCCATCGACCACAATGCACTGCCCCGTGATGAAGCTCGCCGCGTCGGAGGCGAGCAGCACCGCCGCGCCGTTCAACTCGCCCGTCTGACCGAAACGCTTCATCGGAGTGCGCAGCAGCAGTTCCTTGCCACGATCTGTCGAGTCGAGCAGGTTCTTATTCAAATCCGTGCGGAACACGCCGGGCGCGATGGCGTTGACGTTGATCCCTTCGGCCGACCACTCCACGGCCAGACTGCGGGTGAGGGCGAGAAGCGCCGACTTCGACGCCGCGTACGCCGCGACTTCTCTCAAGCTGACGAACGAATTCAGCGAAACGATATTTATGATGCGTCCGTGCCCCGAGGCCTTCAAGGGCTCGTAAAACGCCTGGCACGCGCGCAGGGCTCCGGTGACGTTTATGTCGAACGTCGCGTTCCATTCGGGCTCGGACAACGTGGCCGTGGGCTTGCGGCCGATTTTGCCCGCTGCGTTCAGCAGAATATCGACGCGGCCAAATTGCTTCATCACTGCGTCGCGCAGTTCGTCCACGGACGCACGGCTGAGCACATCCACCGCGGCCACCAGCGATTTGCGGCCCATGGCTTCTATTTCTGCCGCTACTTCCGCCACCAGATTCTCGCGGCGCCCGGTGGCCACCACGTCCGCGCCCGCCTCGGCTAATCCCAGCGCCAGCGTGCGTCCGATTCCCGACGTTCCTCCGATGACAACGGCTACGCGGCCCGCCAAATCCAGACTTTTCAGCATAAGTTCCTACTGTATCCTGAAAGGTTACCGCTATGAGTAAACCCGTTGTTCTTCCCAGATTTACCTTCGGCGTCGGCGACCGCTTCGCCCACCAAGCCGAGGCTCAACTCGCCGCCTGCATGAAAGCAGCGGAGCGCGGCGTGGACGTGATTCCCGTATGGAACAAGTCCAACCGCGAGCACACCATCATCGGGTCGAAGCCCGCCAGCGTCCGCAAAGCCGCTGATACCGCCGTGGGCAAGCTCGGCTGGCGCAAGCCCTATTTTTGCGATGCTGACCATATCAACTTCGACACCGTCGACGGCTTCCTTGACGCGTGCGATTTTTACACCATCGACGTGGCGGACTGGATCGGCAAAACCGCCGACGCGACCGCCTTCGTGTCAAAGCATCCAGAGCTGATCGGCGATCTGCACATCCCAGGCATCGATCACGCGCTGCGCACCACCAAAGATTTCGTCGAGAAAACGGCTGCGAAGTACCTGACCGCCGTCACCGAAGCCGGCCGCATCTATCGTAAGATCGAAGCCGCCAAGGGCAAGGGTAAATTTGTCACCGAAGTTTCGATGGACGAAACCGATTCGCCGCAGACGCCCGTCGAACTGCTGATTATTCTCGTGGCCATCGCCGACGAAGGCATCCCGATCCAGACCATCGCCCCGAAATTCACCGGCCGCTTCAATAAAGGCGTGGATTACGTCGGCGACGTAGCGCAGTTCACCACGGAGTTTGCCGACGACATCGCGGCCATCGCCTACGCGGTGGAGCATTACGGCCTGCCCGCCAGCCTGAAGCTGA
>Ga0075029_100001839_pt1 | contig 12075 bp, 12 predicted proteins | sample LitLauG_LLR_2013_FD_71391 | JGI IMG/M metagenome (GOLD analysis project Ga0075029, IMG submission 71391) | Freshwater sediment microbial communities from North America - Little Laurel Run_MetaG_LLR_2013 | ecosystem: Environmental > Aquatic > Freshwater > Creek > Sediment | place: USA...
GGCTCTATCAGTGGATTGTCCGAGACCCATTTGTAGACTATGGTCCCACCTGCATCTACTATAAACACAGATCTCTTGGCTGCATCATAGCCTTTCACATGAAGCAAGTCAGGCATCAAAACATCATAGTCCCTTATTGTCTGACTCTTATAGTCTCCAAGTACTGGAAAATTGAGATGCTGTGCTTCTGCAAATGCCTTGTTTGCAAAAGGACCATCGTTGCTAATCCCTATTACCTGGGCGCCAAGTTTTGATATCTGATTCCATTCGTCTCTGAAGGCACACATCTCTTTTGTACATACAGGAGAACTTGCTGCTACAAAGAATGAAAGGACTAGTTTTTTTCCCTTGAATTCATCCAAGCTTCGCATCTTCAGATCTGTATCTACCAAAGTAAAAGGTGGCGCCTTTTGTCCTACATTTACCATGGTAAAGTTTCATTGTTGACATATATCAATCATTTTAGAAATTTAAAATGGCCAAGAGCTATTGGCAAGAAAAATTGAAGATATTATCCAATTTCAAAGAAATTGTTGAAAAATTTACCAGCAATGAAAATTTTGATCGTATAATGTGAATAGATTTTTATACTCTGCGACTGGCTTGTTAGCTACTTTGGTGGGAGAAGCTGCTGGTAGTTTCAGTCCAATTTTACTATTGTTCATATTTGCAATCGTATCAACAGGGCCAACCCTGATCCTTTCGAGGATGATTGCACCAAGGCGCACTCCAAATCCCGTGAAATTCCTTCCAATGGAATCTGGCCAGGTCCCTCAAGGTGAGGGACGAACTCATTTCATGATGCAGTACTACTCGTATGTCTTGATGTTTGTTGTATTTGATGTGGCATCGATCTTTTTGTATGCCTGGGGAAGCAGCATACTTAATCTGCCAAAGTCTGAAACCCTCCCAATTATAGGATTTCTTGCAATAATATTTGCAGCTTTTGCCTTTGCACTATACCAGGCAGGGAAAAAGGACATTTGGTAACTTTTAAATCGAATCTCGAAAAGATTCGAGATGGAGAAGAAGAATAATGCTTAAAGAATTAGTTAATCCAGATACTGCACCGCACGCAACCAATGTTTTAATCGGAAAGCTTGGTGACGTACTAATCAGAGCAGTGGGAAAACCATTTGACATGGCAATCAACTGGGGCAGGATTTACTCTTTGTGGCCAGTCCATCTTGAGACAGCATGCTGTAGTGTAGAATTTGGTGCTGCATCAAGTCCTAGATATGATGTTGAAAGATTTGGAATTATTGAAGCATTTGGTTCTCTGAGACAATGTGATCTTATTGTTGTCATGGGAACCATAACAAGAAAGATGGCACCCAGATTGAGAATGGTATATGATCAGATGCCTGATCCAAAATATGTCATAGCAATGGGGGCATGTGCAATTACTGGAGGATTATACTTTGACTCGTATAACGTACTGCCAGGAATCGACGGGGTTCTTCCCGTTGATGTGTATGTTCCAGGTTGTCCGCCCAGACCAGAAACACTAATCCAGGGAGCTATGTTACTTCAAGAAAAAATAAAACGGATGAAGGCTAAATAGCTATGAGCTCTGGAAATGAAAAGGACGAAGTTAAAGATATTTCCGAAGAGCATCCAGAACCTACTGCAACAAGATCAGATTCCATGTCAAAAGATGAGGCAAGGAAATTTTATGAAGAGAAAGGACTGGACCTGTCTCCGGATGTTCCTGTTCATCCAAAACCCATTCCTGAATTTGAAAAATCTTATGCTGACAAGATCTCTTCAAAATTTGGCGATAAAATACATGTGGACTATGTAAGATCTGACAGAATCAGGGTAACCACTAAAAGAGAATACATTGTAGATGTTGCTAAATTTATTCGAGATGAACTGGGGTACGATCATGCCGAGTCTGTATCTGGAGTTGACTATCCGGATGCAAATGAAATAGAGGTAGTGTATCACCTGGGATCTTATACTGATGATAAACTTGGACAACAAATTTTAGCACTTGCAACCAGGGTTCCAAGAGAAGATGTCCCAAATCCAGGCTCGGATGGAACAAGGACTCCAACATTGCGTGATGTATTTTATAGTGTAGAGTTTCACGAAAGAGAGTGTTTTGAAATGTTTGGCGTCTATTTTGAGGGTCATCCCGATATGCGAAGATTGCTTCTCCCAGAAGATTGGGCAGATATACCACCTTTTAGAAAAGATTTCAAGATAAAGGGAAGATAAAATGACAACACAACTACCCCCCGGAATGCATATTGAGACAGTGGACGACAAAATAATGACGCTAAACGTAGGCCCCCAGCATCCAGGTTCTGGGCATATGAGACTGATTATCAAAGTTGATGGTGACTATATCGTTTCATGTGATCCTGATCCGGGTTATGTACATCGAGGAGAAGAAAAAATGGCCGAGTATAGAAATTATATCCAAAATATTCCTCATCTTGAAAGGCCTGTAATTCACGACTCTTCCAATATATTGTACCCGTATTGTCTTGGAGTGGAAGAGTTGTTGGGAATTGAGGTTCCAGAAAGGGCAAAATACATCCGAGTCATTGCAGCAGAACTGAATCGTTGCATCTACATTTTGTACTGGCTTGCCATCTATGGAATATTCTTGGGTCACTCTACCATGTTCATGTGGCCTGCAGGCGATAGAGAACTTTTCATTGATCTTTTAGAAGCAATGTCTGGTGCAAGAGTAACCCATGCATATCTAGTACCTGGAGGAGTACGAAATGACTTGCCATCTAATTTTGAAGAGCGATGCTTGAGACAGGTTGAATATTTTGAAAAGAGACTCAAAGAGTATGAGGCTATCTTTTATCAGAATCCACTCCTCAAGGCAAGAACAGAAGGAAGTGGAATATTGTCAAGAACAGATGCCATCAGGCTTGGTACAACTGGATCCGTACTACGGGCATCTGGTGTTGATTTTGATGTAAGAAAAAAAGAACCATACGATGTCTATGAAAATCTAGACTTTCAAACAATAGTGATGAAAGAAGGTGATTCCTATGCAAGATCTCGCATACCTTACCTTGAAATGTTTGAGAGTTGCAGAATAATTAAAGACGCATTAAAAAAGATGCCAAAATCAGGCTCTGTGCGTACAAAATTAAAACCAAACCCAAAAGGTGGCAATGATGAAGTATACCGTAGAGTAGAGTCTGGCAGGGGAGCACTAGGATATTACATTGTTTCTAACAACAGACCAGAACCTTATAGAGTGAAGATAAGCGTTGGCTCTTTTAGAAACTTGATCTGCATGCCGTATTTGTTAAAGGGAGAAAAACTAGGCAACATGCCAGCAGTCTACTGGGGTCTTAATTATTGGCCTGTGGAGGCAGATAGATAAATGTCTACAATAGCACCGCAGTTTAGGTTAAGCAGATTCATCGCTTCCCTATTTGATTTAATATTCTGGGTACTGTTAATCTTCAGCCTAGTTGGGTTGCCCATAGTCTTTATCATACTGTTTTACATCAAGCTTCCAATAATCAACGGCCAACTCATGACGCCTTATCTCTCAATGACTTGGATGGCAGACCCATCACGTACTCTTCCAATTGTCAAAACTTTCATTCATACCACTATATTCAGGGTAATGGTATTTCCAGGATTTGGATTTGCGGCTCTGCTTGCGGCTGCTACAATATTTGTGGAAAGAAAATTCCTTGCAAAAATTCAGCTCAGGGTAGGACCGCTCTATTGTGGAAAGATAGAGGGAATTCTACAACTGATGGGTGATGGTTTTAAGCTAATGAGTAAGGAGATAATAATACCTGCAAAGGCAGACAAGCCAATTTTCTGGATGGGTCCACTATTGTTTGTAGGTGCAGCAGGTGCCTTTGTTTCCCTTATCCCAGTTGCCCCCGGGTGGGTAGTTGCAAATCCAAACGTTGGTCTTTTAGCAGTATTTGCAATCATTGGTTTCTTTCCAATAATTGCCGTACTTACAGCATGGGCTGCAAATAGCAAGTGGACATTCATTGGTGGTCTTAGGGCGTTACATCAAATGGTTGCTTTTGAGATTCCATTAATTTTATCGCTTCTTGGTGTGGTAATACTCTCTGGAAGCCTAAACCTTTCACATATTGTTGAATCGCAGCAGCACTTTTGGTGGATAGTTTTTGTACCAATTGGAGCCATAGTCTTTTTCATTACTATATTTGCAGAACTTGAAAGAATCCCATTTGATCTTCCAGAGGCAGAAAGTGAAATTGTTGCAGGATGGTTAACAGAATTCTCTGGAATGATGTATGGGTTGATTCAGCTTGGAACATATCTGAAATTATATGCATTTGCGGGATTGTTTGTTGTATTATTCCTTGGTGGTTGGAACGGTCCGATGGTTTGGCCCCCGTTCCCACAGGATATAATAACTCACGGAATTACAATTGGCCCTGTAACTGCAAAATTCCCCGGATTGCCGCTCTTTGATCAAGAGATGCTCAATGGTACCCTGTGGTTTGTGATAAAGACTGTAGGAGTCATACTCTTGATTCTACTGCCTCGTGGAGTCTTCCCTAGGGTTAGAATGGATATAGCATTGCACACTGGCTGGTACAAACTAATTGGTCTTGCCTTCATTAACATCTTTATAGCTCTCGGATTGCTATACGCAGGTGTCTTGGGACCTGGAGGATTGTTACAATGAGTAATGTTGTAGGAATAATCCGCGCATTAAATTCCGGAGTTAAACATCTTGCAGTAAAGAGATTCACATTGCGATATCCTGAGCAGAAATTAAAATTCGTAGGTGATGGGTTTCAATTCAATCCAGAGACCGGAGTGGGAATAGCCGGATTAAGGGGCAGACACATATTGTTTCATGAACATTGCACCGGCTGTCAGCTTTGTTCTGTGGCATGTGAGGGAATAGCAGAGGCCATAAGTATGGTCAAGGTGGCTGAAACGTGGAAGCATAACAAGAAGGCAATAATGCCACAGATTGATTATGGCAAGTGTGTATTCTGCGGACTGTGTGTAGATGCTTGTCCGTTTTATGCACTGTACATGACAAATGACTATGAGCTCTCCTCTTTTACCAAATCTGCTCTTATTTACACCCCTGCCCAGCTTGCTATAAAACCAAAGATTTCACAAGATGTTGAAATAAAAATAGATGGAAGGGGTGCCTCACATGGTTGATTCTGTATTTCTAGCTTTATCTGTTCTAACAATTGGCTCTGCCATTATAGCACTTGAGATACGATCTCTGATATATGGTTCAATAGCATTGATGATAACATTATCTGGCGTAGCAGGATTCTTTCTGCTTTTGGATGCACCGTTTGTAGCAATGTTTCAACTTTCAGTTTATGTGGGTTCAATTGCAGTTCTAATATTGTTCACAGTTATGCTAGTGCGACGAGAGCTTATCTTCAACAAGGTCGAGGACAAGCGTCGAAGATATGCTGGCATTGGACTGATGCTTGCACTTATGCTGGGCATAGGAACAATAATCATTGGTTCTGGACTGAAAACAATGGATACCAATTCACCTATGGTAGATTACAAAAAGATAGGTGAAGACTTTCTTACATATTATTCGCCTGCGTTAATAGTAATGGCACTAATTTTGGCTTCATCAATTACCGGAGCAATGACACTGGCAAGAAGGGAGGATGTTTTGGATGGCCAACGCGCTGATTGATTTTATCTTGGTTTCAGTGGCACTTCTTGCCATTGGAATCTATGGGATGGCTGTTAAGAGAAATGCAATACGCATGCTTTTTGGTATAGAGATGATTATTAATTCAGCCAATCTCAATTTGGTAGCATTTTCCAGGTATATTCCAAATAGTCAGGGTCAGACATTGGCACTATTTTCTATCGCAATCGCAGCCGCAGAAGTTGCAGTTGGACTGGCACTTGTAATTGTAGCATATAGAATGTACAGAAACATTGACATTGCAGACTTTAGGAGTTTGAAAGGATAATGCAATTCGTATTGTTGCAGGCTCTTTTCTTGCCTCTACTACTTTCTCCAGTGGCATATTACCTAGGACGAAAATCTGGACCTAATGCTGCAGCCTGGTTTACTTTTGGATTATTGTTGTATTGCACTGTACTAGTCATTACTCCTGCACTTTCAGGAAGTTACGAGGAACACTACAAGTGGACCCAACTATTTGGCGAATTTGGAATGTTACTTGATGGTCTTGCTTCTCCATTTGCAATCATAATTTATGTCATATCTACAGTACTTGTACTGTTTTCAAAACCTTACATGGTTTCCAGAATTACTACCATGTTTGAAGAACGAATGATCTCTGGGAAACATTTGGTGGGAGGTGGTGGTACTGAGGTACTAGAGTCTTCTTCCCTGAAAAATCATCTTAATCACCAAATCGGAGCATACTATGCTCTCTTTCTTGTCATGGCAATGGGAATGCTTGGAACCATACTTGCAACCAATCTAATAGAATTCTATGTCTTTTTTGAGTTGATGCTAATTCCAGCATTCTTCATGTTGGCAATCTGGGGATATGAAGCAAGAAGAAGAGTTGCGTTACTCTTCCTTTTCTGGACTCATGTAGGAGCTGTAATTCTTTTGCTTGGTTTTCTTTCAATTGGCCTAAGTGTTGGCAGCTTTAACTATGCTGATATCAAGGCACATGGAATACCGCCGCATGTTTTGGGCCTTGCAGCTGTTGCAATAATTGTAGGTCTTGCAGTAAAAATGGCATCCTTTGTAGTACACATGTGGCTTCCACATGTTTATCGAGCATCGCCAACACCACTCAACGCATTGTCTTCTGGAGCAATGCTTGGGGTTGGCGCATATGGATTCTTTAGGTTGATAATAATGCTGATGCCTGGTCAATATGAACACCTTGCTCTGGCACTGAACATCTGGGGGTTGGCAACAATGATCTACGGCGGAGTGATGGCATTGGTACAAGATGACATTAGAAAGCTATTTGCTTATTCTAGTATAAGTCAAATGGGTTACATTTTATTTGGAATTGGTACTGTTTCCGTGCTTGGACTTTCTGGTTCTGAAATGATGTTTGTCTCTCACAGTTTGGGCAAAGTGATACTATTCATGATGGTCGGCGCAATAATTTTGCAAGTAAAAACTCGCAGCATTACAAAGATGGGAGGCCTTGCAGGAAAAATGCCAATAACAGCAGTTTGTGCAATGATTGGAGCACTTACTCTAATGGGAGTTCCACCAACTAGTGGATTCATGGCAGAATGGACCATGTTCTATGGCGCACTTCAAACTGCCATTCAACAAGGCTCTATGATTAGAATGGTTACATTTGGTTTAGGTCTGGTTGCAACTGTAATAACAATGGCATACATACTATGGATGATAAAACGAGTCTTCTTTGGAAAACTTCCAGAGAACCTAGAGAATACAAAGGAAGCAAATTGGTATGTTACAGGCCCAATGATGGTCTTGGCAGGATTTAGTGTTGTTATTGGAATATATCCAGACATATTCTTTAATCAAATAATTCCTTTCATGAAAGGATTGGTGGGAGTTTAGAAAATGGCTATTTTACCTTTTGATCTTGGCTTTGGATTGGGAGCATTAAGAGCATGGGGAATCTGGATACTGCCATTTGTTGCAGCCCTGATAATTCCAGCTGTTGCAAAAGCATCAAAGCGTGCAACAGGATGGGTGGCAGTAGCATTTGCTCTTGCAAGTGCAATTTCAGCTCTAACTCTTCTTCCAGCAGCTCTTGGTAATCATGAAATTCACAACCAGATTCCTTGGATATCGTCAATCGGGCTCAAGGCAGGAGTGCTTGCGGATCCACTGGCAGTTATAATGAGTAATGTTGTTGCATGGATTTCATTTTTGATCTTTGTTTATAGTACTGGTTACATGAAAGGAGACAAGGATCTAACTAGATTCTTCTTCTGGATGGCATTCTTTTTGGGTTCTATGCAGCTTATTGTTTTGTCTGATAATTTCCTGCAACTTTTCTTTGGTTGGGAAGGGGTGGGTCTGGCATCATATGCATTGGTAGGATTTTGGTATAAAGACAAGAAAAAGGACCATGTTGGAATGGAAGGAAGGCACGTACTTGGTCTTGTGGACTATTACTCTCCTACTCATTCAGGAATAAAGGCATTCATCATGACAAAAGTTGGTGATGTCATGATGCTGGCAGGAATGTTTCTGATTTTTGCATTTGCAGGCACTTTTGGATTTCGAGAATTAACTGCAAATACTAGCTGGGCTACTGCAATGGCTGCACAGCACCTGCTAATTCCAGCTGCAGTTTTGCTATTTGGCGGAGCGATAGGAAAGTCTGCACAGTTCCCATTAAACGAGTGGTTGCTTGAGGCAATGACAGGACCTACCGCAGTATCAGCGCTCATTCATGCTGCTACAATGGTAAAGGCCGGTGTATTTTTAGTGGCGCGATTGGCCCCACTCTTCTTTGCATTGGCTGCAATTGGAATTAACATGGATCAATTCTTTGAGGTAATTGCATGGGTTGGAGCAATAACTGCACTTCTTCTTGCTACCCAAGGAATGGTGCATCCTGAGATAAAAAAAGTTCTTGCATATTCTACTGGATCGCAGATAGGCTACATGATGATGGCTCTGGGTGTTGCTGGCCTTTCAAAACAATTTGTTGATGGTTATACTGCAGGATTCTTCCATCTGATTTCACATGCCATGTTCAAGGCATCGCTATTCATGGCTGCGGGATCCATACTCCATATTGTAGGTTCTAGATTCATGACTGATATGGGCGGTCTTAGAAAATATATGCGAAAGACGTATGCTTTCATGTGGGCAGCAGGTCTTGGATTGATGGGTGCTCCGTTTATCACTACTGGTTTCTGGAGCAAGGATGCCATCTTTGCAGCAGTTTATGAATCTGGCAACACTTGGGCTCTTCCGATATTTGCAATAGCAGTTATTACTGCAGTGATTACTGCGTTCTATACTACTAGGATGATAGGATTGGTGTTCTTTGGTAATAAGAGTAAACATGTCGAAAAATTAGAAAAAGAGGGGTACCATATACATGAAGCAAGTCCTTCAATGTGGATTCCGTATGGAATACTTGCTGTGCTTACAATTGGAGTAGGTGTAATAGGTCTTGCATTTGAGCACCAAATTCATGATCTCTTTGTTAATTACCTGGGTTCTACATTTGGAATAAAGTCTGGTGTAGGAGCGGTCGCAACAGAATCTCAACCATTGCTTGGTGGATTTCTACAAGGTGTTAATCCTATAGCTCTTATGGCATCACTAGCTGCATTTGCCATTGGATTTGGACTAGGCTATATTTTCTATATTGGAAGATTTGCCGACCCTGTAAAATTTGTAAATTCAAACATATTCTTTTATGCTATTCATAAATTCTTCCTAAACAGATGGTACCTTAACGCACTGATCTACTGGGGATTTGTAGTAGCTCCATTATACGTTGCCAGGGGTCTTTACAAATACTTTGAGAGTTTTGTATTGGAGGGATTCAACGTGGTCCCAGAAAAAGCTATGGCTGGCGGTGCAAGGATAATGCAAGCAACACAAACAGGAGTCTCACAATCATATCTTTACATTTTTGGAGTAGGTATACTCATCGTAGTATTCCTATTGTTAATTTAGGAGATAGAAAATGATAGAATTCACATCAACACCAATCTTGTTAACTCTGATACTTGGAGCAGTTGGAGTGATAATTCCGGTAATCAATGTAGCAAGAAAAGAGAAAGGCTCCTCGCTTTACGGAGCTATAACTCTTGGAGCGTTGTTATCTGCAATTGGACTTGTTATCTATCAAATAATTGCCAAAAATGTAACACCCTCTGCAATATTTTCACAGAATGTTCTTGTTGATGACAGGTTTGGTTCATTCTTTGCAATAGCCATGCTAATTGTTGGAATAATGACAACGGTTGGCTCGTTTAACTACATGCGCGGAAGAGCTAATCCTGCTGTATACTATTCACTAATTCTGCTTTCGTCAATTGGAATGATACTGATTGCATACTCTACTGATTTGGTAATGTTATTTGTGGCATGGGAACTCATGAGCATTCCAACATATGTCTTGGCAGGATATCTCAAAAAGGATCCTGCATCAAATGAAGCGGCAATCAAGTACTTTTTGTTTGGAGCTTTATCATCTGGAATTATAATTTATGGAATCTCAATTGCATATGGCCTAACAGGTTCTACCAACATTGAACAAGTAATTGCCGGATTCTCAAAACTCGGTCCTGACATGATGCCTCTTGCAATTTTAGCTGTGGGTATGTTCATAGCTGGCTTTGGATTCAAAATCGGTCTAGTCCCGTTCCATATGTGGTTGCCTGATGCATACGAAGGTTCTCCGCCTACAATTGCTGCATTGCTTGCAGCTGGCACAAAGAAAGCTGGCTTTGCAGCAGTGCTGAGGGTAATAATTATGGGTGCAATAGCGCTAAATCTTAACTGGGGATTTGCACTTGCTATTATTGCAATAGTGACAATGACAGTAGGAAACTTGGCTGCAATAAAACAGAGAAGCCTCACAAGGATGCTTGCTTATTCCAGCATTGGTCAAGCCGGGTACATTCTGATTGGTCTTAGTGTGGCACCAATTTCACCAATTGGAATTCAGGCCTCATTGTTCCACATCTTGAATCATTCAGTAATGAAGGCTGCTGCATTCATTGCTGTTGCAGGAATAGTTACAACTCTTGGTGTAACTCATATTGAAAAAATAAAAGGTCTTGGCAAAAGAATGCCTATAACTGCACTTGGTCTTACGATCTCACTGCTTGCATTAGCAGGTGTTCCTCCCCTTAACGGATTTTGGAGTAAACTGATGCTATTTGGATCAGCAATAGATGCAGGTCATACTGTATCATGGGCTCCATATTTGGCCGTGGCAGGAGTTCTTAACAGTGCGCTTTCACTTGCTTACTATGGTTGGATAATAAGAAAGATGTATTTCGAAGAGGGAGAATCAAACAAGAGACTAAAAGAACCAAAATCAGTAATCGCAGTTATGATATTTTCTATAATCTTCATAGTAGGAATAGGGGTCTATCCAGATCCGGTCATACAGTTTGCAAAATCAGCTGTTCCTATTCTGAGCGGATTGCCAGCTATACACTAAGCATAGTCAAGTCTAGAAGACTTTCTAATCTCATTCTTGCATGACCGTCATTAATTTTTCTCAACGCTAGCTTTGCCTTGCTGGAATAATTCCTTAGCATTTCATCCATGCGGTCAAATACAATGCGTGGATCAGAACTTTTCTTTATCAATATGTTGAATAATTTATCTTCATTATTCCAATCTTGCAGATCATCTCTGATTTGATATGCTATTCCCATGTTCTTGCCGTATTCTGCAAGTGCCAGGATTTGTTCTTCATTACCTCCGCCCAATATGGCTCCAATCTTGGCAGCTGCTTCAAATGCAGTGGCAGTTTTGTATTCCATGACCTTTACGTAGTCATCAAAAGTAACATCATCGCTTGTCTCTAGCCTAGTTTCAATCATTTCTCCTTCACTCATCATCATTGCAGTAATTGCAAGCTCTCTTGCCATTCTTGCATTATCTAGACGGGATGATATGTTCAAGATCAAACCAAGAACAAAATCGCCTGTCATTATGCTGGTATTGTATCCATATTTTATATGAAAAGGATCTTTTCTCCTTCTTAGAATTTCATTATCAATTATGTCATCATGAATCACAGATTCTGTATGTAAAAATTCTACAGCGCATGATGCGGTATATGCATTTTCATCACACTTTCCTATGCTTTCGGCTGATAGAATGAGAATCAAAGGCCTTATCCTCTTTCCTCCCTCCAAGGCATACTGTAATGGTTCAAAAAATTCTGAGGCAGAGTACAATTCTAATTCCTGCTTAATTGCATCATCGACCTTAACGACGTAACTTTCAAAGTCTTTTATGAGTGGATTTATCTCGAAATTCTTTCTATCCAAGAATTACACTAGCAACCATAGATAACGGTTAGAATATTAATGCTTTTGAGAGTGGTGCTCCAGCCGGGATTTTCATCATTGAGAATTTGAACCCGGGTCGGAGGATTGAAAGTCCCCCATGCTTGACCGGTCTACACCACTGGA
>Ga0075029_100001844_pt1 | contig 12050 bp, 10 predicted proteins | sample LitLauG_LLR_2013_FD_71391 | JGI IMG/M metagenome (GOLD analysis project Ga0075029, IMG submission 71391) | Freshwater sediment microbial communities from North America - Little Laurel Run_MetaG_LLR_2013 | ecosystem: Environmental > Aquatic > Freshwater > Creek > Sediment | place: USA...
TTCGTCAGCGCCGGCAGCATTGCACTCGACAACGCCCTACAGGGCAAGACCGTCACCGCCGGCTTCACCTGGGAGATCCAGTAAGCCCAGTAGGGACACCGTTCCACCGACAGCAGTGAAGCACTGACAGCAACCGCCGGCCCCGGCGCCCCGAGCACTTTCAGGGGCCGGGGCCGGCGGTTGGTCAGGCCGGATCGACGCCCTTCCCGATAGGGCACAGAACCGGGTCAGGCTTCGAAGCCGGCCGGCGCCGAACCGATCCCCCGCGAACAGCAACCATCGACCACCTGTACCTACCCGGCCCAGACCGACACAAGGACACCGACCACCGGACCACACAGCACCGCCCGACGATAACTCCCGAGAGGAGGAGTCATGTCCGCCGGAACTGCGCAGAACCCCGAGCCCGCGCAGGACGGAACCCACGCCGACGCCGACGCGGCCCCGCCCGAGCAGGGGTACCCCAAGTCGCGCCTGTGGGCCGGCCTGGTGGGCCGCAGCTGGCTGTGGTTCATCGTCGGATGCCTTGCGATCACCTTGGTGCCGATCCTGTTCGGCTGGCGGCCCTACGTGGTCGAGAGCGGCTCAATGGTTCCGCGGATCCACATCGGGGACGTGGTCCTGGCCTCCCCGGTCACGGACAAGGCCACCGTCTTGGGTCGGGTCATCGTGTTCAACTCCCCGAGCAAGAAGGGCGAGATCCTCACCCACCGGGTGATCCGCATCTCAGGGGACCAGCTGACCACCAAGGGCGACGCCAACCCGATCGCGGACACCGGAAAGATCACCATGTCCGACGTCCGCGGCCTGGGCCGGCTGCTGGTCCGCTGGGTGGGCCTGCCCCTGTTCTGGCTGCAGACCCGACAGTGGCTGCTCCTGCTGCTGTTCCTCGCCAGCTTGTGGCTGGCAGGCCTGGCCGTCGTGCGTGACAACGAGGACGACCTGGACGAGTCCGGTCCCGCCCCCCAAGACCCCGGCGACGGACCCGGCCTTCCCGCCGAGCCGCGCCCGACCAGGACCTCAGTCACCCTGGCCGCCGCCCGCAGGTTCCCCCCACTCGGTAAGCCCACATCACCAGGCCAGCAGCAGGCCGTGGCTGTCCCCTCGGTGCTGGTCAGGCCAGCGCTGCGCCTGCAGCGACACGGACTCCTGCTGCGAGCCGGCCTGGTCGGCCTGTGCGCCCTGGTGCTGCTGGTCCCGTCCGCGATGGCGTCCTTCGCCGCCACCACCGCGAGCACCACCAACGCCTGGGTCTCCGGCAACTACGACTACGGCAGCCAGGTGACCGCGCTCGGCCCGTACCTGTACTGGCGCCTGGACGAAACAGGCACTGCAACCACCGCAGCCGACTCCTCCGGCAACGCCCGCACCGGCACCTACAATGCCAGCGGCGCCGCCACCTACTTCACCCGGCTGTCCGGCACGGGTGCACTGGCTGGTAACTCCCCGAACAACGCCGTCACGCTCGTCAACGCCGCGTCGTGCATCAACACCACGTCCACCACCGCCATCGCGGCCCCGAACACGTTGACGGAGATCATCTGGTTCAACGCGCCCAGCACCTACACCAGCGGCGGCAAGCTCATCGGATTCGAGACCCCGCGCACCGGGATCGCCGTGGCGGGCGGCGGCGGCACCTACGACCGCCACCTGTACATGGACGGGAACGGGCGCATCTGGTTCGGGGTGTACAACGGGGCGACCGTCACCATCAGCTCAGCCACCGGGCTCAACAACGGCCTCTGGCACATGGCCGCGGCCACGCTCGGTCCGACCGGCATGCACCTGTACATCGACGGGGCCCAGGTGGCGGCCAACGCCGGCAACACCATCGGGGAAGCCACCACGGGCTGGTTCCGGGTCGGCTGCGGCAACCTCGCCGGCTGGGGGACACCGAACTGGACCGGGGCCAACTCCCCGGGGGCCTCCTCACCTGCGGTCAACTTCCCGTTCCTGGGGTCGGTGGACGAGGCGACGGTGTTCATGAGCCAGCTCACCGCAGCCCAGATCGCCGCCCTGTACGCCGCCCGATAGGCCCAACCGCTGCCACCGACGTCCACGGTGACGGCACCGGCCCATCAGCGCAGACGCCGCCGCAGGCGAGCCATCAGCGAAACCCCCGTCGTAGGCAGGTGAGCCTGCCCCAGGCATGGGGGGTCGAGGTCTACGGGTCCCTCGCGGCGCGAGTCAGCTCACCGGCGATCGCGGGGCGCCCCTAGCAACGCTCAGGACTGGCGTGTCGCTGTAGCACCGGCCCGGTGTGCGGCCGAAGAAAGCCGTGACTACCGGCTGAGGCCGGCGGATCACCGTCTCGGGCCCCGAGGATTAACTTTTGGGAAAGCCCGCGTCGACGGCGCCGGGGATCCGCATCATGGTCTCTATGTCCGCAAGGGCCCACGCGACGGTAACGGGAGGTCAGCCATGAAGACGCGTCCCGCCGGTGGGTACGCCCTGCTGCTCAGCGTCATGGGTGCTGCGCTGGTCTGCGCCGCGGTGCCCACCGCCAGCTCGCTGGCGTCGGCGCCGGCGGCAGCGGCACCCGCGATCAAGCACGTGGTGTGGATCGTCGACGAGAACCACTCCTACAACCAGATCATCGGAGTCAGCAAGGACGCGTACATCAACTCGCTGGCCACCACCTACGGCTCGGCCAGCAACGCGTGGGGGATCACCCACCCCTCGGTGCCCAACTACCTTGGGCTGGTCAGCGGGCTGCCGCTGAAGTCGCTGCCGACCACGGACTGCACCACGTGCACCCAGGCCGGCCCGGACCTGTTCACCCAGGGCGAGTCGTGGCGCAGCTACGAGGTGACGATGCCGACGCCTTGTGACCGCGTCGCCACCTCGAACGGGCTGTACGTCCCCAAGCACAACCCGCCGCTGTACTTCCGGGACGTTCCCGCGGCCGCCTGCAAGGTCAACGACCTGCCATACACGTCGCTGGCCGCGGACCTGAAGAGCCACACGCTGCCAGCGTTCTCCTTCATCGCCCCCAACCAGGACGACAACATGCACAGCACGGGAAACCTGGCCGGGCAGGCATGGCTGAAGGCGAACCTGCCGGCGCTGCTGAACAGCACCGAGTTCACCTCCGGCAGCATGGTCATCTTCATCGTCTGGGACGAGGGCAACACGACCGGCGAGGTCGCCGGGACCGACTGCACGACCAGCACCAGCAACACCTGCCACGTCCCCCTGCTGGTCCTGAGCCACTGGACCCGAGGTGTCAACTTCTCGGGCAAGCTCACCCACTACTCGGTCTTGAAGGCCACTGAGGACCTGCTGGGTCTGCCCGAGCTTGGCCAGGCCAAGACCGCTCCCAGCCTGACTGCGGCCTTCGGTCTGTAGTCGCCCACCGACCGAATAAGCCGACGGCGCACCGGTGCGACGTGCGCTGGGCGCCCACAATGTGACGCTCGCAGGGTCCCCCCGACACGTCGGCGCCCCGGTCCGGTCATGATGCACTCCTTGGGCGCGTGTGGAGACCGCGAAGCAATCCGGCCGGCAAGGTAGACTGAGGGTGCGCCGTGCCGCTTGCCGCTTCACAGGCTCGCCGCGGTGCCGGACAGGTACTCCACTGAGCTAGGCCGCGGGGGCGCGGCACCCGGTCCCCACGGAGGCGGAGTTGTCGACCACGTACACCTCGCGCGGACGGACACGTTTGAAGCGGGTCCTGATCGCGATGACCGTGGTGGTGGCGGTCCTGGTCACCACGACTGTGGTGGCGGGGGCGCTGTTCTACCGGCACCTGAACAGCAACATCAGCGTCGACCACACGGCCGACCGAATTCTGAGCCACTCCAAGCCCAACGCTGCGGGCCAGAGCGCCATGAACATCCTGGTCCTGGGCTCGCAGACCCGAAACGGCCAGAGCGGACCGCACCTGGGCAACGCCAGCAAGCTGGGCACCAACATCTCCGACACGGCGATGCTGGTTCACCTGAGCGCCGACCGCACCCACGCGGTCGTGGTGTCCATCCCCCGCGACCTCGTCGTGCCCCGCCCGTCGTGCCGCTCGGCGTCGGACCCGTCGGTGACGCTGCCGGCCAGCCACGACCTGCAGGACGACGACATGTTCGACCTGGCAATGAATCTCGGGGGCCCAGCCTGCGCGGTGGCGACCGTCGAGCAGATGTCAGGTCTGCCCATCGACCACTTCATCGTTCTGACGTTCAACGGGTTCGAGAAGATGGTGGACACCGTGGGCGGGGTCACCGTCTGCGTCCCCCCGCCGGGGATCAACGACTGGCGCAGCGGCCTGGTCATGACTGCCGGTGTGCACCAGGTCAGCGGGTACCAGGCGCTGGCGTTCGTCCGGGACCGCCACGGCATCGGCGACGGGGGCGACCGCGGCCGCATCCAGATGCAGCAGATGTTCGTCTCGTCGCTGATCCAGAAGGTGGAAAGCGCCGGCACCCTGGCGAACCCGGACACCCTGATCCGGCTGGCCGACGCCGCGACCTCGGCGCTCAGCGTCGACCCGGGACTCGGGTCGGTCAGCAAGCTGCTGGGCCTGGCCTCCCAGCTGTCTCACTTCACCTCCAAGGGCATCACCTTCGTGACCGCGCCGAACACCCTCGACCCCAACGACACCAACCGCCTGATCCCGCTCGAACCGCAGTTCGGCGAGGTCTGGCGACTCCTGCGGGCCGACCAGCCCTGGACGGGCAAGCTGCCCAGCGCTTCCGCACCGGCGCACGTCGTGGGGGCCTCCGCGGTCAGCGTTCGGGTGCTGAACGGTTCCGGGGTGAACGGGAAGGCCGCCGCCGTGGCAGCACAGCTTCGGGCGCTCGGGTTCCACGTCACCGGGGTGGGCACCACCAGCGTGCGCCAGGCCACCACAGTCAGCGGCGGCGCCGGGACGGCGGTCCTGCTCAAGGTCCTGGGTGGGTCGCCACCCACCTCGCCCGGCGCGGAGGTCACCCTCGTGATCGGCACCGCCTTCGCCGGCGTCCACGCCCCACCAGCCAGTGCCGCCGCGGTCCCCGACACCGCATCCGCGGCGGGGGTCCAGACCCGGTCCGCGGCCGCGAACATCTGCTCCAACCTGCCCAAGCCCCGCACCGACGCAGCCAGACCCTGACAGTCCGCGACCCAGGACGGTTCCTCATGACCCGCAACCGATGGACCCTGGTGCTCGTCCTGCTGGTCGGCGACGTCCTGCTCACCGCGTGGACGGTGCACCTGCAGCTGACCTGGCGCGCGGTCCCCGGAGGTCCCCGGGTCATGCCCGCCACTCAGCTGCTGCGCTGGGCCCTGTGCTTGGCACTGCTGGTCGCGGTGGTCGGGGTGTTCGTCGACGCCTGGGACACCGCCCGCAACGGCCGCAACCGGCACGGGGACCACTGAGAGAGCAACCAGGCGCGGGCCCCGGCCCGCACCTCGCCGGCGTTCGTCGTTGGGGGAGCCGCCGTTCCCGGCCTGCTAGGCGTCCAGGTGCGCCGCGGCGCGCTCGCCGATGTCCGGGATGGTCAGCTCATCGGCCGCCGTACGCGCCACCACGTAGACCGAGTCCTCCAAGAACCGCACCGCGAAGTACCCGGAGCCCGGCTTGTAGGAGCCGGCATCGCCCGGCCCGAGGATGTGCCCGTCGATGTCCAGTCGCCCCGACACGACGTACGTCACGCAACCGTGGCTGTACCCGTGGTCCGGGACCAGGTCGCCCTTCCTGCCGTGGACGACAGTCAGGACCGCCCCGTTGGTGTACAGCCGGGTGACCTCAGCGCCGAGAACGTTCTTGGTCCAGGTCATGGAGCCCGCGGGCAGGGGGTTGAAGCCGGGCATTGATACTCCTTCGTGACGCATCCTGGGGGCGCATCAGATCTTATGTGACGCACATCACATACGTACGGCTTGGTTACGGATCGGTAACCGTGGCACCTTCTACCGAGTAGTTGTATGGCTCCACATCTTCATACAGCCTATCCGGACGCCGAATCCTGCCCACCGGACAGGCCCCTTCCAGACACCAGGGCAGGAGCGGGGGACCCAATCCGTCCCTTGAGGACCGGCCGACACGGAGCACGACCGTCCGGGTTGGCCTTGGGGTTAAGTCGCCGACCGCACCACGGGACGCGACCGGGCACCTTCCCGCCCGAACCCGACAGCTGACCTCGCAGGCGTCGGAGGGGTTCTGCATGCCTGCACGAATGTCTGTGAGCGTCAGACGGGCCGTGGCGACCGCCGCGGCGCTCGTCGGGCTGATGCTGGCCGGGGCGCTCATCGCGGTAAGTCCGGCCGAGGCGTCGGTTGTTCCACGGGACCAGGGCCAGTTGGCGGTAGCCGCACCCGCGGCCAAGGCGTCCGTCGTTCCGTCGGACCGCGGCAGGACCGCGGTCTCGATGTTGGCCGCTGCGGCACCGCGGCGGCGCCCAGTTCCCGCTGTCGTGACGTCGGCGAGCAAAGTCCTCGCCCTGGCAGCGTCGCTGCGCGGCAGGCCGTACGTCTACGGCGCGAGCGGACCGGCAGCGTTCGACTGCTCAGGGTTCACCCGCTACGTGTTCTTGCACGCGCTGGGCCGTTCCCTCGTCCACAACGCGGCCCTGCAGTACGCGGACAGCATCAAGCTCACCCGGTCCGAGATTCGGCCCGGGGATCTGGTCTTCTTCACCTACGGCACCTGGGTCTACCACGTCGGCATCTACGCCGGCGCCGGCCGGATCTGGGACGCCCCCTACCCGGGGCAGTCGGTGCGGCTGGAGAAGATCGCCACAAGCAGCTGGGTCGCCGGTCGGGTCCGCTGACCCGCCCCGGTCTGATGCGACCGGTCTCCCAGCCCGCCATGGCGACGTTCGGTGGCACACCCCCCCGCCACCGAACGTCGCCTTGGCCTTTGCGAGGGCCCCTTCGGCGCACTGGCCCGACGTCCCACACTTTGTGCAGTTCCTCACAAACAGCCCTGTAAGCGCTTGCTATGCGCTGAGGGGGATGGAGGAACCGCCCAAGTTAGGGCACCCTGACGATGACAGCGAAACCGCTGGCCCAGGTGCTTCTGGGCGTCCTCCGGAAGAGGGTTGGCACATGACCGTCTCAGGGCCCGAGTCAGGCCACGACCACGCCGCCACCACACACGTGGGCCTGCTCGCGTGGGTGGCCGATGTCGCCGCATTGACCCAGCCGGACCGGGTCGAGTGGTGCGACGGCTCGCAGGAGGAGTGGGAGCGGCTGACCGCGCTTCTGGTGGGAACCGGGACGTTCGTCCAGCTCAACCCAGAGATCCGGCCCAACTCGTTCCTGGCCCGCTCGGACCCTAGTGACGTCGCGCGGGTCGAGGACCGGACCTTCATCTGCTCTGCGCGGGCCGAGGACGCCGGGCCCACGAACAACTGGCGCGACCCGGCCGACATGAGGGCCGAGCTGACGTCACTGTTCTCCGGCTCGATGCGTGGCCGCACCATGTACGTGGTGCCGTTCTCGATGGGTCCGCTCGGGTCCCCGATCTCCGAGCTGGGTGTGGAGATCACCGACTCCCCGTATGTCGTGGTCAACATGAAGATCATGACCCGGATGGGTCGGGCGGCACTGGACCTGATCGAGGCCGGCGGCGAGTACGTCCCGGCCCTGCACTCGGTGGGCTTGCCGCTCGTCGACGGCGCCACCGACGTGTCGTGGCCGTGCAGCGCCACCAAGTACATCGTGCAGTTCCCCGAGACGCGCGAGATCTGGTCCTACGGGTCCGGCTACGGCGGCAATGCCCTTCTCGGGAAGAAGTGCTACGCGCTGCGGATCGCCAGCGTGATGGCCCGCGACGAGGGCTGGCTCGCCGAGCACATGCTGATCTTGAAGCTCACTTCGCCCGAAGGTGACGTCCGGCACCTGACCGCGGCGTTCCCCAGTGCCTGCGGCAAGACCAACCTCGCGATGCTCGAGCCGACGCTGCCGGGCTGGAAGGTGGAGACCATCGGCGACGACATCACCTGGATGCGTTTCGCCGACGACGGGCGCCTTCACGCCATCAACCCCGAGGCCGGCTTCTTCGGTGTCGCCCCAGGCACCGGCATGAAGACCAACGCCAACGCGATCAAGACCCTGTACGCGAACTGCATCTTCACCAACGTCGCCCTCACCGATGACGGCGACGTGTGGTGGGAGGGGCTGACCGACCAGGCCCCGGCGCACGCGATCGACTGGAAGGGCCGGGACTGGACACCGGACTCGTCGGAGCCGTCCTCGCATCCCAACAGCCGGTTCACCGCCCCGGCCGAGCAGTGTCCCTCGATCGCCGACAGTTGGCAGGACCCGGCGGGGGTCCCGATCGACGCGATCTTGTTCGGTGGCCGGCGCGCCACCAACGTTCCGCTGGTCAACGAGTCCTTCGACTGGCAGCACGGGGTATTCATCGGGGCCACCGTGTCATCGGAGCAGACCGCCGCTGCCGAGGGCACGGTCGGTGCCCTGCGCAGGGACCCCTTCGGAATGCTGCCTTTCTGCGGCTACAACATGGCCGACTACTGGGCGCACTGGCTCGAGGTGGGCAAGGCGACGTCGCCGGACAAGCTGCCGCGAATCTTCCAGGTGAACTGGTTCCGCAAGGACGCCAACGGCACCTTCTTGTGGCCGGGCTTCGGGGAGAACAGCCGAGTCCTGGAGTGGGTGATCCGCCGGGTGGAGGGCAAGGCCGACGCCGTCAAGACAGCGCTCGGGCTGGCTCCGGCCCCCGGTGCGCTCAAGCTCGACGGCCTGGACATCTCCGACGAGCAGCTGCTCGAGCTGTTCGCGATCAACCCGGGGACGTGGGAGGCAGAGGCCGACCTGACTGCCGAGTACTTCGCGAAGTTCGGCGATCACCTCCCCGAGGCGATGGCCGACGAGCTTGCCCAGCTTCGGGCGCGCCTGTCTGACGCCTAGCGGGCTTGGCGTGCGGACCTGTCCGGTCCGCCGCCGCGCTGGTCAGCCGGCGACCGTGGCCACCATGACCGCCTTGATGGTGTGCATGCGGTTTTCCGCCTGGTCGAAGACGATGGACGCCGGCGACTCGAACACCTCGTCGGTGACCTCGAGGGCGGACAGGCCGGTCCGGTCGTAGATGTCGCGGCCGACGCTGGTGCCGGTGTCGTGGAATGCGGGAAGGCAGTGCATGAACTTCACCGCTGGGTTGCCGCTGGCCGCCATCAGCGCGGAGTTGACCTGGTAGGGCTGAAGCTGCGCGATGCGACTGTCCCAGACCTGTTTGGGCTCGCCCATCGACACCCAGACGTCGGTGTGGATGAAGTCCGCCCCCGCCACCGCCTGGACAGGGTCGGTGGTCAACGTGATGCGGGCTCCGGTGCGTTCGGCGATCTGCCGCGCCGCGTCGACCACCGACTCGTGGTTGGCCAGCTGCGATGGGGCGGCGATGCGCACGTCCATCCCCATCAGGGCCCCGCTGACCAGCAGCGAGCTGCCCATGTTGTTGCGGGCGTCGCCGACGTAGGCGAAGCAGATGTCGCTGTCCGGCTTGCCTGCGTGCTCGCGCATGGTGAGCAGGTCGCACAGCATTTGGGTGGGATGCCACTGGTCGGTCAGCCCGTTCCACACCGGTACCCCGGCGAACTGGCCGAGGATCTCCACGTTGTCCTGAGCGGAGCCTCGGTACTCGATGCCGTCGTAGAAGCGGCCCAGCACCCGCGCGGTGTCCTTCATGGACTCTTTGTGGCCGATCTGGGACCCGGACGGGTCCATGTACGTGACGTGGGCGCCCTGGTCGTAGGCGGCCACCTCGAACGCGCATCGGGTCCGGGTCGAGGTCTTCTCGAAGATGAGCGCGAAGTTCTTGCCCACGAGCTGGCGGCGTTCGGTCCCGGCCCGCTTGGCGGCCTTGAGGTCGGCCGCCAGGTCCAGCAGCGCCGCCACCTCGGCGGGAGTGAAGTCCAGCTCTTTGAGGAAGCTGCGGCCTTTGAGGGACATGCGGACCCCTTCCGATCCTAGGTGGCCCCTGCCGGTGACGGGGCCGCGGTGCGGTGGCGGCGGTCAGGCCGGGTCGCGCTCGATGGGGCAGCTCATGCAGCGCGGGCCGCCTCGGCCTCGGCCGAGCTCGCTGCCGGCCACCGTGACGATCTCGATGCCGTTCTTTCGTAGGTAGGTGTTGGTGGTGGTGTTCCGCTCGTACCCGAAGATGACCCCTGGGGCTACTGCGAGGAAGTTGTTGCCATCGTCCCACTGCTCACGTTCGGCCGAACGCACGTCCTGGGCGGCCGACAGCACCCGGACCTCGTCGACGTCCAGCGCGGCGGCCACTGACTTCCACAGGTCGTCGCTGTGCTCGACCCGCATTCCGTCGGGGGAGTCGTCGGGGGTGATCGTGAAGGCCCGTAGCTCTGAGGGCAGGTAGGGATAGGTCACGAAGGCGTCGCGGTCCACCATGGTCATCGCCGTGTCCAGGTGCATGAAGGCCCGAGTCCTGGGCAGCTCGACGGCGATCACCGTGGTCACGGCGGTTCCGGTGTCCGCGCTGTGGTCGAACCAGCTCTTGGCCAGGGCCTCGATGCCCTGTGGTGTGGTGCGCTCACCCATGCCGACCATGACCGCGCCGTTGCCGATGACCAGGATGTCGCCGCCCTCGCAGGTGGCCGGCTCGTGCGGGCTGTCGTCGTTGCCGTAGTAGAACGTGAAGTGGTCGCGTTGGGCAGCGAACATGGGGTGGTGGTTGTAGATCGCCTGGGAGTGCACGGTCTCGCGTTTGCGGGCCGGCATGGTCATCGGGTTGATGGACACACCCCCGTACACCCAGGCGGAGTTGTCGCGTTGGAACAGGTGGTTCGGCAGCGGGGTCAAGATGAAGTCCTCGTCGTCGAGGTGCTGCCACAGCAGGGAGGACTGGCGCGGAAGCTGGAGGTCCTTCTTGAGGATCCCCCCGATCAGGAATGTCGCCAGCGTGGCCGCGTCCAGTGACTGCGCCATCTCCCGCAGCGGCGCTACCAGGGTGGCGCCGCAGGTGGTGGTGTTGATCACTCGTTCGAGCACGAAGTCGCGGGCTGGCTCGATCTGGAGGGTTTCGGCCAGCAGGTCCGCGAAGTGGTGGACGGTGACGCCCTTGTCGCGCAGCTTCTGCACGAATGCGTCGTGTTCCTCGCGGGCCCGCTGCGCCCACAGCACGTCGTCGAAGAGGAGCTCCTCCACGTTCGACGGGGTCAGGCGGGACAGCTCCAGGCCGGGCCGGTGCACGATGACCTGACGGAGCGGACCGACCTCGGAGTCGACGTGGAAGGCCATGGAGTCCTTGCCTGCTAGGTGGCCGACTGGGTGGCCGCGGCGGTCAGCGCCCCGGACAGGAAGCTGTCCACGATCACGTCTGCACGAAGGCGGGCCGCCGGAGCCTGCAGGTCGGCCTCGGCGATGAACGTCACTGGGTCCACCCCGGCCCGGGCGAGCTCCCCGAGCCCTCCGACGCACCAGCGGCGCACCACCTCGGGGGTGGCCTCGGGGTGGAACTGGAGCCCGACCGCGCTGCCCAGGGCGTACGCCTGGGGACCGACCAGGTTGCGCGCAAGCTCGCGGGCGCCCGGCGGAACCTGGAACCGGTCGGAGTGCCACTGCACGTAGGGGCCGGCGGGAACCAGGTGGGGCACGTCAGTGTCCACGGTGTGCCAGCCCAGCTCGGGGGCCGGCGCCGGCCCGACCGCGCCACCGAGTGCGTGCGCGAGGATCTGTGCGCCGAAACACAGCCCGAGGACCGGCTTGCCCGCCTGGACCGCCGCGCGCAGCAGGACAGCCTCGCGGGTGACCTCGGGTGCGACATGCTCCCAGTAGACCGACCACTCCGAGCCCAGCGAAACGACCACGTCGTAGTCGTCGGCGGGCGGGGGTGACCACTCGTCCTCGCGCAGCAGGACCGCCAACCGGGCTGACCTTGCCAGCAGCGCCTCCCCGACGTAGCCGGGGTCGGCGTCGCTGCGGTTGGCCACGATCAGGGTGCGCACGGCGGCCACCTTATGCCGCCGGAGCGCACGAGAGCGTGCTCAGATCGCGCGGACCTGCTCGGCCTGCGGGCCCTTCTGGCCCTGGACGACCTCGAACTCGACGTGCTGGCCCTCTTCGAGCGAGCGGTAGCCGTCGGCCACGATCGCGGAGAA
>Ga0075029_100001845_pt1 | contig 12050 bp, 12 predicted proteins | sample LitLauG_LLR_2013_FD_71391 | JGI IMG/M metagenome (GOLD analysis project Ga0075029, IMG submission 71391) | Freshwater sediment microbial communities from North America - Little Laurel Run_MetaG_LLR_2013 | ecosystem: Environmental > Aquatic > Freshwater > Creek > Sediment | place: USA...
AAACAGGACCTGCCAAAACAGGACCTGCCAAGGGACCTACCACGGGAATTGCCGCAGGATCTACCGAGAGACCTGCCAAGGGCCGAAAGGCCGAGCCTCTATTCCCCCAAGCCACCGCCCAAGTCCCCGTCCAGGTCCCCGTCCAGCTCCCCGTCCAAGTCGCCGCTGATGTCCCAAACCAGGGCGGGCGGTGCGGCGGCGCAGCGGTCAGCCCCGCGGGCCGGCTATCTGGCTGTGCATAGTGTGGAAAAGAGTTTCGGCAGCCGTCAGGTCGTACGCGGCGTGAGCATCTATGTCCGCCGCGGCGAGGCCGTGGGTTTGCTGGGACCCAACGGCGCCGGCAAGACGACGGTCTTCTACATGATCACCGGTCTCATCAAGGCGGATCGGGGCAGCATCGAGCTCGATGGCCACGACGTTACGAAGCTGCCGATGTACCAGCGCGCGCGGCTTGGCATCGGCTACCTGCCGCAGGAAGCATCGATCTTCCGCGGTCTCACGGTGGAGCAGAACATACGCGCGGTGCTCGAGGTCGTGGAACCTTCGCGCAAAAAGCGCGAGGCCGAACTCAATGCCCTGCTCGACGAATTCAACATCGCGCGGCTGCGGAAGACGCCGTCAATCGCACTTTCCGGGGGTGAAAGGCGCCGCGTCGAAATCGCGCGTGCGCTTGCAACCCGGCCCAATTACATGCTGCTGGACGAGCCCTTCGCCGGCATCGACCCGATCGCGGTTGGTGACATCCAGGATCTCGTTCGCCATCTCACTAACCGTGGTATTGGCGTCTTGATCACCGACCACAACGTGCGCGAAACCCTTGGCCTGACCGACCGCGCCTACATCGTCTACGCGGGGGAGATATTGACCGAGGGCAGCCCGGACGACATCGTCAACGATCCGGATGTTCGAAGGCTCTACCTCGGCGAGGAATTCCGGCTCTAGGCTTGCTCCGGAAAATGGCAGGCGGCTCTCCCTCGCAACGCGCCGCAAAGCCGATTGCACGGAGAGCTCAAACAAAGATTTACCTTCGCTAAGATTTACCTTGGCGGGAAGCGGGCCTGGAACCTCAAAAGGGGGCGGCGCTATAGTCTGTTTTTCCTACGCGTCAAGGCGTGTACATCGCCGCAGGACTAGTTTAAGCAAGAATCGGACCAACTTTTAGGGATCGGTTCCTGCCTCCATGGCGCTGACGCAGAGATTAGAGTTCCGCCAGTCCCAATCGCTGGTGATGACCCCCCAGCTGATGCAGGCGATCAAGCTGCTTCAGCTGTCAAATCTCGATCTGTCGGCCTTTGTCGAGGAAGAACTGGAACGAAATCCGCTGCTTGAGCGGGCGAGCGACAGCCCGGAGGCCCCCGTGGCCGGCGAGGGCGCACCCGATCAGGCCGACCTCTCCGATCTTGGCTATGGCGACGAAGCCACCGGTGAGCCCGGCGGTCCTGCGGCGGAGACGTTTGAACCGGTTCAGGACGAGTGGCTGAACCGCGATCTCGGCAGCCGCGCCGAGATCGAGCAAAGCCTCGATGCGCCTCTCGACAACGTCTTCTCGGAGGAGCCCGCGGAGGCTGCCGCGCGCAACGCGCAGGATGCGGCGCCGACGGCCTACACGGAATGGGGGGGCGGTGCCTCCAACGATGATGGATATAACCTCGAAGCTTTCGTCGCGGCCGAGGTGACGCTGGGCAGCCATCTCGCCGAGCAGCTAGCGGTCGTGTTTACCGCGCCGGCGCAGCGTATGATCGGCCAATACCTGATCGATCTGGTCGATGAGGCCGGCTACCTGCCACCCGATCTCGGACAGGCCGCCGACCGGCTCGGCGCCTCCGAGGGCGATGTCGAGGCGGTACTTTCGGTGCTGCAGAAATTCGATCCGCCCGGCGTCTGCGCGCGATCCTTGAGCGAGTGCCTGGCGATCCAGCTTCGTGAACTCAATCGCTATGACCCCGCGATGCAGGCGCTGGTCGAGCACCTCGATCTCCTGGCCAAACGCGACATCGCGGCATTGCGAAAAGTATGCGGTGTCGATGACGAAGACATCACCGACATGATCGGCGAAATCCGCCGTCTCGATCCGAAGCCGGGCCTGAAATTCGGTTCATCGCGGCTGCAGACCGTGGTGCCGGATGTCTATGTGCGGCCCGGCCCTGATGGCGGCTGGCACGTCGAACTCAACAGCGACACGTTGCCGCGCGTCCTGGTCAACCAGACTTACTATACCGAGCTGTCGAAGACGATCCGCAAGGACGGCGACAAGTCCTATTTCAGCGATTGCCTGCAGAACGCGACCTGGCTGGTGCGCGCACTCGATCAGCGCGCCCGCACGATTCTCAAGGTCGCAACCGAGATCGTCCGCCAGCAGGATGGCTTCTTCACTCATGGCGTGGCGCATTTGCGGCCGCTCAACCTGAAGGCGGTTGCGGACGCGATCCAGATGCACGAATCGACAGTGTCGCGCGTCACGGCGAACAAATACATGGCGACCAACCGCGGTAGTTTCGAGCTGAAATACTTCTTCACGGCCTCGATTGCTTCGGCCGATGGCGGCGAGGCGCACTCGGCGGAAGCGGTCCGTCACCACATCAAGCAACTGATCGACGCCGAAGACCCTGCACTAATACTGTCTGACGACACGATCGTGGAACGATTGCGCGGGTCGGGCATTGATATTGCCCGCCGCACCGTCGCCAAGTATCGCGAAGCGATGCGAATCCCCTCCTCGGTTCAACGCCGGCGCGACAAACAAAGCATGCTCGGAAATGCGCATCCGACATCAGCAGCGACTGCCGATCGGTCCCGGGATACTCAGCCTGCCTGATTGCGTCCCGCCGATTTCGGATTAGTCTTCCTTCGCTCAACGATCGAGGGCACCCAAATGACTGTCCGCGTTTCGGGAAAAAGCATCAGTGTCGGGGAGGCGCTGCGGCAACGGGTCAGCGAGCGCACCGACGAAGTGCTGCGCAAATATTTCGACGGCAATTACTCCGGGCACATTACGATCGGCAAGGACGGCTTCGGCTTCCGCACCGACTGCGCGCTGCATCTGGATTCGGGAATAATGCTGGAGGCGGAGTCAAATGCGGCTGACGCCTATGCCAGCGCCGACCAGGCATTGCTGATGATCGAGAAGCGACTGCGCCGCTACAAGAGCCGGCTCAAGGATCGCTCGGTACGCAAGGCGCATGCAGCTTCCCGGGCGCTCCCCGGGATGTCCATCCAGGGGCTGGACGCGCCGAGCTATATTCTGGAGGCTCCGGCGGAAGGCGACGACGAGGTGACCGGGTACAGCCCCGTCATCATCGCCGAGGCCACGACGTCGCTGAAACTGCTTTCGGTCAGCGAAGCGGTGATGGAGCTTGATCTGACCGGAGCCGCCTGTCTGGTGTTTCAGCACGGCTCAAGCGGCCGGGTAAACATCATTTACCGGCGACCGGATGGCAATATCGGCTGGGTTGATCCCCCTTCGGTCAGTTCGGAGGCAAAAACGTGATGGCGGGACTGCAATCGGTGCCTCTGCGCGCGGCAGGAACCGGCATTTCCAAAAGATTGGGCATGGACAATTTTGGGTGCTTTTCGGCATTGACGGCCACCCAGACCCTCCCTATGGTCCGCGCCCTTAACGATAGGGGCCGGAAGCAACTCCGCAGATGTTGGCACCGCTCTTGTGTTGGAGTAGAAGCCCCCCAACTAGGACTTGGGTCCGGGTTCTGGTGGGCCGCCGCCTCTCCCGCCTCATCTTTCTGATGTCGCCCGCTGAAGTTTGTTTCGCAACCTGACGGTCAATTTACCTCGGAACGCCCCATGACGATTACCGATCTGGTCGCACCCGAGGCGATTCTCCCGGCATTAAAGGTCAACAACAAGAAGCAGGCGCTTCAGGAACTGGCTGCGCGGGCAGCTCACCTCACAGGCCAGAACGAGCGCGCGATCTTCGAGGTCCTGCTCCAGCGCGAGAAGCTGGGAACCACCGCGGTCGGCTACGGCGTGGCGATCCCGCACGGCAAGCTTCCCAAGCTGGAAAAGCTGTTCGGTCTGTTTGCGCGTCTTGAACGGCCGATCGATTTCGAGGCGATGGACGGCCAGCCGGTCGACCTGGTGTTCCTGCTGCTGGCTCCGGAAGGAGCGGGCGCCGACCACCTCAAGGCGCTGGCACGGATCGCGCGCCTGTTGCGCGACCAGGATGTCGCCAAGAAGCTGCGCGCCTCACGCGATGCGCCCGCGATCTACTCCGTGCTGGCGCTGCCGCCGGCCAGCGCCGCGTAAGGGCGACAGCCGCCGTCCTCGCCGAGATCGTTGCTCAAGCGATAACGATCACCCGCGTTTGACCCTTTGCTGATTTCAAGAAGCCGCCCCACGGAAGCCGACACACGCGGGGCAAACCCGCGTATGGCCTCATCAAGCGCCGTCGTCCGGCGCGATTGGCGCGTCAGTGCACGCTCACTGCCTGCAGCTCATTGCTCCACGCATTTGCGATCGCCGCTTCCCGACTATCGGTCAGCATGATCGGCGTACCGTCGGCAGCATGCAGCGCGAACAGTTTCAGTCCGGGCGCAATGCTGGGCGCCTGGGGGAACAGCCCCGGCACGTCTTCCGACCTGATCTGCTTCACATAAGCGATATGGCCCGCACCGAGATGGGCCAGCGCCTCCAGGGAGACGCGAGATTGCGACGCAACATTACCTTCAGTCATGGTCTCGACTCCTTCTGAGCCTAAGCGGTCGAGTCCGCTACAAGTTCCATTATTCGTGTTCATTGATGGCGATTGTCTTAACGATCTTCTCCGGTTCCGGCCGGGCCAGATCGATCGACAACAACCCGTTTTTCAAGTCCGCGCCCAGCACCAGCATCCCCTCCGCCAGCACGAAGGTGCGCTGGAAGTGACGTGCGGCAATGCCGCGATGGATGTATTGCCGGGCCTTGTCTTCTTGCTGGCGGCCGCGGATCACCAACTGATTTTCCTCAATGGTTACATCGAGTTGATCGCGGGTAAATCCCGCCACCGCAAGCGTGATCCGCAAGCGGTCCGGCTGGCCGTTGCTACGGTCGCAGCGCTCGATATTGTAAGGAGGATAACCGTCGGCACCCTTGACGACGCGATCGAGCACGCGCTCGATTTCGTCGAATCCCAGCAAAAAGGGACTGGATAACGAGGGAACACGAGACATTTTGCAAAGTCCTCTCGAAGCGACTTTGAAGTTCAGGGCCCTTGCGGCACCCCTATGCGATCCGAAGGCGGATTGGCCCTCCGATCGATAAAGAATATGGGCATGATTTGGGGGTGTTCAAGCACCCCCAAAAACGCCTTGCTGGCTCATGGTAAAATAAGACCTGCCGGCGGGTCTCAAAGCCTCAGCGCCTGCGCTCGCCGCCGCAAACGATTGCCTCGGCAATCAAGGCGTCAATCTCAGCCTTCGAATAGCCGAACTCGGTGAGCACCTCGACGCCATGCTGGCTGAATTTGGGAGGCACGCTGCGCAGGCTAGGCTTGCTGCGGGCCAGGCGGATCGGGGAGGCGACGCCCTTGTACCAATCTTTCTCGATGACATCGCCGCGATGGACCGCATGCCGGCTCGTCAACGCCTGGTCGATGGACTGCACTGGTCCTGCCGGCAGGCCGGCGGCCAGCAAACGGTCGCACAAGGGGTCGGCTTCGTGCTGGCTGAAGACGGCCGCGAGCTCCGCACGCAAGGCATCGCGATTCTTGATGCGATCCTTGTTGCGCGCAAAGCGCGGATCGGTGCCGAGCTCGCTCTTGCCGATTTCCTTGCAGAGCTTGCGAAAGGTTCCGTCATTGCCGACGCCGATGAAAATGTCGTCGGTTCGCGTCGGGAAGATGGCGTAAGGGACGAGGTTGGGATGCTCGTTGCCGGTCAGCGACGGCGGTTTGCCGTGCATGAAATAATTCGCGGTGTGCGGATGCATGATGGCAAGGCCGGTCTCAAACAACGTGGTTTCGAGAAATTGGCCGAGACCGGATCTCTGTCGCTCCGACAACGCCATCAAGATGCCGATCGCCGCGTAAAGTCCGGTCGTGATGTCCACCAGCGGAACGCCGATCCGCATCGGCCCTGACTGCGGCGAGCCGGTTGCGGCAATCATTCCGGTCATGGCCTGAATGATCGCGTCATAGCCGGGGTTGCCGCCGCGCGGTCCGTCTGCGCCGAAGCCAGAGATCCGGCAGTGCACGAGTCTTGGAAATCTCGCCCGCAGGACTTCCTTGCCGATGCCCCATTTGTCGAGCGTTCCCGGCTTGAAATTCTCGATCAAGACGTCGGCGCCCTCGAGCAGTTTCAAGAGCACGGCTCGGCCGCCTTCCGAGGAGAGGTCGAGCCCGATCGACCGCTTGTTGCGGTTGATGCCTACGTAGTAGGCCGCGTCATCGCCGTGGAACGGGGGGCCCCAGTCGCGTACCTCATCGCCCGCCGGCGGCTCGACCTTGATGACATCAGCGCCATGGTCGGCAAGAATTTGGGTGCAGTATGGCCCGCCAAGTACCCGCGTGAGATCGATCACGCGCAATCCGGCCATCGCTCCCTGGTCCGTTGAATCTGTCATGGGCAGCTTTTCTTGTGAAGTTGGGTAGCTACGCAGGTTTAAGCATCACAGCCGCTATGCCGGGCACGCTTTGCCGTTCGGCCATCACGTCGCTGCGCCACGCGAAGCCCGAAGGGCGAAGCGTGGTGGAGCCAGGCGGGATCGAACCGCCGACCTCTTGCATGCCATGCAAGCGCTCTCCCAGCTGAGCTATGGCCCCTGACCAGATGCGATGGCTTTAGATCAAATCGCCACCGTGCTCTAGCGCAATCTTCAGCAAGACTGCAATCTTCGGCATGATGCAATCTTCGGCATGATATGTCGCAAAAACCGATGCCGGGTTTTCCGGTCGGTGCCTACGCGCCTTGGGCGACGCGTCGCAGCCGAAAATTCTCAACACAGTTTTTGGCGAACCTCAAGTCTCTTCGCCTCAAGTCTCTTCGCCTCAAGTCTCTTCGTCGCCACCGACGTCGCCGATGATGTCGGTCACATCCTCCTCGCCTTCTTCTTCGTCGGCGATGAAGGTTGAATCGTCATCATCATCGTCTTCGATGGTCTCGTCGATCTCGATATCGTCTTCGGATTCGGGAACGACTGCCTTGACCTTGCCGGTGTTCTCCTCGGCGTCGGCTTCCTCGAGCGACACCAACTCCTCGGCCATCGGCTCAGGAGCGGCTTCGGCGGTCGAAACCGGGGCCGCGTTCGCGCGCGTGGCATCGCCGCGCGAACGCGGTGGCGCCACTGGAGCGATCGGCACCACCTCGCCGGTGTAGGGCGAGATCACCGGATTCTTGTTGAGATCGTAGAACTTCTTGCCCGTGGTCGGGCAAATACGTTTGGTTCCGAGATCGGATTTGGCCACGGTGGAATCCTGGGAAAAGTTCGAAAAGGCGGTGCTTCACTTGGCTAGTTGGCGCGCCGCTGTCAATAGTGCTTTGCGCAAGATCGGGCAGCCGTCGTGACGCAGTCTGGCCGCGAATGTTAGAAGCAAAAAATCGGAAAGAGGACACAATCTTGACCCATTCGGATCGCCCTGCCGATCTCAAGACCCCGCTCGAAGCCCGCGCCAGCGAAGCCCTGACCGGAACGGTTCGCGTTCCCGGCGACAAGTCGATTTCGCACCGCGCCCTGATTCTGGGCGCACTGGCGGTGGGCGAGACCCGCATATCAGGCCTGCTGGAGGGCGAAGACGTCCTGAATACCGCCAGGGCCATGCGGGCCCTGGGCGCCTCCCTGGAAAGGACGGGCAATTTCGCCTGGTCGGTCCGGGGCGTTGGGGTATCCGGGTTTGCACAGCCGGCTGCGCCGCTCGATTTCGGCAATTCGGGAACCGGCTGCCGGCTGGCGATGGGCGCGGTGGCGGGTTGTCCGATAACGGCTGTCTTTGACGGCGACGCCTCGCTGCGCTTAAGGCCCATGCGCCGCGTGCTCGATCCGCTGGAACTGATGGGCGCTCGGCTCGATGCCGGCGGCCAGGGTGGTCGGCTGCCCCTGACCCTGACCGGTGCGCGTGACCCATTACCGCTCGTTTACCGCACGCCCGTGGCCTCGGCGCAGATCAAATCCGCGGTCCTGCTGGCGGGACTTGCCGCGCCCGGCGTCACCACCGTGATCGAGAGCGAGGCCAGCCGCGACCATACCGAACTGATGCTCAGGCATTTCGGGGCGGACATCGTTTCCTCCCGGGAGGGCAGCCATGGCCGCAGAATCGAACTCACCGGCCAGCCCGAACTGCACGGCGCGCAGGTTGCGGTACCAGCCGACCCATCATCGGCGGCGTTTCCGCTCGTGGCGGCGTTGATCGTCGAGGGCTCGGACCTCGTGCTTTCCGACGTCATGACCAATCGCCTCCGCACCGGATTGTTCACGACGCTGCGCGAGATGGGCGGCAAAATCGAAGAGAGCGATGTTCGGAGCGATGCCGGCGAGCCGATGGCACGGCTTCGGGTGCGCGCGTCGAAACTGCGGGGCATAGAGGTGCCGCCCGAGCGAGCGCCCTCGATGATCGACGAGTATATGGTGCTCGCAGTGGCTGCGAGCTTCGCCGAAGGCACCACCATCATGCGCGGCTTGCAGGAATTGCGGGTCAAGGAATCCGATCGGCTGGAGGCCACCGCTGCCATGCTGCGCGTCAACGGTGTAAAAGTTGAAATATCGGGCGATGATCTGATCGTGGAGGGCAGGGGTCACGTGCCCGGCGGCGGTCTCGTCGCCACCCGCATGGACCATCGCATCGCGATGTCGGCGCTGGTGATGGGGCTTGCCTCGGACAAGCCGGTCGGGGTCGACGACACCGGCTTCATCGCCACCAGCTTCCCGGATTTCATCCCGATGATGCGCAGTATTGGGGCAGATTTTTCATGAGTTAAGCGCTCGCAGCGCAGAAAACCACAGCAGCAGCAATCACGTAGTCGACCGGTTGACATTTCTGGCCTGTGCAGGTTGGTTTCACGTCCAACACGGTGTCCAACAATCGGTGTTTTTCCCACGAACCGTTTGCAGAGTTCGCATGTCGGACTATCTCACCAAGCGAAATGGATTTTGGCAATTTGTCCGCCGGGTTCCCCTCGAATATGCCGAGCTCGATCCCCGCGGCATCGTCAAACATTCCACCAAGGTGGCGGTCAAAAAGGACCGGCACGGCCTGAAGGCGGGGAAGATCGCCGATGCCATGAACCGCGAGCTGGAGGCCTACTGGCGCGGTCTTTCAGAGGGGAAGGCCCATGAGGCATCCGATCGCTACAGTGAGGCAAGGCGCCGCTTTCGGACACTTGGGTTCGGTCATGTGGAGACGGCGGAACCGGCCAACCGCCCGACGCTGGAGGCGCTCGACCGCGAGGCATTGCTTGACGCATTCGACCAGATCGGTCGTGCCGCGGCGTCAGCGGGGACTAAGCTGCAAATCGCGGTTTATGGTGGCTCCGCGCTCTTGCTGGCGAGCAATTTCCGGTTTTCGACTGAAGATGTCGACGTATCCAGACTTGAACAACCTCTACCCGATTGGCTGGCGGCGATCGTAAGTAAAATCGCCCGGCAGAATAATTGGCAAGAAGACTGGTTCAATGATGGGGTCGCATTCCATCTCAGTTCACTCGCGGATCGGGCCGCCGACCATTTGGAGTTTGCCACATTTCCGCGAGACGCTGGCCCGCCGGGACTTGTAGTTTCGGTCCCATCGGCGGAATATTTACTTGCGTTGAAACTAAAAGCTGCACGAGTCATGGACCCGCTACGTGGCGAAACGGAGCGGATCGATATTCTCAATTTGATGCGAGTGGTGGGCATCTCAACTGTCGAGGAAGCAATAGCCGTGCTTGGCCGATATTTTCCGGTAAGTGCCGCTTCCTCCGAGAAGCAGCGGTTTTTATTAAAGAACATGAATCGCGAGGGAGGCATCGATGCGCCCAAATACCCTCGCTGAAGCGGTTGAAAGGATTCAGGGTGGTTCGGCGCAGGACGTCGCTCTTGCTGAATTCGTCGATACGTTCGATTTGGCAAAATGCGATGATGACCGCTATGCGTCGATCGAGCGCGAGCCGGGATTGACGGGCGATGATCGGCTTGATGCGTTGGTCGGTGCGATCGCCGAATATCTGGCAAAGCAACGCCGGCTCGGCCGCGTTCCGCCTTGGGTAGCGAATCCAGCGCGCCGTTTGACCAGCCCGTGGTTTACGATGGTTTCGCCATCGGACGCCATGCGCGAATACTTGACTTTCAGCAGCCCGGCCGAATTCGCGTCGCGCAACATCTTCACGGAGGAGCGGCCGCTACGGCGAGCCCGCGGTCCTCATCCAGCCAAGACATAGGCCGACATGATCATCGCCATCGATGGACCAGCGGCCTCGGGCAAGGGAACGCTCGGCAAACGGCTCGCCAAGCATTACGGCTATCGCCATCTCGATACCGGTGTGATCTATCGGGCGGTCGCCAAGGCGTTGTTGGATGCCGGCGCCGACCTGGGCAATGAAATGATCGCCGTCTCGGCTGCGCTGGAGCTTGATCCGGAAAAATTCGGCGATCCCGCGCTCAAAACCCAGATCGTTGGCGACGCCGCCTCGGTGGTCTCGGCATATCCCAAAGTGCGCGAGGTTTTGCTGAACTTTCAGCGCCAATTCGCCGCCGACCCGCCGGGCGCGGTGCTGGACGGCCGCGACATCGGTACCGTGATCTGCCCGCATGCCGACGTCAAAATCTTCGTACTCGCCGACCCCAGGGTGCGGGCCCGGCGCCGGACCCTCGAGGCGCGGGCGCGGGGCGAGGACGCCGACGAGGCCGCTGTGCTCGCGGACATCCTGAGACGTGACGAACGCGACCAGAATAGGGCCGTTGCGCCTTTAAAACCCGCGGCGGATGCTTACTTGCTCGATAACTCCCATTTGGATATAGAAGGCGGCGTCCGGGCCGCCGTCGAAATTGTCGAGGCCGTCCGAGCGGGCCGGCAAAAGGCTTGAGCCTCTGCCGTCATTGGAGGAAAGCCCGCTTCTTGGCTTCGAGATCGACAAACTCAAGGTCCCGGACATCAAGGTCACGCGCATTCTTCCGCAAAACCGGTATCCGCTTTTGCGGAATGCGCGCCATCAACGTATCGAACGTGCAGGCCAGCTGCCGGCCCGCTCTCGCGAATGCCTGCGAGGCGGTCGTTAGAGTTTGCGGAACTCTAGCCCTGCGTGTCCGATGCGCCCTTTAACCCGAATGGCCGGCAAGAAATCCGCATCTGGAGAACAAATGGCTTCGACTGTCAGTAGTTATAATCCTACCCGCGATGATTTCGCCGCCATGCTCGATGAGTCCTTTGCCGGCGGCAATTTGCAGGAAAGTTCCGTCATCAAGGGCAAGGTTGTTGCGATTGAGAAGGACATGGCCGTCATAGACGTCGGCCTGAAAACCGAAGGCCGCGTGGCGCTGCGCGAGTTCGCCGGGCCCGGCCGCGAAAGCGATCTCAAGGTCGGCGACGAAGTCGAGGTGTTTCTCGACCGTATCGAGAATGCGCTCGGCGAAGCCGTGCTGTCGCGTGACAAGGCCAGGCGTGAGGAAAGCTGGGGCAAGCTCGAGAAGGCGTTCAACAACAATGAGAAGGTGCACGGCGTCATCTTCAATCAGGTCAAGGGCGGCTTTACCGTCGACCTCGACGGCGCCGTAGCCTTCCTGCCGCGCTCGCAGGTCGACATACGCCCGATTCGCGACGTTGCGCCGCTGATGAACAACTCCCAGCCGTTCCAAATCCTCAAGATGGATCGCCGTCGCGGCAACATCGTCGTGTCGCGCCGTACGGTTCTGGAAGAGACCCGCGCCGAACAGCGCCAGGAACTGGTGCAGAATCTCGAAGAAGGACAGGTCATTGACGGTGTCGTCAAGAACATCACCGATTACGGTGCGTTCGTTGATCTCGGCGGCATCGACGGCCTGTTGCATGTCACCGATATTGCCTGGCGGCGGGTCAATCACCCGACCGAGGTTTTGACCATCGGCCAGACCGTCAAGGTCAAGATCATCAAGATCAACCACGAAACCCACCGCAT
>Ga0075029_100001848_pt1 | contig 12047 bp, 6 predicted proteins | sample LitLauG_LLR_2013_FD_71391 | JGI IMG/M metagenome (GOLD analysis project Ga0075029, IMG submission 71391) | Freshwater sediment microbial communities from North America - Little Laurel Run_MetaG_LLR_2013 | ecosystem: Environmental > Aquatic > Freshwater > Creek > Sediment | place: USA...
TCGCATCTGACTTCGCCATTTCCGGGCGCGTCGCGTTCGCCGCGGCAGGTGCGGGATCTGAGGTTTGTGCCAGCGCCGCGCCGAACACAAACGAGGACACTAATACTGCAACAATGACTTTCATGGGGTACTCCGTAAGGGATGGGCAAAGCCGATAGTCAATGCGTTACCGCATTCGTAATTGACTTGAGGTGACCATAGCGAAAAACCTCGCGGGATGCAGTCAGACACAGGCTCGACCCGCCATGCCGGTTCGCCTACAAGCCGGCCGGCTGCGTTGCGCTTACCTTAAGATTCCGGATGGTGGATGGGCCTGTCGGCGTCGATGCCGAGCCACATGACAGCCCCAAGCAGCGCGAACACCGTGCCAATCACGAACGCAGCGGTCCAATGCCCCCCGCCTGAGAGATATGCGACGATCGGAATGCCGATCAATCCGCCGATATTTCCGCCCGTGTTGAGCACGCCGGTGGCCGGCATCGTATCGCTTCTGGCGACGAACATCGTCGCGCCCCAGAAGGCGCCTTCGTTGAGCTCCAGCACCCCGTACGCCAATGCCAGCGCGGCCACGGCACCATAGGGATTGTTCAGATTGACGGCGATCAAGATCAAGGTTCCGGAGATTGGGAGCGCCAGCATCGGCAGCAGCCGAAATCCCCAGCGCACCCCAAAGCGCGCGCACAGCACGGCGACCAGTTTGCCGCCGATACCGCCGCCCAAACCCGCGGCCAGCGGCGGGATCATCGCCAGCCAGCCGCTTTCCAGAATGTTGAAATGGCGCTCTTGAACGAGATACAAAAAACACCAATTGCCAATCAAGTAGAAAACATAGTTCATGCACACATAGGAGCAGGTCAGCAAAATGATCGAACGATTCGCCAGCACATGCAGGATGCGCGGCCAGGAAATGCCGGCCGGCGACTGCTGCAATGGTCTGGCATCAAGCTCAGCAAGTTCGGCGGCGGTAACGGCCGGATGCTCGCGGGGCGTGTTGCGTCCGTACCATGCCCACAGGGCGATGACGAATATCGAGGGCAGCGCGGGCCACAACAGCGCCTTTTGCCAGCCGACGGAATTCATCAACAGAGCGACGATGGGCGGTGTCAGGGCGGCTGCGAATTGCATGCCCATGGTCTGCACGCCTTGGATGATTGCCCACTTCTCCGGGCGAAACCATTCCTCCATGACGCCCGATCCCACGGGAAAAATGCCGGCCTGGGCCAGCCCCATGAGCAGCTGCAGCGCGAACAGCATGCCGAACAATGCACTGCCTCGAAGCAGGTGCGGCGCCAGCGGCGTCAATACCGTTGCCAGGAAGGCGAGGGCGCCAATCAGGATGAATGCGAGCCGCGCACCGAGGCGCTGACCGATCACACCGCCTGGAATCTGGAAGACCGCATAGCCTAGGACGAATGCCCACTCGAGCAAGCCCACCTGCACCTGGCTGATCTTCAGGTCCGGCATCATGCGTTCGGCCGCAACTGTCAGGCCCTTTTGCTGGAAATAGGCGATGAAGGCAAACGCAAACAGAAAGGCGAAAATCCGCCAGCGAACCCGATGAGTCAGCGCGTAAATGCCCGTGATGCCCGAGGGGTTCACTCGCTGCCCAGCCGCTCGGTCACGTAGCGGCGGATATCGAGACTGAAATCCTCCATCGGGGCGTAATAGCCGTGTGTGTGCACGCGGCTGTGCATTCCCCTTTGCACGGTTTCGCAAATCGACCAGTCCTGGCGGTTGGTGATGTCCCACAATTCGACCGCATCGCCTGGATTAAACTCAGGGCGCGCCATTTCGTAAGGTTCGAACAGAAAATGACAGGTGATGTCGGTGCGCTCCGGGCCGCGCGGCTGCAGGATGAAAACAGCGGCGTGGTCGCACGCCAGACTGATGAAGAGATTGGGATATAGAACCTCGCCCTTGTGGCGCGTGCGCTCGTCAGCGTCGAGACCCGGGAATGCGCGCCGGGTCGTCCGGCCCGAAGGCGTAAAGGTGTAGGCGCCTTCCCGATGCGGAATGCCTCGCGACCAATCGAGCGCGCCGCCGCCCGCTTCGCGAAACGCAGGCACCACCGAACAAAGTTCCGGATGCACGCCGCCGCAGTGATAGCACTCATTGTAATTCTCGCAGATCGCCTTCCAGTTGGCCGCGACCTCGTAGCGAAGCGTTTTCCCGATGCGCAACTGCGCCAGCGGGTAGCGTTCGACGCGCGCGGGAATGGCCCCAAGCTGCACGCTCAAGGGCTGCGCCTCGGCCGGCGTGAGATGCAGAAACATGAAGCCGCCCCAGCACTCGACGCCCACCGGGTATAATTTAATCGCGCCCTTGTCGAATCCAGGAAGGCCGCTCATGTGGGGCGCGGCAATCAACTGTCCGTCCAGGTCGTACGACCACTGATGATAGGGGCAGATGATGGAGCGGCCGGCGATCACCCCGCCGCGCACCGCCATGCCGGGGGTCGGCGCGTCATCGGTGCGGCACAGGCGCGCGCCGCGGTGCCGGCACACGTTGTAGAACGCGCGCAGTGACGCGTCGCGATTGCGCAGCACCAGGATGCTTTCACCCGCAATGTCCATGACCTTGTGATCGCCCGGCGCCGGTAATTCCTCCTCGCGCCCGGCGCAAAACCATTCGCGGTAGAAGATTCGCTCCCGTTCGCGGCGATAGACTGCTTCATCGTAGTACCAGCTCGAGGGCAGCGTGGGTTCGAGTCCCTTGATCGGCGCCGGTTCTGAATTCATGGTGCGGGTACCCCGTGGCTGCCTGGATCGTAGAGCAGGGGCGCGCTCTCCAGGATGGGCGAGTCGCGCCGGTAGATTTCGCGCCCCGCGGGCTGATCGAGTTCGCGAGCATAGCGATGAGCGCTGTGCACGGCATGAGCGATCGCTCCCGGAGCCAGCGCATCGCCGATGCAATCGACCGAAGTGATGCCTGCTGCAGCCCAATCCGCCTGGCGCGCAAGCAGCAAGCGATACAGCTCATTCTCGGCGCTGCGTGCGCCGACGATGACCAGGGATTTACACGGCAGCGTTTGTTCCGCGCCGGTGAAAAGATCGGTGACGCGCACTGCATCGTCCTTGATGCCCGCAACCAGGCTGAGGGTCTTGAGTTCCACCCCCGCATTGGCCAGCGCCCGATGCACCTGCGGCTGTTCGTTGGTCATGATGGTCCACGCGGAGGCGTGGCCGGCCGGAGTTACATAGGTGACGCGTGCAGTTCGGGCCAGAAACTCCGCCAAGGCGCCGCCCAGGTAGTAATTGTCGTAGTCAAACACCACGATCGGGCCTTCGATGTGCGTCCCGGCAGCAACATCATCCGGGGTGAATACATTGGGCGCTTCAAGGGTTCCGGCCGGCAGTTCCAGCGTGGAATACAGCCGCCGTGTCCACCGTGCCCCGGTGGCGATCACGATGCGCTGATGCTCGAGGCCGAGAACCTCATCGGCGGAAAGCTTGTTGCCCGCGTACAGAGTGACGTTGTCGAGCCGCTGCAATTGCCCCAGCCGCCAATCGAGGACGCGGCCCCAGGTGGCAAGTCCCGGCAGAGTGATTTCGAAGCGCAGGCGGCCGCCGAAGCGTTCGCCGGCGTCTGCGAGCGACACCTGATATCCGCGTCTGCCCAGGGTCAACGCGCATTCCAACCCCGCCGGCCCACCGCCGACGATGAGCACCGCGGACTCCGCGCCCGCGGCAGCGAAGCGCTCCGGGTGCCAGTCGCGGCGCCATTCCTCGCCAATGGTTGGATTTTGCGTGCAGCGCACCGGCACGCCGTCATGCCAGCTGGAAATGCAGATGTTGCAGCCAATGCATTCGCGGATGTCTTGTTCGCGGCCCTCGTTGATCTTGCGCGGCAGAAAAGGATCGGCAATCGACGGTCGCGCGGCACCGATCAAATCGAGTACTCCGCGCTTGATTTGCGACACCATGGTGTCCGGCGAAGTGAAGCGGCCGACTCCCACCACGGGCTTGCCGGTGAGGCGTTTGACGAACTCGATCACCGGTTCGTGGCTGCCTTCCGGAGTGAAGCGGGACGGTGCGCAATCGGTGGGGCTGGAGTCCATTTTGACATCCCAGAGATCCGGGACATTCGCGAGCAACTCCACCGCCTCATGCGCTTCGGACGCTGCGCGCTCGCTCGGCCGGGCGCGCAGCTCCTCGAGGCTGATGCGCAGCGCCACCGCGCACGTGCCGCCCACCGCGTCGCGCGTGGTCTCCAACAGTTCGCGCACGATGCGCGCGCGATTGCGCAAGCTGCCGCCATATTCATCGCTGCGCATATTCCACTCGGGAAGCAGGAACTCATAGGGCAGATAACCCATGCCGGCGTATACGTACACAATGTCGAAACCGGCGCGTTTCGCCTTGCGCGCGGCCTCCGCCTGCCAGCGCAACAAATTGCGGATGTCGGTCTTGTCCATGGCCTTGGAGCGCTGATTGCCCATGAATCCCACATGCGTCGCCATCCACGAGATGCCCGACGGCGACAGCGGCGGCAGGCGGCTGGTTTTGTTGGACACCGATCCGCCTCCATGCCACAGCTCGATCCCCGCGAGCGCGCCATGTTCATGCACGGCATCGGTCATCAGGGCATGCGAGCGGATGTCATTGTCGTCCCACAGTGTCGCGTAGGGCAGGGGCGAGTCGTCCGCCGTCGGGTGCACCGACACGTAACCGCTGCAAACCACCCCCCAGCCGCCTTCGGCTTTCATGCCGCGCAACGCCGCGCGCATGCGCGGCATGGTGTTGGTCATGCCGCTCGCATGCGGGACGCAGTAAAAGCGATTGGGCGCGGTGACGGGACCGATTTTTATCGGCTCGAACAGCACATCAAACCGCGGCAAGCGCGCCATTTATTGATGGTCCCGAGGTATCGGCTCTTTCCAGGTCTTGGTTCTGACGATGACGCCATCCTTCAGCAGGGTTCTCGTGTATTCGTAGAAAAAAGTATGTGCATCGCTGGAAACGTCGAGGCGCCCGCGCCAGGTCAGGACGTGGTCCTTGACTGCCTGGATGTATTCCGAATCGCCTTGAACGCGGGCGAGATCTGGATGGGCGTCGTCAATATCGTAGATCAACCGTTCCGAGTGATCGAATCGCCCCCAGGGAAATGCAGTAGCGGTGCTGCCTGTCCAGGTCACGGTGCTGCGCTGATTGACTTGATCGCGCAGCACGGTCCACGAACCGGGCCACGCGGATCCGCCGACGCTTTTGATGGCAGGGGGCGCCTCGACCGTTTCCGGCGCGGCCAGCGGTGCCGCTGCCGGACCGCGGACCGGCACACGCGGCAGGATCACCTGCGAGGGTGCGCTGCCGCCGAGCATCACCGAGGTGGTCACGGGGTAAGGCGTCGGCCAGCACATGGGCCAGAGCGCGTTGGAAACGGCGATGCGGATGCGATGCCCCTTGGGGAATACCCAGGATGCAAGATGCAGGTTCATGGGCAGCCTGTACGGTTTGCCGGGAGCGAGCTCTTGCGGCTCCGCCATCGAATCGCGTTGCGCACCGTTGATGCCTGCACCGGTGACCATGGTGACCCGACCGTCGGGTGCCACATCCGACAGCCGCACGAACCAGTCGGCGAGCGGCGCGTCGGCCGCAACTTGCAAGGTCACGCGCGGCAGGCCGAGGATCGCGAAATCCTCTGAAAGCACCGCCGAATCGTAGGTCAGACTGTAGGCATCCACGGGGCGCTGGTCGGTCAGGAGTTCTCCCCACCAGAATCCGGCCTCGACACCGGTGGAAGGAACGTTGCGCAGCCGATCTTCTCCGCTGCCGGCGTGCTCCGCTGAGAGGCGGTGCTCGGGCTGCAGATACAAAGTCGTCTCAGCAGTGCCGGCGGGCGGCCAGGCCTCCGCGCGCCACTCTCCGGGCAGGTCCTGTGGCCGCGATCCCGGCGGCCGCCAATGCTGCTGATAGACAATGAGCTTCGGATCGGACAGCACGCCGGTATCGCGGCCTTTGAGCCAGTAGTCGAACCAGCGCACCGCCTGGTCGCGCCATTCATACAGCGGCCCATAGTCGCTGTCATTTGGGAACCCGTGATTCCATGGACCGATCCATGCCTTGAGTGGGGCTTTCACCTGCTCGAGCATGCGGGGAATGCTGTCGCGGTAGCCGTCCTGCAGGCCGCCGATCAGAAATGCAGGCACCTTGAGCGTGTCGATCGGCCGCAGCGGCGAGCGCCAGAAAGCGCCGTCGCGCTGATGCTTCATGTAGTTGAGCGACCAGGGCTCGGAGTCCATGCGCGGGCCGATCGAGGCTTCCTCGAGGCTGAAAGCCGGCGCACCGGTGCGTCCTTGATCGAGGTCCATGGTCAGCTCGAACTCATCGACGTGGAACACGCCATCGATGTAGTGCACGTCCTCTTTGAACAACTCATTGGTGGCGGCTGCCGCCAGAATGGCCTTGAGCGCCGGCGGCCTTCTCAAGGCCAATTGGATCGCGCTGAAGCCTCCCCACGATATTCCCAGCATGCCGACGTTGCCATTCGACCAAGGTTGACTGGCGAGCCAGGCAATCACCCGTTCCGCATCCTGCTGCTCCTGCTCCGAGTACTCGCGCCCGGGAGGCGTTCCCTCGCTCGCGCCGAAGCCGCGGATGTCGACGCGCGCACCCACATAGCCGCGCTTTGCGAAATAGGTATGCGTGCCGAAATCGCGAACAGCTTCGTCGTCATCCTTGCGATAAGGAAGATATTCCAGCAGCGCGGGGAAGCGCTCGCCGGCTTTAGCGCCGGTCGGCACATACAGGGTGGCGGCCAGGCGGATGCCGTCCTTCATGGGTATCCAGACATTTTCCAGGCGGACCCCGTAGGTGGGCGCCGACGCAGGCACCGTCGCATGGGCCGCCGCCAGTGCCGCGTTCAGGATCAGGATGCCGACGACACTGCCGCGGCTGTATTTTTCTGCTTGCTTTAACATACGCTGGTTGTTGCGACCCGATCGCCACATTGTGGCATCAATATACATCATTAAAAAAATTGAACATGCGTTCAGTAACTGGCGAAAACCGGTCGAATAGCGGTGCTTTAGCAGCATCGGGTTCGCCGCGCCGGCGTGCCCGCGGCCAGCCGAACCTGGTAGGCTCATCATCATGCAAGGCGAGCAGCGCGGGGTAGAATTTCAGCAAGCGTATACGCGGGCGGTGGCGCTGCTCGAAGGCGGCGATGCCGTCGCGGCCGAACGCGAGCTGCGCGAGATGCAACGGCGTTGGCCGGGCGAGGTGAACACCCGGCGGGTATTGGGCTTGGCGTTGCTGGCCCAGGGCCACAACGCCGAGGGCATAGGCCTGCTCGAAGCGGTGCTCGCCGCCGCCCCGGATTTTGCAAATGCCATGGTGGATTTGGCGAAGGCCTACAGGCTTCAGGGCCGTCTGCAGGCGGCCGCGGAATTGCTGCACAAGGCCCTGCAGCGGGATGGCATGCTGCACGACGGCTGGCGGCTGTTCGCGGATCTGTTGGTAAATCTCGGCGATTTCGCCGCCGCAAACCGCGCGTTCCAGAAGTTCATCGACACCGATGCCCATGGGCGGATTCTCGAGGAGGCGGCGCAATCCATGGGCCGGGACGAGGGCGGCAAGGCGGAGGCGATATTCCGCCGCGTTCTGCACGAGGATCCCAATCACATCGGTGCTGTGTGCGGCCTTGCCGCCGTCTCCCTGGCCGCGGGCTTTCCCAAGGACGCCGAACGGCTTTTAAGACATGCCTTGAAGCAGTCCCCGCATATGCCGCTGATCCGGCGCGGCTTGGCGCAGGCGCTGTTGGATAGCGGCGACCTCGAAGGATCGGAAGCCGCCATCCGTCACTCGCTGCTGATCGATCCTAATTCATCGGCCAGTTGGGTGCAGCTCGGTTCGGTGCTGGCGCACACCATGCGCCAGACGGCCGCTCTCGATGCCTACGACCATGCGCTCAATATCGACCCGAAGCAGATTCGCGTGATTCTATCGCGCGGGCACGTGCTGAAAACGCTGGGACGGCGCGCGGACGCCGAGGCCGCTTATTTGCGCTGCATCGAGCTGCAGCCTGATTTCGGCGAGGCTTTCTACAGTCTGGCGGATTTCAAAAATTATACTTTTTCCGATGCCGAAGTCTCCGCCATGCAACGGGTTTTGCAGCGTTCCGAGACCACCGACAAATCCCGGGTGCAGATGAATTTTGCGGTGGGCCGCGCGCTCGAGCAGCGCCAGCAATACAGCCAGGCGTTTGCGCACTATGCCGCGGGGAATGCCGCCCGCCGGCGCAGCGCGCCATTCGATGCGGCGGCATTCGAGCAAAAATGCCGGCGGGTCGCGGACACCTTCACTGCAGAGTTCCTGAACGCGCGCGTCGGCTCAGGAATCGCCGACGCCTCGCCGATTTTCGTGGTTGGCCTGCCGCGATCGGGATCGACCCTGGTGGAGCAGGTGTTGGCCAGCCATTCCTGCGTCGAGGGCACCATGGAACTGCCGCACATTTTGCGGTTCGTGCGGGAACTGGATCACCAGGGTGGCCACCCGGATACGTATCCGGAAAGCGTCAGCGGCATCTCCAAAGAGCAGCTTGTGCTTCTGGGGGCGCGCTTCATCGATGAGACCCGCATTTATCGCAGTGGTCGTCCGCACTTCATTGACAAGATGCCCAATAATTTCAGTCACGTAGGGTTGATACAACTCATTCTTCCGAACGCAACCATCATCGATGTGCGCCGCCATCCGATGGATGCCTGCCTCAGTGCCTATAAGCAGCACTTCGCGCAAGGTCAATCCTTTACCTATGATTTGGAGGATCTCGGCCGGTACTACCGCAGTTATCTTTCGCTCATGGACCATTGGGACCGGGTGCTACCGGGGAAGGTTTTCCATCTGGCATACGAGAATCTGGTACGCGATACCGAAACTTGGGTGCGCAAGCTGATTGCGCACTGCGGGCTGGAATTTGAGCCGGCATGCCTGCGGTTCCATGAGACCAAGCGCTCGGTAAGGACTGCCAGTTCCGAACAGGTCAGAGTGCCTATTTACGACTCAGGCATCGGATATTGGAGGCATTTCGAGTCGCATCTCGAGCCCTTGCGGCGCAGTCTGGGCGCAACCCTGGCGCGCTTTGAGTGAGCCGAGCAGTTATACAGTCATATAGGGAGACTCGGACGTTTCCCGGACGGCTCAACAAGATGCCAACACTATCGGCCAATGGGGTCAATTCGTCGAATCCTGAAGCTTGCAACGCAACATTCTGCACTGCAAGATAGATTCATAATGTCTCGCTCAGGCCACAGTTGTTATACAGCCATATAATTTTGATTGACGGGTGATGCGAACGCAAGTAATGATGGCGCCGACGTTCGCTTGTAGGGGAGATGGGGATGAAGCCACGCGCCGTACTCAGCACGCCTCCTGTGAAGCCGCCCAAGCACATGGCGCTGCGCATGGCGATCGCATCGGTCCTGTCCGGCGCTGCCGCGGTCAGCAGCATGCCGGCGCGAGCCGCCGACACGGATGCGCTGGCGGAGATCACCGTCACCGCCCGCAAGCAAGCCGAGAATCTGCAGGACGTCCCGCAGAGCATCGATGTGTTCACGGCGCAGGATATTCAGAATCTGGATATCAGCCAGTTCGAGGATTACGCCACGCGCTCGCCGTCCGTTTCCTTCATCAGCATCGGGCCGGGCTATCAGCAATTCTTCATGCGCGGCGTCTCGGACGGCAGCAGCCCGAATTCCGCCAACACCTCGACCACCGGCATGTTTCTCGACGAACAGAGCGTGAGCTGGTACGGCGGTATTCCCGACCTGCACCTGTATGACATCGAGCGGATCGAGGTGTTGAACGGGCCACAGGGCACACTGTACGGCGCCAGTTCGATGTCGGGGGCCATCAGAATCGTCACCAACAAGCCGGACGCGACGGCATTTGCCGCGGGAATCGACGTCGATGCCGGCCAGATCGACGGCGGCGAGCAGAACAAGATCGTCGAGGGCTATGTCAATGTGCCGCTGATTGACGATGTCCTCGCGCTGCGGGTGTCGGGTTTCTATGATTACCAGGGCGGCTTCATCAACAATCTCTTGACGACCCGCAATTGGATCAACGGCACCACCAGCGACAATTCCCAGTGGGCCGGCCATAACTACAACCACGAATCCATGTACGGCGGCCGGGCGGCGGTGAACTATAAGATCAACGATTCGTGGTCGGCGCTGCTCTCGGGAGACTATCAGACCCAGTCCACCCACGGCGCCTGGGATCAGGATCCAATGCGCTATGGAGAACGAAACGTATCGCGCTTCGGCCCGGAGAGCGGCGAGCGCATCAACCGCTTGATGTCCCTCACCGTCAAGGGCGATGTGGGGATCGGCGATCTGATCTACGCGGGCGGCTATTGGAACCGGTACAACCACACCATCAACGAATATTCGGAGTACGTGCAGTACGCCAACATCCAGCCGAACAACACCGGATATCAAACCTATGCCGGGTACGTGCAGAGCTTCGCGTGCCAGACCTCCGCGCCATCCGGCGTGCCCGGCGTGCCCGATTCCTACGGCGGCTGCAACGTGCCGACGATGTTCACGGACTACCACGATACTGTGGACCAGTGGTCGCACGAGCTGCGCCTGTCATCGAAGCCCGGCGGCTCCACGCATTGGACGGTGGGCCTTTATTTCCAGCAGACCAAGGATGTGTACTCGGATTTATACGATTACCCTGGCATCAATTTCCAGGGACAGGCGGCGCAGATCGCCTATAGCTACTACACGGGCGCCGCCGCATTGCCCGGCGAGTGGTACAGCTACAGCAATCAGCGCACCGATAATCATCAGGTTGCGGGCTTCGGCGAAATCACCCAGGACATCACCAGCCGCTGGAGCGTGATCTTCGGCTTCCGTGATTTCAAATCACGCGATTCGAGTTCCGACCAATGGTCGGGCTACTTCTATCAGCCCAAAGTGCCCACGCCCACCCAGGAGGTCTCCTTCACCAAGCAATCCTACAAGGCGGGCGTCAACTTCAAATACAGCGATACCACGCTGTTTTATGCGTCCTGGGCTCAGGGCTTTCGCGACGGCGGCTTCAACACCAGCGCCGCGACCAATCCAGGCGTACCGGCCACCTACCAGCCCGACACCTTGAACAGCTACGAACTCGGTTGGAAAACCGTGATGGCTGAGGGGCGGTTCTTGTGGAACGGTGCCGTCTACTACATGCCCTGGAAGGACTATCAGACGGCGGTGTTCGATCTTGCGATATCCCCGGTGACCTTCAACGCCAATATCGGCGACGCCAGAGTTTACGGCGCGGAGAGCAACATCGAGGTCAGGCCGGTGCATGGCCTGACGCTGTCGCTGTCGGTCAGCTACAACGATTCGGAATTGACCAGCACGTCGTTCACGAATCCGAACTACATCACCAGTGCCCACCAGCGGCTTCCCTTCGTGCCCTATTTCAAGGGCAGCGCCACCGGCCGCTACGAATGGTCCATGAGCCCCAACTTCAATGCCTACACCCAGATTGACGCTTCGCGCACCGGCGATATGTGGAGCGACCTCAACACCAGCCCGTTGAGCACCACCACCCGCAGTTTGCAGCCGGCTTATGACCTTAGCAATGTCCGATTTGGCGTCACCAACGCCAAGGACAGTTGGGGCGTCGAGGCATACATCACCAATATCGACAACACCCGCGCTGTGATCTACACCAACAAGTACAACTATGACGGGCGCCAGACGACCAATCAGCCGCGAGTCTTCGGCCTGAGATTCAAATACCGATACGGTGGCAAGAACGGCAAGGGTTAGGATGCGGTCCCATCCCGCGTGGATCGGGCGAAGCTCTGCAATGTTAAGCTTCTCGCATGAAATCGCGCCGACCTAAAGCGGCCTGGACGCTGGCATTGCTCGCGGCGGCAGTCGGCGGGGCTGCAGCGAGCGCCGCCGCCGAAGAGCAGCGCCTCTATATCTACAACTGGTCGGATTTCATCGGCACCGACACCATCGCCAAGTTTGAGAAGCTTACCGGCATCAAGGTGACCTACGACGTCTATGATGCCGAGGAGACCATGGAGGCGCGGCTGTTGGC
>Ga0075029_100001849_pt1 | contig 12045 bp, 9 predicted proteins | sample LitLauG_LLR_2013_FD_71391 | JGI IMG/M metagenome (GOLD analysis project Ga0075029, IMG submission 71391) | Freshwater sediment microbial communities from North America - Little Laurel Run_MetaG_LLR_2013 | ecosystem: Environmental > Aquatic > Freshwater > Creek > Sediment | place: USA...
ATTCCTTGAAGCGCTTCAAGGACGACGCCAGCGAAGTGCGCACCGGGTTTGAATGCGGCGCGGGCGTGGCGAATTTCAACGACGTGAAAGTCGGCGATGTCCTGGAATGCTTCAGCGTTACCAAGATGAGCGCCGCGGAAGCCGCCGGACAGGGCGGCGGGTCCGCCGGCAAGAAATAGTCCGCCAGACTGTCCCCCGGAGCGCCACATGCCGGTCGGTCTGCTCACCCTCGAGTTGCACATCCCGGATGCGCAATCGCTGAAGGACAAGCGGCAGGTCTTACGCAGCTTGAAGGATAAACTGCGTCGGGAGTTCAACGTAGCGGTAGCGGAGATGGAGCATCACGATTCCTGGCAAAGATCCGTGGTCGGGATTGTGACGATTTCGAATGAAGAAAAGCACTTGAGGGAAGTGCTGCAGAAAGTCTTGGACGAGGCGGACCGCATCCTCGGATCGTTCTTGATCAACCAAGCGGTCGAGATTGTTTAGAAAGCGTTTCAGGGACGAAGATGAGTCCAGCAAATCACCGGCACGAACGCGTGGGCGAGGAGATTGCTCACGAAATTAACGCCATGCTGGCGGGGGAATTGAAAGACCCACGCCTGGAAGTCAGTGTGGTCGCCAGCGAAGTGCGTGTCCAACCGGACATGAAGCATGCGCGCGTGTTCATCAGCGTGAAGGGAACGAATAAGGAACAATCGGACGCCATCAAGGCGCTCGATCATGCTGCCGGGTACATCCGCAGGGAGTTGGTCGAGCGGCTGCAACTCCGCCGCGTACCGGAATTACATTTCACATTGGATCTTTCGCAGGAACATGTGGAGCGCATCGAGCGGCTTTTGAAGGAAATGAAGAAGGACACTCCGCCCGCACCTTGAAAGCTCTCAGTTCCTATTTTTGGGCCGCAAATAGAAATTCATAACCATAAGAATGTCCCGACAACCACAGCCGGCGCCGATTGACGGCGCGCTCGTCATCAACAAGCCGCAAGGGAAGACGTCGCACGACGTTGTCGATGCGGTGAGACATTTGGCGGGTTTCCGGCAGATCGGGCATTTGGGCACGCTCGATCCCCTTGCGACTGGTGTGCTGGTGCTGCTGCTTGGCCGAGCTACGCGGCTGGTGCAGTTCTACGCCGGGCGCCGCAAACGCTACGAGGCAGGTTTCCGTTTCGGTTTCGCGACGGATACATACGATTCCGATGGTGAAGCGCAGGGACCAGACGCGGCAGCGTCGCTGGATGTTGCGATCCTCGAGAAGTTTGCGCAAGAGCGCATTGGGCGATTTGAACAAATGCCGCCTGCCTTTTCCGCAAAAAAGGTAAAGGGACGGCCCGCCTACGAACTGGCACGCAAGAAACAAGCGGTCGAGCTAAAAGCAGTCGAAGTCGAGATTTACGAATACCGATTGAAGGAAATCGAAGGCAGCATTGCGCGTTTCGTCATCGAGTGCTCTTCCGGCACCTATATTCGCTCGCTGGCGCATGAGATGGGGCAGAAGCTCGGATGCGGCGCGCATCTGGCGGAAATCACGCGTACCGCGGTGGGCGAGTTTTCGCTGGAGCAGGCAATCACGCTCGAGGAACTTGCCGAAGCGAAGAAAGCCGGGAAATTTGCGGATTGCCTGATCCCTCTCGAAAGCCTGCTGACGAATTTCCCGCGCGTCAATGTTTTGCCGGTGATCGAAAAACGCGTGCGTCACGGGACAAAATTCAACATTATGCTAGCGCAGCTTCAGCCGGGCCGCGTCGAGCCGCCTCCCGGAGCGACCACGCAGCTCGATGGCGGGGAACCGAAACCGCCGCGGCTGCGCGTTTTTAGCCAACAGGAGAAACTCATCGCCATTGCCGAAGCGGTCGTTCCTCGCACCTACCAGCCTATCGTAGTCTTCGAAGCGTTGCCGTAATTCGTACGTTCCATTCCAAATGGACTGTCGGGTAGCCCTAAGGCTGAGGTGGCCGTTGCGCGGGCGGTGGCGGAGCCGGCGGAGGTGGAGTTACCTGCGGCTGTAGAGCTCCCGGGCTCGCGCCACCCCGGCCACCGGGATCGCCACGGCCGGCGAAAATCGCCTTGGTCAGGTGATCCGCCATGCGTACTCTCCGCGGAGTCACCACAATTAGAAGTTCCGTGTCCTGCAGCGATTTGGTTCTGCTCCCGAACAAGTATCCCGCACCGGGAATCTCCGCGAAGCCTGGCAAGCCGGTGATAGAGCGGGTTTCTTCCACATCGGTGAGCCCGCCGATCAACGTGGGCTCGTCTTCCTTGACGCGAACGGTCTGCGTCAGCGTGCGATTGGAAAGGATGGGAATCCCGTTCACGCTGGAGCCGGCCAGCGCGCGAATTTCAAACTCCAGCAGCAGCGTCACTTCATTATTGGGATGAAGTGTTGGCGTAGCTTTTATCTTCACACCGAGGTCGACGTATTCCGAAGCGGGATAGGGGGTCTGGGCTGAGCCAACCGTCGAGCTGTTGGCGAAATTCTTGGAATCCTGAATCACGGTTACCTCGCCCTGGCTGGCAGCCGGGTCCTGGGAAACTAAGGCGATGTCGGGAAGCCCGCTGGTCGTTAGAGTAGACGCAATGAGTGCGGAGGGTCCGGGAGGCGTATTGAGTTCGATGCGCGACGCGAAGGCGCCGCCCCCCAGCCCTAGATAAACGCCGGCTGTGCTCGAGCCTTTGTTGGTTACCGCAATGTCGGGCACCGTGCCGTTCGCAAAATTGGCGATCACGATTCCCGCTGGGGTGGAGGCGGTCGCAAGCGGCGAACCGGTCGCCGCTGTGAATGTGCCGTCCAGATTGCTGCTGCCCAGCAGGACCGAAACCGAGCCGGAAACGGTCGAGTTGCCTTGGTTCACGACCGCCAGGTCCAGCACCCCGTCGGCGTTCAAGTCTCCCGTTGCGATAGCCACAGGAGTGGTGCCCACTGCGATGGGAGAATTCGTTGCTTCGGTGAGGGTGACATTCAAATTTGAATCCACGGAACTCAGCAGAATCGCCACATTGTTCGAGCCTTGGTTCACGACGGCTAGGTCTACTTCGGGGCCGTTGTTGATGGTGTTGATTTTGTTTTGAAAATTCCCGCTGACCATCGCGACCGGAGCGTCCTCCGAAATGGCAGATGTATTCGTCAGCTTGAAAGGGGAGGCTGGAAACTCCGTGAAAGTTCCGTCTCCATTCCCGCGGAAAAGAGAGATGGAATTGTCGGCTTCATTGGCGACCGCCAGGTCCAGGAAACCGTCGCCGTTGAAGTCCGCGACGATCACGGAGCTGGGATTTTTTCCAACGGCAAAGGGCGAGCCGGACGCTTCCGTAAACAGTCCATTGGGCTTGTTGTTGGCGTCGACGTTCCCCAATAAAACCGAAACATTGTTCGAAGTGGAGTTAACCAGCACTACGTCCGGCGCTTGCGCCGTGGGAAATTTTGCGCTCTCGTTGCGGAAGACTCCGGTCCCGATAGCCACTTGGCCGGTTTCGTTGCTTCCCAGAGTGATCGGCGATGGCGTTACTTGAACAAAGTTCCCGTTGTCCTGGTTCTGCAAGATGACAAATGTGTTGGCCTTGGGATCGTCAAATACGACCGCCAGGTCCGGAAGAGTGCCGCCCGTGAAGCTATTGGCGGCCAGCGCGGACGGATTCGCGCCGACGGTGAAGCTGGTTTCCGGGAAAACGGTCGAAGGAGGCAATCCCGTCAATCCCGCCAGCGCGCTGGAGCCTCCTACGCTTCCCGAGAGCAGCGAGAGTGTGATTGGAAATCGATCGCCCACAAAAAAGGTGGCCGGCTTTCCATCTTGCGCCCGCATCAACACCTGGCGCCCGCTCTGAACCAGCGACAGGGAGTCGGAGAAATTCACCGCGGCCGTCGGCAGAGTCAGGAGAAACGTGGATAGGCCGCCACCAATGGGGATGACCGGAGGAATCCCGGAGAAGCCCTTTCCGGCGAACACCTGTTGAATGTTGGTGAGGAGGTTTGTGAGCGTTGTCGAAGACTTGATCAAATTCAAGTCCTGGGTGCTCAGTCCGATAATTTGCTCGGAAGCCGGTGGCGTGATTCCGAGAGAGCGTGCTTTGTTGCGATCCACCTCGAGGAGTTCGACCTCCAGAACGACTTCGCCGCGGGCCCGTTCGAGTTGCCCGAGCAGCTCCCCGGCTAGAGCGAGATGTTCGGGTGTGTCGCGCATGGTGATGGTATGGCTGCGGGTGTCCAGATCAATGCGGGTCGCTCCGGTGATGTCGCGGAGAACCCTCAGCATTTCTGTGACATCCTCCGGCCCGACGGCTGCCGGGAGTGGAAAAGTCTGCTCCGCTTCCAGGGCGAACTCGCGCCGCTTCTCTAGCGTATCTGGAGCGACAAACAGAAGCGTGGCATTCACCGGCCGCCAAAAAGTTCCAGTTTGTGTTGCGAGCACCGATACGGCGGTGTTGAAATCCACGTCATCCACCCGGAGTTGCACGTTTTTCGGGGTGAGGTCCGGATCAAACGTTGCTTTCACGCCAAAAGCGTTGGCCAGCTGTTCGTAAACCGTCCTGGTATCCCCGCGCAGATTCAAATTATGCTTCCCCGGTTGGGGCTGAAGATGTGGCAAACCGGAAATCCCGGTCGCATGTTTTACACGAGGCTCTTCGTCCATAGCCTTCATTTGAGCGCGCCGCTCCTCGACGATGGTGTTCCCCGGATCAATCTGCAGCGCTGTCCCCAATTCCTCGGTTGCTTTTGTTAACCGGCCCGCCAAGGCATCGCGCTCCGCGGCCTCGACGTAGGCGCGAACCAGTTTGGAGCGCAAAGCGGCTCCTCGCTCAAGGATGTAGCCTTCCTGGGGCGCATAGCGCGCGGCGTCCTCGTAGGCCGCCAGGGCTTCATCAAACTTTCCCTCAGCAGCAGCTTTGTCTCCCTGGTCGACATACTTCTGCGCACGCTTGGGATCGGGGTTGACGGCAGTCTTCTGCGGTTGCGATGGCGCTGGTCCCTGCGCGGGAACCGGCGCACATAGCAGTAGCGGTAAGAACAAGGCCGTAATAAGTCGGACGGTGCGCATGAGCCTCAAACAGGATAACCTAAGCCTGCGGGGTAAATAGGACCAAACTGGTCCGGTTGACGGAAGCTGCCTGATGCGGTAAAATTTAATCGTAGTTGCAAATCATTTACAACTGGAGTTTTCGTGCTCTCGGCTCTTCTTATCGCTCTTCGTGAAGGCGTGGAAGCTTCGCTCGTCGTCGGCATCATTCTGGTCTATCTTTCCCGTACGGGACGCCAGCATCTGGCACGCTTCGCCTGGTACGGCGTAGCTGCGGCCGCTGCGCTCAGCCTGGCAGTGGCTGTGGCACTGGAGCGCTTCCGCATCAGCGAAGACGGCTTCGAGGGGCTGATGCTGCTGATCGCCGCAGTCTTCGTTATTACGATGATTGTTTGGATGAACCGCGTTGCGCGGCACCTGAAAAAAGAAATTGAAGCCAAGGTGGAAGCCTACGCGGAAAAAGCAGGGAGCGCGGCAGGCTGGGGCATATTTCTGTTTGTTTTCCTGATGGTCTTGCGCGAAGGGGCGGAACTGGCGCTGATCTTGCGCGCCGTGGAAGTTTCCAGTGAAGGGCTGCAAACCTGGATTGGGACGATTCTGGGAATCGCCGGCGCCGTGGCGGTGGGTCTTTTCTTTTTTAAAGGCACTTTGCGCGTGCCTCTCCACCGGTTCTTTGCCGCCACCAGCGTCATTTTGATGTTGGTGTCGTTTCAATTGGCGATTACTGGCTTGCACGAACTAAGCGAGGCGCGCTGGCTGCCCTCCAGCAAGACGGAGATGGCTATACTGGGCCCGATTGTTCGCAATGAGTTGTTCTTCTTTGTGTTCATCTTCGGAGCGGCGGCATTGCTGATCCTGCGTGAGTGGCAAACGGCTAAGCATGACAAGCTGGGAAAAGAAACTCTGAACGATGCGGAGAAGCGGTTGCAGGAGTCGCAGAATCGACGCCAGCGCCGCTGGATGATTGCGGCTGCCACGGCTTCACTGACCGTAATTCTGGTGCTCACGGCCGATTTCATTTACGCGCGGGCAAACTCGGCGCCGCCAACGGCGCGCGCCATCGAGGCGGTTGGGAATATCGTGCGCGTCCCGATCAGCGAAGTGCAGGATGGCACCATGCATCTCTTTACCGTCAAGGCGGACACCCAGTCGCTGCGATTCATGATCATCAAAAAGCCGAATGGATGGGGAGTGGCGCTGGACGCTTGCCTCATCTGCGGGGCGGAAGGCTACCGGCAGGAAGGCCAGAACGTCATGTGCCGGCACTGCGCTTCGGCGATTTACATTCCGTCGATTGGCGATAAGGGAGGCTGCAATCCGATTGGCGTGCCGTCGCGCCTGGATGGCGGAGACTTGGTGATCGATATTTCGTCGTTGACGCAAGCCGCAAAGGAGATTCCCCAGTAGGGCGCGCATGACCGCACCCTTATTCGCGCCACCAACCAATTTATGTTCCTGAGAATTGTTGCCGATTCGTTTGGACGCCGTCCGCGCCACAAGCTCCTCACTGGGGCCGCGCTGGCGCTGGGCATGGGAGTGGCCACGGCGGCATTGAGCGTTTCGTTGGACGTCGGCGACCGGCTGGCGAAAGAATTTCGCAGTTTGGGCGCCAACCTTATTGTGACTCCTCAGGCCGATTCGCTGCCGCTGGAGATTGGTGGCGTAGATTACCGCCCCGTGAACGCGGGCGCGTACCTGCCAGAGGCCGACCTGCCCAAACTGAAAACAATCTTCTGGCGTCACAACATTGTGGGATTCAGTCCGATTCTGGAGGTCCCAGTTGAGGCTTGGTCGCCGGCTTCCAAGACCTCCTTCTCTCCCTCCGCCTTTGGAAATGCCACGCTGATTGGCGCGTGGGCGAAGCACACCGTTGCCATCCCGGACGGCTCCACCTACGTCAGCGGAGTCGAGAAAACCAACCCCTGGTGGAATGTCGAAGGAAAGTGGTTTGACGACGGCTCGCGGCAATGTGTTATGGGGATCAATCTGTCAAAGAGATTTGGCGTAAAGATCGGCGACGATTTAAACGTCAGTGCCGAAGATCATAGCCACTGGATTACCATGAGAGTAGTGGGCCTTGTTTCTTCGGGAGGCCCCGAAGACGAAAGTGTGATCGCCCCACTTACCGTGGCGCAGGAGCTTGCCGACAAGCCGGGGCAGTACCGCAAGTTGTATGTCAGCGCCCTCACAAAGCCGGAAGATGCCTTTGCGCGCAGAGACCCCAAGACCATGACGCCGGTGGAATTTGACCGCTGGTATTGCACGCCGTACATTTCGGCCATCGCCCTGCAGATCAGCGAGGAGCTGAAGGGCACGGATGTCCGTGTGATTCGGCGCGTGGCGGAAGGCGAAGGACAAATCCTTACGCGCGTGCGCTTGTTGCTCTGGTTTGTGACCGGGGCGGCGTTATTGGCGGCGGCGCTTGCCGTTGGAGCGTCTTCGGCTGCTTCGGTGATCGAACGGCGAACAGAGATTGGGTTGATGAAGGCTCTGGGCGCCGGCTCCGGTACGGTTGGATTTCTGCTTGCGGCGGAACAGCTCTTGCTCGCGTTCGTTGGCGGGGGAGTGGGCTACGCGCTGGGAATTATTCTGGCGCGCCTTCTTGGTGAAAAAATCTTTGGCGCTGCGCCTGAGCCTTCGCTCATCGTCTTTTTTGTGATCATTGCGCTTGCCGCGATTGTTACCATTCTTGGCAGCGCTTATCCGTTGCACCGGGCTTCGCGCATCGAGCCGGCGCCCATCCTGCGAGGCGAATGATGGCCGACCGCCGCGCTACCAATCGAGCGATGTTCTGGCGCATCATCCGGCGTCTGCTCGGTGCCAACCGTGGGCGTCTGTTCGTGATGATGCTGGCGCTTGGAGCCGGCGCTGCTGTCACAGCAGCGTTGCTTAATCTGCAAGTGGATGCCAAGCGGCGGCTCACCGGCGAGTTCCGCTCCTTCGGAGCCAACGTGCTGGTGCTCCCGAAAGGTGGAGGATCGACGGCCTCGGCAGATGCCACGCTCGATGAATCGATTCTCAATCGAATCCCCGTCTCCTCGGAAGAAAATCCCGTCACTGCCTCGGCCCATCTGTTTGTCCTTGGCGATGTTTCCACGAGTCCGGCCGGAGAGTACCAGCGTGTAGTGATTGCGGGTATGCATGCGGTGGTGGCAGACGACATGATGGCTGCGAAGGCTGGCCCACCGGCTCCGTTCGCGCAGCGTTGCATCGTTGGCCGTCAGGTTGCCGACCAGATGCATTTTAAACTGGGCGATCGGATGATTCTGCGAGGGATGAATAGTCAGGAATCCTGTCAGGTCATAGAAATTAGGGCTACGGGCTCAGCCGAAGACAGTCAAGTTGTTCCACACTTGGATGTAGTGCAGAGGCTTGCCGGACTCCCTCACCGCATCAGCTTGATTCAGGTCACGGTAGCTGGAAACGCGCGACGGGTCGATCAGTACATCACCGAATTGCAACAACAGCTCCCGGAGGTCGATGTCCGCCCTATTCGCCAATTTACCGAAGGCGAGGCGAAGATTTACAACCGCATTAGCGGGTTGCTGACTGCGACAGTGGGGATCGTGCTGCTGCTAACCGGCCTGTGCGTGATGGCGGCGATGACCAACGTGGCCATGGAGCGCCGGAATGACGTCGGTTTGATGAAAGCTATCGGCGGCTCCATGCGTCGCGTGCTGCGCCTGTTCCTTGCGGAGGCGGCGTTACTCGGTCTTGCCGGGGGCATCATCGGCGCGGCGGTGGGGATTTTTCTCTCCATCGGATTGGGCAAAGCGGTCTTTGGTGTGGCGGCGCAACCGCGGCTGATTGTGTATCCTGTAGCTGTAGCTTTAACTGTAATTGTCGCGATTCTGAGTGCCTTCCCGTTGCGGCGGCTGGCCAGTATCCGTCCGGCATCGGTTTTCAGGGGTGAAGCGTGAGTTCCGTCGTAGTAGCGCCGCCGCAAACCGCGGTGAAGCAAGTGGTCATCGACAATCTGATCAAGCAGTATGGCAGCCTGCGCGCGCTCGGCGGCGTCAGCTTCGATGTCCACAGCGGCGAGTGGGTCGCGCTGATGGGGCCCTCAGGTTCAGGAAAAACCACGTTGATCAATATTCTGGGTGGATTGGACACGCTCACTTCAGGGCATGTGGTTGTCGACGGCGTCGACCTTTCGAAACTTCGCGAGAATGAGTTGGTCCGTTACCGCGCGGAAAAAGTCGGTTTCGTTTTCCAGCAATTTCATCTCGTGCCATATCTTACTGCGCTGGAAAACGTCATGCTGGCGCAATATTTCCATAGCGTCACTGATGAAGCGCAAGCTGCGGAAGCTCTGAAGCGCGTAGCCCTCGGCGACCGCCTGACCCATCTCCCCGCGCAACTTTCCGGCGGCGAGCAGCAGCGCGTAGCCATCGCGCGAGCGCTGATCAATCAGCCCAAGATTATTCTTGCCGACGAGCCCACCGGCAATCTCGACGAAGCCAACGAAAACATCGTCATCCAAATTTTCCGCGAACTGCACGACGCCGGCCACACCATCCTGATGGTGACGCACGACCCGGACATTGCCCGCCAGGCCGACCGCCGCATCGAACTCGCTCACGGCCACCTGCACTTCGATACCGCGCAGCATGGCCCCGGCCATCCGCTGGCTTGCCCGCTTGCCGATACGGCGGATTGCTGTACGCCCATTTCCACCGACGACGAAATCCGCTTCGACCATCTGCTCGAGCAAATCTGGGTCTGCGGCGAGGAAGGGAAGCCCGCGCAGCCGGAGCACCTCAAAGCCACTGGCCCGGCAGGAAGCCTTCCGGTAGTGAGCAACGAGCCCGCCACGCGCGTTCTCTCTCGCATGTCGGATCTTCGATTGGTACAAATGCAAAACGGGGAAGTGCAACTCACTCCCGTGGGCAGCCAGCGCGCCCGCGACGTGGTGCGGCGCCACCGCCTCGCCGAGCGCCTCTTCAAGGACACTTTTTCCATTGACGACGCTGAGGCACACACGCAAGCCTGCAAGTTCGAACATATCATCAGCCCGGATCTGGACCAGCGCATTTGTACATTCCTAGGCCATCCAAAAACTTGCCCACACGGAAATCCCATCCCGCCCGGCGACTGCTGCAACGGCAAACCCAAAGGCTGATCCCGCCACCTGAAAATGCCAACTCCTCTCGACCCGCGAAAGAAACCCACCAGCGTCAAGATTCACGTTAAGAATGGCACCGGTATGGACATCACCTGGACCGACGGCCACGCCAGCCACTACGAATTTGCCTACTTGCGGGACGAATGCCCCTGCGCGACCTGCAATGACGCGCGCGAGAAAAAAACCTCGCTTGGAGAGATGGCCTCCTCTTTCAAATCCTCACCCGCGCTCCCGATGTTCAAGCCCAAGCCGCGTGCTCAGGCCGCCACTGTTGTTGGCAACTACGCCGTTCAGCTCAGCTTTACCGACGGCCATTCCACCGGCATCTACAGCTACGACCATCTTCGCAACATCTGCCCCTGCCCCGAATGCGCCAAAGCCTTCCGCGCTGTTGCAGGTTAGAACTCTTCAATGATTCGCAGGCGCTCCAAGCTAGACTTAGCGCCCTAAAAATGCGAGCATTTTAACCTGCGATTTAACGACACCCAGACATGAGCAGCACTCCCAATATCCCTGCTGCCGCAGGCGGCCGCGGCAACGGTATTCCGCGCGTTCTCGTCGCCACCACGGCGCTCTTGAGTTTCATTTCCTTCTGGCGCGCCGCGGCGATTGTCCTGAACGATCTCGCTTCTTCCGCGTACTACGCCGGTGGCGAGGCCGAAGGGTACATCGGCAAGGCTGCGCCGTGGTTCATCCTCGGCATTATGTTGTTTTCGTATGCCGTGCGCGCCATCTATGTCGAGAGCTGCAGCATGTTCGTGCGCGGCGGCGTTTATCGCGTCGTCAAGGAAGCGATGGGCGGCACGCTCGCCAAGTTCAGCGTCTCCGCTCTGATGTTTGACTACATTTTGACTGGGCCGATCAGCGGTGTGTCCGCGGGCCAATATCTCGTCGGCCTCTTGAACGAAACGTTTGACTACATCCACCTGAGCCTGCACATCTCACCAGGATTCGGGGCGGCCTGTTTCGCCATTATCGTCACCATTTATTTCTGGTGGTACAACATCAAGGGCGTCCACGAATCCAGCCAGAAGGCCATGCGCATCATGCAGATCACCACCGTGATGGTCGTGATCCTCATCGCCTGGTGCATCTACACGGTCTGGCTGCGCCATCCTGCGCTGCCCCCGATTCCGTCCCCGAAAAATCTGAAACTTGAGCCGAACGCCATGGGCTGGCTGTATGGAGTGCATTTTGCCCATCTCGCCGGAATCATCGCCATCTTCATTGGCCTGGGCCATTCCGTGCTGGCCATGAGCGGCGAAGAATCCCTCGCACAGGTCTACCGCGAAATCGAGCATCCCAAGCTTCCGAACTTGAAGAAAACCGGTCTGGTCATTTTCATTTACAGCCTGGTATTCACTTCGCTGGTTTCGTTTTTTGCGGTGATGATCATTCCGGATAACGTGCGCCAGAACTATCTGGAAAATCTCATCGGTGGCCTGGCCATGAGTCTGGAAGGCCCGTTCCTGATACGTCTGGTCTTCCACGGTTTCGTAGTTGTTGTGGGTACGCTGATTTTGGCTGGAGCGGTAAATACGGCGATTGTCGGATCAAACGGAGTTCTTAACCGCGTTTCCGAAGACGGCGTTCTCGCCGATTGGTTCCGCCAGCCGCACCGGAAATTTGGAACTTCCTACCGCATCATCAACATCATCGCGCTGCTGCAAATTCTCACCATCATCATCAGCCGCGGCGACGTTACGTTTCTCGCCAACCTCTATGCTTTCGGCGTGATCTGGAGCTTTGCGATGAAGGGCCTGGCGGTGCTCATCTTGCGCTACACGCATCCGGGCGACCGCGAGTATCGCGTGCCCTTGAACTTTACGATTTTTGGCGTGGAGATTCCTCTGGGCCTCGCGCTGATCACCCTGACTTTGCTAGGCATCGCCGTCGTAAACCTGTTCAC
>Ga0075029_100001851_pt1 | contig 12037 bp, 5 predicted proteins | sample LitLauG_LLR_2013_FD_71391 | JGI IMG/M metagenome (GOLD analysis project Ga0075029, IMG submission 71391) | Freshwater sediment microbial communities from North America - Little Laurel Run_MetaG_LLR_2013 | ecosystem: Environmental > Aquatic > Freshwater > Creek > Sediment | place: USA...
AAGCTCAAAAACTCAACGAAAGGAAACCCGCCGCAGCGTCTCCCATCTCACCCGGTTTCAAGATCATCTTGTATTGGAATCCAAACCCGTTTCAGTATCATCCTTCGATTGGAAAATGCTCTTGATGGCGTGCGTCGCCTGATACTCTGGCCTTGGATCGCCTACTCGTCATCCTGCCTGGCGTTCCCCGCCCTCAGCGGCCAGGAACTGCGGCCATCCGGCTTCGTCAAGACGCCGGTAAGAACCTGGAGTTTGCTGGTCCCCATCGGCGCTCTCACGGCGGGGCTGATCGCCACGGATGATCGGACGGCGGTGCTGGCGCCGGAGTCCACCGACGACAAGCGTGCCAAGTGCACTGGGGCGCTGTCGGCCGAAGCCCTGAGCGACACTCGAGGTCGCGAACGTCGTTCTCAAGTACGGCTTCATGCGCCGGAGGCCCATGGATGGCGGAGCTTGGTTCAAACCTAACCGGGACCCGTCCTTTTCTGTCAGAGGTGGCTGCGGGCGCGGTCGCCGTCTCGCGGTGGGACGCCCACAGACACCAGTGGGGCGATATCGTAAGTGGGCAGCACGATGGACTAGGCTGATCGGTAGACTCTGCGCGAGCTGGTGTAGCATGAAAGACGGTGACAGCCTTCGGTGTGGTCCTACCTTTTGCCCTTGCCTTGGCCGCGATCACGCCGGCACAGGCGGCGCCGGCGCCCAAGGTGACCTACTACCAGAATATTGCGCCAATCCTCTACCAGAACTGTTCGCCATGCCACCGGCCGGGCGAGTCCGGACCCTTCCCGCTGCTCTCCTACGACGACGTGAAGAAGCACGCGGCGCAAATTGCCGACGTTACCAAACGCCGTTACATGCCGCCGTGGCTTCCCGAAGCAGGCCACGGTGAGTTCCTCGAAGAGCGCCGCCTCACCGACGCCCAGATCCAGACCATCCAGGATTGGGTCCAGCAAGACATGCCGTCCGGTTCGGCGTCGCATGCCCCGCCACCTCCCGCGTTCAAATCCGAGTGGGGCCTGGGCCCTCCCGACATGGTCCTGCGAATTCCCAAGCCCTATCAGCTCGCCGCCGACGGCCCGGAGGTCTTCTGGAACTTCGTGATCCCGGTGCCCATCTCCAAGGAGCGCTGGGTGAAAGCCATGGAGGTGCGCCCCGGCAATCCGCGCATCTTCCACCATGCCAACGTGATTATCGACCGCTCGCAATCGGCCCGCCGGCTCGAAGCAGAACCGGGACAAGGATTCGAGGGCATGGACATTACCTTCGAGGAAACTACGTTCGACCCGGACAGCCACTTTCTTTCCTGGAAACCGGGAAACGTTCCGGTGATGGAACCCGACGGCATGGCTTGGCGCGCTACCCCAGGGATGGACTTGGTGCTTAATGTCCATCTCCGGCGCTCCGGAAAACCCGAAACCATCGATCCCGTAATCGGCCTGTACTTCACCGAAAGGCCTCAAACCAAGTTCGCCATGCTGGTGCAGTTGCAGCACGATGCCGCTATCGACATCCCGCCTGGTGCGAAGGACTTCCTGGTTTCCGATGATTTCCGGGTGCCGCTCGATCTGAACGTGCTCGCGGTCTATCCGCACGCCCACTACCTGGCCAGGTTGATGGAAGCCTACGCGACCCTGCCCGACGGGTCCAGGAAATGGCTGATCCGCATCCCCGAGTGGGACCTCAACTGGCAGGGCGTCTTTCGATACAAAGAACCCGTGTTCCTGCCGCGCGGGAGCGTCGTCTCCATGCGCTACCACTATGACAATTCGTCCGCGAACGTACGCAATCCCAACAACCCGCCGAAGCCGGTGACGGGCGGCAATACGGCCGCGGAAGAAATGAGCCACCTGTGGCTTCAAGTCCTGCCTGTCGGAGAAGGCGACCAGCGCCCCGTTCTGCACGAAGGCATGACCCGCCAGCGTTTGGAGAAAGACCCCACGGACTTCACCGCAAACTACAACATGGGCGACATTCTGCTGAGCCGCGGAGATGCCGGGGGCTCGCTTCCCTACTTCTTCGCAGCATGGAATGCACAGCCCACCAACGCAGTGTTCGCAACCGAACTGGGAGTGGCGCTCTTCTCCGCGTCGAAGCCGGCCGAGGCACGGAAACAACTGTTGCGTGCTCTCGAGATCGACCCCCACTACACCGACGCGCGCTTCAACCTCGCCAGCGTGGATGCGTCCGCCGGGCAGTGGGAAGCGGCCGTGGTCGAGTTCAAGCAAGTGCTCTCCGAACGGCCCGGCGACCTCAACGTGCAAGAGCGCTTGGGGAGAGTCCTGATCCTTTGGGCCGACACTTTTGCGGATGCCGGTAATCTGGAGCAGGCCGTGGTGCGTTATCGCGAGGCCCTAGCTTACCGGCCTGAGGACACGGCGCTGCACACCATTCTGGGCGTGGGACTCCTGCGTTTGGGCCACTTGAAGGAGGCCCAAGCCGAATTGGAAGCCGCCCTGCACATCGACGCGAATTATCAGCCCGCCCGACAGGCTCTCGCGGCCATTCAAGGCAAATGATTTAGCCCGAATTGGCAGAATTCGCTTGACTTTAGCGAACAAAAGTCCAAATATCATAGCTAGTATCTTTCCATTACTTGCTTTGTTCTGGGTATGATCGGATACCTTTCCGATCAAATTGAGGAGGGGAAATGCGTCTGAGCTCGTTCTTTGCGAAGGCAGTACTGTTGATTTTCACCACGCTTTGTGTGATTGGCGTCCGTCCCGTCACTGCACAGGTGCTCTACGGTTCCGTCATCGGCACCATCACCGATCAAAGCGATTCGGTGATCCCCGGCGGCACGGTGACTCTCACCAGCAAGGAAACCGGGCTCTCCAAGGAAGCTTCCACCGATGAGGGTGGACGCTACTCCCTGGTGAACGTGCTTCCAGGCCGCTATGATCTCAAGGTAGTCGCCAAGGGCTTCCGGACCTACGTGCAGACCGATGTCGAAGTCAGCCCGAACACGGTCGGGCGCGTGGACGTGAAGATGGAAGTCGGCCAACTCACCGAGACGGTGACGGTGGAAGCTACGGCCGCGGTGCTGCAAACCGACAAAGCGGATACCCACTCCGAAATCGTGAGCAAGGCCATCACCAGCCTGCCGTTGGGCGGCTACCGGAATTATCAGAGCCTCATCAACCTGGTGCCCGGCGCCACCCCGGCCGCAACTCAGAACTCCATCACCGATACGCCGGGCCGCGCCTTGACCACCAACGTCAACGGCGGCAACCGGAACACCAACATTACGCGCATCGACGGGGCCGCCAGCGTCAACGTCTGGCTGCCGCACCATGTCGGCTACGTCGTGCCGGAAGAGAATGTGGAGACCGTTAACATTACCACCACTTCCGCCAACGCCGAGCAGGGGATGGCGGGCTCGTCGGCGATCACCCTCGTGACCAAGTCAGGCACTAACGACATCCATGGCAGCGCCTTCGAATTCCACGACGACCAGCATCTGAAAGCGCGCAACTTCTTCCAAGCCGCCGGCACCGACAAGCCCCTCAGTATCTATAACAACTTTGGCGCTACCGTCGGCGGTCCCATCCGCAAGAACCGGCTGTTCTACTTTCTGAGCTATGATGGCACCCGGCAGCGCCAGGCTTCGCCTGGATTCTACACGGTTCCCACAGCGGCGCAGAAAGCCGGAGATTTCAGTGGTATCTCCACCCTGATCTACGATCCGCAAACAGGCGCATCCGACGGTTCCGGCCGCACGCCGTTCGCCGGCAACATCATTCCCACCAACCGGTTGGACCCCATCGCTCTCAAACTGGAGGGTTACTACCCCAGCCCGAATTACCCCGGTCCCAACCCGAATGCGAACAACTATTTCGCCGCGGGCGGTCCGATTCTTAGCCGGAACTACTTCGACACCAAGATCAATTTCACCGCAAACGACAAAGAAGCCATCTGGGGCAAATATGGACGTATGTGGGCGACAGCCGGCGGCAAGGCCGTTTTCGGGCTGGCCGGCGGATCGGGTCTGGGCGGATCCGACCCTGGTCTGGGCGACACCTTGATTCAGGTTGGCACGATCGGCCATACCCACACCTTCTCGCCACACGTCATTCTCGACGGTGTGCTGGGCTACGAACGGCAGGGTCAGAGTGTCATCCCCAATGACTACGGCACCAATTACGGGCTGCAGTTCGGCATTCCGAACACCAACGGTCCTGACCCGCGGCAGAGCGGATTCCCGAATATCGGCATCACCGGCTACAACGGGTTCGGCGTGCCCAACTGGATGCCGGTCACGCGGGTGGAAGAGAGTTGGACGCAGAGCGACAACCTGACCATCTCCAAAGGCGCCCACGAGATCCGCGTGGGCTTCGACCTGGTGCGGCACCATCTCAATCACTGGCAGCCGGAGATCGGTCAAAGCCCGCGCGGCTACCTCGGTTTCGGCGGCGGCGAAACCGCGCTCAAGGGCGGGCCCGCAGCGAACCAGTTCAATGGTTACGGCGCCTTTCTGCTCGGCCTGAGCGACGACAGCGAAAAAGCCATCGAGTACATCCTGGCGACCGGCCGCGAATGGCAGTTCGGCTGGTATGCGCAGGACCGCTGGCAGGTGAGCCGCAACTTCACCATCAACGTCGGTCTGCGCTACGAGTTCTACCCGCTAATGACGCGCGCGGGATACGGCATCGAGCGCTACGATCCGGCCACCAACAACGTCTACCTGGGCGGACGCGGCAGCGTTCCCGAGAACGCCGGGATCAGCATTAGTCACAAGCTCTTCGCCCCGCGCATCGGCTTGGCTTACCGCTTGGGTGATAAGACGGTGATCCGCGCCGGCTACGGCATCAATTTCGACCCCATTCCGTTCTCGCGCCCGCTGCGTGGTTGGTACCCAATCGTGGTCAATTTCGCCAACTTTGCCCCCAACGGCTATGCCTGGGAGGGCAACATCGCGCAGGGTGTACCGAACACGGTGGGGCCGAACCTCTCGTCTGGCATTGTGCCGCTGCCCGGCAATGCCTCCGAACGCAGCCCGAATAGCTTCATTCATCGCGGGTACGTCCAGTCGTACAACTTCACCGTCGAACGCAAGCTGCCGATGGATCTGGTTACCTCCGTCGCCTACGTCGGCTCGCATTCGGTCCACCTGCTGGCCGACTACGATATCAATGCCGGATACCCCGGTTCCGGCACCGCCGGGCTGCCGCAGGCAGCCACGTTCGGCCGCACGATTTCTACCCTGATGTGGGACGGTTATCTCAGCTCCGAATACAACTCGCTCCAGGTCGCCGTCAATAAGTCGTTCTCCAAGGGCCTGATGGTGAAAGGGGCTTACACTTACTCGCACGCGATCGACTATACCGACGACGATGGATGGGCCGCCGTAGGCTGGAACTGGGGTCCCGTATTCCAGCGCAACCGCGCCTCCGCGGGATTCGACCGCCGGCAGGTTTTCCAGGTTGGCTGGGTCTACGAATTGCCGTTCGGCAAGGGCAAGGCCTTCGCGAAGTCCGGCGTTCCCGCGGCCATCCTGGGCAACTGGCAAGCCAACGGCATTATGGCCGCCTATACCGGCACTCCGTTCACGGTCGGTGCACCCGGCGGTTCGCTGAATGCGCCGGACAACACCCAAACCGCTAACCAGGTCAACCCGGTCGTCGCCCGGTTGGGCAACACCGGTCCCGGCCAACTGTACTATGACCCCACCGCCTTCGCCGCCGTGACCACTCAGAACTTCGGCAGCAGCGGTCGAAACGTCCTGCGGAATCCCGGCCTATGGAATACCGACCTGGATATCACGCGCGAGTTCGTCGTCAAGGAGCGCTTCAAAGCCCAATTCCGTGGTGAGTTCTTCAACTTCCCCAACACGTCGCATTTTGGCGGAGTCAGTACCAGCGTGACTTCGGGCACCTTCATGCAGATCACCAGTGCATCCGGCGAGCGCCAAATCCGCTTTGGCCTCCGCGCGACTTGGTAGCGCCGGCATCCTGGCCGGTGCAGTTCTCCTGGGGCAGGTCGTCGACCTGCCCCATTTTCGTAATGTCGCCGAATCCTCGGGCGTCCACTTCGTCCTCGAAAACAGCCCCACTCCCCAAAAGCGCCTGATCGAAACCATGCCCGGCGGGGTCGCCATTTTCGATTACAACGGCGATGGCCGCCCCGATATCTATTTCACCAACGGCGCTGCCGTTCCTTCGCTCGAAAAAGACTCGCCCAAGTACTTCAACCGCCTCTACCGCAACGATGGCGGCATGAAGTTCACCGACGTGACCGGGCAGGCCCACGTTGCGGGCGCCGGTTACTCCATGGGCGTTGCCGCCGGAGACTACGACAACGACGGCAACGTCGACCTTTTCGTGGCCGGCGTCAACCGCAACATCCTCTACCGCAACCTGGGCAACGGCCAGTTCGAAGACGTAACGGAAAGGGCCGGCATCAAGAGCGGCCCATGGGCGGTGGCCGCGGGCTGGTTTGACTACGATAACGACGGCAAACTCGACCTGCTGGTGGTCCACTACGCCAAATGGCCCGCCGACGACCGCTACTGCGGCGACGCTGCGCGCGGCCTGCGCATCTATTGCAACCCAAGATACTTCGACGGCCTGCCCTCCACCCTCTACCGCAACCGCGGCGACGGCACCTTTCAGGACGTGTCGAAGGAATCCGGCATCGCCAGGTACGCTGGCCGCGGCATGAGCGTCGCCTTTGCCGATTACGATGGCGATGGCTTCATGGACGCATTCGTCACCAACGACAACATGCCTAACTTCCTCTTCCACAATCGCGGCAACGGCACGTTCGAAGAAGTGGCGCTGATCGCCGGCGTGGCGCTGCCCGACCAGGGCCGCCCCGTGGCCAGCATGGGCGCCGATTTCCGCGACTACAACAACGACGGACTGCCCGATATCGCCGTTACCGCGCTCGCCGGCGAAACCTTCCCGCTGTTTCGCAATCTGGGCAAAGGGGCATTTACCGATGCCGGCTACCCCAGCAAAATGGCGCCGCTCAGCATCCATCACAGCGGCTGGGGCACCGGTCTGTTCGACCTCAACAACGACGGCTGGAAAGACGTCTTCACCGCCAATTCCCACGTCAACGATCTGGTGGAGCAGTTCGAAACGGCGAAGTACAAAGAGCCGAACAGCGTCTTCCTCAACCTGGGCAACGGCACGTTCCGCGACGTCTCCGCCGAGGCGGGACAGACCACCGCGCACGCCCACCGCGGCAGCGCCTATGCCGACCTCAACGGCGATGGCCGCATCGACGTGGTGGTCTCCTGCCTGGGCGAGCCCGCCGAAGTTTGGGAGAACCTGGGCCCAGCCGGCAACTGGATCGTCCTGAAGCTGGTGGGCGTGCGCAGCAACCGCGACGGCATCGGCGCGCGCATCCGCATCGGCGACCAAGACAACCACATGACCAGCGCCGTGAGCTACGCCTCTTCCAGCCACGCCGGCGTGCATTTCGGCCTGGGAAAGCTGGCCCAGATCCCGAAGATTGAAATTCGCTGGCCCTCGGGAACGGTGCAGGTGCTGGAAGACATCAAGCCGAACCAGGTACTGACCGTCCGCGAGAAGTAGTCTGATGATCGACCGTGCGGTGATGGGCGATTGCACGTGAATGTGAAGCCCGGTGGCGGGGACCTGAATTTGCTGGCTCGAATGCGGATTTGTAAGATGCTCGCCCGGCAGCAAAATCAGGTCGTTGTTTTGTTGGATCGCCTGGCCGATGGCGGCGCGCAGCGCGCCCGGCACGGGATTGGGAGCCAGTATGATGGACATGTTTCAGTACTTTAATTGCGCCGCGCTCGGCGTACCTGAGTTCCGGCTACTGGCAAAACTGGCGGCTGGCTACGCACGTGCTGTCGCACTTGCCGTTTTGCCCGGCCTTGGTGCAGCAGGTGTCTGTGCTCTTCGGGCAAAGCGGCACGCACGCCACGGCCGTCGAAACGCAGCCCGAGACACAGCCGGCTTTCGAGTCTACATTGCCGCAGCAGTGTTGACCCGCGCCGCATCCTGTATTGGGCGTGTTTACGATCGTGCAGACCTGGTTGTCGCCAACGTTCAGCGTGACCTTGCCGGTCGCGTCACAACTGTTCAGCAGCACTGGGTTGTTCGGGAATGTCGGGGTAAAATACCCGGGCGTGGTAGCGGCCTCCGAGATGAAATGCGCGCCGATGGATTCGGTCAGCCAACTCGTGCGGCCGCCATTCCCGATCGGGTGGGCGAAGGGTATGCCGTCGACATCCACGTTGTACGCCAGATCCACTTGCGGCAAATTCATGATCGCTACATTCAGCTCGGGCTCTCCGGGTTCGATGAGCGAGGTGAAATTGCCTCCACACTGCCCCGACGAGGGATTGCAGACCCAGACATTCAGGAGATCTCCCGGTTTCATCACCAGGTTTCCTCGGTTGAAATTGAAGCCGTTGAAGGTAATGGCGTTGTCGGTCCAGGATGCCAGGTTGAGCCCCACCTCGTCTCCATTCAAGGAGTTGCCCGCCTGCCACCCCTGCGTCCGATCTTGAACGGCAATGTACGGAACGGTAGGGGCGCCGAACGGCAGTATCCCGAATCCCGCGCCCGAAATGTTGACGGTCAGAGTGGCGCCGTTACCGGTCATGGTTACTTGCTGGATCGACGGCACGGTTGTATCTAACCCCGGGGTGCACTGGTGCTTCGCATTGGACCAATACCAGGGCGCCTGCGCTATGGCACCGGTGGTGAACTGGTCGAAAAATGGAAAACCAGAGTTGGCTGCCAACGCCGGAACGGGTGCGGGCGGCACAAAGGGCGTGAGTACGGGACAGTGCGCCTGGTCGGCGAGATCGGCAATTTCGTCGTCGCCGCCCGCCCTGATCACCTCGAGCGAGGGGAACGGATCGGTGGCGGACTCGATCATCTCGTGCATCATGTTCTCCGTCAAGACGCCGCACGAGGAATCGGCGGAGGTGATCGTATAGACAGGTCCTCCCGGTACGGCCACCATGGCGATCAACAGCGCCTCCAGCGCGCCGGCAACGCCTCCCGTAGCGGCCCCGAGCAACTGCGCGGTGATACCCAGGGCGCTATACGGGTTCTGGTGAAAATGCCAGGCGGTGGCAGAGTCTCCCCCGGTGCAGAATCTCCGGGCTCCGAAGAAATCGCTCTCCACGGATCCCTGCGGCAATATGACGTTGTAAACGACTTGCGGGCCTGTGGGCAAATTGCCTTGCTGCAGTTCGCAGTTCAAAAATCCGGCGATCGACGTCCCGAATGGCGCATAAAACTCCACTTGCGACGGCGGGTGCTGATCGCAGCCCGGGGCGGGCAGGAAGCTGCCCCCGAAGGACGCGCCCTTCACCCCATATTCGGAAAGTCCACGAAAATACGCGGTCTGGAGCATCGCCGCGGTGAAGGTATCGATACTATGCCGCCGCAGTGTCGGATTGTGGGTATCCCACGAAGCATCCCAATACAGATTCACATAAACGGGATTGGGTATTTCGTTGCCGACGACTGCAGTGTTGGTAGCGGGCCCGGTATTTGCCTGGCAATCGCAGATGCGGTCGCCGGCGTTAAACTGGCAGTTGCCGGACGTTCCGGGCGCCACGTTGCACGCGGCGCCCTCCTGCGCGCACCTGGCGCTCGAGGTGTTCGCGTTGACGGTCTTACACGCACCTTGCGGGAACGCCATCGGGGAGCACAAACCCCAAATGCCGAGCGGCAGCCAAAACAGTAACTGCATTCCAAGGGAATCAGACAGGGCGCGCCGGTCTGTTCGGGTTGCGGCGCGATGGATCGAGCCGGCCAGCAGGGCATCGTTTGTATTTTGTCGCATCTTGTCATCCTCCGAGGGCTTTTACCCCCTCAATGGTTAAAGCGATGATTTCGGAAAGAATTGGCGGGTCGCGTTGCGCCCGATTCACCCCGATATCGAACATCGACGCTCAATGCAGCAGGGCTTGGAATCCGTCATCTCGAGGATTTGCAGAGCCTGGTGCTGAACCCGGCTTCACTAACCCTGGTTGCGCAGACCGTTCGCATCGAAGGCAAGGTGACGGGCACGTCGGTGGAGGGGTTGACGGTAACGATCGGCGGGTCCACCTTTAGCGGCGCGGGCCTATTCGTGGTGGCCCGATCATCGCGATCCTAATCCGGTAGAGGGCTTCGCCGCCCCGGGAAGGAAGTTTTCGAGAGCCCATGCCTGGAATCCGGTTTGCTCGTCGTACACAGCCGCAATCATCTGCCGTCCATCCGGGCTGATCTCCATTTCCATGAGGGTTTTCGCGTTGTCCGGCAGGCCGGAGACGCCCTCTCTGGGTCCGCCCTGCATGCGGACCCGGAACATGCCGCGACGGCCCGCCTCATCCGCGCCCGGGTAATAGAGCCAAACGCCATCCGGACTGACGGCAAATCCGGCTTCATCCGTCGAACCTCTTGGCGTCCAATCACCGCCGGAAGCTGGGGCCACCTGTAATTGTCGGCGCCGGACACGGATCAGCCATTTCCCGTCGGGCGAAATGCGTACCCAGTCCGGAGCGCCAGTCTCGCCCTGCGAGACGACGGTTTCGCGCCGTTGGGTGAAATCCCAGCGGATGAGACTGGTGCCGCCGCTTCGCTCGGTGAAGAGGGTGCGGGTCAAGTAAAGGGCACGGTCGTCCCGGCTGACGCGATCCACGAAGGCCCCTTCCTCCTCGATGGCGCCCAGGAACTCGACGGCCCCGGTTTCGGGCGAGATCCTGAGAACGCGACCGCGCGTGGCGACCTCGCGGCAATAAACCTGGGGCTGCCGGGAACCCCAGGTGCAACTCGCCGTTCCCGGCAAGCGATACACTTCGCGATCGTCACGGGAGATTATGTTGCGGACGCGTACCTGCGTATCTCCCACGCGGTCCGCCTCCGGATCCATGGCCAGGTACACGATTTGCCGGCTGTCCGGGGACCAGCGCGGCCAGGGCGAATATTGGTTCTGTCCCATGCCTTCGATTCTTCGCCAGGCTCCCGGCCTGCCGCCGGAGTCCAGGGTGGAGACAAACATCGACCATAGCGCGCCGTTCCTCTGGTAGATGAATGCGCCGCTCCGGGTGGTGTGGCCCCAGGTGAAAGCACCGTTACGGACGAAGACCGGCTCGCCATCGGCCCGGCCGTCCTTCACGGGGAGAAGGTGAAGCGCGGCTTTTCCGGTTCGGGCGCTGAGGATCAGCAGATGGCGTCCGGTCGGGGTCCAATCGAAGAGGCCGAGGCCGACGTGCGCGCCCTTGGGTGCCCGTTCTTCGTGGACGGGCTGCGGTTCGCCGCCGGCGAACGGGGCCACGAAGATGCGGGACACCCGGCCGCCTCCAGCCTCCTCCGAAGAGATTCCGTAAGCGACGTAACGTCCGTCTGGTGAAAATACGGGCGCGTCGAAGAACAGTTCGCCGGCGCTCCACCTGACCAACACGCGGCGGGTGCCATCGGCCGGGGAGATTGCCAACAGGCGCCGTTCTCCCTGAAACTCGCCGGTGAGCAGGACCCAGCGGTTGTCCCACGACCACTGCCCGAGTGTGCTGCGTTGGCCAAGGATGCCGCCGTTTGCATCGTCGCGCAGGAGTTCGCGATAACCGGCGCCATCGGCATCGGATACGGCCAGAGTGGTGGGCCGGTCCGGCCGGGCGCGAAACAGGAACGCCACTTTGGAAATGTCCTTGGAGGGCTCCCAGTCCTGCAAATCATCGATCGCGAGCTTGCGAATGACGCGGTGGATTTTGCGCGAAGGATCGTCGAAGACCATGTCGCCGGTTCCGGTCTGGTCCCAGTACATGGTGCGCAGCCCGTCGGTCATGGAAAAGCGGTAGGAGACGCCGGGCAGGTCGATCCGGCGGTCGGTCATGGTGGCGGGTCCGGGCGCCACTCGCGCGCGCCAAAGAGTCTGGACGCCCGCAAGCAGGGCGAGCAGCAGTCCGGCGGCCGCGATGAATTCGGGCCGCCGCCGGCGGACGAATTTGGCGAACCGGTAACCGGGCGAGGGTGCGCGAGCCTTGACGGGCTGATGGAGGAGATGGCGTTCCAGGTCGGCCGCGAAGTCGCCGGGCAAAGGGTAGCGCCGGGCAGGCTCC
>Ga0075029_100001853_pt1 | contig 12034 bp, 9 predicted proteins | sample LitLauG_LLR_2013_FD_71391 | JGI IMG/M metagenome (GOLD analysis project Ga0075029, IMG submission 71391) | Freshwater sediment microbial communities from North America - Little Laurel Run_MetaG_LLR_2013 | ecosystem: Environmental > Aquatic > Freshwater > Creek > Sediment | place: USA...
GTTACCGCTGTGCAGAAGCAGGCCGACGGCGTCCTCTTCACGCAAAAGACTGGCGCTCTAAAACTGCAGGTCTGTGCCGACTCGATTATCCGCGTGGTGTACGCGCCCACGGCTGCGTTTGAGAAACACCCGAATTTCGTGATCACCAAAACGTCATGGGATACGCCGCAGTGGAACATGGAGGAAACGCCGGAAGAGATCACGATCACGACGGCTCGGCTCAAAGTGGGCGTGGCGCGGATTGACGGCGCAATCACTTACCGCGAACTCGACGGCAAGCCGCTGGTGCAGGATGCGAATCGCTGGCTGACCCCGGTCAAAGTCAACGGGGAGGATACGTATCGCGCCGAGGCGTTCGTGAACATCTACGGCTCGCATGAAGGGCTCTACGGCCTGGGCCAGCACCAATCGGGCGTGTGGAACTACCGCGGCGAATCGGTCGACATCTCGCAGGACAACACGAGTATCGCGGTGCCGCTGCTGGTTTCAAGCAAAGGATATGGAATCTACTGGAATAATGAGTCGCGAAGTCGATTCAACAATCGTTTCGCCAACTATCTCTACATCAGTTCGGAAGTGGCCGATGCCGTCGACTACTACTTTTTCTATGGCCCGGAACTCGACGCGATTGTCGCCGACTACCGCGAACTGACCGGGCAGGCGCCCATGTTCGGCAAGTGGGCGTATGGATTCTGGCAGTGCAAGAACCGCTACAAGTCACAGGACGAGATTGTGGCCATCGCCCGCAAGTATCGCGAGCTGCACATCCCCGCCGACAACATTGTGCAGGACTGGTTCTGGTGGAACCGCAAGGGCGAGTTCGTTTTCAACAAAAACTATCCCGACCCCAAGGGCATGGTGGACGACCTTCACGCCGCGAATTTCCATTTGATGATTTCCATCTGGCCGTTTTTCGAGCCCGGCTCGGCGAACTACGACTACATGGAGAAGCAAGGCTGGTTTGTCGACAAGTTCAAGTTTGCCAAGCCGCCCTACCACACGGATGGAATGGCGGTCTATGACGCCACCAATCCTGAGGCGCGCAAGTTCTATTGGGACGAGGTGAACAAGGCACTATTCAGCATTGGGCTCGACGCCTGGTGGATGGATACGACGGAGCCGGAGACGGAGGGACAGGAAGAGAACATCCTGCTCGGGCATAAGTTGGCGGCGGGCAGCGGGGATCGGTATGTGAATGATTATCCGTTGCTTGATACCGGCGCGGTTTATGAGGGACAGCGCAGCGCCTCCGACAAGAAACGTGTATTCATTCTGTCGCGCTCGGCCTTCGCCGGCTCGCAGCGGAATTCGGTGACGGCCTGGTCGGGTGACATCAACTCCGACTGGTTCAGTTTTCGCCGGCAGATTCCGGCAGGCTTGAATTTCGCGGTGTCTGGCATTCCCTACTGGACCACCGATATTGGCGGCTTCGTTTTCGGCAGCCCCAGTGATCCGGCGTTTCGTGAGCTTTTTGTGCGCTGGTTCGAGTGGGGAACATTTAATCCGATTCTGCGCGTGCACGGAACGCGGGGCAATCCGGATGGCAATGAGTTGTGGTCTTACGGACCGGAGGCGCAGAAGATTCTGGTCGACTTCGACCGCTTGCGCTACCGCTTAATGCCCTATACATATTCCCTCGCTTGGATGACGACCAGCGAGGCCTACACTCCCATGCGGCCGCTGGTGATGGATTTCCGCACCGATGCGCGGGCGGTCGATATTGGCGACCAGTTTATGTATGGCCCGGCCTTCCTGGTAAATCCGGTGACGGAGCCGGGGGCCACGAGCCGCCATGTCTATCTGCCGCAGGCCAAGTGGTATGACTTCTGGAGCGGGAAGGCGGTCGGTGGTCCGGTCGTGGAAGAAGCAGCCGCGCCACTCGATCGGATGCCGCTTTACGTTCGTGCCGGCTCCATTGTGCCGATGGGACCAGAAGTCGAATGGTCGACGCAGAAACCGGCCGATCCTATCGAGGTCCGCGTCTATCCGGGCGCTGACGGAAACTTCACCCTCTACGAAGACGAAAGCGACGGCTACAACTACGAGAAAGGTGTGCACGCGACCATTCCGCTGCGCTGGGACGACGCGCGGCACACGCTCACCATTGGCGAACGCAAAGGCGAATTTCCTGGGATGCTCGAGAGCCGCACATTCCGGATCGTGTTCGCCGGTGAGAACCACGGAGCAGGGATCGGTCCAGAAGACAAGCCGGAAAAAATCGTGACGTATGCCGGAAAGCAGCTCACGGTGACGAGGTAGCCGATACGCGCTCGCGGATAGCGCGACGTTCCTAGGTACAATGTCAGCACCGCGAATGAATCCTTCCGAAGCTCACGACAGCAGCCGGTCGATTCCGTCTCTCTTGCGCTCGCCGGTGTTTCTGTCTTTGATCTTGTTTGCGGCGGTTTTGATTCTGTACATCCCCGCGCTGGACAGCGCGTTCGTCAACTACGACGACCCCGCCTACGTAACTTCCAACTGGCATGTTCTGCGGGGACTCCCCTGGAGCAACGTTGCTTGGGCGTTCCGGGCCACCACTGAGGCTAACTGGCATCCGCTGACTTGGATCTCGCATATGGCCGACGTCCAACTCTTCGGCGTGAATCCTCGGGGCCACCACCTCACGAGCATGCTGCTGCACGGGCTCAATGTGGTTTTGCTGTTCTTCCTCCTACGACGGGCAACTGGGTGCCTCGTTCGCAGCGCCGCAGTTGCGGCGCTGTTTGCGGTTCATCCGTTGAACGTCGAATGCGTGGCCTGGGTCGCGGAGCGAAAGTCCGTGCTGTCGATGTTTTTTTTGCTTCTGACGTTGGTGGCGTACGGGTCGTATGCCAAGAAGAGAAGCGTTGGCCGTTACGCGCTTGTGGTTGCGCTCTTTGCGCTCGGGCTCGCCGCCAAGCCGATGATTGTCACTCTTCCCGTCTTGCTGCTGTTGTGGGACTACTGGCCCCTGCAGCGCGTTGGTGCAAAGTCCGAAGGCGCGTCAGAGTATTCGATACCGTTACTGGTGGCAGAAAAAATTCCGCTCTTCGCCCTGTCGGCAGCGAGTTCCTGGATCACGCTTTACGCACAACGCAGCGGCGGCGCGCTGGGGACCGTTGAATTGTTGCCGCTCGCATCGCGCATGGAGAACGCGATCTATTCCTACGCTGCCTATGTCGGCAAGGGGATTTGGCCGTCGGGATTGGCGGTCTTCTATCCACATCCGGAAAACTCGTTGGCCGCGTGGAAAGTGTTGGTGGCCGCAGTACTCGCCGTGACGATCACGGTGGCGGCCTGGCTCTATCGCGAGCACCACCGCTACCTGCTCGCGGGATGGTTATGGTACCTGGCGGCCTTGGTGCCGATGATCGGCATCGTGCAGGTCGGAAGGCAAGCCATGGCGGACCGCTATGCTTACCTGGCGTTCGTCGGCCTCTTCATTATCTTGGTATGGGGCTGCGCCGAATTGGTCGCGCGCCTGCAGCTGTCGGCCTTGGTCCAGATCGCGATTGCTGCAGCGGCCTTGGTCGGCTACGCATCCGTGGCCTTTCTCCAAGTCAACTACTGGCACAACAGTTACACGCTGTTTGCGCACACGTTGCAGGTGACGAACCGCAATGGAATTGCCGAGGACAATTTCGGCGCGGCTCTGATGGAAATGGGCAGGCCCGACCTCGCCCAACCTCACTTTGAGGCGGCAGCGGAATTCATTCCGCAGCTTTCGACGGCGCACTACAACCTTGCCGTGCTCGAGCAGCAGCAGAACCATCCCAACGAGGCGAGACGCGAATATGAACTGGCGCTAAAGTACAGCTCGGATGCGACCGAGATTGCCCAGTGCCACAGCAATCTTGGTTTCCTGTTGATCGAGTTGAGTGATTTGCGGGGAGCGGTCGAACAATTCAACGGCGCGCTTCAAATCAATCCAGACAAGCAGAACAGCTTATTGGGGCGGGGGATCGCAGAGTATCGTCAGGGCAAATTGGACGCCGCCATCGCGGACCTGTCTCACGTCATCCAGATCGCGCCTCTGGCGCAGGCGGATTTCTGGCTGGGCCGGGCTCTGGAAGACAAAGGACAAACCGAGGCAGCCGCAACCGCCTATGACGCTGCGGTGCAACTGACTCCGGGAATGGCCGAGGCCCAGCAGCGGCTTGATGCACTCCGTGCCCGGCACTGAGACGCGCTTAGTGCGTCGTTGCGGATACGGGCGCACCGATTTGCAGCTTGCGCATGAACTCGGCGAAATCCGCGAAGGCGATCTCCGGTTCTTCGAGTTCTGGATGCCAGACTTTCTCCCACTCGAAGGTGTAGCAGCCGGTGTACCCGGTAGCGGCGAGTACTTCGATCTGCTTCCGCACGGGAACGTCGCCGCGGCCGGTCAACACATAACGCCTTCCGTCCCCCGCGGGGACGGAATCCTTCAAGTGAGTGTGCCGAATGTAGCGCCCCAATTTCTGCACCGTGAACTGCGGGTCCTCTTTTCCCGAGACGAACGTGTGGTGCGCGTCCCAGAGCAATCCCACGCTGGGCGAAGCGGCACGGGTGAGAATCTCGCTCAGAGTCGGCGAGTCGGTGAAATCGCCATGCGATTCGATGAGTACCGTGACTCCGCGTCCGCCGGAGTACGTCCCCAGCTCGTGAAGACCCGAAGCAACGCGCGCCAGAACCTGTTCCCTGGGACCTTCAATCTTGTTTCCGAAAACGCGAACGTTGGGAGCCCCCAGCGACGCGGCCAGATCGATGAACTTCTTGGCGTCAGCAATCTGCTCCTGCCGCTTCTGCGGATCAGCGTGGTGAAGTTCCGCCGAACTGCTCACGCAGGCTATCTTCAGGTTCCTGGAAGCGACGTCATGCTTGCATTGCGCGATGCGGTCCGGCTGAAATTCGGGGCGCGTGGGAAGATCCATTGAGCCCAGCAGGCCACGCAGCTCAAAGGCGGAAAAGTCATGTGCCTGCGCGAAGTCGAGAATCTTCGCCCAGTCCCACGAGGGACAACCTAAGGTTGAGAATCCAACCATCAGGCGCTGGCTGGTGGCGCGCAGATCGGACTGCAAGGCTGTAAGGGCGACGGCACAAGCCTGCAGAAAACGACGACGGGTGAGCTCCATTCGCACTCCCTGAGATCGTGCTGATCATAGCAATAATGTCTCAGAAAGTGCGGATGGGCACTCCTCTTTCGCCCCGCGGGGGCTTTGTCAGGCCAACCTGTCACCCACGGCTTGTGCCGTGGGCTATATTCTGTCGCCGCTTCGCGGGCTAGTAGCGGCACGACTTAGCTGGAACTCGTCGTAGTCTCCACGTTCGGCGACCATCCCTGCAGTTTGACCAGCCAATTCGCGGGTTCGGGGAGAATCGCGAACTTAGGCAGCTCGCCGCGCACCATGGCAACCTCGTCGCAGCAATGAAACCGGGGACAGGCATGGCAGTCCTTGTAGATCTTGTCGGGAATGTCCTCGCGCTGGGCAACTGTGAATCCCTGACCCGCGAAGAAGTCCGGCTTGCGGGTGAACAGACAAATGCAATCCACGCGATGGCGCTTTGCCTCGGCCATGAGGGCTTTTACCAGACGTCCGCCGCCGCCGCGGCCCTGGGCCCAGGGTGCAACCGTGATTGACCGGATTTCGGCGAGGTGAGTTCCATACAAATGAAGAGCGCCGCAGCCGATGATGCGGCCGTCGTCTTCCAACACCACGAAGTCCCGCACGTTTTCGCAGATCTCCGCCAGCGTGCGCGGCAGGAGCGTGCCGTCACCGGAATATCCCGCGATCAATTCGTGAATGTGCTCTGCGTCGGGCAAGATGGCTTTACGCGTGCGCATGGACCTCCTCGTGGAGCAAGCTGATTTTCTTTCTGGTTGCAGCAATCGCCTGCTGGACCCGAGCCGGGGCCGTGCCGCCCGGCACATCATGGACCGCCAGCACGGAAGTCAGTCTCAACGCATCGTAAAAGTCCTGGTTGAACGCGGGACTGAGCGAACGCAATTCATCGAGCGTCAGATCATGGAGTTCGCAATTCCGCTCCAGGCAAATCTGCACAGCTTTGCCGATTCGCTCATGAGCGAGGCGCGACTGCACGCCTCGTTGTACGAGGTAGGTGGCTGCTGCCCATGCATTCATGAATCCAGACTGCGCTGCCTGCGTCATCCGGTCGGCATGAAACTCCACCGACTTCATCCATCCGGTGACGAGCGGGAGCATTTGCAAGAGTGTGTCGGACGCATCGAACAGCGGCTCTTGCGTTTCCTGCAGGTCTTTGTTGTAGGCGAGCGGCAGGCCCTTCACAGCGATCATGAGCCCAGTCGCAGCCCCGAGAACACGGCCGCTCTTGCCACGGACTAGTTCCAGCAGATCTGGATTCTTTTTCTGCGGCATCGCGCTGCTGCCCGTGGAATAGGCTTCGGGGAGTTCGACAAATCCATATTCCAGCGACGAAAACAGAATCATCTCCTCGGCCCAGCGGCTCAGGTGCATCGCCAGCAGCGACAACGCATTGACGAACTCAAGCGCAAAATCGCGGTCGCTGGTGGCGTCGATGCTGTTCGCGGTCGGAGCGTCGAAGCCGAGAGTCTCGGCCATGAAGCCACGATCCAGCGACAGCGTCGCACCCGCCACGGCACCAGAGCCCAGCGGACAAACGTTCAGACGCTTCCGGCAATCCGCCAGACGGTCCGCATCGCGCAAAAACATTTCGACGTACGCCAGCAGCCAGTGGCCGACAAGAACCGGCTCTGCTCTCTGTAAATGCGTGTACGCCGGCATGGACGCATCCGCGGTCTGCTCCGCGCGATCCGTTAATGCGCTGCACAGACCGGCGAGTTCGTGCCGCAACTGATCAATCGTCGCCCTGACGTACAGACGCAGGTCCGTGGCGATCTGCTCGTTGCGGCTGCGTCCGCTGTGCAGCTTGTATCCGGCATCGCCGATCAGGGCCGCCAACTGCTTCTCCACGAAGTGATGGACGTCCTCCGCCTCGCTATCGTCAAGAAACGACGGCGAAGCCGCCGCCCGTTCGCCGATCTGCTCGAGCCCCTGCAGAATGCTGATCAGCTCGTCGGCGGACAACACGCCGGCATTCTTTAGCGCACGTGCGTGCGCGCCACTGGCCGCCAGCTCGTAGCGCAGCAACCGGCGGTCGAAACCGAACGACCGCTGCCAGCGCTCGAAATCGGGATCCAGCGGCTGCCGGAATCTTCCCGACCACATCTTCATCGTGCGACCTCCACGCGCGAGCGGGCGCGTGACCGGGACGGCAGGCCGAGAATGCGAATGAATCCGGCGGCGTCTTTCTGGTCGTAGCTCTCGTCCATGGTGAACGACGAAAGATCGGTGCGGTACAGCGAGTGCTCGGACTGACGGCTCACGACCGACACATTCCCCTTGTAGAGAGACAACGTCACAGTACCGGTCATCTCCTTCTGCGTGCTTTCGACGAAGGCGTCGAGCGCCTCGCGCAGTGGTGTGAACCACAGACCGAAGTAGACGAGCTCGGCGTACTTGAGTCCGATGTGCTGCTTGAAGTGCGCGACTTCGCGCTCCAGGCACAGGGCTTCCAGTTCGCGGTGTGCCGTGATCAGCAACGTTCCGCCGGGAGTCTCGTAACATCCGCGCGACTTGATTCCGACGAAGCGGTTTTCGACCAGATCGACACGGCCAATGGCGTTGCGCGCGCCAATCTCGTTGAGCAATTCCACCAACGACACGGGATCCATGTTCATGCCATTGACCGAGACGGGAACTCCCTGCTCGAAGCCGATGCTTACCTGCTCTTCTTTATCAGGAGCATCCTGGGGGGAGCGCGTGATCTGCCAGGTCGTCGGCAAAGGCGCGTTGGCAGCGTCTTCCAATTCGCCGCCTTCATGGCTGATGTGCCACAAATTGCGGTCGCGGCTGTGAATCTTTTCGCGGCTCGCGGCCACTGCAATTCCGTGTTGCGCGGCGTAATCCAGGCAATCTTCGCGCGACTTCAAAGACCACTCCCGCCACGGCGCGACGATTTTCAGCTCCGGAGCAAGAGCCTGGTAGGTCAACTCAAACCTGACTTGGTCGTTGCCCTTGCCGGTGCATCCGTGGGAAACCGCGGTCGCCCCTTCGCGCAGAGCCACTTCGACTTGATGTTTCGCGATCACCGGACGAGCCAGCGAAGTGCCGAGCAGATATTTGTGCTCATACACCGCGCCCGCTTTCAGCGCAGGGAAAACGTATCCCGTCAGGAACTCTTCGCGGAGATCCTCGACGACGACCTTGCTGGCACCGGTCGCGTAAGCCTTTTCGACCACGGCATCGATGTCTTCTGCCTGACCAACGTCGGCCACCATGGCGATGACCTCGTAGGCGTAGTTTTCCTTCAACCACGGAATGATGATCGAGGTATCCAGTCCGCCGGAATACGCGAGAACAATTTTTTCAGGCATGAGCACTCCTTACGGGCAGGCGAACGCCGCCGCCCAGCAATAAATAGAGAATGGATTTTTGAACGTGCAGGCGATTCTCCGCTTGCTCAAAGATGACGGATTGTTCGGAGTCCATCACCTCGTCGGTGACCTCTTCGCCGCGATGCGCCGGGAGGCAGTGCATGAACACCGCGTGGGGCGCGGCTTCCGCCATGAGCCTTGCATTCACCTGGTACGGCGGGAAGATGCCGGCCCGCAGTTCGGCTTCGCCTTCCTGGCCCATGCTGGCCCAGGCGTCGGTATAAACCGCATCCACTCCGGAGACGGCTGCCCGCGGATCGGTGAGCAACTCGATTTGCGCTCCGGTCAGTTTCGCGATCTTGCGCGCTTCCGCAACGATCTTCGCATTCGGTTCGTAGCCCTTTGGCGTGGCAATGCGGATCGAGGACCCGACGCAGGCCGAGGTCAGCAGCAGGGAATGCGCCACATTGTTGCCGTCGCCGACATACGCGAGGCAGATTTTCTTGAGATCGCCGAAGCGCTCCTGCAACGTGAAATAATCCGCCAGCGCCTGGCAGGGATGCTCCAGATCGCTGAGCGCGTTGATCACCGGAACGGACGCGTACTGCGCCATTTGGTCAATCGTTTCGTGCGCAAACGTGCGCAGCACGATCACGTCGACCCAGCGTTCGAGGTTGTGGGCAATGTCGCTCAAGGTTTCGCGAGCGTCGAGGCGCCCGTGCGACTGATCGACGAACATGGCGGTCCCGCCGAGGCTGGTCATCCCTGACTCGAACGTGAGCCGGGTTCGCAGAGACGGCTTCTCAAAGAACATCACCATCTGTCTACCGGCGAGCGACCGCTGGAAAACGGACGGACGAGACTTCATGAGCTCCGCGAGGTGCAATACCGCTTCCACCCCTTGCGGACCCAGATCGCGAGTCGAAACCAGGTCTGGGCACCAGAAAACACCGGGAAAAGTTTCCGGCGCTACCGGCGTTCTGCTTTGCAATGCGTTGTTCAACGTTGAATCCTCTTTCTGAAGGTTCTCTTCTGTCACGCGCTTACGAATCGGCGCCTGGCTCATGCGCAGGTCACCTCGGTGCCGCCCGGCAACTTGGTGAGGTAAAACTGCGGCAGGGCGTCGGCTTCCGCCGCGGGCAGGATGCGAACTCGTCCTACACCCTGTTTCAGCGCCTGTTTGCAGGCTCGAAGCTTGGGCAACATGCCGCCGCTGACAACGGAGTGCGCCACCAGATCCTCCGCCTCTTTGGTGTTGAGCCAGGGGATCACGGTGCCTTCTGCATCTTTCACTCCCGGCACGTCGGTCAGGAAGATGAGGGCGTTGGCATGGCAGGCGGCAGCACACGCGGCGGCCATCTCATCGGCATTGACGTTGTAGTATTCGCCGTCAGCGCCGAGAGCCAGCGACGCGAGAACCGGAATACCACCCTGCTGCCAGAGCGCTTCGATCCAGCAGGGCTCGGCAAAGCAGATTTCGCCGACAAACCCGAGATCATTTCCTCGCACCAGTTTCTTGCGGGCGCGGAAGGTCATGCCGTCGCCGCCGCAGAAGCCGACGGCCGGCATTCCAGCGGCCTGAATCGCCGCAACCATTTTCTTATTGATCAGGCCGCCGAGCACCATGAGCGCGACATCGCGAGTCTCGGCGTCAGTGACCCGAAGGCCGCCCACGAACTCGCTCTGCTTCCCGAGCCGCTTCAGCATGCGTGTCAGGGCGCCGCCGCCGCCGTGAACCACGGCCACGCGATGGCCATCCTGAGCCAGTTCTGCGATCGCTTTAGCGCACTTGCGCAAAACGAAAGCATCCTCGAGCGCCGCGCCTCCGATTTTGACTACGATTGTCATTGCAGCCCTTCATCCTCCGCCCAGCCGTACATCAGGTTCATGTTCTGCACGGCCTGTCCGGCCGCACCCTTCAGCAAATTGTCGATGCAGGAGATCAGCACTAACCGCCGCCCGTCTTCTGCCAGGCAAAATCCGAGGTCGCAGTAGTTCGTGTGCAGGGAAAACTGCACCTGCGGAAGCTTGGGCGTCTCGAACACTCGTACCCAGCGCTTACCGGCATAGAAATTCTTAAAGCACGATTCCACTTCCAGCGGCGTCATTTCCCGGTTTAGATGCACATAGATCGTCGACAGAATCCCGCGCGGAATCGGAAGCAGGTGGGGCGTGAAAATCAGTTCCTGCGCGCCCAGCCCCAACTGCTCGACGATCTCGCCCACGTGCCGATGATTGAACACTGAATAAGCCGACAGATTGTCGGCCACCGAAACGAAGTGCGTCTTGGCCGTCGGTTCTTTTCCCGCTCCTGACACTCCCGATTTCGAGTCGGAGATAATCCCGCGATCGCGATCGACGACTCCGGCTTTGAGTAGCGGCGCGAGCGCCAGGATCACCGAGGTGGCATAACACCCCGGATTGGCCACCAGCGCGGCCTTGGCCACGCAGTCGCCATTCAGTTCGGGCAATCCGTAGACGGCCTGCTGGGTGAGCAAGTCTGCCGCCGCCGAATCCGAATCCTCGAAGTTGTAGATGGCGCGATTCCGTTCCTGCTTCAAACGCCAGGCTCCACTCAGATCAATGACGCGCAGACCCTGCGCGATCGCCTCCGGCACCAGCGAGCGCGACGCCTCGTGCGGTGTCGCTAAGAAGAGCAACTGCACTCCCTGCTGCTTCAGCGCGGGCCATGACAGCGACTGCAACGGATAACCGCCGTTACCGGAGAGCACGGGGAACACGGCTGCCAAGTCGGAAGGGCTGCCGTTGTCGCCGTTGTCAGAAGGACGGCGCAGCAGCACCGGCTTCTCCGTCCGGGGATGGCGCAAAAGAATCCGCGTCAGTTCCAGGCCGGAATAACCAGTCGCTCCCAACACTGCCGTCTTGAGTTTCGCCGCCATCAGCCGAGCATTTCCTCGATCTGACCCGCCAGCTTGCGGGCACCTTCTTTGTCCGGACACACGATCAAAATCGTGTCGTCCCCGGCAATCGTGCCCACGACCTCGGGCCAATCCGCCTCATCCAGGGCCGCCGCCACCGGCTGGGCGCTGCCCACGATGGTCTTGACCACCAGCTGGTTCTGCGCCGTGCGGACACCCAGCACAAACTCGCGCACCAGCCGCGAGACCGGAGGCAGCGCCACCCCGACCGCACTCTCACCCTGGGGGATGGAGTAGCCGTGCGGTGTCTTGCTGAGATTCAGATCGCGGATGTCCCGCGAAAGGGTTGCCTGTCCCACCCGAAATCCGCGCTTGCGCATCACCCGCTGCAGGTCCTCCTGGCTGGCAAAGCTGCCGTGTTTTAGAGCGTCGAGAATGGCCCGCTGGCGCAATGTTTTATTCATAATGAATAAATATTCAACCTAGTGAATAAATATCTTTTTATCTTAGAGACATCGAGCAGAATGTCAAGCAAAAATCACGGTCTGGAGACATCGATTGTTACTAAGGGAAACACAGGAGGGTCACATCGACTGCTGCATACAGACCGGCGAGGCCGTTTTCACAGTTGCCTGCATCCCAGATGCGATCTGTCATCCCGTCTCTAACGACGCGGGTGCGTGTCAAGCGCATTTTGCCAACACCTCTCCGTCGGCGCTTCGGGTTTTAAAGAAGCGCCATTTCGCTCTAGCAGAAAAGG
>Ga0075029_100001858_pt1 | contig 12002 bp, 10 predicted proteins | sample LitLauG_LLR_2013_FD_71391 | JGI IMG/M metagenome (GOLD analysis project Ga0075029, IMG submission 71391) | Freshwater sediment microbial communities from North America - Little Laurel Run_MetaG_LLR_2013 | ecosystem: Environmental > Aquatic > Freshwater > Creek > Sediment | place: USA...
CTGCCAGCCAAGCAGCCCACCGGTATCCGCAAAATTAACGATGCAGCCTTTGCTTCGCCGCAGCAGTGGTGCCGCCGCCTGCGCGCAAAAAAATGGCGCCTTCAAATTGGAATCGAGTGAAGAATCCCACACTGCTTCTGTCGTCGAAATAATGCTTGAAGGCAGAAAATTTGCCGCGCTGTTCACCAATATATCCAGACGCCCGAAATGTTTTGCCGCTTCGTCAAACAGCCGCTTAATTTCCGCAACGCTATTCAAATCCGCAGCAATCGCAAATCCACGCCGCCCCAATTTCTCAATCTCAGAGACCGCCGACTGCGCCTCCGCCGCAGAAGACCGGCAATGGATGACAACGTCCGCTCCCTCCTCCGCCAACCGCAGCGCCACCGCACGCCCCAGCCGTTTCGCAGCCCCCGTCACCAGCGCCACGCGCCCGCCCAACGCCTCCCCCGAATTATTGCTTTCGTCCATCATGTCGAGCCTGAAACCCTAGCACATTCCCGTAGGACAGGCATTCCTGCCTGTCCTCTTTCTTTCCGTTGGTTTTTCACAGGACAGACAAGAGTGTCCCTCCTACCTTACAATCTCCAAACTGGAGGACCAATGCACCTCGATCTCTTGGCCATCGCCGCCCATCCCGACGACGTCGAACTCACCTGTGGCGGCACGCTGCTCAAGATGGCTCAACGCGGCTACAAAACCGGCATCCTTGATTTGACCGCTGGGGAAATGGGCACCCGCGGCACTCCTGAAACGCGCGCCAAGGAAGCCGCCAAGGCTGCCAAGCTCCTGGCGGTGAAGTGGCGCGGCACTCTGGGTGTCCCCGATTCCGACGTCCAGCCCTCTCGCCAGAACAAACTCCGCCTCGCCGCCGTCATCCGCGAACTCCGCCCGAAAACCGTCATCCTCCCCTACTCGGAAGCCCGCCATCCCGACCACTACCATGCATCAACCCTCGGCTACGAAGCCTGCTTCCTGGCCGGACTAAAGCAATTGCCCCTCGAGGGGGACCCTTTTCGCCCCTTCAAGATCCTCTACTCCATTTCTTTCGCCGCCGAGGTTCGCCCCACCTTCATCGTCGACATCACCGCTCAATACGAACTGCGCCGCAGAGCCATCCTGGCCTTCGGTTCCCAATTCCGCCCGCAAAAAGGCGAGTCCCCCAAGCAGCACAAGAAGGTGCAAGTCTTCCTGGCCATTGACCGCCTCGAAGACCAAATGAACCTGCTAGCCCGCCATTACGGTGAAATGATCGGCGTGAAATATGGCGAGCCCTTCCTTCAGAAAGAACTGATGAAGGTGGAAGACGTTGTAAAGATGGAAGTTCGGTCGATCTGAAGCAGGAAAGCTCTAGTCGTCTTGCGCCGGCGAAAACCCCGGAATCGTGTGCCCGGCCCCGGCCCGTTCGACCCGTACACGAATCTGCGCTTCGTCCTCAGCGCCGGACTTGCGCAGAATAACCATGGTATTCAACGCCTCAGAATACAGGCGCGTCACAAGGTAGATGTCCCTGGTACCGTCTTTTTTCCATAGCTGGCCGATCTGTATCTTCGCGCTCATAAGTGGTCAGCTTCGACTGTAGAGGGCGACGCGAAGTGTGTCAACTACCCCTCCCGGATGAGGTACGCACTCGGTACGCCAATCTCTCCCCCTGCCCCAAGGTCCGCCATTTTCTTTCTAAGTGGAATCCCTCCATTCGCGACTTGGGAATAGGAAACCTTCCAGTACCGTTTAACATCCTAGTAGTCAGGAAAATATCCTAGCTGCCTGCCCAGGGGAATGCGGGTGTATAATCCAAGGTAGGCGGAGGTACACGATATGCAAGCGATGGTTCGCCATGTACTCAGTCTGGCGCTGGCAAGCTCCCTGATCGCGAGTCCGGCCCTCGCCGCCCCGCAGAGTCAGGATCCACCGACTCCTCCGCCGGCTCAGGACCCCACCAAGACCGCGCCGCCCGCGCAACCGCAAGCGCAGCAACCAACTCCGCAAAACGGCACGCAGCCGGTCCAACAGCAAGATACCGTAACTCCCAAGAATTCTAAGGAAGACGTCGAGGCCATTGGCAATCGCAGCGTCGGCAAAGGCGTGAACTTCTTCTCGCTCGAGCGTGAAATCTCCCTCGGTAAGGCCTTGGCTCAGGAAGTCGAGCGCTCTTCCAAACTGATCGACGACCCCATCGTCACCGAGTACGTAAACCGCGTCGGCCAGAACCTCGTCCGCAACTCCGATGCGAAAGTCCCTTTCACCATCAAAGTGATCGATTCCGATGAAGTCAACGCCTTCGCTCTTCCCGGCGGCTTCTTCTACGTCAACAGCGGCCTAATCCTCCGCGCCCAGGAAGAATCCGAGCTCGCTGGCGTCATGGCCCACGAAATCGCCCACGTTGCAGCGCGTCATGGCACGAAAAACGCTACCAAGGGCGAAATGACGCAAATTGCAGCCATGGTAGGGAGCATTTTTATTCCTTACAGTTGGGCGGGTTACGCCATGTATCAGGGCTTGAACCTCGCGATTCCCCTGACCTTCCTGAAGTTCAGCCGTGACGCCGAGCGCGAAGCCGACTTCCTCGGTCTCCAGTACATGTACAAGACCGGTTACGACCCGAACTCCTACGTAACCTTCTTCGAGCGCATCCAGGCCGATGAGAAGCGCCGTCCCGGCACCATCCCCAAGGTCTTCTCGACGCATCCCCCGACGCCGGACCGCATCGAGAACTCGCAGAAAGAAATTGCACGCATCCTGCCGGCTAGGAATGAATACATTGTCACCAGCTCGGAGTTTGATTCCGTCAAGAGCCGCCTTCGCAACATCATGTTCAAGACTAAGGCTCAAGACAACGCGCCCGGCAAGCCCACTCTGCGCACCAAAACCGAGCAATCCAAAAAGCAGCCGGGCAGCACCGATCCCAACAGCTCCGACGACGACCGGCCAACCCTGAAGCGCCGCCCCGACGCGCAACCATAATATGGGCCGGGTCTGAACTAGTCCTGAGCGGAGCCGAAGGAGACCCGTTCGTTTTCTTCTTACGGGCGGCCTCCAGACCGCCGGTTTTTTTCGGTCAATGAAATTAGCTATGCAATCCTAGCGGCAGGAATCGTGTCTTCAGCATTGAGTGAGCGATTCTTCGAGCGCCGCTTGCAGCTCCCTGGACTACCACTGGCCCCGGACGAAACAATCGAAGTTCCACGCCACAGCGCTCACCAATCAGGTGCTTGTGCGATTTAAGCCGCCACAGCTCAAGTTACGGGTTGCATCTGCTTGGTGTGGGCCGCTTCGGCGATTTTTCTCCACTCCGCTAGTCGCGCCGTTGCTCCCGTTTGCTCCACTAGTTCATCATCGAATATCGGTGGATTTGCATTTTTAGCGATGGCTTCCCTCTCTAGCGCGAGCAGGTTGGAAATGTAAACGACAAACACCATGTCAATTCCGTGTTGCGGGACGCGCCGGGGATGGTGATGGTGCGCCACCGCTTCCACCACGGTGTACGGCAGCCCCCATAGGCTCAGCAGATACGCTCCTACTTCCGCATGCGAAATGTGAATGAGCGTCTCTTCCACCTCATACAGCGGCCTGTTTTCGTCCTCCGCCTGCGCCAGCGCCCTCGCAAAATGCTCCGGCGTGCGTTCCGCGATCACCAGCTTGCCGACGTCGTGCAAAAGCGCCGCGAGGACCACGGCCTGCGTCAGATTCGCATCCTGCGCGATTCCGGCCGCGATGCGGGCTGTCAGTTGCGCGTGCTGGTGAAACTCTTCCAGAAACTCCTCGCTCACATATTCGTTTGGCGTGAACGAGCGAAAGACTTCCAGAGTCAGAACGAGGTCATGCAGCACCGCCATCCCCAGGCAACTCACCGCCGTCTTTACATCACTGATGTCCCGCGCCAGCCCAAAGAACGCGGAATTCACCAATTGCAGCAGTTTCGCGCTGACGGCAATGTCTTGCTCCACGATGTGGCTGACCTGTTCAATCGTCGTTTTGGGATCGGCAAGCGCTATTTTAAGTTCGGCAAAGATACGCGGCAGAGACGGCAGGTCGCGCAGCGCACCCACCAGACTCGTCAGCATCCGGCTGTCCAGCACTTCACCCAGGCTCGTCGCCCGCGCGATGCCCGCTCGCAACATTTCCGGGTCGCACGGTTTCATTAGAAACTGGTGCGCCACGGGAACCGCCCGCAGCGACGCCTGGAGCTCCGTGTATCCCGAAAGGATGATTCGCAGCAGGCTGGGATACTTTTCTCGGACAATCTCGAGCAGCGTCGCTCCGTCCATTCCCGGCATCCGCATGTCCGTCACAATCACATCGAACCTCGCGCCCTCCAGCATCGCTAACGCCGCTTCTCCTCCAGGCGCAAAAGACATCTCCCATTCGTTCCGCATCGGCCTCAACATCCGTTTTAGCCCGTCAAGAATGCTGACTTCATCGTCCACAAACAGAATGCGTTTCATCGAACCAGCGCCTCCTCGCGCACCGCGGCTCCGTGCAGCGGCAGCCGAACACAAAAAGTTGTTCCTTTCCCCATTTCCGTGGCGTACCTCAGCGTTCCCCCGTGCTTTTCGACGACAATCGCGCGCGCCAGCGCCAGCCCCTGGCCGGTGCCTTTTCCCACCACTTTGGTCGTAAAAAACGGATCAAAAATTTTGTCTCGGGCTTCTTCGGGAATCCCGGTACCCGAATCCGAGATGGAAATCTCCACCCAATCGCCGTCGGTGCGCGTATTCACGCAGATCTTTCCTTTCGCGTTCTTGCCTTTCACCACGTCTTCAATGGCATGCGCCGCGTTGACCAACAGATTCAGAAAGACCTGATTGAGGTCCCCGAGATGGCACAGCACCGGTGGAACGTTTCCGAAATGGGTTTCCACGTCAGCCACATACTTCAGCTCGTTCCGCGCCACCACCAGCGTGCTTTCTAGCGCCCGGTTAATGTCGCCCATGGATTTTTCATTGCTGCGGTCCACATGAGAAAACTCTTTCATGCCGCGGACAATCGTCGAAACTCGCCCCAGCCCTTCGAGCATCTGATCGATGGCCCGGGGAATTTCTTCCTCCAGATACGCCCAGTCGATTTCCTTGCGGGTAGCCGATATTTCCTCGAGCAGAACAGCATCCACCGGCCCCTTGCTTGCCGATTCCTGCAGTTGTTCGTACTTTCGGATCAGCTTGATTTCGTCCTGAAACGAATTCAGCAAAAAACGCGTATTGTCGCCCACAAACTGGATCGGCGTATTGATTTCGTGCGCGATGCCGGCCGCCAGTCGCCCGACCGCTTCCAGCTTCTGCCCATGTCGCAGTTCCATCTCCTCGCGTTTTCGATCGGTGATATCGAGAAATGTCACCACCGCTCCAACCACTTTCCCCTTCCGCCGAATCTGCCGAGAGTTGTATTCGGCTGGGAAACTTGTCCCATCTTTCCGCCAAAACACTTCGTCGAGCACATGCGCATCTTTGCCGTGCCTGAAACTCAGGAACACGGGACACTCTTCCTGCGGATAGCGTGTTCCATCCATCTTGCTGTGATGGATCAGGTAGTGAATCTGCTTGCCGAGCAATTCCGAGGGATCTTCGTATCCCAGCAAACGCACCGACGCCGGATTGCAAAATGTGCATTTGCCCTCCGCATCGATCCCGTACATGGCCCCTGGCGCGGAATCCACCAGCAATTTCACCAGCTCCCCGCGCTCCGCCAATTCAGCGGTTCTCTGCGCTACCCGCTGTTCGAGTTCCAGTTGCGCGCCAAGCAGCGCTTCTTCATTCCGCTTGAACTCCGTGATGTCTTCGGTCAAGCCGGTGATCTGCTTGAGCGCTCCATCCGCGCCAAACCGCGGAAACGTGCGCTCCCATAGCCATCGCACCGTGCCGTCACCAGTAACGATTCGGTAGTACGCTTCCGCCGCTTTTCCCCTGGACTGGTCGGCCAGCATGCGTGCGACCACCGCGCGATCTTCCGCATGCAGGAGTTCCCTCCAGAATTCCGGATTGTCCGCGAGCAAGCCACGGGGCCGCCCCCAGATTTTTTCAAAAGCCTGGCTGATGTAGTCGTACTTCCCTGATTTCGCATCCCGAATCCAGAAAATCTGGTGAATGTTTTCTGTAAGAAACAGGAACTGCTTCTGGCTCTTTTCAAGTTCGTCGAGCATCCCGTTGATCGAGCTGCCTAGGCTGCTGAGCTCGTCGCCGCCGCTCACGTGTACGCGTTCATCGATGGTCTTGCGCTCCCCGATACTGCTCACTTCGCGGCTCAGTCCATCGAGCCGGGACAGCACAAACTTCTGCAGACAAAATATGATCACCAGCGACGAGAGCACCACTCCCACAAAGATCGTCCCGAACAAATAAATCTGGCTGAGCTTCCCTCGCTCGTAAATCGGGCGCCCCATATCAACGCGTAAGAGCAGCAGTGGTTTGCCAAAAATGTCCGCCACCACCGCGTAGCCCGCTATGCTTTCTTCCGAGAGCGGTTGAATTTCAACGCTGTTCCCTTTCCGCCCCATCGTCGCAAACGCGCGTTGAAAATCCTCAGGGAGCGATGGTGTATCCATGCGCTCAAACGTGACCGCCGCGTGGCTCAGGTCCTTTACCCGTCTTGCTCCGCGATCGTCGAACTTCTTCGCCACCATCAACATTCCGCGCGGCTCCCCCGCGCGCTGCGAAGTGAGAATCGGCCGCGTGGATACCAGGTACGGCCCATCGGGAAATGCCAGGATGCCATCCTGTGGCCGGACCGCTACCGCCTCGGGCGCCATTTGCGGACGCGCGAAGATGCCTTGCAGAAAATCTGTCGGACTCGCCACTTCCCGATGCTGTTGCCGGTCATACGCTTTCGCATACACCGTATTTCCATGCACATCGCGAATAACGATCAGATTCAGCCCAAGCCCTTCCATTCCCCCATCTTGAAATTCCTTCCCGATATCCCCGCGCGAGGGATCCGCCATGTATTCGTACGTGCGGTCCCAATAGGAATAGTCATTGGTCGTGGTTCCCAGGCTGTTGTATTCGTCGTGGAGACTCGTGACGGCGCTCTCCACTTCCTGGTTCATCTGCTCGTTCTCCAGCCGCATGAAACTGGAAAGCAGCAGCTCCCTGGAAGTGAAAAACAGAATGCCCATGCCGGCAGCCATCGTCGCCGCAAAAACCACCACCATTCTTTGTCGAAGTCTCAATCCCGCTCCCGGTTACAAAACTCGTTATTTCAATGATTCATGCCACGCTTAAGTTCAGTTTCGAACTGGAACACTCTGCTTCGTTTCCGAACCATGCTTACGCCCCGCAACTCGAATTCCCCCTCCAACTTCTGGACAGGGTTCGCCGCGCCTAACTCTCTTCGGTTGAAGCACCACGAACGATCCCTTTGGTCCGTTTTGCAATCCTCGGGTTCTTCGGCAGTTAGTTCAGTTCCCGATCGCGACAGTCAGGCTCGCCATGCTCGCTGTCGAAAATTAGTCCGTTCTCATCCACAACTCGCGATCAGGCACGTCTCTTGCTACGCGTCTACCGGTTCTCATCGTGCAAGCCGATATCCATTAAGGACCGCTGGGGGAATCATTTGCGCACGTCCAAGATCGCCACGGCATCATCCGCGCAGCAGCGACGCAGCCGCCGTGTCCTCTGCACTGTTCTCTTGTATGTCTCGGGGCAGAATGAAATCGGGGTACCGTTCGAGGAAAACACTTCCGCCCTCATCGTCAACGCTCACGGAGGGCTTATTTTGTTGAAGGAACCGGTCTCCATCGGTCAGACTCTGACCATAAAAAATATCCGCACCGCGGAATCGCTTTCCTGCACCGTCGTCATGAGCAGCCCAGCAGCCGACGGAATGCGCGAAGTGGGCGTGGAATTCAGCGCGCCAAATCCCGCCTTCTGGCGCGTCGCCTTCCCTCCGGACGACTGGACCAAGCCCGTCCCCCGGCCATAACCCCTCATCGTGAACTCGCCATCAATCATCACCGCGATTTTCGTTCTTCCATCTCTTCCAGCGACCGCGGCCAATCTTCGCGCAATAATCTGCTCAGCGCTCGATCCGCCAGCAGCTTCCCGCCCGTCTGACACTGCGGACAGTAATTCGTCTCATTCGACGCATACCGAATCCTCTGCACCTTCGTCCCACATCGCGGACACGGTTGTTTGTACCGCCCATGCACCGCCATTTCAGGGCGAAACGCCGTCACTTTTTCCGGAAATTTGTCTCCCGCCTCCGCACGCAATTTCTCCGTCCAACGCGTCAGCGTTTCCTTCGTCGCCTCATGCAATCGGCTGATCTCTTCCGGTTTCATCCGTTGCGTCAACATCACCGGTGAAAGCCGCGCGCCATGCAAAATCTCATCCGAGTACGCATTCCCAATCCCGCTGAACAAATGCGGATCCGTCAGCGCCCGCTTCAACGTATGATTCTCCGAAATCAAAACCGCCCCAAACTCTTCGCGCCCCGCGCCCAGCACATCAATCCCACCCGGATCAAGCGCCGCCAGTTCCACTTCCCCAGCCACGACGTGCAGTGACGCCCGCTTCTGCGTCCCCGCCTCCGTGAGCGTCAGCGTCCCATGATCAAAATGAAAAGCCGCCGACACCCGCCTCCCATCCGGCATCACCCGCCCCGCTTTCCAATGCAATCGCCCCGCAATCATCAAGTGCAACACCAGCCAAACCTCATTGTCGAACCCAATCGCGATCCTCTTCCCAATCCTCCGTATCGCCTTCACCGCGTGCCCCTGCGCCGCGTCCACCGGCGGCACCGCCGTCCGCAACAAAAACGGCCCCGCCACCAGCACCCGCTCCAACACACGCCCAACAATGCGCCTCTCCAGCGCCTCGATATACACCACAATGTCCGGCAGCTCCGGCACGGGCAGACCCCCTCAATACATCAATACAATAGACCACCGAACTCGCTCTCGCACCCACAGGCGCACAAATCTAAAATACCCCGAAGCCGAGCGCCTCGCCCTCACCATTGAGAGGATTTTGTAGTCAGGCCTACCTTTGCTCCAAAGAACGCATCTAACACTTAGGCTATGCAGAATTTCACTCGCCGAGAACTACTGAAAATTGCTGCGGCAACAACTATTGCAGAATTGGCGTCCTTGGGTCTGCACGGATGCGGCGGCACATCCATAATCACTCCTCCCGTTCCTACCGCTTGTTCCAAATTAGCCGACATCGAACATGTGGTGATCCTGATTCAGGAAAACCGCTCGTTCGATCATTATTTTGGCAGCTACCGCGGCGTCCGCGGATTTTCCGATCAAAGCATGGCATTCCAGCAGCCCGACCCAGCGAACACCACCATCTCCCCCATTGGGACGCTCTTGCCATTCCACTTGGACACCTCCACAACGAATGCCGCGTGCACGCACGACATCAGCCACGACTGGGTCCCTCAGCACCAGAGCTGGCACAACGGCGCCATGGACGGTTTTGTGAGTTCGCGTCTTTCGATCAATTCCAGCGACGCTGTATTAAGCATGGGCTACTACACGCGCGCTGACATTCCTTACTACTACGCCTTAGCCGATGGTTTCACGATTTGTGACGACTATTTTTGCTCGGTGATGGGCCCGACCGATCCCAATCGCCTTTACACCATGGCGGCCTCTCTCGACCCCGATGGAAAAAACGGCGGACCGGTTTTGCAGACCATCGTCGCAAATCGCACCGCTATGTACGGCCGCCTGACCTATACGACCATGCCTGAACAACTTCAGGCCCGCGGAATTTCCTGGAAGGTCTACTCGTCGCCGGATGAGACCATTCTCGGCGGGATTCTCTCGGACAATGTTCTCTCCTACTTCCAGAATTTTCAGGATCCCGCCTCCGTACTGCATCAAAATGCCTTCGGCCCACAGTTTCCCCTCGACTTCCTGGCCGATGTGGCCTCCGGAAATCTGCCGCAAGTTTCCTGGCTGGTTGGATCGGTCCTGACTTCGGACCACCCGCCTTCGCCTTCCGTATTTGGCGAGAACATAATTTCGCTCGTCGTAAGCGCGCTATCGGCGAACCCCGTGCAGTGGGCCAAGACACTCTTGATTGTCACTTACGATGAAAATGGCGGATTCTTTGATCACGTTGCTCCGATTACAGCGCCAGTTGGCACGCCCGGCGAATTTGTCACCGCCCCCGCGGTGCCTGACCCCACCGTAATCGGCAGCCCTGCGATAACCGGCCCGATTGGCTTGGGCTTTCGCGTCCCAACGTTGCTCGTCTCGCCATTCACTCGCGGCGGATTCGTTTCCTCGGATCTCTTCGATCACACTTCCGTTTTGCGATTCCTGGAGACGCGCTTCGGTGCCGAAGTGCCCAATCTGAGCGCCTGGCGCCGCGCGGCGGTTGGAGATCTAACCAGCGCTCTTAATTTCAAGAAGCTTGACCAGTCGCTTCCGAATCTACCGTCCACACTTCCTGCCATTCCGCAGGCTATCGTGCAGTGTTCCGCAAACTTGGCTGGAACGACTCCGTACACCGTGCCAGCCACGCAAACTGTTCCGACTCAGGAAGCCGGAACCGCAACTCGCCCCAGCGGTGTGTGCTAGTTAGAAACAAACTAATGCCGTTTCTCCAGCCAGCCGGCTCTTCACCAATACGACCTCAGTATCCAAATCAAGATGCCAATCGGAATCGCCGCCGCAGCCAAAACAGTGAATAAGATGACGGCCAGGAACATCCAATCTCGTTGGGTGTTGGCGCCGGGCGACTCCTTCTCGCGCATCAGCAAACGGTAGTTCCGTCGATTCGCCTTCCAAAAAACATGAAAGATGTCGCCTGCCACGGGAATCGCTCCGATTGCGGTTTCCACAAGTACGTTAGCAATCATCCGCATTAGCGTGACCGCTTTCGCTCCGCGACGCCAGGACGCAAACACAATTAAAAAGGAGGCGATGCCCGCCACCGCATCTCCAATCCCCGGTACCCAGCCAATCACGGCGTCCAGCCCAAATCGAATCTGCGTTCCGGGGATTCGGAACATATCGTCCAGCAGGGCGGCGATGTAGTCGAGGTGTTCGTCCGACGCGAGTGGTCGTGCCATGGGTCTTGCTCCGTTCCTACTATACAGGCGTGCCCAGACCTGGGGCCGGAGTTGCTACCGATTTGTCGCACGAGAATTCGCGGGAGGGATGCCAGAAGTTCAATTTATCTTCCCATTGGTCTTTCGCCTGCAACACCATAGCACCCAACTGCCTCCAGCGACTGCTGGATTCATTGAAGCTCCGCCAGCAAAAGGCGTCAGTGTTGGGGATATCTTGCAGGTCCCGGAAGAATTGTGACCTCGTCGAGACTGTAACTTACTTCTTTTCAGCAGCATGGTTTTTCAACTCCTCGGCCACGGACTTGCTCCCACACCACCCAACTTGTCATTGAAATTCAAGTTGCCCCAATGCGGGGGCAGCTGAGAACGTGGAAAAAATCGGCGCCGTTTCTGTGTGCGATTCCTAGAATCGCGATTTCACCCCGTGGCCGCGCGCCTGGGGAGGAGGAACCTGAAATGGGCACACCCACTGTCTTAAGAGCCCTGTTTACATCCTTCATAGCCCTCGCTCTCGTAGCTGCGCCTGCCGTTGCGTTCGGCAAGCATCATGGCGGAGGCTCTCATGGGGGCGGTGGTTCCCACCACGGCATTTCCCGCGGCAGTGGCGGATTCCATGGTGGTGGCAACAAAAGCGGAGCTGGATTCCATCTAGGCGGAGGAGGACATTCCAGCGGCAAAAGCTTTCGCAGCACGCGTTCAGCCGTACAACGACAAAAGGGTGGCGGCTCGTATAGCAGGTTCGGTGCCTCCGCCAATCGCGCGAACATCAATTCCGGGCACTTCGCGGGCCGATCAGTTAGCTCGAACGGCCCGCGGAATGGGAATGGCACGTTCGGACAGAGACTAGGTGCCTCCAATACAAGATCCGTAGTCAACAGCACGTATGCGCCAGCTAGGAACTTCGGCCCTAACAGGCCTCCCACCGCTGCCTCGCCTTCGTCGAGTTGGTCCAGTGACCGTCAATCCTCCTGGGCCGCTACGTC
>Ga0075029_100001860_pt1 | contig 11998 bp, 10 predicted proteins | sample LitLauG_LLR_2013_FD_71391 | JGI IMG/M metagenome (GOLD analysis project Ga0075029, IMG submission 71391) | Freshwater sediment microbial communities from North America - Little Laurel Run_MetaG_LLR_2013 | ecosystem: Environmental > Aquatic > Freshwater > Creek > Sediment | place: USA...
GGCTAGCGGTGTTGGTACGGTGCTGACGCAGGCCGGCCGGCCCTGACCGTCCCCCGTCAAGGGGAAAGGAGCCGTCAGCTGTGCCTTCGGTGCACGATGACCGGCAGCTCGACGAGCCCCCGCAGGAAGAAGCTCGGGGCGTACGTCGGCGCCGAGGGGTCGATGACCTCGAGGCGGTCGACCGTCTCCGACAGTGCCCGCAGGGCCGCGGTGGCTTCCAGTCGAGCCAGACCTGCTCCGACACAGACGTGAATACCGTGGCCGAAGGCGACGTGGTCACGTGCGTTCTGGCGGCCGGGGTCGAACACGTCAGGATCGGCGAAGACCGCTGGGTCGCGGTTGGCGGCGCCGTAGACCAGGTACACGATCGACTCGGCGGGGATCGCGACACCGGCGAGTGTGGTGTCGCAGGTGGCCCTTCGGAACATGCCGATCGCCGGGCTTGACATCCGGATCGCCTCTTCGGCCACCGCTGCTGCACGACCCGGCTCTTCCCGGATCCGGGCCCATGCGAGCGGGTCCGGGTCAAGGAGCAGCACGGCCTCCGCCAGGGCACGGGTGGTCGTCTCGTTGCCGGCCACCAGTAGCTCGCGGACCAGCCAGACGAGCTCACCGTTGGACAGCGGTGCCTCGTCGCCGTCGGTTGTGACCAGCGTCGAAAGCAGGTCCTCGCGCGGGCGCTGCCGGCGTTCGTCGAGTGCCTCGGCGACGGCAAGCTGGAAGTCTAGGCCGTCGCGCTCGGCCTCGAGCCACTCGTCGGCGGTCAGCCGCCGGCCAAGGCTCGCTGTCGCCGCGTCGGACCAGCGGACCAGGTCGGCGCGGCGGGACTCCGGGAGCCCGAGGATGCGCAGGATGGCAAACACCGGCAGCGGTCGGGTCACTGCTTCGATGATGTCGACGGTCGACCCGTCCACTAGCGCGTCTGCAAGCTGGCCGGCTACGGCGTCGACCAGCGGCTCCATCCAGGCGATCGCGCGAGGGGTGAAAGCCCGATTGACGAGCTTGCGGTACCTGGTGTGGTTCGGCGGGTCGTTAAGACCCAGCGCCGGCACGTAGGGGAATCCGCGGGACCGGATGGCGGCGATCTGGGCCTCGAGCTCGGCCGGTGGCTCAGTCCGGCGACCAGTGTGGACCGAGTTGACGTAGAGGTCAGGTCGGCGCAGTACCTCGCGGACCGCCTCCATCGACGTCACCAGGTACCAGCCTTGGTCGGCAAGGTAGTGAACCGGCTCGGTCGCCCGAAGCGATGCGTAGGCCGGGAAGGGATCTTGCTGGAACCCGGGCTCGAACGGGTCGACCACCTCAAGTTTCACGGCGCTACCTTTCTGTGTCGGTCCGAGGCGGCAAGAGCTCGCCGGTGGGCTGGCGGCGGGCCGCCTGATCAGTCCAAGAGCGCGGACAGCTCGTAGGCCTGCCTGGTGGCGAATGTCAGACGCCGAGGGGCGAATGCGTCGCCGAGCAGGTGCACGCGCGGATGCCTGCCCAGCAGCCCCACGTACACCTCGTCGGCGCCGGTGCCGCCGCAGGCCAAGACGACGGAGTCGACGTCTGTCTTCTCAAAGCGCCTCCCGCTGTAGGTGTTCTCTAGTGTCAACCCGTCGGGGCGGATCTGGGTGACCCTGGCTTGCGGCTCGTAGCGCACGCCCTTGTCATCCAGCCGCGCATACCAGGCGCCAGAGGAGTACTTGCCCAGCAACGGGCCGGGGCCGGGGGTCTGGTGGATGAACGTCACCTCGTGGCCGAGCCCACCAAGATGGTCGGCGACTGTCAGCGGCGCCACGTAGTCGTCTTCGACGATCAGAGCCACCCGCCGGCCGAGCGTCGCGACGCCGCGCATGGCCTCAACAAAGGTCCAGACGTGCGGGAGGTCCTCGCCGGGGATGCCGGGCATCCTTGCTCGAGCGCCCGCAGCCACCACGACGACGTCCGGCGCCTCGGCCAGCACAGTCTCAGGTGTGGCGGTCCGGCCGAGCTCGACCACGACCCCAAGGTCGGCGAGGCGTCGGGTCTGGTAGTCGAGCCAGCCGTGGAAGGCGCGGTTGATCTCGGCGGCGGCGGCCAGCCGAAGCGCGCCGCCTGTTCGCTCTGCCTGCTCCCAGATGCTCACCCGGTGCCCACGCCCGGCGGCGAGCTCGGCGACGGTCATGCCGCCAGGTCCCGCGCCGACCACCAGTATCGACAGCGGGGAATTCGTGCGCCCCGGTGGCGGGACGGTTTCGCGCCCGGCCGCCGGATTGACCGCGCAGCCGAATCCCAAGCCGTCGACGGTGTAGCGGTGGATGCAGTCGTTGACACCGATGCACGGTCGCATGTCGCGGGTGCGTCCACTGGTGGCCTTGGTCAGCCACTGTGGCTCAGCCATCAGGGCGCGAGCCATGCCCACCATGTCTGCCTGGCCGGTGGCGATGATCCGTTCGGCTGTCTCGGGTTTCACCACCCGTCCCACGTACAGCACGGGCAGGCTGGTCTCTGCTTTGAGCCGGGCGCTGTAGTCAGCCCACTCCCCCTCCTCGTACATGCCTGGCTGCACATACGACACTCGACCCCAGTTGTGGCCCATGTCGGCGCTGATGTAGTCGACGGTGCCTTCGGCCTCGAAGGACTGCACGATCCGGATGCACTCGTCGAGCTGCCATCCGCCGTCCATCTGCTCCTCGAAGGCCAGCCTCAGACCGATGGTGATCGGGCGTGGTGTACGTGACCGGATGCCCTCGACGATCTCGCGGACGAAGCGACGCCGCTGCTCGTAGCCTCCCCCCCATTCGTCTGTACGGCGGTTGGTCAACGGTGACAGAAACCACTGGACCAGGTCGTCGTGACAGCCTTTGATTTCGATGGAGTCGGCGCCGCAGTCGATCGCGATGAGTGCTGACTCGACGTACTCCTGGAGCTGCACCGCGATCTCAGGCCCGCTCATCACATGCGTCGCGCGGTGGTCGTTGTACCCGCTGAGCTTTGTCGACGGCGCCAGCGGCATTCCGCCTTGCAGCACCAGCTGAACGTTCGCGTAGCCGCCGGCGGCGTGCACCCGGTCAGTGAACGCACTGAACCGCGTGCGGTACAGGGGCGTCCGGAACAGTCCCGTTACGCCGCCTGCCGCTCCGACACCGGTCAGCTCGAACCCGGTGGTGACTTCGCTCTTGACGTACCCTGGGCCGCCGCCGATCCACTGGAATCCGTCGTTGACGCGCTGCATCCAGTAGGCCACGTAGCTGTCGTAGGCGGCCTCGTCCTTTACCAGCGAGCCGGTTCCTCCGCCGTGAGGGGGGACGACGAGGCGGTGGCGCAGCGCGATCGTTCCGAAGCTGATCGGCTCGAGGGCCCGGACGAGCGGGGACTCTGGCATGGTTCTCCAACGGGCAGGCGGCAGTGCTCGGACCCTGTGCGCACGTCGGCTCACTGTGACAGCGAGAGCCCCCGCCCGCAAGGCATCTGTCTAGACATCTTTGGGGTTGGCTGGTGCCGGGCGGGCGTCGGTTCGGCCGAGCGCTGCGGCGGCGCCGGCGCGCCGACCGAAGACCAGGATCGGTCCTAGTGTGCCGCCGGCGCCCCCGTACGCCCGGCCGGTGACCGCCGCCGCCGCGTTGCCGGCCGCGAACAGGCCGGGGATCGCGGCGCCTCGGGTGTCCAGCACCCTGCCGTCGTGGTCAGTGCGGGGGCCGCCCTTGGTGCCGAGGCAGCCGCTGTGCACCTGCGCGGCGTAGTAGGGCGGCTCATCTAGTGGCCCGAGGGTGGACGCGTGGCCCCTTTGGAGGGTGACTTCGCCCATCCACTGGTCGTAGGCCGAGTCTCCCCGACCGAAGTCGTCGTCGCGCAGCTGCGCGGCCATCTTGTTCCAGCGAGCCACGGTGGCCGCCAGCACCTCGGCCTCGATGCCGAGTGCGGCGGCCAGGGACGGCAGATCCGGTCGCCGGGTGACCCACTGTGGGATCGGCTCGCCCGGGGAGGTGGCATGGAAGCCGTAGCGCTGGACGAATCCGTGGTCGAAGACGACCCAGCAGGGAAGGTTGGCGTACTCCAGCCGGCTGGGATCAATGGCATGCAGGGCGCCGCCAAAGGCGTTGTAGTTGGCCGCCTCGTTGGTGAATCGGCGGCCGGCCCGGTTGACCATGATGGAACGCGGCAGCGTGCGCTCACGCAGGAGCAGGTGCGAGCGCTGCCGCCCGAAGGCCGTGTCACCGGGCGCCTCGAGGGTGGGCACCCACCATGCCTCACTCATGCAGCCCAGGTCCGCTCCCACCCGCATGGCCATCCGCAGCCCGTCGCCGGTGTTGGTAGGGGGCGACGCCGGACTGGTCATGGGCCCTCGCAGGAACGCCCGAACGAGGTCGCCGTCCCACTCGAACCCACCGGTTGCGATGATCACGCCGCTGCGGGCGCGCACCACCTCGTCTGCGCCGTCGCGTTCGAGCCGAACTCCGACAACTGCGCCGTCCTCGAGGATGAGATCGGTGGCCGTTGCCGAGAGCTGCGGTTCGACGCCTCGGTCAAGCAGTGCCTTGAGCAACGGGCCGACGAGTCCGCCGCCGCAGCCTCGCAGGTCTTGGGCCCGGCGGGCGTCGAGCTGCTCGTCGGTGATCGCACCGGTTCCTCCGCCGATCGGGAGGTCGGTCAATCGGACGTGGGGGTTTCGGTGTCCGGTCACGACTCGGTCTGCCCACGGTCCGAGGTCGGTGAATGGGAAGAGCGCGGGATCCAGTGACCGTCCGGTTCGTCCACCCGGGTTCTCCGGGTGGTAGTCAGGGAAGCCTGTGAGTGAGTCGAACCGCAGCGCAGTCACGGTTTCGAGCCAGGTGATCGTGCCGGGGCCCTCGTCGACGAGGACCTCCGCTGTCGCGCGGTCGATCAGACCCAGCGAGAGGGAGTCGAGGTAGTCCAGCGCAGCCTGCCTGCTGTCGGCGCCGACAGGCATGTGCGGGTTGCACGGCAGCCACACTGTGCCACCGGACACGGCGGTGGTGCCACCAACCGCGTCGGACTTCTCGTAGAGGCCGACTGCTGCGCCTGCTTCGACGGCGGCGAGGGCGGCTGTCATTCCAGCCGCTCCCGTGCCCAGTACAACGACGTCGTGCTCGCTGTGAGGTTTGCCGAGGCTCACGCCATCAGCCGGTCGAGGTGGCGGTGGAAGTGCTGAACCGCCGGCTCGTTGCGACCGAAGATGTGGCACTCGTCAGGGACCGAGGCCAGGCTCTGCTGCACCAGGTGCTGAGCGGTGTAGTCCTCGTCCTTGAATGCGTCGTAGAAGAAGTCCGAGGCGACTTGCGCGCTGGTGCGGTCCTCCTCGGAGTACGGCTCGTGTCGCATCAGCAGCGTCTGCTGGGTCGTCGACGCCTCCCACGAGTCCCCGGGCAGCATGATGGACACGGCCGTGTGCTGGCGCCAGCCACCGGCGACCGCGAGCCCGGGGAAGAGCCAGTACGTCACCCCAAGACACTCGACGGGGTCCCACTCGTGCTGTGGACGGCCAACCATTGTGGCCAGCGGCTTGAGCCCGTAGGTGTTGCGGATGTGCGGCCCATAAGAGTCGAAGGCCTGCATGTTGGTGAAGTTGGTCTTGGCTACGGTGTCCGGGTGCAGCGACGCGAAGTGGTAGCTCTCCAGGAACCCGTCGGCCGTCACCTTCCAGTTGGGGCCGTCGAGGTAGCGGGTCGAGAACGGCACGGTCTGTGTCAGCCGCAGCGACTCCAGTTCGGGGAGCACGTCGCCGAGCCAGTCGTCGAGGTCCATGTTGAGGCCTGGGGTCAGACAGACGAACATGAGCCCGGCCCGCTCGCCGCAGGCCAGCTTGAGCAGACCGAACTGCGCGCGGTCGACGGGACCGAACTTCTCTTCGCCGTTGACACCGAGCAGTGCGCCGTCGGGGGCGTAGCTCCAGGCGTGGTAGACGCAAGTGAAGCGGCGCGCACTGCCACACCCTTCGGGCACCAGCCGCATGCCACGATGGCGGCAGACGTTGATCATCGCGCTGAGCTGGCCGTCCTGGCCTCTGGTCAGCAGAATCGACTTGCCGGCCACGCGCAGTGACTTGTAGTCGCCCGGATGCGGGAGCTCGACACTGACGCCGACCGGGATCGGGATCCGGTGGATCACTTGCGTCATCTCGCGCTGCCAGCGGTCCCGGTCGAGGTAGTTGCGGACCGGCTCTCGCCACTGCGTGTCTGCCTGGTCAGTGGTGTTGTTGGCGTAGTGGTCGACGAGCCTGGCCATGAGTGCGAGCGCCCGCTGCCGCTCCTGCGGCTCGAAGTCGAATCCGGCGGCGTACTCGGGGATGACGACGGCCATGGACGCTCCAGTTGTATAGATCGGTTTGTCCGACCGTAGGGCGCGTTCCTGGGCTTGTCCAGACGCCGGCCCGGCCTGCTGGTGCTGCAGGCAGGAGAGTTAGGCCGACTCGCGGTCGAGACGGCGCTCGCCGTCGTGACGTCCGACGGTCGGCTGGTGCACGAACGTCTCGGGGGACACTCCCTGCCAGGACAGGCAGGTCCACTGCGGCCCGTCGCGCTCGATGACCACGGTGGAGCAGTTCGTCAGCTGGCGGTCGTGCAGCGAGCGCAGGGTGAGGTTGGCGCACAGGGTGGGCACTGCGAACGCGATGGCGCCGCCGTGGGACACGGCCAGCAGTGTGGTGTCCGGGTGCCGGTCTGCGAGGGCCTCGAGCGCCGCGGAGCAGCGTTCGGCGACCTCGTATCCGGTCTCGCCGCCGACGTACCCGTGAGTGAGGTCCTCCTCCGCCAGCCAGATCCGGAAGTCGACGATGCCCCTGACGACAGACTCCGGGGCTCGCTCACCGGCGTGGATCCCGACCCGGATCTCCTCAAGGCCCCACTGGACGGAGGTCGGCAGGCCGAGCTCGGTCGCGACGATCTCCCCAGTCTCGCGAGCACGCTGCATCGGGCTGGTGATCACCGCCGAGATGCCCTCGCTGCGCAGGGACCGGGCGAGCTGGTGCGCCTGGGCCTGGCCGAGGTGGGTCAGCGGGTTGTCATCGAGCTCGTCGCTGGCCAGGCCGACCACGTTGACAACGCTCTCTCCGTGCCTGGCCAAGATGATGCGGGTTGACATGTCACCCCTCTTGTTTGTGTGCGCCGCAGGTCAGCACGGCCTGTCTCAATAGTGCAGCATCGGTCCGGCGTCGCCGAACGCGGTGCGCCTGAGCGTGGCCGAAGTCACCAAGAATTCACCTAGAGGCGGTGCGGTTTCGGGCCAACAGACATACTCAGCGGGCGGTCAGAAGACAGGGAAGCCGCGTGGCTGCCCGTCCCCACCGATGCTTTGAGCACGCTCGACGATGAGCGGACGGTAGTCCTGGTGGGTGAGGATCCAGAACCGGTTCTGGTGAACAGCGTCGAGCACGTGGGTGGCCACGTCGTCTGCGCTCATCGTGGGGCGCAGGGACGTCGTCGAGCGGGGCCGGTTGGATGGCGCGGTCGCTGCCAGTGCCGCCGCGCCGTCGCGGCTGTTCGCGGCGATGTTGGTGGCGATGTATCCGGGTGCGAGAACGGATACCCCGATCGGGGCCCCCTCGTCGGCAAGCTCGAGCGCCAGGCATTCCGACAGGGCCACCACTGCGGACTTGGCGGCCGCGTAGGCGGCCACGTCCATCAAAGGCAGCAGGCCTGTCATCGACGCCGTGTTGACGATATGGGCCGGGCTGCCCTGGCGCAGCAGCCGTGGCACGAACGCGCGGATCCCGTACGCCACACTTAACAGGTCGACCGACAGGACCCACAGCCAGTCCTCGACGGTGAGGTCCCAGGAGCGAGCCCGTTTGGTGACCCCGGCGTTGTTGCACAGGACGGCGACTTCGCCGTGCGCTTCGAAGGACAGGTCGGCGAGGCGTCCTACGTCGCCTGCGTCGGAGACGTCGGCTTGCATCGTGGTCACGGTTGTTCCGGCTGCCCCCAGCGTGTGCGCAGCGTCGGCGAGGGCTTCGCCGTTGACGTCGGCAAGCACCAGGTGCATACCTTCGGCCGCGAAGCGCTGGGCCATGGCCAGTCCCAGGCCGCTGGCGGCGCCGGTGATCACCGCCACCCGGCCTTCTAGGTTGTGCACGCGTCCTCCATCTGCGGCGAGTCGGCGCCGATGGACGCTCCGCCGCATGCTGCATCTGCAGCTCAGGATGCCAGGGAACGCCGGACATCCCAGTGCGCGTCGGCGGCGAGTTTTTCCCGCTGGGCCTTCGTCAGCGGCCGCGTCGAGCGCGCCACAACCGATCGCACCCGGTCGTACGGGTCGTCGACGAGGCGCGCGATGACCGAGGGCGGGAGCCGGTGGCGGCTGTTGACCAGCGCGATGCGGACCAGCTCACTGGACGCCGACCCCAGGCGGCGCACCTGCGCGGCCGTGAGGTCACGTCCGGATCGGATCAGGTTTGCCTGCACCGACGGGCTGGGATCGTCGACGAGGAGTGCGACCTGGTGCGCTGTGAGCGGGGTGTGCGGGTCAGCCACCAGGTTGGCCCGTAGATGCGGGTTGGGGTGGCGGACCACGGCGTCGATCTCCTGCGGGGAGCGATACGAGCTGTCGTCCCCCGAGCTGCGGCTGGCTGCATTGGTGTTCGGCATGGCTCGACTCTAAGGAGGTGGTGTTTCGACGCCGTTGCCGCCACGTGAGCGTTCTCCTGCGCCGACAGTGGTTCGACGTCGGCGCTCAGATGTCCCGTACGTCGATGACTCGCACCCCTGCGGCGCGGGCCGCTGCCAGGCCGGACTCGCTGTCCTCGTACGCCAGTGTCTGCTCCGCGGCCACCCCGAGCCGATCGACAGCCAGGAGATAGCCGTCCGGAGCAGGCTTGGGACGCCCGACGTCGTCCAGGGTGATCACGAAGTCGAACAGGTCGCGGATTCGCGAAACCTCCAGACTGCGCTCGACCGCGTCGCGGCGGCCAGCTGACACGACCCCGACCGGGATTCGGCCCCTGTACGCGCGCGCGATGTCGACGACGTGCTCGAACGCGGTGACTGTGTCGAGCTCGTCGAGGAATGCGTTCAGCCCTGCGCGCTCGATGGCGGGGTGTTCGGCCTGCTCGACGTCCGGCAGCGCGGACGCGATGAACGGCCCGATGGCCAGCCCTGCGTGGGCGTCGAACCACGCGTCGGTGATCTCGAAGCCATGTTCGGCGAACGGGGCGGCCCAGGCACGGCGATAGACCGGGAGGGTGTCCAGCGTCCCGTCACAATCGAAGAGCAGCGCCCGCACATCGGCGGGTGGCACCAGCGCAGGGACTAGAGGGTTCAGCGGGGAAGAGGACACCGGTCTCCTCTCCAGGTGGCCTGTATGTACAGGTGAAGCATCCCGTACGGTCACCTCTACGCACCAGCGCACCGCGGGCGGTCCCGCCGACCGACACCTGACCACGGGGTCGACGCCGACGGTCCAGATCGCAGGCGCCGCCCTCGCCCGCTCAGGCTGCGGCCCTCGCGTCAGCGCCTGCCGTAGCGGTAGGACCGGCCGGGGCCCAGTTGCTGTGCTGATCCGCCGTCGGTTCAGCGGCGATCAGGGCGGGTGTGGGTCTGGCCCTTCCTGTTCCCGCCCGACCTCGACGCCGCCGTGGCTTCCTCGCCTGTCCGGTGATCAGCCGGCAGAGCCGCGGAGCGCTGGCTGATCGCCGGGATCTCTACCGGGTGTCGGACCGGCAGAGGCGCCCGGACAGGCAGGGGCGCCGCTGCGATGTCGAACGGACCGACGACACTGGGGCGGGTTGCTGCTTTCCGTTGAGGGACTGTCCAGATCGGCGCGCCGCCTCCATACTGGTCGTGCAATCTGTGTAGACAGGTTGTCGGACTGCCGCCCGCCCCGACACCAGGAGCATCCCTCTTGACCGTAATGGCATCTGCCAGCACCCCCGAGGTGCCCGGTGCGGCTGCGAGTGCGGCCACCGTCGGGTTCGACTCCGGCGGCATCGCACGAACCGTGCTGGGCAGCCTCGCCGGCTGACCCAGTCGGCGTTCGGCGCCGCGACCTGGCGCACCCCCATCGGCACGTTCCCACCTTGAGGAGTCACATGGGCAGGCACGACAACACAGTCGCGATCGTCACCGGCGGGTCACGGGGGCTCGGAGCGGCCCAGGCGCGCCGGATTGTCGCGGACGGCGGCCGGGTGCTCGTCACCGACGTGCTCGACAACGAGGGCGCGGCTCTGGCCGCTGAGCTCGGCGATCGGGCGGCTTTCACGCACCACGACGTCACAGACGCGACGAGCTGGAGTTCCGCGGTGACCACCGCAGAGTCGGCGTTCGGCCCGGTGACGGCGCTGTCCAACAACGCGGGCATCGTCATCTTCACTGCGCTGACCGATACCACCGAAGAGCAGTTCCGTGCGGTGATAGACGTCAACCTCGTCGGGGTCTGGCTCGGGATGCGTGCGGTGGTGCCGTCGATGCGACGCGCCGGCCATGGCGCGATCGTCAACTTGTCGTCGACTGCAGGCATGCAGGGCTACAAGAACTCGATGTCATATGTGGCCTCGAAGTTTGCCGTGCGCGGCATGACGAAGGCTGCCGCCCTTGAGCTAGCGCCTTCTGGGATACGGGTCAACTCCGTGCACCCGGGCAGTATCGACACGGACATGACGGCCGGACGCGGCGACCCCGAGGGCAAGTCGATTCCGCTGCAGCGACGCGGGCGTCCGGACGAGGTTGCTGCCATGGTCGCCTTCCTGCTCTCCGAGGACGCCTCATATGTAAGCGGGCACGAGCACGTCGTCGATGGAGCAGTGCTCGCGGGCAAGTGGGCGTGAGCCGGCTGCGTTGTCCAATGGGGCCCGTGACCGGTCCCTGGGTCTGTTGACGCCGTGGCGCAGCTGCTGATGGTTCGACATGGTCGAGCTTCGCTCGGCACAGCCGACTATGACGTCCTGTCCGACCTTGGGGTGGAGCAGTCGAGGGTCGCAGGCGCTTCGTTGGCCGCTCAGAAGACGCAGCCGGACCTTGTCGTGCGGGGGCAGATGCGCCGCCATGAACAGACCGTGGCCGCCTTGTTCGACGGTCTGGGGCAGCCGGCTCCGGTACGGATCGACCCCGGGTGGGACGAGTTCGACTTCGAGGAAGTTCTCGACGTTGCCCGCCGCGCGACCCTGTTCGCGGACGGCACCGACGGGCAGCCGGAGCCACGCGACGCCGCGGCCGCCTTTCAGCGCGCCTTTGAGCAGGCGACCGTCAGATGGTGCAGCGGCGACTTCGACGGCGACTATGTCGAGTCTTTTCCTGCCTTTCGCGCTCGCGTCGCTGGCGTTCTGGTCCGATCGCAGGCCCTGCTGGACGAGCACCGGGCAGTTCTTGTGGTCAGCTCGGGCGGCCCCATCGCCATGGTTGCGGCGCTGTTGGTCGCCGGCCCTGACGTCACCGGAGCGCAGCTCGCGCGGATCTGGACGTGCCTGAACCGGGTCAGCGTCAACACCGGCATCACCAAGTTGATCTACGGTCGAAGCGGCATCGCGTTGTCGACCTTCAACGACCATCACCATCTTCAGGCGACACCGGGCCTGCTCACCTACCGTTGACGGGTGGGCCGGCTGGAGCCCTGGCGTGGGTGCTGACGTAAGTTCCGGCGTGGGGCACGGTGGCAGCAGGGGGTGGGGGCCGTGTGGACTCGTCGGTGGGACCGCCAGCACTCGGGACCAGGTCACCGACCCCGGCCAGCCGTCGGTGCGGGCTAGGTGCCATCGCCGGCTGCGGCTGCATCATCGAGCTGCTGGACGGCTAGAACCATTTCCCGACAGAAAAGGACCAGCATGAGGATCTCTGGACATGCCTTCGTCGTCACCGGCGCCGCATCAGGTCTCGGCCGAGCGACCGCCAACCGGCTGGTCGCCGCAGGGGGACGCGTCGTCCTGGTCGACCTGCCCACGTCGGCCGGAGCAGCGGTGGCCGATGAGCTCGGCGACAACGCCCATTTCGCCGCCGCCGACGTCACCGACCCCGACGCTGTGGCCGCAGCGGTCGACGCAGCCGCCGAGCTCGGCGAGCTGCGGGGGCTCGTGCACTGCGCCGGGCGTGGC
>Ga0075029_100001861_pt1 | contig 11996 bp, 18 predicted proteins | sample LitLauG_LLR_2013_FD_71391 | JGI IMG/M metagenome (GOLD analysis project Ga0075029, IMG submission 71391) | Freshwater sediment microbial communities from North America - Little Laurel Run_MetaG_LLR_2013 | ecosystem: Environmental > Aquatic > Freshwater > Creek > Sediment | place: USA...
TCTATGTAGGTTCCTACGGCTTCATAAACTAGAATCATAGGATTAATTCTCCAGATTAAACCACGATCTCGATCGCGGTTGTTAATTCATCGGTAGTGTTTTTGCTCAAGAAAACAAGTCATCCAGCGCCGCGTAGGTATCCTCTAAGGCAGTTTCATCGTCTATCGGTTTAATCTCTGCCTTGCTCACCGTCGCCTTAAGAATCATCGGGTAACTTGTGGGAGTCACCATAGACCCCATAGATTGACCACTGGCGATCAATCGTACAAATGAGGGAAAGTGTTCACACAAGATTGAATAAAACGCCGTCAAATCAGCCGATTCGATAGCCGCCCAGAGTTTTATCGCACCAAACAAGTTTCTAGGCGTTGAATGGCGTAATGCCCACATTTTCAGGATAACCGTTACTTCTTTTAAAGTCGTGTTATCGGGTACATGAAATTTCAACCATGCTCGATCGCCCATTAATCACCTTGTGCTATGTACTAGATACATGTGTACCTAGTACAACCTGATATTTTTAACGGCTCAACTGAAGCTGAAGAATGATAAACCCACCGATCGCGTTGGCAACTTCGCAGTGATCGATCTGTGCGACTAAGCCTAAACTCGCCAACTTTGCCACAAGGATTGAACGCAGGTGATACGCACCGCCGCCGGCCAGCAAAACGCGGTTAACGCCCACTTGTGAGAAACGATTAAAAATTGTTTGTTCGATCTGGGTTGCCAGATGGTCAATAGCCGTGTCATAGGCCTGTGTAACGTCAAAGGTTTGTTCCCCAATGGTGATAATCTTCTTTTGCCCTTTAGGGGAATCCACCCACTTGCGCATATCGTAATCGATTTGCGTCTCATCGAGGCCGCGCACATTACCGCCCGCCGCCTTGACTATCGCCGCCATAATCGCCAGCACGACCAACCGCATACCAACAGGCGACAGCGACTCGTTTAGATCACGGAGATACTTTTGCCCTTCAAATATAGAAATATCGGTAGAAAGGTAGCCTGTATCTACGATCATGGTGAATCCCTTGATCGTCCGAAATTGACGCGGCTTTAGCGTGCTAGGATCGAACGTATGGTAATACAGCGCCCCCACACTTTCAGGAATGATTGTCAAGGCATTCGGTTGAATAATGATTTTTAGTTGGTTGCCGTCCTGATCAACTAAAATCAGTTCCTTGCCCGTCGCCAGCGTGTTTCTTATTTCAGAAAGAACAGCTTCATCCTGATACACGCTGATCGGAACGCTAATAATCCCGCGTAAATTCAGCGCCGTATCGTTATTGAGGTACTGGCGAAACAACTGCAAGAGCAATACATAAATCAGCTTGAAATAGTCAGGATGGGTGTATCGTTCCAACGCATTGAATCGCCGTTTCGACTCTTTCTTGCCGTAGGTATGCACGTCTTTAATTCCAAAGACTTCAATTTCATCCCCGGTCTTCAGGGTAAAGGTGGGCTTATCGGTCGAGTCTTCATTCAGTTGGAAAGCCCGCCGGGTCGTGATAGGGGCGATCACGGGTTCAACCCGCACAATAGCCGAAGTTTCGGAACAGACGCCCTCACCCTCACCATTGCCCCCGTCAATTGAAAAGGTATTAGGCACATAGGACGCTACGATTGGGGGAAGCGCGGTTAAAGGTGCGTCTACTTTGGGCGTGTTATCTGGCTGTGCCGTAGGTTCAGTCGGTACGGTCGTTTCTACCGGTGGTTGATTTGTTCGTCGAGTCATTTTCATATTCCTTGTGTAACGCTCGCGCGTTTAGTGTTTATCGAATTGGGAGAAAATATCTTTTGCCCTAGCTGACTCACATGTATGGCATTTCCATGTGTTGTGGGTAAATACCCAATTGCGAGTCTTACAGATGTGACAGTCACGATCCGGCGCGGGCACGCCAAAAATCGGTTTAGTAGGCTGACTCTTCTGTGCTGTCTGACTCAGGTGACTCGCTGACTCCCCCCCTCTTTCAGAAGAAGAAGAATTTAAAATTCTATTTTTGTATGAGTCAGGAGTCACCCCGTCTGTTTTTTGAGGTATGGTGTCAACCGTAGGTGACTCCCCCCCCGAAAAACTAGAGGAGTCATGCGAGTCATGCGAGTCAGTTTGGAGAAAACCACGCTGGCCCAATTTGTCTTTCCCCAATTGGGTGATCGTGTATAAACCAAACTTTTTAGCTTGGTCAATGTAGCCTAATTTACGCAGTGTGGCGGTTGTCCGCAGTAATGATCCCCGTCCGATTCCAGTGACTTCACCGAGATCGCCTGACATAGCCCCGTTCTCAAACACATCCCGCAGCGCCTCTAAAATTTTTCGTTGGTTTGGAGCAAGGTTATCGCGTTGAGTCTGTTGGATTAAGGACGCGGGCATGAGTACCGGTACGGAGTCACCATTGTCTAGGATCACGGGCATAAGCCGATAGTAGCGGGGAGTCGCCTTTTCCGAGTCTTTCATCTTATCGGTTTCAACCGCGATCAAGCCGTCAAGATCAATCACGTTTAGAAACGTGTCGCTATTGTTGAAAAGATTCCCCGCCCCTGAAAAGGTGTTATCGGATTTTCGCGAGTGGTGAACAATGAGTACCGTCCCTTCGATCACCCGCTCGATGCTTCGGCAAGCATCGGTAAAGGATTGCATCGCTTGCGGTGAATTGGGGTCACTCCCCGACATCGCGAGACTCAGCGTATCGATAATGACTAACGCGGGCTTATCCTGCTGTATTTCGGTCAGGAACGCGGTTAGTTTGGTGGTATTCAGAAGGGGAAGTGAGTCAGTCCAGAACTGTACATTTTCATCAATCAGGGCTTTATCGACTCGGCGCTGTTTGGTCAACGCATCGAACCGGGCCGCGATCCCATACTGACCTTCCAGTGCCACATACATAACCTTCTTACCCTGTGAGGCTATCCTATGGGCGTAGTCGGTCGTGATAAAGGTCTTGCCGATCCCCGACTTCCCACAAAGGACAGTCAAGCCCCGATCGGGCAATTCCCCGTCAATCAACCATTTGACTTTAGGCAGATTGCGTAATTCTTGAAGGGTACGTTTTCGCGGTTTCTCTTTTTCGCCGGAGTCATTCCGCGAATTCAACAGCTTTAGCAGGTCGTTCGCTAACCTAAGCGATTCTTCATGCGTTTCGGCTTGTAAGGCTTCGGTTGCCAGCTTGCTCGATAAATTGACCGTCTCGCGCCGTCGCCACGCTTCTTCAACTACTTTCGCGTAGACAACATAGTGAAGGTGATTCGGCGTGTTATTGATCAAAAAGGTGATTCGACCCGGCCCGCCCATTTCTTCAAGTTGGTTGGGGATCACCCTGATTTCAGTGATGATCGAGATATAGTCGATCGCCTCTTTGCGGTTATGAAGCCGTAGGCAAGCCTCATAAATATATTGGTGCTGTAGCAAAAAAAAGTATTCGGGCTTAAACCATGTGGTGAGATCGTCTAGGATTTCTAACCCACCATGAATGAGAATAGCCCCTAGTACCGCTTCTTCTGCCTCAACCGAATGCGGGGGAAGCATGGAGTCAGGTGGTTTCATTGCTGCACGTCCCCGGCGATCTTCTGGACATCGCTGACATCGCCCCAAATGGGCTGAATGTGCTGGCAATTCTTACAACGGTGTAGCACGATGATCGTCATGGAATACGGGGGACGTTGACAGCCGCAATAGGCGACACTGGAAAACCGACCGCACTTCTGACAGTAGTATTTCGTCGCGACGGGTTTGGTGAGTGTGGGCAGTCCACACTTTTCACACGGAGTCAGGGGTGTTGTGTTATCCATGCTATGACTCCATCACCCGCTGTTTGCTATATAATTGAGGCAGATTGTAGACTGTTGCTCGGTCTGAAATCCTAAGATAGCTGACAGGCTCTACCTGTACAGCTATCACTCGGTTGTAGTGCATGATTACCCCTCCTGATATTCCAATTTCATAACACGCTCTTTGAGCGCCTTTACCCGTTCCCGCTGCTGATCGAAGTCCCGATCGGGGACGGTTAAATCGACCATCCCCCGCAGCGCCTCTAATGCCGCCTGAAAGTCTTGATAAAGGCAGTCCGTACTACTCGACTCGCTGGCCGGTGGATCGATGGGCGACCGCTGCCCGCACAAACGACATTTCTTTTCTTCAAGGTCGCCCGTAGCCACGTCGATCCAAGTATGTTCACAGCTTGATTGATCCACGATGTACAGATAGTCATAGGGATCGATTTGTAGGTCGTAATCGATTCCCTCTGCCTCAATGTCGAACGTCCCGCCAAGCCATGTTGACCCTTCAGTATGCCAACCCATATAAACCACCGGGCAGAAGGCGTCACGGTGCTTGACATAAACCGGAATGTCACCGTAGGTCTGGTATAGGTCGCGATGCACATCAATCGCCATTATTGGCTTGTAGTTCATGACTGACCCTTTCCCCCCATAAACTCTGCCAGCCGCTTGATCTGTTCGTCGCCGTACACGGTTAGCGACATCGTACTATCGGTGATGTCCTTCTGCATGATGATCTTGCCGATTTCGCGCGAGTGTTCGTCCCCGTTCGCATCAATTGTGGTCGGGACATAGGGCATGACCCCCACGACGTGGAACCCCTCTTGTCCCGCCCGATTGAGTTCCTCTTGCAGATAAAGTGTGCTTTCGTTTTCGATCACCTTGAATTGATATTTCACGACCCCTCCTTAAAACGGAATATTGTTTTCTGAACAAAACGGATGAGTCACGCACCGGACTCGTTGCGGTGAATGCCAATTGCCGCGCTTGTTATTGTCATACGCGACCCCACTGGGCAACATGATGTTTAGGGCGATGATCGGCTTGATGATCTGGCATTTGCCCCACGACCATTCCCAATTCGTCGCGATCTGGACAGCCCGCCGCGTCCTCATGACCCCGCCCCCTCCCCGCCCGACTTCTCCCCGTCTTTCCCGCCCGTCGGCACGATTGGCACGAGCCTCGCCGTTTTCTCTATATCAAGACCGTTTTTCCACAACCATGTTTGCAATTTGTTTTGAGACGTGTGGAGTATCCTTGCCGTCCCCCTAAGTGAGATGCCTTTCTCGACTGCCTTTTCAACTGTTTCTTTGTCCATATTTATAGGCATATATGCAATAAACCCTTGAGCATTTATGCTCATACACTATAGGTGCATGACTAAATAATAAGCGTATACGCCTATTGTGTCAAGTGACTCGTTACATGATAATCTGCATATATGTATAGGGATGAGATATGCGCGTAGACAGGATAAAGGAGATTAGAGAACGACGCGGCTATTCACAAGGAGAATTAGCCAAAAGATGCGGCATGAGTGCATCTCAAATATTCAGAATTGAATCAGGCCGTTCAACCCCATCCGGTGATACTGTAGCCTCCATAGCCCGCGAATTGGAAGTTTCCTCAGATTACTTGCTTGGCTTGGTCAATGAGCCATATGAGCATATTTCACAAGAACAAATTCGCCCTGAAGAACAAAATCTAATCAATGCCTACCGTCGCGGCGATTATCGCGAGGGTATGAAAATATTCGCCCAAAGTCCTAAATAAGGAGAATTTCATGGCTAAAAGCAGTACAACCAACATAATTATCATACTTTTGGTTGTTCTATGCGGTGCTTATTTTGTGTCTTCAATGTCACCCTACCAAATCAGAACTAACGCTGGTCAGATTGCTGATGTAGCCGAATTTTTTATTGTGGCTTTCATCTTTTTGCAAATCTGGCTGGGCAAGGTAGATCGGCGGCTGATCGCTGTATTTTTCACGGGTATGGTCATTTATTTCTTTACTCAACTTTCCTATGTCGAGCGCGATTGGGTCGTAATGACTGCAATTGTGTGTGGTGCAATCTTCTTTTTCCTTGTGCGTCAAATGGGCAAAGGCGATATATAAAAACGGCGATCACTTGATCGCCGTCGGATAATTTGTGCAAGTCGGTTAGGACGTTGCACTCGGAGTCATATTGGTGGCAAGGGTAGTCGGCAAGTTCGGGGTTGCCGATGGAGTCGACCCGGCGCTGGAAGTGTTGACCGGGGAAGTCGTATCGGCAGCCGATGACGTTCCCACAGCGCCCGCTGCCGATGGTGGCGTCTGGGCGGAAGCTGTAGCGAGATTAAGCGCCCCGGTTGCCAGCGTGGTAGTGAGGCTTCCGGCATCAAGAATCATCTTCAGTACGTCGGGGCTAATGCTCTTGCCATAGCCTTCGATCGCTGATGTGATCGTTGAGTTGTTCAGGACGCCCTGAATAACCCCGTCAACCGCTACGGCGGGCGTCGAGTGGGCTTTGATCAGCGCCCACAGGGACAAGATGATTGCAGTAACACCCGTCACTAGGGTGAGAACTTCTGAATTCGGCATTTTCTATTCTCCTTACTTCGATTAATAGGCGAACGAATGATAAGCAGGCATGAGCCGCGTTCGTTGATCATCGTCGTCTGGTAACAATCGTGCGGCGATGATCGTTTCCAGTGCCAGCAAGTCCCGGATCAGTTTGAGCAGATCGGGGGTAAGTTCTTTTGCCAGCGATACGAAATATTCAATCAGCGCCGGGGCATTTAACGCCCCAACGATCAAGCTGTCGAGTTTGTCGATTGGCTTCAAGTGGTCTTTGAGCCAACTCCAGATTTTTTGCCAGATCACCGTGACCAGAGCCGATAAGAGCATAAGCGCGAAATTCGACATTTTGATAAATCCTTCCCCTAGATAGGTTCATGAACATTGTAAATGTGAACATCGTAAAGCACCGTTCGAGTCTGGTTTGAGCCGGGTTATAGTGTCGGGTGAATCGTTGGCTTTACGACCACAGCCAGAATCCATTTTTTGCGGATGATCACGGCATAGCTGATCACGTTACATACGCGATCAAGCAGCGCCTTTACCGCGCTATCATGAGTGTCTTTGTCCCAAAAGAGAATGATCATGAGACTCCTAACTTGGAAACGGGTTGGTTCCCGTGCCGGTCAAGATAATTTTGCTGATGATCCCCGTTCCGCCCGGATCACTTGACCCGACCACCCGGCCTGCTTGAATGTTGAAAATCAGTGGAGCCGCCGGGGTGACAGTGAACGGATTATTGTAGGTTTGTGGGGAGGTTGGCACTTGCGGCGCGGGTACGGATAGCAGGGTTGTTGATCCGTTGACAATGTCGAATGTGTCGCCGTCGGTTGGCGTGCCGCCTTGTACATACGACAAGACTACCTGAATTTGTAGCAGGTGTAGCGTTGTCGGCGGCGTAAATAAGAGTTCAAGCCAACGATACCCCCCATTGCTCACAATAAACGCGGTTTCCCAACCTGTCCCGGCGATCCACTGTCCATAGATAATCGACCCCGGTTGAAGCGCAAAGTAAGCCGCCCACGAATTCAGCGTGAAATCAAAGGTCTTTGTCCACGACCCGGCCTGATTGTTGGTCACGCACACCGACAGCTTGTAGCTACCGCTGTTCCCCGTCAGGTTGCCGTCGTTTGTCTGTACGATGATCGGTGATGCCGATACGCCCGCCGGAACGGTGAAAATCGATCCAACGGTAGCGGGATACCACGTACCGCCAATGTTCATGATCAGCGCCATATGATTCAGCGTTGGGGCGGGATCGCCGGATGCGGGTTGGGCTTGCCCGTTACAAGCTCCGGCAAAAAAGACCGATCCATCCACACAGAACCAATGTAACGATCCATCAGTCCCAGCGCCGGACGCGCTTTGAATGGAAATCTGATCGCCCGCGCTAACGGTAGTCGGTACGTTGGCCTGACTGTTGGCATTGAAGCTAAGGTCATAACAGGCCTGACCGCCGTTTTGGGTAGGTTGTTCCGCCCCCGCTCCGGGCTGGCCGGGGGCTTGAGTCTGATCAACCGTCGCGACGGTGATCCACGGGTCGGTGAGACAACACCGATATTGCAGTAAACATTTACCGCCGCTAGGCACGACCTGAATTAATCCGTCTGCCATTCCAAGAGATACCTCCGTACCTGAATCTAATTCTGAACAATCGGGACAGGTTGATTTACGAACTTGCTCATAGATAGTTTTCCAGATCGCCGCGACTTCGATCGCAGTGTGGGCTTCATCTCGCGCCCAGTTGTACCAGCGCGTCAATTCCCACAATTGCCCCATAAACGCGGCAATATAGAACCGATCGTTAGGAACTTCGATCGTAAAGCACCGTGTTGTAGGCGGGTTTACCACCATAGGTAAAACGTACCCGCTATCGTTACCCATTTAGTGGGCGACCACACAATAACTAAGCCCGAAGCTGGGTTGAACATTGTTGTGAGGATTCCCGCTTCCCGTGCTATCGATTGTGATGCTTGCCGCCGTGATTCCATCCGAGGCCGGCCCGGTGACTCCAATACTCGGAGTAGCACTTGGAGCCGGTGCTTCAATGCCGCCATTTACGACGGTGGGTAGAACAGTCCCTTCGGAGTGGGTATGAGGGGTCAAAATGTGATTATGGGGTGCATTGGTATGACTGTGGGCGGGCAGTTGATCAACGGTTAGAGGCTGTTCAATAACGCCCGTTGTTGCCCCAACCACTAAATCTACTTTCGTAGAGTCCGGGCTGTTTGCACCGACCACCACAACCCCACGCAGATCGGGAACGGTGAAGTGATCGGCATCAAGAATAAACGTAGAATTGAGTGCCGCGTACAGGTCTGGATAATCAACCCTGAGATAGGTTGATCCGTCACATAACAAGCATCCATCCGGCGGGTTAGCCGACATAAACGGAAAAACAGCACCGATCATGCACATTCCCCTCGTTTTAACGAACTGGTTATAGACGGTAAGGCACATGTACGCCGCGTCAGATGGAGTCATTGTGCCAAATGATTCCCAAGAGGATTCTTTACAAAGATCGGACAATGCCCCCATGAACGCGGCGATCATGTATCGTTCGTTGGGAATGCGTAAAACACCACAGATATAGTCGGTAGGGGTAAAACTATCAGGCGTAAGATAGCCGTACCTCTCTCTGCCAGTGGGATTAACCGGATTATCATCCGAGATACCCCCTGATCCGCCGGGTGGTGTCGATCCAATGCCGCCGTATCTGCCGGGCATGATTAACCCTTACGCCCGACTAATTCGATATAGTCGATTCGTGCCACTCCGCCGGACGGGGCAAGGAATGTATTTTCAAATTGGAGAACAAACGCCGCGCCCTTTCCATTCGCTGGCCCGCCTGATGTAGATAAGTCCATCAGGTCGCTATTTTGTTGAAGCAACGAAAGATCGGGGCAGGCATATTCAACCGTGTAAGCACGACCAAATGCAGGATTAGGCACATCGGGTACGCCAGTAATCGGATTACCACTTGAATCAACGACGCCAAACGCAGGGGTATTATCATGATAATGCACAACCCAACGTATTTCCCGCTGTGCAAAGACGTTTGTAGGAATACCGTTATTTGTGGCGTTATCGTAAACACTGAGCGATTTTTTAAAAACCGTCCCAATGATGATGTTATCTAGGGCTTTTTCAAAATTCCCCAGATTTGTGAGCAAATTAGGCAACGACAGCGCTGTGACGATCCCGACATTCATAGAGGAATGTGCTTTTTCCCTAGAATAATCTTGGATCGTATAGGTGGCTGTCCCTTGATTACTACCCGGCATAATCGATCCTCCTCGAAAAATAGCCGTACTGTTAGAAGTGATCGGCTACACGAACAAATATTAGGTTAAGATTACAATTGCGATTACTGACGAATCCGCGTACCGTTCGTTAAAATGCGATCTTGCGGACGAACAGTCCCACCTTTTGCCACTGATTCAACAGCGGTAGTCGATTGCGTTGATAATGAGAGTGCGTAAGAAATTTCAGCCGCGACAAGTTGCGAAATAATATCCGCCAGTTGCCGTTTAAGCTGATCGATTGTTGCTTGTGTAGTCGCCGCTGGCGTAGCAACAGATGGAGTCGTCGCGACGGGTGTGGTCGGTTGGGGTGTCGGTACAGCAACGGGCGTGACAGGGGTAGCCACTGGCGTTGTCGGTTCAGTTGGAACCGTCGCGGCGGGTACGGTAACGGGTGCGGTGGGGGTAGCCGCTGGCGTTGTCGGTTGGGTTGCAGTAACGGTCGGATTTACAACGGGCGTAACAGGGTTAGCTGTCGCGTCTGGCGTTGCGGGATGGGCAACTTGTGAAGTCATAATTTATGTTTCCTTTTATTTCACTTCGCCGTTTCGCGTTTGATCGCGTTTGGGCGAGTATAAAAGGTAAAGATCATAAATCAAGGCTTACCGGGGAAACGTAAACCAACTTTCTTTTAATCCGCTGGTTGAGGGTTCGAAACCCTCCGAACCCACTTCAACAAACCGCCCGATCACCCCCCTGATCAGGCGGTTTGTTTGTTATAGATACAGTCGTGTAGTAAAGTACGATTCTCCACACTTTGAACACTGGCAGAGCGCTTGATAACGCATCTTTCCACCGATGAAATAGCCCCTTTGTTTGCCGAGTCCTACATGAACAGCTATCTTTCCACACTTATAGCATTTCATGCGTTTTTCTTTGCCTTTTGTTCTCATTTTTGGGCTAATCCGGGTTATGGAGCATCGCGGCTAGATTCAGCAAATGATCCTTCGGGCCGTAATCCAACTCACCTAATCGACGAATCATTTCATGAGGGAATTCGATAACCTAATAGCGTTCAATTAGTCCCACTTGCTGGCGAAACTGTTGACATAGAATTTCGTGGGATACCGCATAACGCCATTCTGAACGATCATCGATTTTATGCCAGACGCTTTCACGCTCGTGTTTAGCCGCTTTGTAGAATGGGTAGAACCCGGCTTTACTAAGCATGTTGACTTGTGATTCTAGCTCTTTAATGCGGGCGTCCTTTGCGGCTAGAAGTTCTGATATTTCTGTAACCGCATTGACCAGATAGTTAAGACTCGATTCGTTGGGCATTTAGATCACCTCTCGATCTTCAGGGTAGCGATTTTCGCAAAGATTTTTTTCATAAGCGGCGGCAAACTGATCTTCAGTGCCGCCACGACCTTTCAGGGGGAGTTCATCAGGGCAAACGTAATAAGGCTTGCCGTCTACCTCAACGACCGTCCAATTTGAGCTAATGCGGGGATGGAATTTATGTGTCTTGCCACACATAACGCACGTCGCCGTTTCGCCCATAAAAAAACGTTGCGTGTCGGCCTGAACGCGCTGTATCGGGATTTTTTGTTTCATGAGGCCGCCAGTTCTCGGAAGCACGGTACAGAATGGAACGGAGAATGCTCGATCTGCTTTTCAAACAGATCAACCCCGGTGAATCGGGCGTAATAGGTCATGACAACCTGAATGCTGTCCCCTAAAACTTGGGCTACTAGGGCTAAACTTTGTCCATGTAGCAAGCTGGCTATAGCATAATAATGCCGGAATGAATGCAGATTGTGAATTTCTTTTTCAACCCCCGCACACACGGCCAACCGTTGCATAATTTCGTTTAGCCCCCAATAGGTCAACGGCTTGCCGTTCTTCAGATTGCAAAATACCGGTAGGTTGGGATCGCAGTCACGCCCGCCCGGACGTACCTTTAACCAAGCGATTAAATATCGTTCGGTGAGTGGCGTTAAGGGAACTGTTCGCGATCGTCCCCCTTTATCGTTATTGATGCTGATTAGATGTTTCTCGAAATCAAAGTCCCCCAGCGTCAAGGCGATGATACTACCCGCTCGAAGCCCCAGATCGGTCAAGATTGCAATTAGAAACCGATCGCGCTCATTGGTACACGCCTTGAATAGCGCATCGATGGTTTTGGGCAAAATTGCTTTTGGGCGACGTTCAGGAATCTTTGGAAGCGGAATCGCTATTGCCGGGTTGGACGTGTGCAAGAATTCCTCACACCAATTGAAAACATAGTGAAGAATCCTAACGCGGTTAAATTTGGTATCTGGAGCGCCGCCCCGACCCGATAACCATTTCGCCAGTTCTAGGATTTTCAGGGAGTCAATATCCCTGTGTCCAAAATCAGCCAAAAACGGTTTAAGGTAGGTCAA
>Ga0075029_100001862_pt1 | contig 11991 bp, 23 predicted proteins | sample LitLauG_LLR_2013_FD_71391 | JGI IMG/M metagenome (GOLD analysis project Ga0075029, IMG submission 71391) | Freshwater sediment microbial communities from North America - Little Laurel Run_MetaG_LLR_2013 | ecosystem: Environmental > Aquatic > Freshwater > Creek > Sediment | place: USA...
ATCTCCACCATGAGCTGGCGCACCTTGTCGAGCCACAGCTTCACGGTCTGCTTCTTGTTCAGCTGGTTCTGTGAAGTGGACAGCTTGAACCAGGGCCTGCTGGGGCTGGTTATGCCGCTCATCATGCCAGCCTGCGCAGTGCGTAGGGCCAGGGTCGCGCAGTTGTTGATGATCGCTGCGTTGCGCTTGGCCCCGGTCTGGTTCTTCTCAGACACGAAGAACCGAGCAGCACGAGGGATGATGAACTTGTTGAGCAGCTGCCAGTGACCCACGAAGCTGCTGCGATCCTGGATCAGTTTGCTGCGCCTGCGTTGGCAGTGCATGGAGATGGTCTCACCCGTGACTGGGTCGAGACTGTCAGCTGCACTCTTGTGCTTCTCGATGCTGCCTTTGATGTTGGGGGGAGCAGTCACAGCAGCCATGTCAGGAGCCCAACAGCGTCTTCATGTTCTGGTTGGCGGAAGGAGCAGAGGGCACACCGAGCCCACCCGTGAGGATGGTGGAGTTGTAGCCACCCGCAGCAGCTCGTCGCTTGCGGTCAGCGTCAAGCGCAGCAGAGACCGCAGGATCTTGCTCTGTGGCCTGCGCAGGAGGTGGTGTTGCAGCTGGAATTTTTGGACCCCCAAAACACAAATCACACCTCCAATGGGTCGTAGTCGAGAGTTTTCCGCTTCTGCTGCCGATACTTCTGCTGCAGTGCGGAGAGGGAGTCGTGCTTGGGCTTGGGAGCTACGGCATAGGCGAAGGTCAGCATGGCTGCGTCCGCACGATCAGGACTGCGCCCGATCTCTTCCTTGATGTCGTCCTTGTCGCAGATGCGGAACTTGTCGCCCTGGTAGGTGTAGGTGATGGCCAGCAGCTCCTCCTTGAGGAACTGGTCGCGGGGCAGCGCACCTCCACGCTTGACCCAGTTGTGCAGCTCGAAGGCCATCTCGCTTCGCTTGTTGAAGTAGCGCTCGTCGGTGGCCTTGCCGTTGAAGTAGACCTCAGTGCACTGGTGGCCCATCATGCGTGCAGCGTCGATCACGCCCACACCGTAGCCACCAGTTGCGTCGATGAAGCTGCCATCGCAACCCTCCCAGTTCTTCTCGCAGGCCACGACCTTCGCAGCCACGAGCTGAGTGTCGGGAATGTGCATGGGCTCCAGGGGATACATCTGCGCACCCTGTCGCTTACAGATCACGCTGTCGTCGCCACCCTGCCGTGCTACATCGACGCCGAGAACCTTAGCGGCATGTGTGATCTCCCGCTCGGTGTAGACACGATTCATCGCAGCTTCGACCTCTTCGTCGTTGAAGAGTGCGCTTACATCCTGTGATGGGAACTGGCCCAGCACACGGACCTTCACTCGGTCACTGTCGATCCCATACTCATCGATCAGCGACTGCAGGAACTTCTTGTTGGTGATCGCAGCAGTGCGGCTGTCGATCTGGTAAGTCTTCCAGCTCTTCTTCCCTGGCCGGAAGCAGTCACGGAATGCACCCTTCGCACGAGTCGGGTTGCCGAAGGCGAACTGCAGGATCTCAGTGTCGCTGTCCGTGAGGGCACCATCAGCCACTTCCCAAATCGTGTCGGGGATGGCAGAGGCCTCGTCGAAGATCAGCAGCACACGCTTGAACTTGTTGTGCAGTCCTGCGAAGGCCTCGGTGTTCTTCTCAGACCAAGGCACCATGTCGATGCGCCATGTCTTCTCATGCCCAGGCACGGTGCTGATCAGTGCTGTGGCCGTGTGCTCGAACCAGTGCATGTTCAGCGACAGACGATGCCACTTGGCCAGCTCTGCCCAGGTCTTCGTCTTCAGCTGACTCTCTGTGTTCGCAGTGACCACACCCTTGGTGTCTTCCTTCGTGGACATGGCCCACAGGATGATCCAGCTCACGAGTGCTGACTTGCCGATGCCGTGGCCTGATGCTACAGCCACACGGATCGCATCCTCGATGGTGAGCAGACCATCCTTGATGTCCTTCAGGATCTTGATCTGCCATTCATCTGGACCATCAAAGGTCTCAAGGTCCGTGCCCTTCTCGCGCCACGGGAAGATGCCCATCACGAAGCGCAGCGGGTCATGTGTGCAGCTACCGATGAAGTCGATCAGCGCATCCTCGAAGGATTGAATGGGCACTGGAGCTGGCTGTGCTGGAAGCGACTGCTTCTTCTTGATGTCGGAGCGCTTCGCCAGCGTAACCATCACTACACCCCACCGGCACGACTGATGGCTGCTTGCAGCTTGGCGACCCGGTCATCGTCCTTGATGGTGATGGTGTCGTGCAGCATGCCCAGGTGGCGAGCTGACAACGTGAGCATGCTGTCCTTGCTCACGAGCTTGACCTTCTTCAGGTAGCCGCTGAACACACGCCTGCGGTTGGGACCTTCGCCCTCCCACTCGAAAGTCTCGATGACCTCGAAGCCTGCGATGGCACGACGAAGATCCTCGGGGATCTGAGAGATGGGCAGCAGCGCACCGTTGTCGTCGAACATCTGCTCAACGTCGAGGTAAGCGATGCGCTCGACTTCTTTCAGCACACGAGCCACCGTGGTGCCGCATTCTTGCTCAGCTTTGGCCACGAACTTTGCAGTCTGAGCAGCCAGATATTTTGAGACCTTGGGATTTGTCAGTAACTTAGAACCAGTGATGTGAGCACTGCGTGAGGAGTAGCCAGCTCTAATTGCAGCCTGGGTAGCGTTTCGGTCCTTCAACCACTCAAGGCAGAAGGCGAGCTGCTTCGGGTTCAACCCATTGGAATCAGTGGCCAAGGCATTCTCCACCTCGAAGTATGGTGCAGAAATCTGTGAAAACACCTAGTTACAGAAAACTACAGCGCTCCAAATGTGCGCAGACTCAGGAGCCACACCGCTCCAGAAAATAAACACTACACGGGTGCTACACATGGGGAAAAGCATGTGTAGTGGGCGCGAACCCGCCAAACCACTAGCTCCTAGAGCTTTTTACTACACTACTACACTTACTTTAAGAAGAAGAAGAAGAAGAAGAAGAAGAGATAATAGAGTAGATATACATACTAGTAGAAGATGTCTTCCTTTTTAGCTCAGTAGAATAGGACGCTCTGTAGTCTGTAGTGTCTGTAGTGCCCTCGCAAACCCGCGCCAACACTGTCTCTGTCTTTTTGGTCACCCTCCAAATTTTTCGCATGCCGGTTTTTTCTTTCGGAAGTGTCACTTGACCACAAAAAATAAGTGCCTGATAATCTACTTCCTAACTTAATAAAGGAGACCACCCAGTGGCCAAAATGGGGCGACCTGCCACCACCTATCACATCACCAGAGTCTGCGTTGGTGACCCAGTTTTCAACCAAACGTTCACGGTGCGAGGTGCCCGAGGTGTCGCTGACATCCTGGGCATCGCGGAGTCGGATGCCTACACCGTGCTGCGGATTCTCGGTGGTGGGTTCAGCCGAATGGTCACCAGGGACGATGGTTTCGTCTACGAAGAGCGTGTCAAGCGGGTGGCCTGATGTCGGACCTCGAACTGGCCACCGACAGAATGAAGTCCTACGGGCTCACGCTTGAGCACATGAAGGCTCTCAACATCGAGGTGCTTTCAGCTGCGGAGACCAAGGCTGTGGACCCAGCCTTCTACAACCTGCCCACGCTGCGCATCCGCTACATGGACCCGTGGAATCCTGGTAAGCCGCTCACAGCGAGCAAGGGTTGGTCAGGATTCCAACGGCTCCGCTACCTTGTCGATCCCCCACCCACAACCAAGGGTCGCGTGCCCAAGTATGCGCAGTCAGCCAAGTCGGGGGTGTGTGCCTACTTCCCCACGCTGAGAGACTGGGCACCTGTGCGTAAGGACACCAACCTGAGCCTCATCATTACCGAAGGTGAGATGAAGGCAGCCAAGGCCTGTGAGCGTGGCTTCTACACCATCGGGCTGGGAGGTGTGTCTAACTTCATCAACACCGGGATTGGTAAGGGTGTGCTCGACGAGCTGTTGGCTATCGATTGGGTGCAGCGTGAGGTCTATCTCGTCTTCGACAACGATGGAGATCCGAAGCCTGATGTGATCGCAGCACTCAATCGTTTGGCTGCTGAGTTGTGTGAGTTAGGGGCCATCGTCTACAATGTGTTCCTCCCATCAGTGAAGTCGGGGAAGACAGGACTCGACGACTACTTCATTGCGAATCCCAGCACACAGGAGTTCGAGGAGCTGCTGCTCACCACACGCATCAGCTTGACCTTTGCTCAGCCGCTGTGGGATCTGAATAGCCGCTACCTGCTCGTGCGCTCACCCACCATGATCGTGGACCGAGACAAGGGCACGATGCTTGACATCGCAGACTTCAACGTCATCTACGGAAAGCTCACCCACCGTGAGATGAAGCTCACCGACCAAGGCACACCCAGCCAGAAGCGCATGCCCCTGGCACCAGCGTGGCTCAAGTGGGCCATGCGTGCGGAGGTGGACCGTGTCTGCTACTCCCCTGGTAGACCGGAGATCGAGAACGACACCTACAACACATGGCCTGGGTGGGGCACCACGCCTGTGAAGGGTGATGTGAAGCCCTTCCTGGCCTTGGTGGACCGGCTCTTCGATTCCACCTCTATCAGCTCGAAGGAGGAAGCACGGCTGGCCAAGGAGTGGTTCCTGCGCTGGTGCGCTTACCCCATCCAACACCCTGGCGCAAAGATGTATTCAACTGCGGTGTTGTGGGGTGGCCAGGGCACGGGCAAGACGCTACTGGTCATGGCTCTAAAACGCATCTACGGGGAGAACTTCCACGAGCTGGATGCGACAGAGCTGGACAGCACGTTCAATGGGTGGTCTGCGAAGATCCAGCTTGTGCTGGGTGATGATGTGGTGGGCAGCGACAAGCGCTCCTACGCAGCCAAGTTGAAGAAGATGATCACGCAGGACACCATCAACCTGAATGAGAAGTTCATGCCTGCCTACAGCATCAGGGACTGCATCAACTACATCTTCACCAGCAACGAAAACGACAGCTTCTTCATGGACCGTGATGACCGGCGCAACTTCATTTGGGAAGTGACCGCAGAGAAGCTGCCGGATGGTGTGGGTCGAGAGCTGCGTGAGTGGATGCAGACCGAGGAGGGGGGTAACGCTCTGCACTACTTCTTCCTCAACCTGCCCATGGGGAACTTCGAGCACACCGCGCCCGCCTTCGAGACCACTAGTAAGCACACCATGATCGACATTGCCAAGAGCAGCCTGGATGTGTGGTGCAGCGACCTGCGTGTGATCGCGGATCGCATCTTCATGAACAACAGCGCAGAGCTGTTCTGCGCGAAGGAGCTGCTGCGACTCTATGACCCCGAGGGTAAGCACAAGGTCTCGCCTAGTGGTATGGGCAAGGCCATGGGGCGTGCAGGCTACAAGCAGGTGCTGGGTGGCCAGCCCATCCTGTGGTCGGGTGGACAGGACAGGTTCTTCGCAGTGCGCAACGCAGACCGCTGGCTGAAGACCACAGCAGCCGAGGTTAAGAAACACCTCAGCAAGACCAAACCACAACCGAGCCCACTCGCGGCTCAATACAGAGGAGTGTCGTGATGTCTGAGGCTCAGTTACTGGCCTTGATGGCCGCACAGATTTACGCAGGGATCGATGGTAGTGGTGTGCGCAAGCCACCCATCTCAGTGAGTGACGCTGTGAAGGTAGCGGCTTCAATTTTGGATGAGGCCGAGATGGTATCTTTCAATAGGATCCACCGATGAAAGGCTCACGCATGAAACCCTACGACCCGAACCTCTGCATGCGCTGCGAAGAAGGCCCACCGCAACTCGGCAGCTCGTTCTGCAAAGCGTGCGACGATCACTTCACCCACCCACAGCCTGCGCCCAAGCCTGAGAAGGCTCGCCAGCCACCACGACCCACCACCCGCATTGGCTACATCCCACCTCGTGGTTAACACCGCAGCCACACTGATAAACTTCTAGGTTCTGTCACCATCCAGTTTTACAATGACCACTCAACCCAAGGGGCACCGATCCCCTACTCCGAGGAGCAACACCATGCCCGAAGTCAAGAGCAAGAAGTCCACGAAGGCCCCAGCCGCCGAGAAGCGTGATGCTGCCAACCGCAGCTTGGAGGAGCGCATCGCTGCGCGGAAGCAGAAGAGCAGCGAGAAACCCACACCCTCACCTGTCGCCGTGACCGAGCTGCCCGCTGCGCAGCTGCCCTTCGTGCCCAACGTCGAGCAGCCGAAAGCCGAGAAGGTGACCAAGGAGAAGAAGGAGCGCAAGCCCCGCACGCCGAAGGCCGAAGCCGCTGCGCCCACGGGTGTCGGCGACATCGTGGCCAAGATCGAGGCCCGTGTCTCGGCCAAGATCGAGAAGGTGCACAACCAGCAGACCAAGGCCCTGGTCAAGGATCACGCTGCCACGGTCAAGCAGCTCAAAGCCGAGCACAAGGCTGCGCTGAAGACCCTCACTGCCACGCTCACCAGCGACAACAAGACCTACGTCGAGGAGCGGGAGAAGAAGGCCTATCAGGCTGGTCTCAAGGCCGGTGAGAAGGCCGCGACCAAGAGCATCACCGCTGCACTGAAGGGACGGTGAGTCATGGCTACTAAGAAGCCCAACCCCACTGGGACGACCTCCAACGTAGGGGCGCACATCGAGAATGTCCACATCGACTCCCGTGTGGACAACAGCACCAATGAGCACACCCGCGCAGCTGTGGTGTCCCTGGCTGAGGCAGCTGCTGAGAATGCCAAGGCCATCACCGAGATCGCACGCGCACTGCGTGGTGCTCCTGTCACTCAGGGCACCGGCATCCACGTATCCAATGTGAAAGGAAGCTGACATGCGAGCTTACTGCGTCAGTTACACCGAGCAGCGTGAGGCCAAGGGTGAGCCCAATGTTCACCGTGTCTACTTCGTCGGCTCTGAGGTCGAGGCTCGGCAGTTCCGCATGCGCCTCATGGAGGAGAACAAGCTGAAGCGGAAGGAGATCCCCATCGACCTCGTCGAGATCCCTACCGGCAAGGCTGAGCTGCTGAGCTGGATCAACAACCGCGAAACCAGGAAGCCCTGATGTCTGTATTCGCTGCACTCGGACTCTCCGACTCAGCGAGCCTGGAAGAGGTGAAGCTCGCGTTCAGACAAAGAGCGCAAGAGCTTCACCCCGACCATGGTGGCGACCCCATGGAGTTCGAGGCTCTCCAGGCCATCTACAACGAAGCCAAGAACGAAGTGCTCTCACGGAAGTGCCCCACCTGCCACGGCACAGGAAAGGTCAAGCACTCCGTGGGCTTCAGCTCCATCGACATGCCGTGCCCTACTTGTAGGTGATGGTGTGGGGCCAACGATGACAGCCTACGAGCAGTGGAAGACCCAACCACTTCGCGTCAGAGACCACCCCGCAAATTGGGCCGAAGACTACCACCATGAGAATGGCCAATACTGCAACATCTGCTGCGAATGTGCGAGGCAGTTCGTCGGGCACAAGCGCAGGGTTGTGTGCAGACAATGCTCGAAAGGAGAACCGATGACCATCAAGAAGTCCTACCTCATCTATGTCCTGGATGGTGGCAAGCCCAACCAAATTTACGAGACCTACGAGGGCGCACTGAAGCGTGCCCAGGTGCTCGCTGCTGAGACCCGCAAGCCTGTGGTCATCTTCACCAGCACCCAGGTGGTCACTGCCGAGGTGCCTGAGAACAAGCCCACATTCACTGTGGAGGAGATCCCATGAACTGGCTCTCCATCCTTGACAACCTGCTCACGCTCGTGCTGCTCATCGGGTTCGCAGTCGTGATCGTCAAGGTTGTGGCCTGTGTGCTTGCTGACTTCGCAGGCTGCGATGACTGACAGCTTCCCCACCACCCTCACCCAGCAGGAGCGCAGAGAGATGGAAGAGGCTCTCCAGGCACCACAACCTCGCACGCTGCGCACGCTGCCCGAGGCCATGGACCGGCAGGCCTATGAGACCCTCGACCTCCACGCTCGCAAGATGCGCCTGCAGCTCATTCACCACGAGCAGTTCCTCCAGAGCCAGGGGCTCACTGAGGCCTTCCAGCTGTGGATGCAGATGCACTGAGCATTGAACTCTTTTCATTTTTCTTGGGGCCTAACCGGCCCCTTTTTCATTGAGTTGCGATTTTTGAAAAAAATACTTGGTTACAACGCATCTGCGCTGCTAAACTGATAGGGCACCAGGATCTTTGACAAGTGCCGCATGTGTTCGAGGCACACCGCAACTTCAGTTGCTAAGAGCTGACACTCAATGTCAGCTCAAAGGAGCCGAAGTTCCCACTCATCTCTCATCACTCACAAGGAGGTCCCCGTGAGCATTCTCAGTGACGTAGACAAGAGCATCATCCGCAACTACGTAGGTCAACTGCACGTAAGTGAACTGGACGCTACTGTGGCCGACCTGATCGCTCGCAAGTATCCCAAGATTACACAGGCACAACTCAAGGCCGCGCAGTATGAGGCTCTCAAGGCTCACCACGCCAACCAGGATCTCTTCCGCAAGTATCGGTTCTAGCACATCACTCATCACTCACAAGGAGGTCACCATGACCACTACAGAACTGGCGAGCTACATCGCCCCCTTCCTCGCACCGGCCAAGCGCATCGTCGATGCACTGCCCACCAAGCACACCGTCACCGACTTCACCTCTCCCGCCACCGCAGCCTCACTCGCTGAGCTGGTGGCGCACTACGCGAAGCCCAGCAAGCGCACCTACTACCTGGGTGCCTGTGGCCGAGTCTCCCAGCGCAAGCAGCTCGTGGGCGAGATCATCGCCACGGTGCGAGCCTGCAACACGGATCAGGCCCGGTTCCTCTTCAGCGACTACCAAGTTCGCCGCACCTACCCGATCAGCACCCCGAAGCCGTTCATCGGCAAGCCCGTGCTCTGCAAGTGTGGCCACTATCACTCCCACTTCAACGAGTGCCCGGTGTGTGCCAGCTGGCGCGGACTCGGTGAGCGTGGCTCGGTCGAGCTGGGAAGGGGTGAGTGAGATGAGCCACACCACCTGCCAGAACCTGATCAACAGCGGCATGGCCTGGAAGCTCGAAGGCCATGTCGGACGCACCTGCATGCGAGCTATCGAAGCCGGTGCCTGCATGCTCGGTCCCGATGCCCACCACGACTACTGGGGCAACCTCGTGCCCAGCCGCTTGATGGTGCAGCCAGGAACCAAAGGCTCCCGCGAGTTCGTCGTCGAGAACTTCGGCGAGGAGCACGCACTTGAGCTCGAACTCATCCCCAACGAACCCATGCTCGAAGCACTCATCTCTCAGGAGGACTAGATGTCCACTCGTTGCCAGATCAAAGTCGAAGGTGCAGATGTTCTGTTCTACAAGCACTCCGACGGCTACCCCGACGGCGTGCTGCCCACGCTGGAAGATGTCGTGGCGAAGTTCAAAACTGCTCGTGGCTTCTTCGATGGAGCCTATCTGCTGGCTCGCATCGGGCAGCGGTTCATGAACGACTCGCAAGCCAGTCACACAGCCATCCGCAAGGAGTGGGCCGAGCAAGGAATGAAGGTCTCAGCCACGGATGACTTCGATGTCACTGGCTACGGCTACGACACCGAGATCCACGGAGACATCGAATATCTCTACACGGTCCACGAAGACTGGACTATCACCATCGAGGAGAAGTAGCGTGATAGACCACAACAAAGTGCTCACCAACTTCGAGGTGGGTGTCGTTCTGAACTTCCTGCTCCACACCATGAAGCACGAGCAGCGGTTCGCCCTACGCGATGCCTTCCCCGTTCAATACGCCAAGCTCTACCCCACCACTGAGGAGAAGTAACATGGCCCACAATCTTCGCACTGCCGCCAACGGTGAAGCCAGCTTCGCCCATGCCGATGTGAACCCCTGGCACAAGCTGGGACAGAACCTCCAGAAGGCCACCAACTCCCTGGAGATGATCAACGCCGCGAACCTCAACTTCGAGGTCACGAAGGAGCAGCTCTACCTCAGCGATGGTCGCAAGGCTCCGGCCTACGCAACCATGGCCAGCGACACGCAGGCCCTCCTGGGGGTCGTGGGCGAGCGCTACCAGCCCCTGCAGAACATCGAGGCCTTCGCCTTCACCGACTCGCTGGTGAAGGGTGGCGAGATGAAGTATGTGACCGCTGGTGCCCTCGGCTCCGGTGAGCGCATCTGGATTCTCGCGCAGGCCACGAAGGACACCCCCATCGAGATCATCAAGGGTGACCCCATCGACAGCTACCTGCTGTTCAGCAATTCGCACGATGGCAGCTCTGGTGTCGAGATGCGCAGCACCTCCATCACCGTGGTCTGCCAGAACACACTGGCCATGGCCACCACGGGCAACGCAGCTGGCATGAAGATTCGCCACACTGCGAGCGTGAAGTCCAGGCTGGAGATTGCCAGCGGCATCCTCAAGGCTCACCAGGAGCACCAGAAGACCTGGGTGGCTGCGATGAAGTATCTGGCCAAGCACCCCATCACCGATGACCTCGTGCTGGCCTTCGAGAAGGCGATGTTTGGGGATGTGGACGAGACCCCCGAGGGTCGTGGCATGACGGTGCTCACCAACAAGCTGGAGACCTTTGAGCAGCTCATGTTGAAGGGCAAGGGCACTGAGATCCCTGGCCGTGTGGGGAACCTCTACGGGCTCGTGCAGGCCTACACCGAGTGGACCGACCACTACTCTCAGATCAAGGGCACCGAGGATCGCACGAGCAGCATCGTGTTCGCCAATGGTGCGAAGCAGAAGGCCAAGGCCCTGGAGCTAGCCCTCGTGCTGGCGAAGAAGGGGGCCTGAGATGCACGACTTCACGCTCCTACCGTCAGAGCTTCAGCTCATCATCGCCGACTACCGTAACAACCTAGCCTACAAAGGCTACTACAGCACGCATGAGGCAGTTCTCGTGACTCGTCGCGTGGAGCTTCTTGAGCGTGAATTGGCCAAGGTGTCGAAGTGACCCGCCGAGACAAGCTGATCCTCTACCCCGTGCTGGCTTCCATAGCAGCACTGATCCTCTACCACGGCTGTGCGATCCTACCTGACCTCGCAGCTGTGGTAGGCCTGCACTAAGTGTCGGGTGATCTTCGCATACCGGAACCTACAGACTCAGCAACTACGCTGCTTCACAACGATTTTCCAAACCAACGAAAGCACCTGTCCAGAGGCTGACCACATGACCACGCCAGGAAAAGCCATTGTGATCCGCAACCAGCGCAGGCAGCGGTGGGAGAACACCCACCTGAGCAATGTGCTGTGCGAACGGAACAAGAAGATTGACAGTCTCTGCGCCGCGCTGGAGTCCGTGAAGAACGAACTCGGCTGGTTCGGTTCGATGGTCTGCGAGGGACCGGATGTGATGCCGCTTCCCGATGTCATTAAAGCCGCCCAGCGCGACCTCGCCAAAGTCCACAACCTCATCAACGAAGCCCTCAAGGGCTGATGTCCATCCTCCGAATCTCCAGAGGTGCCCCATGAAACTGAATTGGATTAGGGTTGACGACCAACTTCCGCCTGATGCTCAGAAATGCTGGGTCTGGAATGGTCGCGGCATTGGCATTACGACCTACTACGGCAGCGTGTTCCTTTCCTGGGGCGGCGTGACTCACTGGCATCCCTATGTCGATCCCGAGCCCCCGATTGAATGATCTTGTCCAGGATCACCTGGACCATGAAAGGAAATCCCTTGGACCTCATCAAGCACCTTCACCGACAAACGGCTTTCTCGCAGAAGAACTTTGGTCCCGGCAACCGGACCCAGGGCATCATCGACCACATCCGCAAGGAACTGGCGGAAATCGAAGCGGCACCACATGACCTGGAGGAATGGGTCGATGTGGTCCTGCTGGCGCTCGATGGCGCATGGCGCTCCGGGCATACCCCCGAGCAAATCGCCGCAGGCATCGAAGCCAAGATGACCAAGAACGAGGGGCGCAGTTATCCCGACTGGCGCACCGCTGACCCCAACAAAGCAATCGAGCACATCCGCGCCTAGCGCGTATGTCCAAAGGACTGAACCATGAGCAACGGGGATAGACATGGACGCCTGCTTAGGCGATGC
>Ga0075029_100001863_pt1 | contig 11989 bp, 12 predicted proteins | sample LitLauG_LLR_2013_FD_71391 | JGI IMG/M metagenome (GOLD analysis project Ga0075029, IMG submission 71391) | Freshwater sediment microbial communities from North America - Little Laurel Run_MetaG_LLR_2013 | ecosystem: Environmental > Aquatic > Freshwater > Creek > Sediment | place: USA...
GGGGGGGATTTAAGTGTAATCGAGATGTTAGATCAGGATGCAGTCTCGGCCGGATAGTTGAAGAAGAGCTGATTACCGTCTGGGTCATCGACCACTAGGAGCCGGTAGCCCCAAGAACCCTCCTGCACCGGCACACCCTTGGCATCAAGTTCCGCGCGCAGCGCATCCACTGCGGCGATTGCGGCCTCGCGTGAATGGGGCTCGACACTCAGGGAAATGAACATCAGTCCCTTGCCAATTTTCTCCGGCCACCTTTTAGCTAGGATAAGCGCGCAGCCCTGTCGATCCACCTGTGCGACATACGCTCTGCCGTTCTCGTCGTCGTAGCGCCACGGGCTCGTGAAGCCGAGCCGGTCAACGTAAAAGCGGAGCGAGGCTTCAACGTCGGTCACGTGTAGGACGGGGCGCGCGAACCAGTCTGTTTGCACTATGTATCCTCGAATGAAAGAGGTGGCAAATCCCCGGAATGAACCTCCATATCTCGCAAATATGGTACAGGGCTGTCAACTGTTGAAACCATTACACTCAAAACTCCTGCCGGGGGTGAGCGTAATCGAGGCGATTACACGTTTTGACCCGGAGACCGGGATTTTGAGTGCAAAGGCGATTTAACAACAGTTGGGGGTCCCCCCCTCTTCGATCTCGCGGGCCCCTCTCAGGCTCTACTCAAGCAATTCGGAATCGAATCGTCGATAAATGTCGTGCTGATGGGCTGGATCGCGATCAGTTTGGAGTGCAGAGATCAGAGCCGCTATCCGGGGGGTAAAAACAATCAAATAGCGGGCACCGGCTCCTGCCGTGTAGGTGTGTGGCATCCCCGCTGGCACAAAGACTGTGGCTCCGGGGCCGACGTTTTCGGTACGGTCGGCGTAGCGGAAGGTTAGTTCGCCGTCTAGTACATGCCAGGCTTCGTCATCGGAATGGTGGACATGGAGGGTTGCGGGGCCACTCCCTCGCCATTCATGGACACTGAACGACTTCCCAGAAGCGGAGAAAGGCATTGGTCGCATTTGTTAGATTCTACCGCGTGCGGTATTGGGTCAATGAGTGAAACGGCGATTTTGCAACAGTTACGGAACAGGCCCGAGTGTGGAAACGCAAATTCTTTGTCCCCTCATTTACAATTGCGGGCCGATGACCGCCGCGGATGATCCACCTTTCAACCCGGGTTCGGGGGATAGTGACGGGAATCTCGTGGTTCCACGCCACGGAATCCGGATCGCAATGGGTTTGGCATTGGTAGCCGCGGGCGCTTACTGGCTATTCACTTTCATCTCAGAAAGGGAAATGCGCACGCAGAACCCGTTGCAGCCGAGTCCATTCCCAGAGTCCTTGTGGGTGACCATTCTGTGGGTCGCAGTCGCGAAAAGCAGATTCCTTGCGTTCGGCTCGGGGTCAGAATGACAAGGGTGGAGTTGAGCTGAGACAAAGCAGGCTGACAGAACCGCGAAGCCGAAGGGAGTGCCTGCTCCACACGGCCCTGCCCACCCTTCGAAAGGTGGGCTGGGCCAACCCACCAAGAACACGAAATGAACCCTTGAACGTTCCGTTTCGATGGCGGTCAGCTGAATGTATACTCCTCGCGTGCCCTTTCGCGAGTCACGACGCAGTACCCGGGTCCCTCTGAGAGTGGTAATCGTAGTCGAGGGTGGCGCTGAGTGCGAGGCCGTGACCATCATAGTCAACCTACACGGAGCTTTGATCGCAACCGCAATTGGGTTAAGTGCTGGGATGAGAATCTCGATTTACGTTCCCTTGACCGATAAGCGATCTGACCTCGTATTGCCTATGTCGATCCTGAGAACCCGCTGCACTGCGGTATCGAACTGGACAAGCCGCTGAACAACTGGGGAGTGTCTTGGCCGCCCGATGACTGGGAAGAGACAGCTTTGGAAATCAGACACTGATCCCAGGCTCCCGAAATATCCGCGTTGTTGGCGCAAAAATCGCCATAGCACTGGAGCAGCCGACAAGGCTGTGAATCTCGTGGGGTGTAAGTCCCCACACCACCAATTGCCTGGGCGGGTGGTTAGCATATCCGATGCATGCGGAGGCAACGAAGCATGTTCAGCTCGGACGTAAAAGCCTCGGCTGCCCTGCGGCGCCCTCCGCCTAAAGCAAACGCATCCGAGTTCTATCCCAACCACTGATCCTGCGAACCCTGCCTCCAATCACTTCGGTTGCGAACACCTTTTCTGACACGTTCTTGAAAGAATTTGATTTCGCGCCGGGAGGCTCGCTTCGGAGGGCGCATCAACAGAGTTGAACGAATATACCGCCGCTCCGGCAAAAATGTCTACTTGCACCTTGGTAACTAGAAGCAACTTGCTCCTGCGAACGAGAATAGATCCTCACCATGAGCCGTGAACCCATCGCACAGCTTTGCGCCAAGACGGCATTGTTTTACCAGTACGCACGCCAGTGGGCCTCACGTGTACCTGTCATGGCTCGGGTTGTACTTGGGCTGTTCCTGGTCGCCGCCCTGCTCATGACGGTGCGCACCGCGCTGGTGGCAAAGGATGCCAGTCTGCACTTGAAACTGCAACACGGCTTCCACACCGCGCAGGTCCAAGTCTGGGTGGATGGCGAGCTCGCCTACTCTGGTAAAGTCAACGGTGCCCCAAAAAAGAGATTCGGCTTGATTCCCACCGACTCCGTACAGGGCAGCCGGCAACAAGAGCGACAAGGTGGATGCGCGCAAACTGGCCGACTTGTTGCGCACCGGCATGCTGCGCCCGGTCTACCACGGAGAAAACGGACTACGGACGCTGCGCGAGTTGGCGCGCAGCTATCAGACCATCAGTAAAGATTTAAACCGGGTGATGAATCGGCTGAAGGCGTTGTATCGGGGCTGGGGGATTGCCTGTTCCGGGACCCAGGTCTATGCTGCACTTAGACTTGCGTCCTGGGCTGCGGTAATGTGCACGACAATGCGCGGAATGCGGCTTTCCTTCGCCGCATTCGCCTCCACGAAACTGCCATCCACGGACAGGTGCTTGCCCTGTACCAATCCCACTTCCACACACTGCAGCACGATCTGCTCAAACAGTTCCTCGAACAGCTTCGATTCCTGAAACCGTCCATGCCGGTTTTTCGAGAACGTCGAGTGATGCGGAATCTCCTGATCGAAGCCCAGACCGGTGAACCAGCGCCACGCCAGATGCATGCGCAGTTCCTCCACCAGCTTCCGCTCGCTGGTGACACCATAGCCGATCAAAAGGATCCGCAAGAGAAGCTCGGGATCAATGGAAGGACGGCCGGTATCGCTGTAACTCGCTTTTAGCTTCTCCCGGACAAAGGCAAAACTGATGTGCGTTTCGATGAGCCGCAGGAGATGGGTCTCAGGAACCTGATCTTCCAGACGGAAGTAATAGAACAGCGCTTCGGAGCGGTCGTGTTGCCCCATCATGATCAGCAGGCCTCCGAAGATTGAAATCCAGCAAAGCACAAGAAGACACTTCTTCCTTCTACCATGTTTTCGCTAAATTTCACCTGCTCATCTCAGTGACTTTTTCAACATCCACAGGCCATAGCGCTCAGAACCCTTCTAACGGGGAAAGCTCCCACCGTTTCCAAAGTCTGGTGCTAAACTCGCGACAACAACACGAACCGGAAAGAACGTCGCATGGATGATAATGCCTCGAAATCGCTGACGAAGGTCTCTGGTGATGGCCTACAGAGAAGTTCTGCGACCCTCGCTAGGCGCGGCCTGGAGGAAGTTTCGAAGCTGCAATAACTCAAGAGAAACCCTCTCAGTCCCGAAGCGCATCAGCCGCGACGGTCCGAAGCGCCTGTTGACTTCGCGTTGACCGATGAAGACCTTTTCTTGAACCATTGTTGGTGGCGTATCGAAGTTTACAAGAACAGGTATAAGGGCGGATTTTCTGCTTTCGTGGCTCAACGCGCTTCCCATTAGGTCCACACACTTTCATTCATAGCGACTTCCACATCTCTCGATGACTGGTACCTTACTTCTTTTCAAAATGAGGCGGTGAAATAGACATCGGCCGACCGTAACCAGGCATGTGGAGCAGTTGACTTAGCGTTGGATCGTAATGATGCTGAACGGAGTAGTAGGTGCAACTGCCTGCGTCGGCCTCGAGTACATATTCGGCTATCTGCAACTTATGATTTGTGAGCTTGATTGGCCTCCAAGCTAAGTAGAAGATGATATTGAGCGCGGCACAAGCTGCCAAGAGGCGGATTTTTCTCTGATTGGTAGCCCTGGGGTTGGTGGCCGCTAGTAGTACGAGAGCAGCCAGCATGTAACTCAGGTATGGAGCCTCCGGAAAATAGATTAGGAGATAGAAAGCCATTTCTGGCAAGATCCATAGCCACAGGAATGCTTGCCTGCAATTGCCCAAGATCAGACGCAATATCGGAAGCAGTGCCAGCACAAATGGAAGAATAAGACGTATGGCATTCGATAAAGCGTACTTACTGAAGCCGATCACGAGGAAACCTTCCGCCATCTGGCCAAGGTGGCTGCCGAGGTTTCGTTCAAGCGGATCGGCCTTCCTGGAGAGGGCCATCTGTTGCGGGATAAGCCACATGAGACAAAGCACGAAGACAATGGCCAGACAGCCCACCGCATGCTTCAGCCGGGACCTGCGCAGACCATAGAGGAACGCTGGCGCGAAGAATGCCCCGTCGGGTGGTCTGAACCCGGTTCCGACGGCGAACAAGACACCAGCAGCTGCCAACCATCGGAAATGAGGGTTTTCCCGGTAGTGCAAGAGGCAAAGGAAAACAGCGACTGGAAAGAACAACTGTGAGGCATACGTGCTGTGGACATTTCCTGAAAACCAGGCAAAGAAAACTGTCGCATACGCAAGAGAGGAAATGCGGGCGATACTCTCACTTGTGATCCTGCGAGCGGCCAAATAGAAGACCGCGGCCCCTGCGGCGGAGAAGAGCCAGTTCATTACAGAAATGGCGATTTCGGCGTCTGGACATAGACCGGCGATCCGGTTGAAGAGCCAATAGCCGGGGGCTTGGATGACATAGGTATGATTCTGAATCGCTGCCAGATGACGTCTGGCGTCGGTGAAGTAAGCCGACGAGGACGTGAAGGCCCTGGAGGCGAACACTCCAACAAATAGCCAGGCGGCAAAGCGCTTCACATCTGCAGACGCGATCTGTTCCTCGTGCCCAGTTGGCCCTTCTTCAAAATGATGCAATGCGCTTTCCCTCCGTCCAGCTGAGATTGTCGACCCCGATTGTGCACCAGAAGGATGGTAGAGATGGCTCTGGAGCCAGCAATGGCAGCCTCCAGGACATACTTCCTCGCCTGGGCGATGTGTTTTCGGCTGTACTCACTTGAACAGCAGTTGTCATAGTTCACGCTCACTTCTCATTCTCGTTTGTCCCGCGCCCGCTGCGCGGAAGCGATCACTGCGGCAGCCCCATCCGGCGCAGCAGGTCGGCGCAGCGCGGGTCAGAGCGAATTGATCTCAGCCCCGGTTCAACTCTCAGCAATGGCACATTATCATCATGCACTTCGTATGCTTTGTTTAGCCACTTGAAGGTGTTGTCGTTTTCGCTGATGAGCGCATACCAGATTGCTATGTAGTACGGCGAGACGTACTCCCGTTTCGAACGCTCGACAAGCGCCCTGATATTCACCTCCATCGCTTCTCGGTATCCTGATTTGCGAAACGCATCGACAACCGCCTTGGTCTGTTCTGCGTTGTGAAAGATGCTCACTTCCTGCTGCCACTCCGAGAAACCTTCCGTGTACTGTCCTTTCGCTAACAAGAGGACGGCTAAATAGCCGCGAGCCGGGCAAAACTTGGTTCCATTTGGAGCGTCTTCCGGTACTGGTCTATGGCCATGCATCTTGACCAAGAAAGGCATAAGTCACAGCCAAGTCCCGGTTTATGGGAAGGCTGAGGGGATCGAGTGCGACTGCACGCTTGGCCTCCGCAAGTGCTTCCTCCAATCTCCCGGTCTTTGCTAACAAGTCCGAATACCAATGATGGGCGGTTGCGTAGTTTGGGTTCAACTGAACTCGGACTTCTTGGGTGTGGCGGCATCTCGGACGGGGTGGCGGCGGTGCCTCATGAAAATGGGCGCGGCTCAACTCCCAAACCGCGGGCGCAGTTGAATTGCAGGTGCGGGTTCGGATAAACCAAACTAACGACACTGTCGCTGCGGAAAGCGAGTCTCACCCCCATCATCTCAGCCAACCTCAGGCCGCCAAAAATGAACCACCACGGCACGGGGACGAGGCGAACGCGCTGACTTTGCGATTTCGCGATCTTTTCAATCAACCGGCGAAACGGCCAGGGCTCTGGATGCGCGACACTGACCGGCTCGGTCGAAACACTTTCGGCGTTCAAGGCAGAAACGACGGCCGACCCAACATCATCCTCGTGCACCAAGTACTGCGGATAGCTGCCGTCCCCGATGATCGGAATCAAGGAAGACTTGCTTACTATCTGCTGCATGGAACCAAACACTCCGCCCGGTCTGTCGCCGTACACGAGCCCCGGCCGGATTACCACCGCGGCTAAGTTCCGGGCTGCACGCTCAACCGCCATTTTGGCTCGACCGTATAGTGAATGGGCTTGGGGATAGGCGCTCATCGACGAGATGAATACAATCCGTCGCACACCAGCGGATACCGCTTGCTCGAACAAACGAACAGAGCCTTGCACATTCACCCGTTCAATGTCGCCGGGTCGAACCTGCGTGAAGTCCCAGGCGGCGTGGACGAGAGCGGCCACCGAATGTTGGCAGAGCTCTTCTGTGATCGAATGCTGACAATCCAGGGACCATGAAATGTCGTTCGGAATTTGAGGCGTACGGCGCAAGAGAGCCACGACTCGCCAGCCATTCGCCTCAAGAGCGTACCGGATCCTCGATCCTACGTATCCGCTTGCTCCAGTCAATGCACAGATCCTTGGCAATTCCCTTCCCATCCTGGGAGAGTTCATACGTAAAGCCCCAGTTCAGAACCGATTCGATGAGCATTGGCCATGGCGGCAAGTGTGATGGTTGTTGCCGGAATGGATGGGAAGACTGAAGCGTCCACCACGTGGATTCTCTTCAATCCCTTGACTCGCCCGAAGACATCCGTTTCCAATGGACCTGGATCACTTCGCATGGGAAAGGTCCCCCCGGCGTGATCGCCTCTTCCCGGTGGTGCAATTCGAGCCATTGGCGGCAACGGCACCGCTCCAAGCATTCGGCGGGCAGCGAAAAGCTTTCTAATTAGGGCTCGCAGAACGCGCCCTGTTTCCGCAGTGTGCTTCCCTGTTACTTCAACCATCTCTGTTCCCGAGGGCGAACGTTCGAGCTCAATCTGCATCTGTGCCGAATGTGCTGAGTGCAGCAACCCCTGGAAGAGCATCAAGCGTGAGACGAGGAACTCAGCGGAGAATATTTTTGCTAAAGGTCCAAGAGCGGAACGCAAGGGACGCTCGAAAAGATCGTTATAAGTATAGGCTTGCAGGTGGATTGTATAGGGACTCAGCGCCGGATCGTCAATCTCCAGAAAAACCTGTGCTAGCGTATGTAACGCCTCTTCTCGTATGCCGCTCGTTCCTTTGAATCTCGACATCGGGAGAAGGAAGTACTGCGAATCAAGCACCGAAATTGGTGTTTCATACAGCTGGAGAGAGCGAAGCAGCAAGATTGTAGTTTGCAAGACACCGCACGCCAAATAAACGCGCTCGCCCACGAACGTTTGCTCCGCACCTCCAGAAGCTGGAATACTGACGATTCTCACTCCGGTGCTCGTTTCTTCGACGCGCTGCACACAAAAACCCGGCAGATACCGGAACTTCGGAAACCGCCCAAGTTCCGGAACAGTCATCCCGCTGCTATAAATCAGCTCGTAAGGGCACCCGTACAGACAGAGTGCACAATAGGCACACGCATGGCTCTTTTTTCGCGCCCATACGGCGAGCCGGGAAGTTCCAAATTCCATCCCAATCTGGCTGAGAGCATCTCGGTGCCTCTCGAGGTCTCGGAGCAGTGCCTTCGCTTGCTGACTCGTCTCCAAGCTCTCGAATGAGCGAGCATAGAGTGGAAACCGGCAGGCCAGTGCGTCCTCTTTGGCCGCCAGCGGCATGAAATCGAATACCGCTTTGTAGTGGGGGGCGAGGCGCTCAACGCTGATCGGCCAGTCCCGGATGTCGTCTGCATGATAAGGCATCACCGCTGATCCCCACACGTTGCTGAATCCGCCAAGCGCATACGAAGACCTTAGGTTGGCTGTTGTCTCTTTGACCGGCGTTGCCCCAGGCACTGCTCGATACGGGAAACCTGATCCGTAGGCCAGCTTCACCGGAACACCACTGAGCCCGGCCTTCATCCCGTCTCGCAGGAAAGCTGCGTGGGGACCGGCCCACGATGAGGGCTCGGCGTCTTTCAGGTGCCGAAGCTTCTCCGCCCGATCGGGCTCGAGAGTTAAACCCACATCAAGCATGGATACGTCGCAGCCTTGACGGAGCAAGGCATATGCGCACGCAACACCGCTCGGTCCGGAACCGACAACGTAGACATGCATTTCAGCAGGGATTTCCTTTTTGACATCGAAAACGGCACCGATTGTACACCCATCTCGCCTGCTTGCGACCTTGTTAGGACGATTCTCATCTGGAATGCTCCCAACGGTCTGCCATCCGCACCAGCACTCTAACCCGTATCCGGTGCCGAAGGCTTGCATCTCCCCGACGGCCTGTTTCGAGGGAAATTTTCATCACTGGTCAAGGGCGACCCGTATGTCGTGCTCGACAATCAGCAGGAAGTCTATATCGGACCCAGAGAATCTACGTTGGAAGACACCTACTCTAGAATGGACGGCAAACTCGTCGAAGCGACTGGCACTCTCAGGTTTTATCACAACCCCGCACCAGTAGACGAAACAAGACAGCGAGAGCCTGATCATTTTTACTTTGAGGCGAAGACCACTCAACTGCGGCTTGTTAGCCGTTGACGCTAATTACTTCCAAATAGCCCGTAATGCGTTCGGAGTCTGAAGTCCAAGTTCCCAAATACGGGTTTCTGGGAAATAGCGGATGTAAGGTCGGCATCACGAACACCATCGCTCAGTTGGTGCAAAATCCGAGCCCGGAAATCCCGATGGTGTTCAGTAAATCACCGACGTAATGATTGGGCATCCCGCTCCCTGTTGGTGAGGGAGTTCGAATAAGCGAATCTTGATCGCAGTGCGTGATCGAAGAGATGGCTGGGTCGGACCGAGTTCCTGACCCGAACGATTCAAAGCGAGCCCAGGTTGGAAAATGCGCAAACCTTCTTCGAGAGCGAAATGGCGCTCTTCTCTGAGTGCACGCAGCGGTGTGCGCAGATACCGCTTGACACCGGCCGACATTGTTAGAGATGGGATTTTGCGACAGGTATGCCGTCCGATCAGTTGTCAAGAAGGCAAAAGTCCTGGATGACCGCCGCGTTCTCCCGGACCGGTTGAGAACTGCCCCGCCCAACGAAGCGTGGACGGGTCACCATCGGAATACTAGTCTGACGCCTCTGAACTGCTTGTACATCAAGGGAGCTGGGCGGGAGTAAATATCGCCGTCAACTGCGCGCCGCAGGAAGCCAGCGGTGTGCCGATAATATTGCCGACATTCAAGAATATCGAGTTGGTTCCGGCAGATACTGTGAAGACGCGCTCTCCCGTGATAGGGAACTGGGCGACATTAGAGCCGCTTGGAAAATACACAAGCGGCATTGGGAAGCTCCACGCTTCGCTCGCCGACAGGCCGATGATATACGCCCACTGCACGGTCGAGCTTCCCGTATTGACATTGCAATAGCCACTGGCCGACGCGGAGAGCAAACCGTTCGTCGGGACAGTAATGTTCAGCTGAAGCAGGTTCGTTACACCCGCCCCAGGAAAGATGAATCCCGAAGTGGCAGTCTTAAAAAGTGCCCCGGTCTGCTGCGTGGTTCCATCGGGGAAGATAATCCCGTTTCCCGACCCACTCAATTGGATCGTGCCAGCGACGCCCAAACCGCCGGTGATTGTCTGGCTGGCGGTGAAGTTGTTGGCGGCAGCCAACTGCGCGAATGCGCCAGGCGCCAAACCGCCAAGTGCGGCCGCGTTCACATTGGTGACGCCCGCGCCGTTACCGAAGAGCGCGGCGGCGTTGACGGTTCCCGCCGCAATCGTGCTCGCGCTGAAGTTGCCCGAGCCGTCCCGCTTCACGATCGCATTTGGGGTACTCGCGCTGGTGGGCGCCACATTCCAGGCGAAGCTCAGCGTGCCCGTGCCCGTCACCGGAGAGCCGCTCACTGTGAAGTCCGATGCCGGAGCCGCCAATCCTACACTCTTCACCGTCCCGGGAAAGGTCTGCCCCGCGGCAAAGGTGAGCAGACCTTTGCTGTTGATTCTCAGGCCGGTTTCAGCCGGAACCGCGGTGCCTGTGGCATAGAGCAGGTTGAGTGTGCCTGAGGCGGTTGTCGTGTTGTTGTTCGATGGCTCGGCTTGCCACTGATACGTCTGAGGAACTGCCGTGCTGGTGCTGCTGTTGAACACCGAGGCCACGAAATCCAGCGGCCGCGAATTGAAGCCCGCGGCAGCCGTAGCCGTGCCCAGAGCGGGCAGGTTCAGCCTGCCGCCGACATTGATCGCGGTGGCGCCGGTTTGCGTCAGAATTGAATTCTGAATATTGGTCGAGGTAGTGAACATCGGGATCCTGCTCGCCGTGCCGCCCGTGGTGGTCACGTTGGAAGTGGCTGGCGGCGGAGCCGAAGACGGACTGGCCGAAGATGGGCTGGCCGCCGACGAGCCGGTAGCGGCAGGTGCTGCGCCGCTGCTGGGCGGCGTCGCCAGCACGAAGGCCGACGCTGGCAACCCACCCAAGGTCTGCGCGTCCGCCGCCTTCATGGCATAGGGCACAGCGACCAGCAGAACACGCGGCTGCTCGGCTTCGTTGCCGATCTGCACCGCCAGCCAGCGCGCTTCTCCGCTTACGAACAGATCAGAAGGAAGGCCCTTGGCGCTCGTCGTTCCCAGTTGCACGGTGTAGTGTCCGGACTTGTCGGGAGTGACGTTCTGGGTTTCGAGCCAGAGCGGAGCCCCGCCTTGTTCGGCACTGTAAAGCAGGAAGGTCACGCCAGTGACGCTGGTGAGCGTCCGGCTGCTGGCGTCTCTTAAAACGCCGGTGTAATTGATCAAGCTGGGTACGACGTTGGAAGCGGCCATGGCAGCAGGTGCGGTGGCGCTCTGCTGGGCAGCTGCGGTGAAGCATGTCACTGACGCGGATGCAATCAGAAGCGCGGCCCAATGCAATCTGCTTTTCATGTGAAGTACCTCAAGCGGGAGATTTTCGAACGAGTATGTGGGGCGGGGCGCCCCAAGGCCCACTAAGCGCAATTCTGGGCTGGTATTATCCCGCCGGTGGCGGCCCATGTCAAGGTGCGGGGTTTGGGCACTCTCTTAAATGCCGTGGATACGCCCTGACAAGAAAATCCCGGCTTCTCTACCGGGGCCAAGCATTCGGTCTTACCTTAGAAATTGAAAGTCTCACCGGTTTGCTTGGCCCTTGAAAGCGCCTTTTAGCTGCACGAGAAGTGATAGCGTAGGTCTTCCTCCCCCCCTGCAAACCTTGTCAGACCTAAACAGCCTCAGTGAACAACTGATTTCCACGTCTTGGCCGACGAATATCTTCGCCATCGGGTCACCCAGTGGTAGTGAAGTTGGGCCGCCTATACTTGCGGACGGATATGAAGCAGGCGGTGTTCCGGGTAGCCCGCAATGACGGCCGAGGGCGCTGTCCCTACATGGGCGGCTTGAATAACACGCGCCATCAAAAGGTAGGCGATGTCAACTGACGAAGACAGGCCATTGCACAAGCTTGCGCTGTGTGTTCGCCCCGGAGTTGGGTCAGTGAGTGCTATGGCGAGTGGGTGTTGAAAAAGTCCCTCAACAGAACTCCTTTTCATCTGCGAGCATGCCGTCGCCGGTTTTCTTGTCTCCGTTCGACTAAGTGGTAGCCGGCAGAACCGGTGTTGTCGGCTG
>Ga0075029_100001865_pt1 | contig 11985 bp, 12 predicted proteins | sample LitLauG_LLR_2013_FD_71391 | JGI IMG/M metagenome (GOLD analysis project Ga0075029, IMG submission 71391) | Freshwater sediment microbial communities from North America - Little Laurel Run_MetaG_LLR_2013 | ecosystem: Environmental > Aquatic > Freshwater > Creek > Sediment | place: USA...
GAGCGAGCGCTGCTGCGTTTCCGAGCGAATCACCAGGTTGCTTCACCGCCAAGACGACCCGTTCTGCCGGGCGCCTGAAGTCACTCATTGCGGAGCGCGGCCGGAGCACCAGGAAGCCTTCGCGCGTGTAGTACCGCGTGTAGAGGCCCACACGCGCCTTGACTAGCATCACGGTGACCAAAGCGCCAAGGACGGCCGGAAGGGGGCCTGGCATGCGCCTGCCGCCGCTTGTTGGTGGGGTTCTGCCGTGATTGCGGACCTGGGGGAAGCCGAAGCGCGTGCCCGTAGGCCGCCGCGGCGGTTCCGTAGCCGCGGGATGCTGGTTCGTCAGTCGGTGAACTCTTCCCTGGTGTCGGTGTCGGGGCTGATCGGGGCGCCCGTGTGTGACCTGGGTGGTGCGAGCGTCGGACGCCTGGTAGACGTGGTGGTTCGCTGGGACCGCGGCGTGTACCCGCAAGTGTCGGGGTTGGTGATCCGGATCGGGTTCCGCCGGTCATTTGTGCATGTGGCCGACGTCGCCAGCATCCGGCGCCGTGCTGTGGCGTTGGGATCGACGAAGGTCGACCTCACTGATTTCCAGCGGCGCGACGGGGAGCAGCTGCTTCGAAGGGACGTGATCGACCATCAGCTCGTGGACGTTGACGGCGCTCGGGTGGTGCGGGCGGCGGATCTGTATCTGACTCATGTCGGCTCCCGGTACTGGGTGGTGGGTGTCGACGTGTCGTTCGTTTCGTTCCTGCGTCGCCTGCTTCCGGCCCGGATCAGTAGCCGTGCGACCGCCGAGCGAGTTCTGGACTTCGCTGCGATCCAGCCGTTCGGGCGCCCCGGTACTCCGGTGAAGCTTCGGCGCCCTCACCGTGGTCTGCGCAAGCTACGCCCCGCGGACCTCGCGGACCTGCTTGAGGACCTCGGCCGGTCGGAGCGCCGCGAGTTGCTGTCCCTGCTGCCAGTTGAGAGCGCTGCGGACGCGCTGGAGGAGATGGCACCGGACCACGTTCGGTTGCTGCTGCGCGACGTTCCGGTGGGTCAGGCCGCGGCTCTGGTCGCGGGGATGGAGCCGGATGAGGCCGTGGACGCCCTGCGTGACCTGTCCGGGCAGGTCCGCGCCAGTTTGCTGGTGCAGATGCCGGCCGAGCGGGCACGGGTGCTGCGGTCCCTACTGGAGTTCCCTGAGGGCGTGGCCGGCGGCATCATGACGACGAACATCGTGGTTATGACCGCCGATGAAACGATCGGCGACGCCCGTGAGAAGGTTCGCAGCCGCGGACGTGACGAGGCCGTCGACGGGCTCGTCGTGGTCGACGACGATGGATATCTGCTTGACGACCTGTCGCTGATGGACCTGCTCGCCAACGACCCGACCACCGCCATCCGCGAGGTAATCGGGCCCCCATTTCCTGGCACCGTCTTGCCCGATGCAGGCCTCGGCGACGTCGTGGAGGAACTCATCGGCAACCGCGGGGCCTCGCTAGTCGTCGTTGATCTCGAGCACCGGCCGATCGGACGAATCTTGGCAGACGACGTCATCGACGCGCTGCTCGCCACCGACACCGAGCGCCGCTGGCCCTGGCAGCAACGCGGTCCGGTGACGTGAGCGACGAAACCAGCGCCACCCCGCCCAGCGTTGCCATGACACATCCACCCCTTTCCGGGGAAGTTGGTCAGACCCGGCCTGGTCGTGGGCTGCGCCGGATACAGCTGGCGACGATGCTCGCCGTCCTGGGCCCGGGCCTGATCGCTGGACTGTCCGACGACGACCCCGCCGGAATCACCACCTACTCCGTGCTCGGCACGAAGTATGGCTACCAGATGCTGTGGGTCCTGGGCGTGTCCACGATCGCTCTGGTCCTGTTCCAGTCGTTAGGCGCCCGCATCGGGGTGGTCACCGGCCAAGGCCTGGCCGGACTGATCCGGCAGAAGTTCGGCGCCAGGTCAGCCGTCGTAGCGATCCTCGCGCTCCTGATCGCGAACATCGGCACTACCGCGGCGGAGTTCGCCGGCATCGCAGCCGGGTTCGAGCTGTTCGGCATCAGTCGCCACATCGCGGTGCCATTCACCGCTGTGCTGGTGTCGCTGCTTGTGCTGCGCGGCGGGTTCAAGGGAATTGAACGGGTCCTGCTCGTCCTGTCCGCGATCTTCATCTGCTACATCGCCGCAGGTGTTCTCGCCCACCCTGACTGGGGAGCTGCGTTCCGGGGCCTGGTGGTGCCTACCATGCCGCTGACCAGGGACGCCGTCGCGCTGGCCACTGCGACCTTGGGGACCACGTTGGCCCCGTGGGGACTGGCCTTCATTCAGTCCTACGCCGTCGACAAGCGCCTGACCACCGCATCCCTCCCGTACCTGCGCCTCGACGTGGTCACCGGTGCGCTTCTCACCGGCGTCATCGGGTTCTTCGTTGTGGTGTCCTGCGCCGCGACCCTGCATGCTAAAGGCGTCTCCATCAACGACGCTGCGGACGCCGCCGCAGCCCTTGAGCCACTCGCCGGGACGCTGGCCAAGGACCTGTTCGCGATCGGACTAATCGGGGCAGCGGTCCTCGCAGCTTCCATCTTGCCGCTGTCGACCGCCTACTCAGTCAGCGACCTGACCGGCAGCCCCGCGGCACTCGACGACGACCTGCGCTCAGCACCGCTGTTCTACGGAACCTTCGCCCTGGTCACCGTCGTCGGCGTTGCTCTCGTTCTGATCCCAGGAGCCCCCCTCGTCGCCATCCTGGTTCTCACCCAGGTGGTCAACGCGGTGCTCCTACTCCCACTGTTGTGGTTCATGTATGGGATCGCCCGCGACCGCGCCCTCATGGGCGAGTACACCGCCAGCCGAGGCATCGCCAGCACCTACCTGGTCGCGATCGCTGTCATCACCATCTGCGTGCTCGCCCTCGGAATCCTGTCGATCAACGCCTAGCCACACGACAAACGCAGCCGCCGAAGAGCAACGGACCCGGGACGGCGTGCGTGCCGAGCACAACAGCCCTGAAAGTCGGTGTTGGAGCTGGGGCAGGCCTTCACCCTCGCATGAGTGAGCGCCCGCGTCCGCCCCTATGTGTCCTTGCACGGCAGTGCGGAGCGTCGGGGTTCCCTTGGGCCGGTGCACACCTAAGGCCAGGCAACGCCCACTTGCCTCCACTCCAACTACTGCCCGTCCCAAAGGCAATACGGGCACCAGCCCAACCCCGGGGTCGGACTGGATACATGGTCACCGGTGCAGCCATCAGTCGGGTTCAGACTCTCGCCTCGTCCACTCCGCTGTCGCAGCAGTCGCTCTCGTTCGCGGCTGGTCCATGGGAGTTGCAATGTTCCCCGTGCATGCCAGGACCTTGTCCTCTGCCGGAATCACTGCGCATCGCGAAGAGTGAAGCGTGGCAGAGCGGTCGCCGACGTGAAACACCCGAGCCCCCAGAGGCCCAATAATGGTCGAGGATCGACGTCATGTGGTGTTCGGCACGGGGCAGGTCGGCCGGGAGCTGGCGACTCGGCTGGTCGGGCTAGGCCTCAATGTGAGGGCGGTGTCCCGGCATCGACCGGCTGGTCTTGCAGACGGAGTCGACTGGTGGAGTGCGGATGCCCGCGACGCGGAAGCGGCCGCCGCCGCAGCGAAGGGCGCCGAAGTCGTGTACCAGTGTCTGAATGCCCCGTACACGCAGTGGGCGCACCTATTCCCGCCGCTCCAGCGTGGAGTTCTCTCAGCGGCCGAAAGGGCAGGAGCGCTGCTGGTCAGCTTGGAGAACGTGTACGCATATGGGCCCACCGGCGGCCGGCCGATGACCGAGGAGCACCCGCTGGACGCGACAACAGTCAAGGGCAGGACCCGGGCGGCAATGACCGTCGAGCTCCTGGACGCGTCGGCCGCGGGGCGGGTTCAGATCGCCATCGGCCGGGCGTCGGACTTCTTCGGTCCAGGAGTCATGGAGTCAACCTTGGGCGAACGGGTGTTCGCCAAGTCCCTGGCAGGCAAGAAAGCCGACTTCCTCGGTGATCCGACGCAGCCGCACACCTACAGCTACGTGCCAGACATCGCTGCAGGGCTGGCCACCCTCGGCACCGACCAGCGGGCCATCGGACACGTGTGGCATCTTCCCGGACCTGAAACCTTGACCACCCGACAGGTGCTTGACCTGCTGTCGCAGCAGGTCGGACATCCGGTCGCGACTCGCTCGATGCCGGCGCTGCTGGTACGGGCCCTGGGCCTGGTCAGTCCGATGTTGCGGTCGCTCGCGGAGATGGCCTACGAGTTCGAGGAGCCGTTCGTGCTCGACACCTCCAAGTTCGAGTCGACCTTCGGCGAGTCTGGTACGCCGCTCACCACCGCGATCGCCGACACCGTCGCCTGGTATCGCGGAAGGGCCACCACCTGATGGCCGTCACCGTGGACGTAGGTACCGACCCGCAGTCGGCGCGGGCAGCATGGTCACGGCGAGTCCGACGCATCGGTGGGTTCATCCAGGCGGCCTTCGCTGGGTTCTGGCTGATCCGCGGCAGCATTGTCCTACACGGACCGGCTAGCACCCTGGTACCCGCGGTTGCACTACTCGCGGTCATCGGCGCCTTCGGCTACGGCGTCTGGGGCACCGCTGGGATCGCTCCCCGGCCATCCGGTTCCCAAGCCAGGCGCCTCGAACGAGACGTCACGATCGCCACCGTCGTCCAGCTCGCCGCATCCTTCCTCGCTCCGGCGATCGTCATCGCAGCTGGCAGAGCGGACTGGACGCTCCCGAGCATCGCCATCACGATCGGCCCCCTGCTGCTCTGGCTCGACCGCCGAGTGGGCATCGCTCGTTACCGACCGGTCGGCTGGTCACTGATCGTGGCTCCGCTGCTGCTGGTGGCCACGATGTCCGGCACGGCGCTGGTCGCCACCACAGGCCTGGCCGCCGGTGCACTTCTTCTGGCCACCGCTGTCGCGGGCTTCCATGACCTCGCGAAGCTCAAAGCCTTCGCCGCGGCTCGGATGGCAGCAACGCCACCGGAGGACTTGGTCTGACACAGCCGAAGAGTCGCCGTCGGCTCACGAGCTGGGCCCTCTGTATCAAGGTGTAGTTTGCGACTTGAGAATGTCGTTGAAGAACGCGACGATTCGCCGACGTGCGTCTCGAGCGGAGGGGTCGTGATAGTCGGCGCCACCGGTGAACCGGGCCATCACGGCGAACACGAGCGGAACATGGTCCCCAGCACCCTTGTGGTCGTTGAGGAACCCATGCTCTGCATCGGGGTACTCCTTGACATCGTGGGCCACCCCGAGCCTGGTCAACGCCCGCTCCAGCCGCTCCGCAGTGCCCTTGTTGGAGCGGTCCTTACCCCCGTAGCTGGCGACAATGGGACAGGCACCTGCGAGAAAGCTGTCGTCGTAGGCGTCCTCCCTGCCGATCACACCGTAGTTCACGCTCGTCGCAGAGATGGCCGGATCCCGCGCCAAGGCCAAGGCGAACCCTCCGCCGATGCAGAAGCCGATGACCCCGATCCTTCCCGTGCAGTCCGGCTGATCGGTCAGCCAGGCACGGACAGTATCGATGTCGTCGAAGGCGCGACCATTCCCGGCGTTCAGGTCGCGGGCGGCGGCCAGCAGGCACCGCAGCCTCCAACCCCAGGCGAACAGGTCGGGCGCAATGGCGAGGTAGCCCTCGCTGGCCATCCAGTCGGCCTGGTTGCGCAGGTCCTGGCTCATGCCACCTGCGTCGTGGATGACGATGACGCCGGGCCAGGGACCGTCGTCAGCGGGTCGGGCTATGTGCGCGGTCAGCTCCCCGCGTTCGGTGACGATGGTAGAAAGCCTCATCGTCGAGACCCTCTCGTCCTCGTAGGCGGCGCGGCAGGAACGAACTCCGGGGCTCAGTGCACTACATGCGGTGCGGTTCGTAGGTTGCGCCAGTGCAGGGCCGCGGCGGCGATGAGAACGGGGACATGGAGGGCGGGGAGGTTGTGCGCGAACCACCGTGGGAGGTAGATGTCGGTTACGGACCCAGACTCGGCGCCTGCCCGCTCGGCGAATCGGGTCAGGGGGCAGCGGAACCCGTTGGCCGCGAACGTCAGGGTCTCTCCGGCGACGACACAGCCGGCGATGGCCGCCCGCCGATTGGAGCGTCCACGCAGCCCGGCGTAGACCAGGTAGACCACGCACGACTCGATCGACAGCCAAGCCACGGTGTGCACGGCCTTGATCATCACGAGGGTCGCGTTGCCCGCGCCACGCGACGTCCCCGTGCTGGTGTCCGGTTCGGTCATGGTTTCCCGGCTCCGGCCTGGCTGCTGGCGAGGGCCTCGGCGCGCTGCTTGATCCCGAGCAGCATCTTGCGTTCCATGATCAGACTACCCGGTTCCATGATCAGCGTGTAGAACGCCCGCACCGAAGCTGCAGCGCCCGGGGTAGCGATGCGATTGCGGCTGATCAGCACGGTGCCACCACTTTGTGGGTAAAGGCCGAAGGTCCACACCCAGTTGCCGTCCTCGGAGTGCAGCACCATGGCACGGTGGGGGTCGAGGACCTCGACGCGCATCCGGGGACCGCGCTTGCCCAGCGCCTCGACGTCGCCCACCTTACGGTCCTGAAATTGCGGCAGGACCACGTCGGCGCTGTGCATGTTCAGGCCGAGCAGGTTCTCAATCCAGTCGTAGGTGTACACCCCGCCCTTGCCGCTGCCCATCTGCATCAGCCACGGCCATACCGCAGAAGGGGGGGCGGTGATGCGCACCGCCCGGGTCGACATCACATCTGGATGAAGGAGCAGCTCGTCACCTGGCATGACCCGATCCGCCTCTTCCTCAGTGGCGCCCCAGGTCAGACACCGTCTACGCCCCAGCCCCAGATAAGCCACGGAAACAGCGGCCGCAACCGAGCCCGCAACTGCGACAGTTCGGACCAGCTTGGCCCCGTGCGCAGGTCTGATCACATCGTCGCCTCTCCGACGGCCTGCCGGCCGCCGCCGCAGGCCATGCACAAAGACCACGCTCCACGGCAATCGAGCTCGCGGCCAGTGGCGAAAGTCCCAGATCGCACCAGGCGGCTCGAGTTGGTGCCATTCGCTTCGAGGAGGCGGTTCTCCTCCCAGCACTCAGGTACCGGAGAGACATCGCCTCGCTGGATCGGCCCTTCTGTCACACCACTGTCCCTCGTTGGTCCCGCGCTCCCTTGTCTAGGAGTTCGTGCCCGCCCCTCCTACGCGCGCAAACGTCCACACCTGTCTGACAGCACCTGACAGGGCCGCTCGGCGGTGGCCCGAGGGTCTGCGAGACCGGGGCGGCGGCGTTCAGAACCGGGTCGTATGGCCCTGCGTCGATGGCACTGCCGCGGTGTACATCTCGTCGCATGATCCAGCGAACGAGGTTCGAGAGAGTGAGCGGGGCCGCCTTGCTAGCTGCCGCCGTCACCGGGGCATTCCTGGGCGCTAAGGCCCCGCACAGGTGGGGCCGCCCGGGGGGCGCGCTCCTCGTCGGTGGTCTGTCGATCCTGCTCGTCCGCGATACCACCATGATCGCTTCCGGCAGCCTCTCAAGGCTGCAACTCCTGCCAGCCGGACTACTGCTGGCAGAGACCGCCACCGCGACCGCTGGGATCGCGCTGGGCGCCGGTGCATGGCTCGCCGCCAATGAACCTGACCTGGGTACCTCGACCGAGCGAGGCTCGCAGCTCGCGACCCTGACGTGTGCAATCCACGCCCTCCGGCAAGTCATCTACCTCAGTCCGGGCCAGGGGCGGCGGGAGACATCGCAGTAGTCCAGCTTTGCGTTGACTCGCGGTTCGGGGTGCAACGGCGCGGGGATGGTCATAGTGGCTGTGATACGCCGGGAGCCGCTGCGGTTCCGCCGAGCCGGGACAGTGCGGCCAATGGTGGCGTGACGACCATCTGCCCGCGCGGTCATCACAGACCTGCCTCCCAGCCCCTGGTGTCCCCTGGTTGTCCCCACGCCGATGGGCCCGGTTGCCCGGTGCAGGTCGGTGGGGGTGGGGCGGACGAGTCGACCTGTACGCCGGGTTCTGTGACCGCGACGCCTTGCGGCACTGTCGCGGCCGGCGGCCATCCATCTAGGCCTGCCGTTGCCGGCAGGCTCAAGCGGTCTACCCGCAGACTCGGGCGGGCCGCCCTCGAACGTCTGCGCAGGCCGTCCGCCGTAGCGAGCGACCCTTCTTGACCTTGCTCCAGGCGGGGTTTGCCGAGCCACCTGGGTCACCCCAGGCGCTGGTGGTCTCTTACACCACCGTTTCACCCTTACCGGCACCGGACCGAAGCCCACCACCGGCGGTCTGTTTTCTGTGGCACTTTCCCGCGGGTCACCCCGGGTGGGTGTTACCCACCACCTTGCCCTGTGGAGCCCGGACGTTCCTCGGCAGAACAAGGTCTCCCCTGCCCTGACGCGGCCGCCCAGCCGGCTCGTCCGCCGTGCCCCAACCCTAGCGGGACCACCGTGGTGGCTGCGCAGCGACAGGGCCGCGGGTTACCGTCGCAGCATGCCGGTGGCCGTGGCAGTGACGCTTGTGCTCGCCGCCCTCGGCGTGTGGGGCGGCTGGCGGCTGGTTCGCAGCCGCCGCGGTCTGGGGACCCAAGCGGACCGGGCGACGTTCGCCACCTTGCACACCGCGTCGCTGGCAGCCCCGGACCTGCGCACCGGCCTGACTGAGGCCGGTGCCCAACGGGCCGCCAGACACCTGAGGTCACTGCTCGGAACGCCGGCCTTAGCGATCACCGACGGTGACCGTCTGCTGGCATGGGAGGGGATAGGTGAGCGCCACGCTGGCGCGGCGGTAGCTCACGCTGCCGGCGTGATCGACACCGGACGCACGCAGGTAGTGGGGCCGGACCTGGTTGCCTGCGACTCGCCCAGCTGTCCTCTGCGCGTCGCCGTGGTCACGCCGCTGACCGTGGAGAACCGGGTGGTAGGCACCCTGGCCATCTACGGGACGGAGGCGTCAGCGGGACTAGTGCGGGCGGCCAACGAGGTGGCGCGATGGGTGTCCGGCCAGCTCGAGCTGGCCGAGCTCGATGCGTCCCGGACCAGGCTGATGGAGGCGGAGGTGCGCGCGCTGCGCGCGCAGATCAGCCCGCACTTCATCTACAACTCCCTGACCGCGATCGCCTCGTTTGTCCGTACCGACCCCGATCGGGCCCGGGAGCTGTTGCTGGAGTTCGCCGACTTCACCCGCTACACGCTGCGCAGCCACGGGGAGTTCACGACCCTCGCCGAGGACCTGCGCTCCATCGACCGCTACCTGCTTCTGGAACGGGCCCGCTTCGGGGATCGCCTCCAGGTGACCCTGCAGATCGCCCCGGAGGTCCTGCCCGTCGCAGTTCCGTTCCTGTGCCTGCAGCCGCTGGTGGAGAACGCCGTCAAGCACGGGCTGAGCCACAAGTCGGGCGTCGGCCATGTGTCGATCGTGGCCGAGAACGCCGGCACCGAGGCACTGATCTGTGTGGAGGACGACGGGGTGGGTATCGAGCCCGAGCACGCGCGCCGGGCCCTGTTGGGAACTGGGGACGGCGACAGCCTGGGGCTGAGCAACGTCGACGCCCGACTGCGGCAGGTGTACGGGGACGAGTACGGACTCGTCGTCGAAACCGGGCCTGGGCTCGGTACGAAGGTCACGCTGCGGATCCCGAAGTACCGGGCGGGAGTTCACGCTTCCTAGTCCTGAAGCCCAGCACAGCCGTAGGCTCCGGCCATGCTGCACGTGCTCGTCGTCGACGACGAGGCACCCGCTCTCGAGGAGCAGGCGTACCTGCTGCGCCTGGACCCGCGGGTGCTGGACGTCGCGACGGCCGCGAGCGGCACCGAGGCGCTGCGGGCCCTTGAGCGTGGCACCTTCGACGCAGTCTTCCTTGACATCAGGATGCCCGGACTCGACGGGCTCGACGTCGGGCGCATCATCGCCCGGTTCGCCCAACCACCGGACATCGTGTTCGTGACTGCCTTCGAGGACTTTGCGCTGGACGCCTTCGAGCTTCAGGCTACTGACTACGTCCTCAAGCCGGTCCGTGCGGAGCGCCTCGCGGAGGCCGTTCGCCGGGTCGCCGAGCGGCGGCGCCCCAGCGGCGACACCCCGGACCCGCCGGACGAGACGATCACGGTCGAGCTCGGCGGGCTGGTGGCGTATGTCAACCGCTCGGACGTGCTGTGGGTGGAGGCCCAAGGTGACTACGCGCGCCTGCATACCGCCGACCGCAGCCACCTGGTCCGCGTGTCGCTCACCGAGCTCGCGGAGCGTTGGCGCGAGGCGGGCTTCATGCGCATCCATCGCAGCCATCTGGTGTCGCTGCGCCACGTCGAGCAGGTTCGACTGGACGCGGGTCACTGGACAGTCCAGGTGGGGGGTCAAGTCCTCACGGTCAGCCGTCGCCATGCGCCTGAGCTACGCGACGCGATGGTGCGCCGCGCCCGCCCATCCGAGGCCCGACCGTCTCGATGACGACTCCGACCGGTGGCCGACGGGTCATCGTCACCTCCTCACGGACCCGTGCACAGCGACGCGGGACGTACAGCTCGGGCGGACGTGAGATCGACGAGCAGACCGTCGTCGGCGAAGTCCTTGTGACCTCGCTGCTACGGGCGCAGCTGAGACTGGCCATCTACGCCGCAGCCCTGGTGGGCATCCTGATCGGGGGCCTGCCCCTGGTCTTCGTGTTCTTCCCGGGACTGTCCACCAGGTATCTGCTGGGCGTCCCCATCCCGTGGGTGCTGCTGGGCGTCGCGGTGTACCCCGGGGTCTGTCTGGGGGCGTGGGCCTATGTGCGCGCGGCCGAGCGCAACGAAGAGGACTTCGCCGAGCTGGTCGACCGGTCGTGACGGCGTCGGCGGACCTGGCCGCTGTCGGTCTGGTCACCGTGGCCACTATCGGGGTCGGCGCCTACGGTGTCCGTGTCTCTCGCACCACCAGCGACTTCTACGTTGCGGCCAGGTCAGTGACACCGTTTTGGAACGCCTCGGCCATCGGTGGGGAGTATCTGTCCGCTGCATCGTTCCTGGGGATCGCGGGGCTGATCCTGGCGTACGGGGCAGACATGCTGTGGTACCCCGTCGGGTACACCGTGGGGTACCTGTTTCTGTTGTTCTTGGTGGCAGCCCCGCTGCGACGCTCCGGCGCCTACACCCTGCCCGACTTCGCCGAGAGCCGACTTGACTCTCGGGTGGTCCGAAAGACGGCCAGCGTCCTGGTCGTGGTCATCGGCTGGCTGTATCTGATGCCGCAGATGCAGGGCGCGGGGCTGACGTTGCACATTGCCACCGGTGCCCCCAACTGGGTCGGCGGGGCCCTGGTGGGGGTGGTGGTCTTGGTGATCGTGGCCGCCGGGGGCATGCGCAGCATCACCTTCGTGCAGGCGTTCCAGTACTGGCTGAAGGTGACCGCGCTGACCCTGCCGGCGATCTTCCTGGTGATGGCCTGGCACGCTCACGGGGCCCCCTCACCGGGACAGACCACGGTCCCGGTGCTGGCCCAGGACATCTCGGTGCAGGTCACCTCCGATCTGACCGTGGATGTGCTGCGCCCGACCCTGCTCGGGGCACGCGGCACGGTTGACGGTCGGCGGCACAACGGCCCGATGGTGCTGGCAGTCGGGCAGCACACGTTGGCTACGGGAACCGAGCTCGTGCTGCGAAAGGGGTCGGCGGTACCCCAGGCGGTCGGCCAGTCCACCCAGCACAACCTTGACTGGGTGCGGCCGCTCGCCTCGACGACCAGCCGCGACCACCCGCTGTACGCGATCTACTCGCTGGTGCTGGCGACCTTTCTGGGGACCATGGGCCTGCCGCACGTTCTGGTCCGCTTCTACACCAACCCGGACGGGCGCGCGGCCCGCCGCACCACGCTGCTGGTCCTGATCCTTCTCAGCGGCTTCTACCTGCTGCCGACCATCTACGGCGCGCTGGCCCGGGTGTATGCGCCGGACCTGCTGCTCACCGGCCAGACCGACTCCGCGGTCCTGCTGCTGCCTGGTCGGCTGGTCGGTGGCGCACCCGGCGAGATGCTCTCGGCCCTTGTCACGGCGGGGGCGTTCGC
>Ga0075029_100001870_pt1 | contig 11966 bp, 12 predicted proteins | sample LitLauG_LLR_2013_FD_71391 | JGI IMG/M metagenome (GOLD analysis project Ga0075029, IMG submission 71391) | Freshwater sediment microbial communities from North America - Little Laurel Run_MetaG_LLR_2013 | ecosystem: Environmental > Aquatic > Freshwater > Creek > Sediment | place: USA...
ACCGATGACACCAGCGCCGACGGCAGTGGCAGCCGGGGGCGCCCGGTCTTGCGGATCGCCTGGGACAGCGACAGGACACCGTCGCCGGCGACGTTGAAGGTGCCGGGTCGCTGCTCGACGGTGCACAGCCGCAGGCACTCCAGCCCGTCGTCGGGGTGCATGAACTGCAGCCGCGGGTCGAAGCCGAGGACGGTGGGGATCAGCGGCAGCTCGAAGTACGCCGACATCGGCGTCTCCATCGTGGCGCCGAGGAAGTTCGCGAAACGCAGCACCGTCACATCCGCGTCAGGGCGGCGGCGGGCGAAGCCACGCACGTACCCCTCGACCTCCACCGAGTCCTTGGCGAAGCCTGAGCGCGGCAGCGAACGCGGCTCCATGTCCTCGGTGAACATGGCCGGGTCCTTCGGCGACGCCCCGTAGACCGTCGTGGAGGACTTCACCACCAGCTTGCGGACCGACGGGGCCTTCTGGCAGGCGGCCAACAGCTGCATCGTCCCGATGACGTTGACTTCCTTCATGATGGTCCGCCCGCCGGCGCGGCCCGGCTGGGCCAGGACACTCATGTGGACCACGGTGTCGACCGACGCGCTGGAGATCACCTTGGAGATGATCGGGTTGCGGATGTCGGCCCGGACGAACTCTGCGGAGCCCAGGTCGGTGGCCGGCGGCACGACGTCGACGCCGATCACGCGCTCGATCGAGGGGTCTTCCTGCAGTACCTGGGCTAGCCGTCCCCCGAGGTAGCGGGCTACCCCGGTGACGAGCACGACCCGGCCCATGGTTGGGGCTACTTCTTGTTACGGCGCTGGACGCGCGTCTTCTTCAGCAGCTTGCGGTGCTTCTTCTTCGCCATGCGCTTGCGCCGCTTCTTGATGACGGAACCCACGAGTACCTCTTCAGACGCGCGTTGCAGGGATGCCGGCGACAACAGTGGCCGGACGTGTGCAGCCTACCGGCAGCGGTCCTGGGCTGATTCAGGCCGTCTCGATGAACGAGTCCCGCAGGTAGTCGTGGACCGCCTGCTCGGGGACCCGGAACGAGCGGCCGACCCGCACCGCCGGGAGCTCGCCCCCGTGGACGAGGCGGTACACCGTCATCTTGGAGACGCGCATGATGGCCGCCACCTCGGCAACGGTGAGGAAGCGCACCTCGGCTAGAGGTCGCTCAGGGCCTAGGACCATCACGCACCGGACCTTGTCGTGCGCGCCGTGGCTCCGGCTTCCCCTCCGGTGCAGCATCACGACCCGCTATGGACGCAGATAGTAGTGAGGTCCACGACCGCTGTGCAGGCCGATCCCGGAAGTGGCGTTCGTCACGGATCGGTATCGGCCCCGGTGGGCGCTGCCGCGGTGGTCGGGTCAGTCCCAGTCCGGGTCAAGGCCGTGAAGTGGGAACGCCGACATTCGGGTCGCGTGCACGGCTCTGTCGACCGCGTCGTCGTGGTCGCGCCCTGAGCTCCAGCGGCGCAGAACGGGCTCGCGGCCGTCGGTCATGGATACCGGGCCGGTGCGGGAGAGGCGTTGGGCCACGAAGTCCAGCCACGTCTGGGGGATGGCGGTGTCCGGCGGGACCGGCCGCCCCACGGCCTCACCGACCAGGTGCGCCCAGGTCCTGGGGACGACGTCTACCAGCTCGTAGCCGCCGCCGCCGAGAGCGACCCACGCCCCGCCGGCGTGCTCGTGGGCCAGTGCATGCAGGGCGGCGTGGGCGGCGCGCTGGCCGTCGACGGTGAGCTCCATGTGCGCCAGCGGGTCCAGCCGGTGACTGTCGCAGCCGTGCTGGGTCACCAGCAGCTGCGGGCGGAAAGCGCTCAGCAGTGCCGGCACGACGGCGTCGAAGGCCCGCAGCCAGCTGTCGTCCCCGGTGCCGGGTGGCAGTGCGACGTTGACGGCGCCGCCGTGGGCCGCCGGTCCGCCCAGGTCGCTGGGGAACCCCGTTCCGGGGAACAGGAACCGGCCGGACTCGTGCAGGGAGATGGTCAGCACCCTCGGGTCGTCCCAGAAGATCGCCTCGACGCCGTCGCCGTGATGGACGTCCACGTCGACGTAGGCGACCCGCTCCACGCCGTGGGCCAGCGCCCAGGCGATGGCGGTGGCCGCGTCGTTGTAGATGCAGAACCCCGAGGCGGACGCTGGCATCGCGTGGTGCAGGCCACCGGCCAGGTTGACCGCGTGCTCTGCCGCCCCGGACCACACGGCCTGCACCGCGGCCAAGGTGGCGCCGACCACCAGGGCCGAGGCGTCGTGCATCCCGGCGAAGACTGGGTCGTCGTCGGTGCCCAGCCCGTGCAGGAGGTCGACGGTGCTCGGGTTGCTGCCGGCCCGGCGCACGGCGTCGAGGTAGCGCTGGGTGTGCACCAGGCGCAGCTCGTCATCGGTGGCGTGGTGGGCGCCGATCTCGGTGACGTTGTCGACGTCGAGCAGTCCGAGGTCCCGGGACAGCCGCACGGCCAGCTCGACCCGCACCGGGGCCAGCGGGTGGCTCGACCCGAAGTCGTAACCCACCAGCCGTTCGTCCCACACGAACGTGACCCGTTCGCTCACCCCCTGACCGTACAGAACACTGGCCCGGCTATTCGCTGCGCAGGGCCTCCACCGGCTCCAGTCGTGCGGCGCGCCGGGCAGGGACCACACCGAAGAACACCCCGACACCGACCGACACCCCGAACGCCAAGGTGATGGACCACCAGGCGACGACGGCGGGCAGCGGCGAGAAGGTGTTCGCCGCTACCGCGGCGCCGACGCCCAGGCCGATCCCGATGCCGCCGCCGATCGCCGTCAGCAGCACTGCCTCGATGAGGAACTGGGCGGCGATGTCGAGCTCGCGGGCCCCCAGGGCCTTGCGCAGCCCGATCTCGCGGGTCCGCTCCCGGACCGAGACCAGCATGATGTTGGACACGCCGACACCGCCGACCAGCAGCGAGATTCCGGCGATGGCGGACAGGACCAGGGTGAGCAGTCCCAAGATGGTGCCGATGGTGCCGAGGATCTGGGTCTGGGTGACGGCCGAGAACTTCTGCCCCGGGTACTTGCGCTCAAGCGCGGCCACCAAGCGGGCCTGCAGGGCGTCGACGGAGTCAACGGTCGGGGCCTTGACTGCCAGTGCGTCGATCCGGTCGACGCCGAACAGGCGCTGCGCCGCCGTCACCGGCACGTCGACCTCGGTGTCGCGGCTGACCCCGAACGCTGAGCCGAGCGGAGCGAACACGCCGATGACCCGGAACCTGACCCCGGCGATGGTCACCTGCCGCCCGAGAGGGTCTACGTCCCCGAACACGGTGACGGCGACCTGCGAACCGAGGACGGCGACGCGGCGGCGGGTGTCGACATCGCCCGCGGACACGTACCGCCCCCTGGCCAGTGGCCGGTCGAAGACCAGGGGCACGTTCTCGTTGGTGCCGCTGACCGTGACGTAGTCCGAGCGGCTGCCCACGGCCACCTCCTCGGAGGATGTGACGGTGGCCGCGACCGCACGCGGGTCTCCGACGATGCGTCCGAGGTAGGCGATGTCGCCGAGCTGCAGCTGGCTGACCGCCGGCGCCGAGCCGAAGGAGAACTCTCCTGGGACGATCAGGATCAGGTTCGAGCCCAGGCCTTCGACTTGCTGTTCGACCTTCTGCTTCGCCCCGCTGCCGATCGCGACCAGCATCACCACCGACGCCACCCCGATGACGACCCCCACCATCGTCAGTGCGCTGCGGAGCCTGTTGGCACGCAGCGCGTCGAAGGCGGCCCCGAAGGCTTCCCGAATTCTCATCCGGAACCGGTGTCGTGCTCGATGACGCCGTCGCGCACGAAGACTTGGCGCCTGGCCCGGGAGGCAACCTGGTGGTCGTGGGTCACCACTACCACCGCGACACCGCGGTCGGCGTTGAGCTGCTCGAGCAGCGCCATCACCTCGGTGCCGCTGCGGGTGTCGAGGTTTCCGGTGGGCTCGTCGGCCAGGACCACGGCCGGGCCCGTCACCAGGGCCCGGGCGATCGCGACGCGCTGCTGCTCCCCACCGGACATCTGTGCCGGCCGGTGCCCCAGGCGGTGCGCCAGTCCGACGGAGGTCAGCGCCGCCACCGCGCGCTCGCGCCGCTCGGCGCGCCCGACCCCGGCGTAGACCAGGGGCAGGGCGACGTTGTCGACCGCGGTGGTTCGGCCCAGCAGCTGGAAGGACTGGAACACGAACCCGACTCGCGCGTTGCGCAGCGCGGCGAGCTCGTTGCCGGTCAGGTCGGCGACCTCACGGCCCGCGATCCGCAGGCTGCCCGACGACGGCCGGTCCAGGCAGCCGAGCAGATGCATGAGGGTGGACTTACCGGACCCTGACGGCCCCACGACGGCCACGTACTCCCCGGTGTCGATGCGCAGGCTGACTCCTCGTAGCGCCTCGACCTGGACGCCTTCGAGCTGGTAGACGCGGGTGACGTCGACGGCCTCGACGGCTGCGGCCGTGATGCTCACTGCGCCGGGACCTGCTGGCCACCAGTGACCTGGTCGGCGCCCTTGACCACGATCTGGTCGCCTGGGACGACCCCGGTCAGGACCTGGATCGTGGTGTCGCCCTGAGCGCCCAGGGTCACCTCCCGGCGGGTGGCGCGGCCGGCGGACACCAGCCACACCGAGCTGCCGCTGCCGTTGGCATCGCGGAACACCGCGGCCGCGGGGACGGTCACGGCGTCGGTGGCGGTGAGCACGTCCAGCGAGGCGACCGCCGACATCCCCGGTCGCGGCGTCGGCGCTGCGGTGCCGTCGGGGTTGGTGCCGGCTCCCAGCGCCAGCCGGACCAGGTAGGAGACCCCACCGCGCGATGACGCGGTGGGCGCGAGGTCGACGGAGGTCACCACCGCCGCGTAGGTGGCATCGGGGACGGCGTCGAAGTTGATGCTCGCCTCGACGCCCGCCTTGACCAGCAGGATGTCGGTCTCGTCCACGGTGGCAGCCAGGGTGAGGGTTGACACGTCGGTGACGGTGAGCAGGCCGGCGCCGGCCGAGACCGGGGTGCCCGGCTCGAGCGCCCCGGTCACCGACGCCCCTGAAGCGTCCGTGCCCCCCACCAGCGACTGAGCCTGGCCCTGCAGCGACGACGGCAGCTGCGCCAGCAGCGACGAGCTCGACGAGGCTGCGCCGGCGGCGCTGACACCACCGAGAACCACAGTCCCTGCGATGGGCGCGCGGACCGTCAGCGCGGCGACGGCGCCCTGGGCGGCGACCAAGGTGGCGTGGGCCTGGGCCCGCTGGGCGTAAGCCAGCGACTGGGCGGCCCGCTCCAGGGTGCCGAGGCCGGCGTTGGCCTGGTCCAGGGCGCTGGCCGCGGAGCTTCGGGCCGCTGCGTACTGGGCCTGGGCGAGGGCGATCTGGGCCAGTGCCCTGGCCCTGGTGACCGGGTCAGGAATGAGCGCCGCCGCCTGCTTGGCGCCGGCGAAGGCCTGGTCCGCGGCGGCGTCGGCCTGCGCCAGGGCGGCCGAGCTGACACTGGCGGTGCCGGAGCCGGCGGCGGCGGCGGAAGCGGCCTGCCGGTCGGCTTCCTGGGCCTGCTTCAGGGCCGCGACCGCCGCCGGGCTGTTGATCGTGAGCAGGACCTGCCCGGCCCGGACGGTGGCGCCGTCCTTGACCAGGACGGCGCGGACAGTTCCGGCCGCGGGTGCCGATATCGACGCCGTGGCCTTGGCGACCACGTTGGCCGGGGCCTGGACCACCTCGGTGACGGTTCCTCGGCCAACAGTGCCCACCGCGATGTCCGACGGCACACCGGAGGTGCATCCAGCCACCACCATGGCAGCGGCCAGCGTGGTCAGCAGGAGTCGACGTACTGCAGCTGACACCGGGCCATCGTAGGTTGAGCGGCGGCAGCTGGCCCGCCGGGCGTGGCTGGTCTCAGCCCTGGCCGCCGGCCAGGGCGCGAGACCGGTCCCGGGCCGCCTCCAGGGCAGTCAAGAACGCGGCCCGCACTTTGTGGTCCTCCAGCTCGCGTACAGCGGCGGCCGTCGTTCCCGCCGGGGACGTGACGTTCTCGCGCAGCACCACCGGATGCTCGCCGGTCTCGCGCAGCATCTTCGCGGCGCCCACAACTGTCTGGATCACCAGCTCGTTGGCGGTGGCACGCGGCAGTCCCAGGTAGACACCCGCCTCGATCATCGCCTCGACGACGAAGAATATGTACGCCGGACCGGAGCCGCTGACCGCGGTGACCGCATCCTGCTGCTTCTCAGGGACCCGAAGGACTTTGCCTACGCTGCGCATCAGCGCCTCGGCCTCAGCCAGGTGGGCCTCGTCGCAGTGCGAGCCCGGTGACAACGCGGCCATCCCCTCGTCCACCAGGGCAGGGGTGTTCGGCATCACCCGCACCACCGGCACCCCGTCGGGGAGCCGGGCCTCGACGAACGCGGTCGTGATCCCCGCAGCCAGGGACACCACCAAGGCGCCGGTGCGCACGTGCGGGGCGATCTCGTCGAGCAGCGACGCCATGTCCTGGGGCTTGACCACCAGGACCAGGGTGTCGGCCTTCGCCGCGGCCGAAGCGTTGTCCAGCACCTCGACCCCGTAGCGCTCGGCCAGCTCCTGCGCCCGCTCGGGCCGCCGCTCGGCCACCACCAGATCCTCGGCGCGGCGCCCGGCGCGCAGCAGCCCTGACAGCAGGGTTTCACCCATCACCCCGGCGCCGAGCACCGCGACCAGCGCCATGTCAGGACTTCGAGGTCAGCGAGCGAAGGAACAGACCCAGGTTGGCGGGCTTTTCGGCCATCCGCCGAACCAGGTAGCCGTACCACTGGTCCCCGAAGGGGAGGTAGACCCGCATCTTCTCCCCTTGCCCGGCCAGACGTCTTTGCTCCTCGGGCCTGACCCCGTACAGCATCTGGTACTCGTAGGAGCCCTTGGCCCGGTCGTGGCGGACCGCCAGCGCCCCGGCGATCTCGACGAGCCTGGGGTCGTGCGAGGCCACCATCGGGTAGCCCTGCCCCGCCATCAAGGTCTTCAGGCAGCGCACGTACGCGCGGTCGACGTCGCCCTTGTCCTGGTAGGCGACCGACTCAGGCTCCTTGTAGGCGCCCTTGCACAGCCGCACCCTGGACCCGGCGTGGGCCAGGTCGCGGCAGTCGGCCTCGGTGCGGAACAGGTAGGCCTGGAGCACGGCGCCAGTGGACGGGAAGTCCCGCCGAAGGTCGGCCAGGGCCGCCAACGTGGCGTCGGTGGTGGTGTGGTCCTCCATGTCCAAGGTCACTGTGGTGCCCACCGACGCCGCAGCCGAGCAGATCTGCCTGGCGTGCTCGAGCGCGATCTTCTCCCCGTCCCCCGGCAGCGCCTGGCCGACCGCCGACAGCTTGACGCTCACCTCGGCGCCGGCGGTGAGCCGGGCCTGGCTGAGCAGGGCGAGCAGCTGCAGGTAGGCGTCACGGGCCGCCTCGGCCTGCGCGAGGTCGAGGGTGTCCTCGCCGAGATGGTCGATCGTGACCAGCCTGCCGTCGGAGACCAGAGCCTTGGACGCGGCCACGGCGTCGGCCGCTGACTCCCCGGCGACGAAGCGGCGCACGACACCCCGCGACACCGGGGCGCCGGAGACCACCTCCTTGAGGCGGTCGCTGCGGGACACGGACAGCAGAACTCGGCGGATCACGCGGCCTCCCTGCTCGGCAGTGTGCCGCCCAGGCTACGGCGTCCGGCGCCGCAGCGTTGCCGCTCCGGCCACCAGCATGGCCACGATGAAGCCGGCGACGACAGCGATGTCACGCCAGAACGCTCCGGTGAGCTCAGTTCCGCTCTGCAACAGGTGCATGGCGTCCACTGCATACGTCAGGGGAAGCACGTCACCGACAAGCTGCAGCGCCGTGGGCAACATAGAACGGTCACCGAAGAGCCCACACACCAGCAGCTGTGGGATGACCAGAGCAGGCATGAACTGCACGGCCTGGAACTCGGTGCTGGCGAAAGCGCTGAGCAGCAGACCCATCGACGACCCCAGGACTGCGACCAGGACCGCCACCAGCAGCACGGCCAGCTCCGGTCCACGCACCTGCATGCCGAGCAGGCCGAACGCCACCGCGCCCACCACGGTCGCCTGCACAGTGGCGGCCAGGCCGAAGGCGATGCCGTAGCCGAGCAGGAAGTCCAGCTTGCCGACCGGCAGCGCCAGCAGCCTCTCCAGGGTGCCGCCGGAGCGTTCACGCAGCGTCGCCACCGAGGTCACCAAGAACATGATGATCAGCGGGAAGATCCCGAGCAGAAGCGGACCCCAGTGGTCGAACACTCCCGGCGTCGAGGAGAACATCCACGCCAAGATGCTCATGATCATCACCGGGGCCAGCAGCAGCAGCGCCAGAGTGCGGCGGTCATGGCGCAGCTGCAGCAGGACCCGACGCGCGGTCGCGGCCAGGATGTGGCCGTTCACGACTGCACCTGCCCCGTCCCGGTCTCCTCCACGATCGCCAGGAACGCGGACTCCACATCCGGTGCGCCAGTGGCCGCGAGCAGACCCGCCTCGGTGTCATCGGCCACCAGGTCCCCGTCGCGGACCAGCAGCAACCGGTCGCAGCGGGTCGCCTCGTCCATCACGTGCGAGGACACCAGCAAGGTGGTGCCTGCATCGGCCAGCCGATGGAAGGTGGCCCAAAGGTCGCGCCGCAGGACGGGGTCCAGCCCGACAGTCGGCTCGTCCAGGACCAACAGTTCCGGGGCGCCCAGCAGCGCCGTCGCCAAACCGACCCGGCTGCGCTGCCCTCCTGAGAGCCGGTCCACCCGGCTCGAGGCGTTGGCACGCAGGTCCACCTCGTCGAGCACCCGGTCGACGTCGCCGGGCGCAGCACCGACCACCACAGCGAAGTAGGCGAGGTTCTCACGCACCGTCAAGTCGGTGTAGACCGCCGGGGCCTGGGTGACGTACCCGATCCGGTGGCGCAGCTCAGGGGTACCCGCCGGCAGCCCCAGAACCGTTACGGTGCCGCTCACCTTGGCCTGCACGCCCACCAGAGCCCGCATCAAGGTGGACTTCCCGCCCCCGCTGGGACCCAGAAGTCCCGTCACCGAACCGCGTCGGACCTCGAAACTGAGCCCGTGCAGCACCTCGGCCCGGCCCCGCACCACCCGCAGGCCGGCGACCGACACCGCCGCAACAGAATTCACCACATGTTGAATTCTGCTCGGTTGGCTGGACCGAGTCAAGCAGCGGGACCGGCGCGCCGGGCGCCTATCCGAGCAGGTAGCGCTCGATGGTGGGGGCGACCAGCGCGACCACTTCGTCGTCGCTGGCCGAGGCCAGCGGCTCGACGCGCACCACATAGCGGACCAGAGCCAGTCCCACCAGATGTGAGCCGGCGACCGCGGCCCGCAGCTCGGCGTCGGCGACGTCCAGGATCGGGGCGAGCCGCCCGACCAGCGCTCGGGTTAAGAACTCGCGCAGCATGGTGGCTGCGGCCTCGTTGGTCATTGCCGATCGCAGCAGTGCCAAGACGTGCTCGCGGCCGACGGGCTCGGCCCAGATCGTGAGCAGCAGCCGGACCAGCCGCTCACCGAGGCCCTCTCGTGGGCCGGCCAGCAGGGCCGGCAGCATCGTTCCCGGGTCGAACGGGAGCTCCAGGGCGGCGACGAACACCTCCTCCTTGGTGCCGAAGTAGTGGTGCACCAGGGCTGGGTCCACGCCGGCCGCGGTGGCGATGGCCCGGATGGTGGTGGCGTCGTAGCCGCTGGCGGCGAACGCTGTTCTGGCCGCCTCCAGGATCGACCCGCGGGTGTCGGCCGAGCCTGGACGACGTCCCGACCGCCCCCCGGCGGCAGCGGTCACGTCGGGTCCACCGCGGCGGCGGCCAGGTTGAGCCGGGCGAAGGCGAGCGCCTCGGCCAGGTCGGACTCGCGCACGGCGCGGCTGGCCGCCCGCCTGGTCGACACTTCCAGCACAACTGTTCCGGCGAACCCGCGGCGGGCCAGCATCTCGAGCACCTGGGCGCATGGCTGAGACCCGCGCCCGGGGACCAGGTGCTCGTCGCGGTTGGAGCCGGAGCCGTCGGCCAGGTGCAGGTGCGCCAGCCGGTCGCCGAGGGCAGCGGCCATCGCGACCGCGTCAGAGCCGGACACGGCCGTGTGCGACAGGTCGAGGGTGACGTGCTCGAAGTCGCCGCGGCTGGGGTCCCAGTCCGGCGCGTAGACCTCGGCCTCGCGGCCGGCGGCCTTCCACGGGTACATGTTCTCCACCGCGAACGAGACGTCTGTCTCGCCCTCCATCCGGGCCACGCCTTCGGTGAAAGCTTTGGCGTACTCCCGCTGCCAGCGAAACGGCGGGTGGACCACCACGGTGGAGGCTCCCAGCTCCTCGGCCGCGTCCTTGGAGCGGACCAGCTTCGTCCAGGGCTCGGTGCCCCAGACCCGTTGGGTGACCAGCAGGCAGGGTGCGTGCAGTGCCAGGACCGGGATGCCGTAGTGGTCGGACAGTCGCCGCACAGCGTCGATCTCCTGGCTGACGGGGTCGGTGGAGACCATCAGCTCGATGCCGTCGTAGCCGAGCCGGGCTGCGATCTCGAAGGCGGCGGCCGCCGACTCGGGGTAGGTCGACGAGGTCGACAGAGCAACCTTCGCCTCCGGCACGCGCACCACAGCCACGCTGTCCAGGGTAGGCGCCCCCGGCGCCGGAGCAGACCCGCGCGCCTTTCTTGGCGCAGGCACCGGATCTGCCCTGGCCGGGGCAGGTCAGCTCGCGGGGGCAGGTATCGACGAGGCCAGCCAGTCGAGTCGACCCAGCCACCCGGTGGCACCCATCGACACATAGCAGGCGCGCACATGCTTCAGGTGCGGCTGGGCCTCGGCGACGCGCCCGGTCGTCAACAGCCATGCGGCCAGGTCTTCCTCGGCGCGGGAGCTCCAGGTCAGCGCGCCGAAGTCGGCCAGGGCGCTCACCCCGGCCCGCAGGTCGGCCTCGACGGCCGCCGCGCTGGCCCCGCTGGCCGCCTCGACCAGGCCGCGCAGGTTCAGCAGGTGAGCCGCCACCGCCGCGGACACCACGCCCGGGGACGCAGTCGCGACCGGGGCGAGCAGCCGCTGCGCCAGCTCGGCGTCACCGCCGGCCAAAGCGGCCCGGACCAGAGGGGGCCAAAAGTGCATGAAGTCGTCGTCCAGGCCGCCGGCGGCGATCAGGTGCGCCAGGGTCGGCTCCAGCAGCGCCGCGGCCGCCGCCCCGTCACCGACAGCGGTCAGTCGCATCACCTTCGCGACGCCGAAGGCCGCCTGGTCGTAGGCGCTGGCTACCGGGTCGGCGCCCTCGTAGGCGACGATCGCCTCACCTGCCGCGTCGGCGTGGAAGGCGCCCAGGCAGTGCGCCCCGAGCCGGATGGTCGGAGTCGTGGCACTGTCGACGACCTCACGCAGCAGTGCCCGGGACTCCTGCAGCCGGCCCGCGGCCCACAGCGTGGACGCGTAGTTGCCGGACGCGTACTCCATGAACCCGGCGATCCCGGACCGCTGGGCCACGTCCCTGGCCTCGCGCAGCGCGTCCATCGCGGCCGCGAGGTCGCGGCTCATCAGGACCGTCGCCAAGTTGATCAGCGCGTGGGCCAGCGGGCCGGGCAGATCGTTGGTGCGTGCGATGGCCGCCGCGGACTCGTACAGCGCACGTGCGGTCGAGGGGGCACCGGTCGCCTGGTAGCGCGACCCGACCCCGATCATCGCCTCGGCCAAGGCTTCGCCGTCGCCGACCGCCTCGGCGAGCCGCATCCGGCGCTCCACGTAGGTGGCGGCCGCTCCGTCCGGGCCGCTGATCTCTCCGGACGCAACGGCCAGCGACCCGGCCAGCCGCAGCAGCGCACGCTCCGCGCCGGGGACGCCGTCGAGAGCCTTCCACCGGGGCTCGGCGAGCGCGATCACGGTCGCGAACTCCGACTGGATCTGCAGGCAGCGGCACTGCACCCCGGCGGCCACCCCCGCGTCGATGGGGCGCCCGAGGGTGTCGAACAGCTCGCAGGCGACCCCGCCGTGGGTGACCCCGGCCTCGTAGTCACC